>Ga0335083_10004376_pt1 | contig 18001 bp, 19 predicted proteins | sample Lox_Sample_42_FD_206716 | JGI IMG/M metagenome (GOLD analysis project Ga0335083, IMG submission 206716) | Soil microbial communities from Loxahatchee National Wildlife Refuge, Florida, United States - Lox_Sample_4.2 | ecosystem: Environmental > Terrestrial > Soil > Wetlands | place: USA...
TTCTCGATCTCTGCGCCGGCCCGGGCTCGCTGTCGGCCCGCTTGCTCGAGCGGCTTCCCCAATCGTCGATCACCGCCGTCGACTTCGATCCCGCCCACATCGAGCTCGGACGCCGACGCCTCGGCGACCGCGTCACCTGGTGCGAGATCGATCTGCGCCAGCCCGGCTGGGACGAGCAGTTCGGCGACGGGTCCTTTGACGCCGTCGTCACCGCCACGGCGATCCATTGGTTCACGGCAGAGGAGATCGTCCCCCTCTACACAAGCCTCGCGCGGCTCCTGCCCCAGGGCGGCCTCTTCGCGAACGCCGACCACCTGCCGATCAGCGCAGATCGGATCGCGGCGATCAGCGCCGACCTTCTCCAGCGCTGGAAGGACGAGCAGCTCGCCGGCGCCGAGAACTACGCCGACTACCGCGCCGCCCTCCGCAGCGAGCCCGCGCTCGCAGAAGACGTCGACACGGGCGACCGCCTGCTCGGGAACCGGCACCCGGGAAGCACCTTGCCAATCGCATTCCACCACGCCGCGCTCGCCGTCGCGGGCTTCGCCGAAGCCGGCGAGGTGTGGCGGCACCACACCGACGCGCTGCTCGTTGCGCTGCGTTGATCGGTCAGGCCGGCGCCGCCGCGAGCTCTCGCGGGGCGAGGTCGCATCGAGGTCGCACGCAAGCGCAAGACGCGACGATCCGCGGCGACTCGCGACAAGCCGAATCCCGGTCCACCACGCGGGATCCCGCGTGACTCGACCCCCTCCCCACGTTCATGGCAAGGAGGGGGTCGACGGTTCGAGTCCGTCAGAGGGCTCTGCAAAAACGGCTCAACGATGCGGATTCCGCCGCGCCCCCGCTCAACTTCACTTGCAGATCAGTCCGGCGCCGGAAAGGCCGAGTCCGGGCTGCTCCGGGTCCCGTCTGACGCTCGTCGAGACGGCGCGCGCGGCGTTGGCCCGTTCAGCGAGGTGCGCTTCGAGGCGCCGGAGACTGTCGAGGTGCTGGCTCGACCAGAGCAGGACCAGCGCGGCCTTCACGGTCCCCGCATCGCGACCGCGTGCGGCGTCCCGCACGCAGGCGAGAAGCCGTGTGCGGCCCTCGCGGTCGGCGGCGTGCGGCGGCGGGACTCTGCGTCGCTCGACGAGCGCCGATCCGAGCCCGGTGTACCAGCTATGGAACGCCTGGAGTTCGCCATGGAGGTTGCGGGCGCAGTGCTGCAGCTCGTTGTTCGACTCGGCCATGCGTCCGAGTGCGGCGAGCGATTGCCCCGCGCGTCGGACGCGGGACGCGCCGCCGACGAGCACGGCGACGTCCTCGGCGTTGTACGCGGTCGCAGAGCGCTCGGCGAGGTATTGCCGGAAGGCGTCGTCGAGCCGCTGGAGCGCGCCGTCGGCCGAGCGGGCGGCGCGCTCCACCTCGCCGCCTCCTCCTTCGCCGACCTTGTGCGCGGTGGCGACGACGTAGTCGGCGCCGCGCGCGAAGGCGGCGGCGAGCTCGTCGAGGAGCAGCGAGCCGGCGCCTCTGGGCCAGAAGAGGAGACCGACCAACAGGCTGACTGCGAACCCGATGACGACATCCTCGACCCGGACCAGACCCACGCTCCAGCCCACCGGCTGGATGATGTTGAAGAGAAGGAAGAGAACCACGGTGAACCCCGCCTGCCCGGCCGCGAACGAGATCGCGCGAGGCGCGTAGGCGGCGAGGAAGACCGCGACCGGGAGCACGAACCACAGCACCACCTCGTGCGTCCCGATCCCGATCACGAGCAGCGCCCCGACGACGATGCCGATCGCCGTCCCCGCGAGCGCCCCCACGATCGACCGGCCCGTGCCGAGCGCGTTCGACCGCAGGACCGAGAGCGTCCCGAGCACGACCCAGAAACCGTGTTGCAGTCCGGTCCGCTGTGCGATGTAGACCGCGACCGCGAGTCCGACTCCGCCCCGGACGCTGTTTCTGAACCAGACCGACCCGACGTTGACGTGGGCGAGCGTAAGCCGCTCGGTGGATTCGACCACGGCGCGCGCGGACCGCTCCTGGGCGAGGTCGAAGTCGTCGAGCTCGGGCACGGCGGCTCCTCCCGCGAGCAGTGCGTACGCCGCCGCCTGGCGGGCGGAATAGGTCAACGTGCGGATGCGGAACGGAGCGTCGAGGGCACGCTGGATCTCGCCGGCCGGGGTATCCACGGGCAGCACCGGCAGCCGCTGCATCAGGGCGAGTGCGACGGCTTCGCGCGAAGCGTCGAGCCGCCTGAAGTCGGGCAGGACTTCGCGGCCGTCGAGCTTGTCCGCACTCGCACGAAGAACGGCTGCTGCAGCCCCCATCGCTTCCGCATCCTCCACGCAGGCGAGCTCGAGCTGCGCGTCCGGAGTGGGAGCGGCGAACGAGAGAAGCCAGTCGAGCTCGTCCGGAAGCGAGGCGAGAGCCGCCATCGGACCGGTCGGGCCGGTCGGGCGGTGCCCCAGACCGAGGAGGCGCCGACTCAGAGCGTCGACCGAAGCGCGCGCGAGCGTTGCCCGTTCGGTCCAGCCCCCGCCCTCGCCGTCGAGCAGCTCGGCGACCGCACGAAGCGCTTCGGCCGCCTGACGCTGGAAATCGACCCTTCGACGCGGCGGCCAGAGCAACATCGCCGCACAGATCCCGGCGCCGGCCGCGAGCCCCCACCCCTCCAGACGATCTGGGATCGCGGAGTTCGGCGCCGGGAGCGTCACCGGCAGGACGAATGTCAGAAGAGCGCTCGTCGCGCCCGCGGCGACGTAGCCGTTGAGCACGCCTGCGAAGAGCGTCGCGAATCCGACGATCCCCATCGCGCCGGCCGCGAGCCATGGGTTCCGCGAGCAAAGCGTGCCGAGGGTGATGAGTGTGGCTCCGACACAGGCGAGCGCGAGGTAGGCGAGCAGACGACTCCGAGGCGGCCCGCCGAACTCGACCAGCACGAGCACCGCGAACGAGCCGAAGGCGGCGAAGACCGAGGTCTGCGGCTGCCCGATCACCTTGTCTGCCACCGCGAACACGGCCGGCATCACGATCGCGGCGCGGGCGGCGTTCTTGCAGGCGTCCAGGTCGGCCATCGCCTTCACCTCCCGGCGGAGAACATCGACTCGCTCGCTCAGCCGGCCACGAAGCCGTTCGTCCACGATGGCGCAATGCTGTCATCCGAGGGGCGACTACTTCCAGCAGGCGTATCCCGTCGCGATCTGAGGCTTCTCGCAGCCCGCGGTCTCGCAAGCAGTCCTTATTCGGCGAGCGCCTCGAATGTGTCGACGGCGAGGTCGTCGACGGACTCGATGTTGCGTGCGTGGACGCGGCCGAGGCCGAGTGCAGCGAGAGCGCTGCCGATCCCGCCGCCGATCATCAGCGCCCAGACGTGTTGGAAGGTGGCGACCGTAGCGCCGCCGGCGTCGAGGAGCGCGACGAGGATCGCGATTCCGATGACTGCGGCGAGTTGGCGGAACATCGAGAAGATCCCGGAGCCGGTGGAGAAGCGGTCGCGTGGTAGCTCGGCGACGGCCGCTGACGCGAAGCCGCCGAACGTCAGCCCGACGCCGGCGCCCGTGAGCAATGTGGCGGGCAGGAACTCCGTCGCGTAGTGCGGCACGGCGCCGACGCGGGTTGCGAAGAGCAGCGTGCCGAGTGCGAAGACGAGGCCACCGGGGACTGCGACGACGCGCTGGCCGAAACGGTCCGCGAGCTTCCCGGCTATCGGTGAGAAGGTCGTCGCCATCAGCGGCCCGGGCGTCAGCGCGATTCCGGCCTTGATCGTCGAGTAGTGCCAGACGCCGGTGAGAAAGAGCGCGTTCGAGAGCAGCAGCGCGAAGAACGAGAGTGCGAAGATGAATGCGCCGAGAGTGGCAACGGCGAAGGAGCGGACGCGGAAGAGCGACAGCTCGACGAGCGGCCGCGTCGAGCGCGCGGATTGCCAGACGAACGCGACACCGAGGATGGCGGCAGCGGCGAACGCTCCCACGATGCGCGGGCTTCCCCACCCCCACGTGCCGCCCTCGACGATGGCGAGCGAGAGCGAGCCGATCGCACCGACGAGCAGCGCGATGCCGAGCGGGCTTGGGAACGCTGCTGCGTGCTCCTCGCGAAGCTCACGCAGGAGCCGGCGCGCGGGGATGAGGGCGGGCAGGCCGATGAAGAGGTTCACGAAGAAGACGGCGCGCCAGTCGAAGGCGGCGATGAGGACGCCGCCGAGCGCCGGCCCGGTCGCCGCGGCGATGCCGCCCGTTGCGCCCCAGAGCGCGGTCGCGGTCGCGCGCTGCTCCAGCGGGAACTCAGGGAGCAGGAGGCCGAGCGATGTCGGGACGAGTGCGGCGGCGCCGGCCGCCTGCACGACGCGCGCGGCGGTGAGGACGCCAACGGTCGGCGCGAGCCCGCACGACACAGAGGCGACGAGGAAGAGGAGGACGCCGCCGAGGAAGACGCGCTTGCGGCCGACCCGGTCGGCGAGACGCCCGGCGGGCACGAGCAGCGAGGCGAAGACGATGTTGTATGCGTTGATCACCCACGAGAGATCGCCGAGGCTCGCGCTGGAGAAGGAGGCGTGGATCGAGGGAAAGGCGATGTTGACGATCGTCGCGTCGAGGAAGCTCATGAAGACGGCGACGGAGGTGACGGCGAGCACGAGCCATTTCCGTTGCATGACGCAACCGACCATAGCAGCGTTGAGTTGCGTCACGCAACTTGCTACCGTATGGCCATGCTTGGACGCGACTACGAGGGTCAGAACTGCTCGGTGGCGCGCACGTTGGAGCTCGTCGGGGAGCGCTGGACGCTACTCGTCGTACGGGACGCGTTCCTCGGCCGGCGGCGATTCGAGGAGTTCCAAGCGAGCCTGGGGATCGCCCGGAACGTCCTCGCCGACCGGCTGACGAAGCTCGTCGAGCACGGCATCTTCGAACGCGTCCGCTACCAGGAGCGGCCGGAGCGTTACGAGTACCGGCTCACGCCGAAGGGCCGCGACCTGCGATTCGCACTGGCCGCGCTGATGCAGTGGGGCGACCAGTATGTCTCGCCTGCCCCGCCGCGGCTCCTCCGCCGCAGGTCCGACGGCACACCCGTCCGCGTCGCCCTCGTCGACGCAGACGGAACCACGGTCGACCCCACGGACGTCGAAAACGTCGCCGCCTGAGCACCGCCCTCCTCGCCAAGCGGAAGGGTCTCGAGACTGAGGAGCTAATCGATTACGACGAGGATCGCCATGTTCCGCTCGTCTTGAGCCTCGTTTCGGCCACTCCGCTCGTCTACAAGCGGAACTACCTCGTGCGCGGCGACGAGTTCAAGCCCGAAAACGAGGCGATCGACAGGCGAAGCCGATCCCGGCCGCTTCGACCACGTGTGTCTCCGCCGTGTAGTGGCTGGTTGGGGTTGCCGGTGTCATGAGGCGCTGCTCCTGATCGACTCGAGGACGATCGAGGCGTACTCCGCCGGCGCCTCCTCCCAGACGAAGTGGCCGGCGTCGATGATCGCGAGGCGGCTGTCGGGCAGCCGCTCGTCGAGAAACTCAGCGTTGGCGAGCGGCACGACGCGGTCGTACCGGCCGTTGATGATGTTGAGCGGCGTCGTGATCGTCGGCAGCAGTTCGGCGAGGGCCGGAAGTTCCTCCGGATACCTGCGGACGTAGCGCATCGACTCCACGAAGCGGTCGCCCTCGTAACAGGCGAGGTAGTCGGCGCGAACGTGGTCGGCGACACCGCCTGCGACCGTCTCCATGGCCGTCTCGACGATGAGGTGAGGGGCGATGCGGCGGTACTTGTCGAGGTCTGAATCGAGTACCCACGACCGGAGCGGCTCGCCGAGCTCGAGTGGAACAGCAGCTCCTCCGGTGCCGACGGTCGCGCTCGAGAACCGTTCCGGATGCGTCGCTACGGCGAACAGCGCCGCGGAGGTGCCGACGTCGGGAGCGACGATGTGCGGGCGGTCCAGACCGACCTCGACAACGAGCCTGGCCAGAAACCCGCCCATCGCACTGGGAGAGAGAAGATCATCTCGCCGCTCGGACGCGCCGAACCCGGGTAGGTCGACGGCGAACAGCCGGGCGTCCCCGGAGAGCGTCGCCCACATCGGCGCGAAGGCGAACAGGCTCTCGGGCCACGGGCTCGTCAGCAGCAACGTCTTCGCATGCGAGCCGCCCGTGTCTGCGTACCGGATCGATAGGCCATCGATCGGTCGGAACTGCGGCTCAAGCGGCGCGCTCGGCGAGGAATTCACCGCCTCCCCTCTCTCACGATGGATGCCGGTCGAGTCGAACTATCTGGCCGAAGAGTCTCGCATAGGGTCAGCCACGGTTGGGGACAGATCACTCGAGCCATACAGGTCGCACCAGGGTCGCACGCCTCTGCAAGACGCGGAGACGCGCGACTACCTGCGACACAAACAAAACCTGCACCGCTACGCGGAACCCGCATGGGTCCGGCCCCCTCCTCACGTTCCTGGCAAGGAGGGGGTCGACGGTTCGGGTCCGTCAGAGGGCTGGCCCCGGTTCCTCGCGGCCGGAGCCTCCTGAGCCGCCGGGCTGTGTCCGGCCCGGTGGCGTATGCTCGGCACCCCTGACGGCTCTCGGCTGAACCGGAGCTAGTGGTGACGTGACGACGCTGATTCCCGTGATCGCCGGACTCGGCCTGGCGGTCGCCATCACGAGTCCCGGTTCCGTCGTCACGATGATCGTGCTGCTGAGCATGTCGTCGCCGCTGCGGCGGGCAATCGCCTTCATCTGCGGCTGGGTGCTCGCGATCGGCGTGCTCGCGCTTCTGATGATCTTCGTCCTCCACGGCCAGGACTTCAGCTCGAAGCACACGACGCCGTCGAGGACTGCGTCGATCGTGGAGATCGTCCTCGGCGCCCTGATCACGGTCGGCTCCGCTCGCCTCTATCGACGACCGAAGACCGCGAAGGGGCCGGAGTCACCGCCGAAGTGGCTCGACCGGGTCGAGCGCGTGCACTGGTCGCTGTGCATCGTTGCCGGGGCGGTGATGCTGAGCTACGCACTCTCGCTCGCGGCGATCGCCGAGATCCTGAAGGCGAACGTGAGCACCGTTGCCGCTTCCATCGCTGCAGTGGTCTTCGCCGCCACGTCGATCGTGACCATCGCTGCGCCGGTGGTCGTGGTCGTGGCGGCACCCCGGCGCTCGAACGAGGTGTTGGCGTCCTGGCGCGCGTGGCTGGTCGCGAACTCACGCTCGATTGCCCTGATCGCACTGATGGTCATCGGCGTGATTCTGATCGTCCGCGGTGCCTACGACCTGGCCGCGTAGGGGTTCAGTCAGCTGGTTGGACGGCGGCCGATACGGAAGCCTCCGGCAGTCGTTCCTCGCTCTCGTCTTCGTTCGCCCTCGCGGACGAGATCACAACGGAGCCGACGAGGGCCAGGCCGAGGGCCCCCACGGCCACGACGGCGTGCCACGGCGGGCTCTTCTCGAGCCGCTCCTGCAGAACCAGCGCGCCGAGCATCACGCTGACCACCGGATTGGCGACCGAGACGGCAGCCACCGAGGGAACCAGCCGGCCCGTGGAAAGCGACAACTGCTGGAACAGGAATCCGATGAGCCCGGCAGCCCCCCAGACCCAGAACTGCCAACCTGCGACGACAGCCCCGAGCGACTCGGTGTGGAGGCTCTCGACAACCGGTTTCATCAGCGTCGCGGAGAGGCCGTAGAGCAGTCCCGCCGTCGTTCCGAGTAACGCCGCCTTCATCGACAGGCCGCCGCGGTTGGCGAAGACGAGGAGCGAAACGCAGGCGGCGCAGATGACGAGGATCGAGGCGACCCAGTCCGAAGCCGGCGCGTTGTTCACTCCGGCCGCCGGGTGACCGAACGAGGCGAAGAGCGCGAGACCCACGACGATGATCCCGGCGCCGACCACTTCTCGCGCCCCGATCCTCTGCCGCGTCAGGAAGTACCCCAGCGGCAACGCCCAGATGACCGTCGTCACCAGCAGCGGCTGGATGATCGAGACCCGACCTCGATCGAGGGCAGCAGCCTGAAGGACAACCCCGACGATCTGCGCGACGAGGCCCAGCAGCCAGACCCAGATCGTCAACAGCAACACGAGCGACCTGGGCCTGCGGAAGGAGATTCCGGACAGCCCGAGCGCAGCTCTCTGCCAGAGCGTCGCGGCGAGCGCGAAGCAGACCGCCGCAAGAACGGCGAGCGTGGCAGCCAAACCGTTCACCGATTCACCACGCGCAGTAGATCAGCAGCCCAAGACGCCCGACCAGCTCGCCGGCGGCACTGCCACGGCCGTGGGTAACCAGGTCGTCACGGGTTCGTCAGTCCGTCGTCACACCTCGCGGCCTGCAGCCGAACTAGCGTCGTGCTGGCCGTTGCGGGTGCCGTCTCGAGGGGAGATCGGTGTCCGTCTCTCATCCAGCAGGAGGTTCTCAGCTTGACATCGCTCGCGAACAAGCACGCCCGAGTTGTGGTCGCGGCGGCCTTTGTGGTCATCCTGGCCGGCACGGCGATAGGGACGGCTCGCGCCCAGGGGTGGCTCTCCGCCCCCTCCCATGACTTCGAGGTCAAGGCCGACTCGTACAGCACGAACGCGCAGCCGGTGACCGGCAACGTGCTCAAGAACGACCACGGCGCGACCGCCGTCGTGCGCCACACCAACTCCGCGGACGGCTCGCTGACCGTCAATGCCGACGGCACGTTCACCTACACCCCGAATGCCGGGTTCACGGGCACCGACAGCTTCACGTACACGGCGACCGATGCCGTCTCGCTGTTCCGGGACACCACCGCCTCGGGCACGCCGCTGCCGCCGCTCGGCACCGTCCCCGGCCCGAACGGCACCACGACTTCAATCTCGGCTGAGGGCTTCGGCTCGTCGCTGGCTCCGGTGCCGGGCAAGCAGGGCTGGTTCTACGGCCTCACCGACCGCGGCCCGAACGCCGACGATCCGCTGGGCAACAAGTCCGAGCCGCTGCCCAACTTCACCCCGGAGATCGGCGAGTTCAAGCTAGTCGACGGCAAGGCCGAACTCCAGAAGACGATCAGCCTCAAGGGGCCCAAGAACGTCAAAGGCCCGGACGGCGTCTTCGGGGAGCCCTACAGCGGACGCCCGCCGACCCCCGACACCTCCGAGGTGATCGACGACGTCGCGGCGAGTCACGGCACGACCGGCGTCCCGGTCGCGAGCGATCCGGACGGCTACGACTCCGAGGGCCTGGTCGCGCTGAAGGACGGCACGTTCTGGGTCTCGGACGAGTACGGCCCGTACATCACCCACTTCGATGCCAACGGCTACGAGATCGGCCGGCTTACCCCCGACCAGAACAGCCCGAACAACCAGTACCACAAGATCGTCGGCTACCTGCCCTCGGTGTACGCGGATCGCCTCAAGAACAAGGGTATGGAAGGCCTGACCATCACACCGGACGGCTCGACCCTGGTCGGCGCCATGCAGTCCGCGCTGCAGGTGCCGGACCTCGGTAGCACCAAGGCCTCCAAGGTCGCGGTCACCAGGATCATCACGATCAACCTGCACACCCTGCAGACCAAGCAGTACCTCTACCTGCTGGACAACCCGGCCACCACCGGCGACGCCAACAGCGAGATCATCGCGCTCTCGGACACCAAGTTCCTGGTGGACGAGCGGGACGGCAACTTCGCGCCGTTCGCCAACAAGACGCTGTACGAGGTCGACATCAACGGCGCCACCGATGTCTCCAACCTGCAGATCGACGGCAAGTCGCCCGAGGCGTTCGTCGGCACCGACGACACCAACACGGCGCTGGCCGCGCTCACCGCTGCGGGCGTGCACGTGGCACAGAAACAGCCGTACCTGCAGATCGGCACGCTCGTGAGCCAGCTCGACCCGACGGGGGCCTTCTTCGGCCACGACAAGGTCGAGGGCGTGGCCACCACCGATGCCGGCAAGACGCTGTACCTGTCCAACGACGACGACTTCGGCATCGACTACATCGGGAACTGCGGCGACGCCGCACCGTGCACCGAGGCCGACGGTTCCTGGGCGGTGCACCAGAAGGTGCTGCCGGGCACCGGCCAGGAGGACGACGGCGAGATCCTCGCTGTCGACACCACCAAGCTGCCCGCGGTGCTGAAGACCGTCACCGTGACGATCACCGTTCACTAAGCCGCAGACCGAGCGAGAACGGGCCCGCCCACATCACGTGCGGGCGGGCCCGTTGGTCGGACGGGTCTGACGCCCGGTGATCCGTCCGGCGATCGCGTAGCCGGTTACAAGGAGCCAGGCGCCCTCGAGCAAGAGGAACCCCCGTTGTTGGTCGGCGTACGCCGACATGACGAGGAGCACCGATCCCAGCCAGTTCGGGATCAGATAGCGAAGCGCCGAAGAGGGCGCGATCTCGAAGTGCAGCAGCGCGAAGGCCCCCATGTTGAGGAACGCGCCGACAATCTGGACGAGTTGAGCCGGGTGCGTCAGCGGCTCGGCACCGTGCTCGGGCCACGCCACGCCGCGCGGATCCACGCATTCTCCGCCTGGCACATCGGGCAGCGCTCAGGCGGCGTCGGCCGCAGCACGCCGTACCCACAGCGGAGGCATCTGAGGTTGAGCTTCTTCGCGTCCATCGGCATGCTCCTTCTTCGCGGCTCTCTGGACAGGGTGTCGAGCCGCACCCGCCGCGCCTATGGGTTGGCGGCCCCATCTTCGGCGCGCAGCTCGCCCTGAACAGGCGACGCCGGAGCTCGATGAGCAGCGCGGGCGCAGCAGCCAGCCAGAACGCAAGCAGCGGTGCATGCAGCGGCTGTTCCGCGAGCGCCTTGCATCCGGCCGGCCCGATCAGAGCGGCCCGTGCGGCCGACGCGCCGCGAGCAGCGTCCGCTGCCGAGCTAGCGGCTCCTGGTCGCGGCTGCGCCGCCGGCCACTGCGGCGCGCAGGTCGCCGATCGCACCGGCGCCGACCGCAGCGACGACCTCGGGACGTTCGAGCAGCCTCGCTCGCTCGTCCGCAGTCGACCACGCCTGTACGTACGGGTCCTCGAGGATCTCGGCGAGAGCTCTGCCTTGCCGATGCTCGCGGAGCACGTACCGCTCCACGTACTGCTCGCGCCGTGTCGTCCCGAGCAGGAACCTGAACGGGTTCCGTCGCCGCACTGGGGTTCGCATCTGGGCCTCCTCCGTTGAACCGTCTCGGCCGGCCGGGGCGCACGTGCGCGTGCGCCCCGGCTTGCTCGTCTCGCGGCACGGAGCTCGCTGCCCGCTTGCCCCAGAGGTGTGAAACAGCCTGGAGTCCGTTCCGCTGACTCCAATGGTTCCGATCTGGCCGCCCTCGGGCCATGGGGCCGTCACCCGATCCACGGGCCGTCGCCGCCCCACCCGGCCGAACGGCGGACTGGCCGATCCGCGAGCCACAAATGGGGGCCGCGCCCCATCGCTCCGGAGCCCATCGCGCGGCACGCTGGAGGCCGTGAACGCTTACGACCATAGGAGGTCGATGATGGAAGGAACCCTTGTCTGCGGTGTGACAGAAACACCCGACGGCCGCAGCGCCGCCGAGCTCGCGCAGGCGCTCGGGGCGCGCCTCGGGCTACGGCTCGTGCTCGTCCATGTCGTAGACGGCGTACCGCGCGGGACGCAGGAGAGCCTGAGCGCCCGGCAGCGACAGGCGGGAGCCGAGCGGATCCTGAACGAGATCGGACGTGACATCGGCAACGGCGCCGAGAAGCGGGTCGTGGTCGGAGACCGGGCCGAGGCGCTGGCACGGGTCGCGGCCGAAGAGGGAGCCGACCTGATCGTGATCGGCTCGCGGGCGGCCGGGCTCGGCAGTCGCAGGCTTCACTGCACGCTCGCGCGCGACCTCGAAGCGTCGACGCCGGTCCCGGTGGTCGTCGTCCCACCGACGACCCGCAAGCGCAGCGATCACCGGCTTGCGGTCGCAACCGGCGCGGCTACGCGCTAGTACGCTCGGGAACGATCCGGCCACCGATGCGTCTTTCACGGCTACCCCTGCTCTGGCGCGTCTTCGCCATCAACGCGGCACTGCTCGTCGTCGCGACGCTGCTGCTCGCACTGACACCGGTCACGGTCCACGCGCGGATCGCGATCGTCGAAGGACTCGACCTCGCGGTGGCCCTCGTCGTGATGCTCGCCGCCAACCTGGTCCTCCTCCGGCACACACTGCGTCCGATCGACCGTCTCGTCGAGCGGATGCGCAGGATCGATCTGCTCCAGCCCGGGCAACGCATTCCCGAGGAGGGCGGAGTCGAGGTCGCCGAGCTGACGCACACGTTCAACGAGATGCTCGAACGGCTCGAGAGCGAGCGCCGGGAGAGCGGCCAGCGAGCCCTGCGTGCCCAGGAGGCGGAGCGCCGCCGCATCGCCGGCGGCCTGCACGACGAGGTCGGCCAGGTCCTCACCGGCGTGCTTCTCCGGCTCGACGACGACGAGACCAAGCAGGCGGTACGACAGGCGCTCGAGGAGGTACGGCGGATCGCACGAGAGCTGCGCCCGGAGATGCTCGAGCAGCTCGGGCTCGTCAGCGCGCTGACCGAGCTCACGCGCAGGTTCGCCGAGTCGAGCGGCGTCGAGGTCGAGCGACACTTCGCCGCCAACCTGCCGCCGCTCTCCGACGACACGGAGCTCGCCGTCTACCGGGTCGCGCAGGAGAGCCTGACGAACATCGCGCGCCACGCGGACGCATCTCGAGTCCGGATCGCGCTCCGGCCCGGAGCCGACAGCGTCGTCCTCCGCGTCGCCGACGACGGACGGGGAATCGCGGCACCCGAGGCGTTCTCGCCGAACGGCCACGGCGGTCTCCGCGGGATGCGCGAGCGTGCACTGCTCGTCGGCGGCGTGCTCGCCGTCAAGCACAGCAGCGAGGGCGGCGTCGAGGTCAGGCTCGAAGTGCCGGCAGGCAAACGCTGATGCCGATTCCCCTCGTTACCCGCATCCTCATCGCCGACGACCACCCCATCGTCCGCTCGGGCCTGACGAAGGTCATCGACGCGCAAGCGGACATGGAGGTCGTCGCGGAAGCCGAGGACGGCGCCGACGCGGTGAAGAAGGCGCTGAGCGACGACGTCCATCTCGCGATCCTCGACGTGTCGATGCCGAAGACGACCGGCATCCAGGCTGCGGCCGAGCTGCACAAGCGCAAGCCCGAACTGAAGCTCCTGATGCTCTCCATGTACGACAGCGAGCAGTTTCTGTTCGAGTCTCTGAAGGCCGGCGCGTCCGGCTACGTCCTCAAGTCCGACGCCGACCAGGACATCGTCGAAGCCGTGAGGCGGACGATGCGCGGCCAGTCGTTCCTCTACCCGTCCGCCGTCTCCACGCTCGTCAAGGACTTCGTCGATCGCGGCCGGCCAGAAGAGGAGCAGTTCGACATCCTGACCCCACGCGAGCTGCAGGTGCTGAAGCTGATCGCGGAGGCCTACACCTCCAAAGAGATCGCCCAGGAGCTCGTGATCAGCGTCAAGACGGTGGAGCGACACCGGCAGAACATCCTCGACAAGCTGGGGATGAGCGACCGGGTGGAGCTGACGCGCTACGCGATCCGCCGCGGCCTGATTCAGCCCTAGCAAGGATGGGGCCGCGACCCGATGGCGACGCGAGCCTCGGGCGGGCACCGTCGAGGTGAACTCCGAGGGAAGGAGGCCCGCAGATGATCAGGCTTGGCCACGAGCCTCCGTCGCCGGCGTGCGACGGAGAGGCCGAGATCGGCGAGCGGCTGACGGTTCTCGATCTGACGACCAGCGTCGTGCGCGACTACCGGCTCGTCGGGGCGGCCGGCGAGCACGTTGCCGGCGGAGACCTGGCGGCCGACAGCCCGCTCGGCTCCGCGCTCCTCGGCCGCCACGTCGGTGACGTGATCTCCGTGGAGGACGACGGTCGCATCCTTCGGCTGGAGGTGGTCGAGATCGACGGCTGAACCGGTCAAGCGGCACGGGCACGCACCTCGACCGCCAGCACCTCGAAGCCGAGCCTGCCGCGCGGAGCTTCGACGTCCGCGATCTCGCCCTCGCGCAGACCCACCAGGGCCTGTCCCAGCGGCGATGCGACCGAGACTCGTCCTGCGGTCAGATCGGCTTCGACGGGACCGACGAGCTCGACCTCGAGCGGCCTCCCGGAGCTGAGGTCGCGCACTCGCACACGTTCTCCGAGATCGACGCGGCCGTTGCCCAGACAAGGCCCGACGACCTTGGCCGAATGCAGCCGGCTCTCCAGCAGAGCGATGCGACCCTCGAGCTGGGCCTGCTCTGCGCGGGCGTCGAGATACTCCGCGTTCTGGATCAGATTCGCCTGGCTCGCAACAGCTCCGCGCAACCGCTCGGCCACCAGACGCCGTCCTTCGCCCTTGAGGTGTCCGAGCTCCTCGTTCAGCCGCTCGAGACCCTCGCGCGTGATCACCAACTCTTCCATCTCGCCTGCTCCTTCCGGTCGCGAATCGGTCCGAGCAGCCTCGCGCCAGCACCCGCTCGCCGCGATCGGGTCGGGACACCATCTTCCGGTCGCGTGAGCCCGATCCGGGTGAGGCCCTTACGCCGACAGCCCGGTGATCGCGTCGCCGACGAGCTTGACGCCGATGATCAGGCAGAGCACGGCCATCACGGCCGCGTTGTTGCGTGCCATCCAGGACTTCAGCCCGTCGAGGATGGCTGCCGCGCGGTGGCCCATGGTGAAGTAGATGCCGACCGGAGCGCCGACCCCGATCGACGCGATCACGGTGAACACGATCCAGCAGACCGTTTCGTCGCCGGCGGAGAGGCCGAACTGGGCGAGGGCCGCGGCGCCGCCGACGATCAGGAGCAGGTTCTTCGGGTTCGCGATGCTGAGCACGACCCCGCCAAGCGCTGCCTTGACCGGCGTGAAGTCGTCGAGCGCACCCATCCACTTCGGCGTGGCGACCTCGTCACCCTCGTGCGGCCTGCCCCGCCACTGCCTCGCCGCCAGCAGCACGAGCGCGAGCCCGAGCACCAGCTTCAGCCACGACACCCAGTCCGCGGGAGCGCCGTCGTTGCTGGCGTTCGCGGGACCCGCTAGCGCGAGCAGGATCGCGCCGCCGAGCCCGACGCCGGCGAGCCAACCGAACAGGAAGGCCGGCCCGTTGCTCCGTGCCTGCGGCGTCACCAGCATCAGCACGACCGCCCACGATCGGCATCGGGCTCACAGCAACGCCGACCGCGAACGGCAAGAGCTGCCCGATTGCCTGCCCCATCGGAGCAACGCTCCCAGGAGCAGCGACCCGGCGGGTCACCCGTACCGGGTGAAATCAGGAGCGGCGCATCACGCGGTACGTCAGATGTGTGACGCCCGGCGCTTCGACGACGGAGGTCTGCTCGAGCTCGATCGGCAGGCGCGTGCCGTCGAACAGCCGCACGCCGGCACCGAGGAGCACGGGCACGAGATCGAATGTCAGCTCGTCGACGAGCCCGGCCTCGAGGCACTGTCGCGCGACGGTCGCGCCGCCGCCGATCATCACGTCGCCGTCTCCGGAAGCCTCGCGCGCCAGCGCGACCGCGACCTCGGGCCCCTCGGTCACGAAGGTGAACGTCGTCCCGCCGTCGCACTCGAGCGGCGGCCGCGGGTGATGCGTGACGACGAAGACCGGGAGGTGGAACGGCGGATTCTCTCCCCACCAGCCGTTCCAGGGATCGTCGCCCCACGGGCCCGGGCCGCCGCCGAACATGTTGCGGCCCATGACGTAAGCACCGAGGTTGGCGCCGGCCGCCTCGAGCACCTTCGCGCTCGCGTTCTCGGCACCGCCCTCCCCCACGCCCGCCTTCTCGCGCCAGACGGCGAGCTCGCGCATCCAGCCGTGCAATTGCATGCCGCCGACGCCGAGCGGGTTCTCCCGTCCCTGGCCCGGGCCGGCGGCGAAGCCGTCGAGTGAGATCGAAGCGCCGTAACGGATCACGCCTCTTAGACGGCGCGTGCCTCAGAAACTCATCGTCAGCGAAAGGGGGTCTCGACGTAGTCGGCCCGCTGCCCGCCCTGTCGTGATGCGTTGGCCGGTTCGGCAGCGTGCCTAGCGAAACATCTCGTGCACGGTGCTGCGAACGAGCTCGGCGACGCGCTCGGGCGGCTCGTCGCCGAAGATCACGTCCGCGCCCATGAGGCCGACCATGACCGCGCCGACCGAGCATGCCATGCGCACGCGGTCGGCAAGCGGGATGGCCGAGCTTGCGATCACGCGGCGGAAGCGCTGCTCGATGTCGTCGTTCGCCTGCCGGTGCTCCTCGGTGTTGGCGACCTGCTCGAACGCCTGCTGGTTGCGCTGGTGGACGAGGAAGAGGTCGCGGTTCGCCATCACCTCGTCGATCAGGCGGTCGACCAGGTGGGGCCAGGCGGCGACTGCCTCGCGTTCGTCCGCGAGTGAGTCGAGCTCGTCGAGCACGCCCGCCCCGAGCTCGTGGAGGCGGAGATGCAGCGCGAGCAGGATGTCGGCCTTGCTCTTGAAGTGGTAGTAGAGCGCGGCCTTCGTCACGCCGAGCCGCTCCGCGATCTCGCGCAGGGAGGTCGCCTCGTAGCCCTGGTCGTTGAAGAGCTCGAGCGCGACGTCGAGGATCCGCTCGCGCATGCCGGTGCGCTGTTGCGTCATCCGGTCATCTTACTTGACGGCCGGTCAGTAAGCGTGCTAACTTGCCGCCCGGTAAGTATGGACGCGATGATCGAGGCACACGGGCTGCGCAAACGCTTCGGCGACACCATCGCCCTGGACGGGCTCGACCTGGCGGTGCCGGCCGGCGCGATCCTCGGCGTACTCGGGCCGAACGGCGCCGGCAAGACGACTGCGGTGCGCATCCTCACCACGCTCGCGCTACCGGACGCCGGCCGTGCACGCGTCGCCGGTCACGACGTGGTGCGCGACGCCGACGCGGTTCGGCGAGCGATCGGCGTGACGGCGCAGAACGCGACGGTCGACGAGGTGCTGAGCGGCCGTCAGAACCTCGTCATGATCGGCCGGCTCTCGGGCCTGCGCCGGCGCGAAGCGCGGGCCCGTGCGAACGAGCTGCTCGCGCAGTTCGAGCTCGCGGACGCCGGCGACCGGATGATCCGGGAGTACTCGGGCGGCATGCGACGGCGACTCGACCTCGCCGCGAGCCTCGTGACGCGTCCGCGCGTCCTCTTTCTCGACGAGCCGACGACCGGGCTCGATCCGACGAGCCGCGTGCGCATGTGGGGCGTGATCCGCGAGCTCGTCGGCGACGGCGCGACGTTGCTGTTGACGACGCAATACCTCGACGAGGCGGACGAGCTCGCCGACCGGATCCTCGTCATCGACCAGGGCCGCGCGATCTCCGAGGGAACCGCGGCGCAGCTGAAGTCGCAGACCGGCGGCGCCCGCCTCGAGGTGACGCTGACCAGGCCCGACGGTGCGGCGGCACTCGCGCTGGGGCCGTACGTCTCGGGCGGCGTGCATACAAGCCACGACGGGCTCCGGCTGCGCGCGCCCGTTCGCAACGAGCCGGGCCTGGCGACACGCATCGTCCGCGCGCTCGACGACGCCGGCATCACGGTCGACGACGTACAGATCCATCCGCCGTCGCTCGACGACGTGTTCTTCGCACTGACCGGCCACCCAGCCGAGGACGACGAGGAGGCGCTCGCCGCATGAGGACGATCCTCCGCGACGTCTGGGTGCTCACGGCCCGCAACATCGCGCACATCCGGCGCGAGCCGCTGCAGCTTTCCGACGTGACGGTGCAGCCGGTTCTGTTCACGCTCCTCTTCGCCTCCGTGTTGCGCGCAGGAGTCGTCCTCCCGCACAACGGGAGCTACGACGCCTTTGCAATCGCGGGCCTGCTCGCGCTGAACTTGACGACCTCGTCGATGGGAACCGCGGTCGGGCTGAGCACCGATCTCGCCAGCGGCGCGATCGACCGCTTCCGCACCCTGCCGATCTGGCGCCCGGCCGTGCTTGCCGGCCGCTCCCTGGCCGACCTGCTCACGGCCGCGCTCTGCGCGACGATCGTCGCGCTCATGGGGCTCGTGATCGGCTGGCGTCCCGAGGACGGCGCCACGCGCATGCTCGCCGGCTTCGGCCTCTTCCTGCTCTTCAGCTATGCCCTGTCCTGGGCCTGCGCCTGCCTCGG
>Ga0335083_10004377_pt1 | contig 18001 bp, 14 predicted proteins | sample Lox_Sample_42_FD_206716 | JGI IMG/M metagenome (GOLD analysis project Ga0335083, IMG submission 206716) | Soil microbial communities from Loxahatchee National Wildlife Refuge, Florida, United States - Lox_Sample_4.2 | ecosystem: Environmental > Terrestrial > Soil > Wetlands | place: USA...
GAGGCACTGCGCCTCCAACAGCAACGGGCTGCTGACGTTCTCGTCGGGAAATGCCGCGCAGGGGCTCGCGTATGCCGCTCAGCGGTGTGGGCGGCGCGCGGTTGTGGTCATGACGCCAGGCGCCAATCCTGCGAAGGTCGCCGCGACGCGCGCCTACGGTGCCGAGATCGTATTCGCTGAGTCGCTGGCGAGCATCGCGGCAACCGCTGCGGACCTCTGCGAGCGCGAAGGACTCACGCAGATCCATCCGTATGATGATGAAGACCTCATGGTCGGTCATGCATCGCTCGGCCTGGAGTTGCTCGAGGACATGCCAGGTGATGCCACCGTCGTCAGTGCGCTCGGTGGCGGGGGGATGGCGGGGGCACTTGGGTTGGTGGCCACGGCATGCGCCGCTCCTCGCGGGATTGTGGTGGTTGAGCCAACGGGCGCGACTCAGTTCCATGCGGCGCTCGAGGCCGGCAAACCCGTGCCGGTCGCAGGATCCACGATTGCGGAAGGGTTGTGTCCGCCGATCGTCGGTCGGCATTGCTTCGAGGTGATCCGGCACACGATGTCGGAGCATCTTCTGGTCAGCGATGAAGAGATCCGCCACGCCATGTGTGCTCTGCTCGAGTCAGCCAAGACCCTTGCCGAACCTTCCGGAGCGGCGGCGCTGGCGGCCGCGCTCTGCGGCCGCATCACCACCGGTGGAAGCGGACCGCTGGTCGTGATCGTCAGCGGCGGCAACATCGATCTGCAGCGCTTGAAGACGTTGCTGTAGGGTCACGCTCCCTCCAGGAGGATGCCTCTGGCTCGCGGCGGCGCGGTTTCGGGCACGGCGGGGTACTCACAGAAAGGTCGAGATTTCCGCGATATCCTTGCGATGCAGATCCGGAACCTTGACGCCGGGCTCAGGATACCCCGCTACGACGATCATGAACGGCCGCTCCGTGTCCTTCGGCCTGTGCAGAATCTCGTTAAGGAAACCCATGGGACTGGGCGTGTGGGTCAGCGTGGCCAGACCCGCCTCATGCAGCGCAGCCAGCAGGAAGCCAGTCGCGATGCCGACCGACTCATCCATGTAGTAATTCTTCACCTTGCGTCCGTCGGGCAGGCGGCTGAAGCGCTTCAGAAACACGGCGATCAGCCAGGGGGCCTTTTCCAGGAATGGCTTGTGTTCGTCCGTGCCCAGAGGCGCCAGCGCCTCGAGCCATTCCTTGGGCGCTCGCCGCTGGTAGAAATCCAGCTCCTCGACCTCCGCTCCCTCACGGATCTTCGCCTTGATGGCGGGATCGGCGACGGCGACGAAGTGCCACGGTTGCATGTGCGCTCCGCTGGGAGCCGAGCCGGCTGCGCGCAGGCAGTGTTCGATGATCTCCCTCGATACCGGGCGGGAATCGAACTCCCGGACCGTGCGCCGGCGCTGGATCCTTTCGTTGAAGTCGCGCGCGCGGCGGACCATCTCCTGCGGTGGATACTCGGTATATGTGCTCAAGGCAACGAACTTGGCTGGGCCCACTGATCGATTCTCCGATTGGGTGTGGTTGAGGCTCACAGGGAGCTGACCAGGTGACCGCCGTCGACCGCGATCACCTCGCCGGTGATGTAGCGGGAGGCATCCGAGGCCAGCAGCAGCAGGGTTCCGTCGAAATCGCTCAGCTCGCCCAGCCGCCGCTGCGGTATCCGCTTGATGAGAGCCGAACCCGCGGCCGAGGACAGGAATTCCTCGTTGATGTCCGTGCGGACGTAACCCGGAGCGATCGCATTCACCCGGATGTCGTGGCGGGCGAGCTCGAGCGCCAGGCAGCGCGTGAGCTGGATCAGTCCGGCCTTCGAGACCGCGTAGGGCGCAACGCCTCCGGCCTGACGGATGCCGAGGACCGAAACGATGTTGATGATGACGAGCGGCCGCTCAGCGGCACGAGCGCGCCGCGCCGCGGCCATTGACATCAGAAATGCGCCGCGCAGGTTGGTGTCGATCACACGATCCCAGTCGTCTGTGGATTGCTCGAGGGCCGGCTTCGAGAGCGTCACGCCAGCAGCATTGACGAGCACGTGCACGGGCCCGAGCGTCTGTTCCGCATTCGTGATTGCACTGTCGACGGACTTCTCGTCCGTGACATCGAGTGCAAACGCGCGTGCGACATGTCCGGTCGCGTTCAGCTCCTGCTCGAGTGCCTCGAGGTGCGGCAGCCGTCTCGCCGCGACGGCGACATGCATACCCGCCTTCCCCAGAACCTGCGCAAAGTGTCGGCCGAGACCGCTCGAGGCCCCGGTCACGAATGCGACACGTCCGGAGATCACAGCGACCTCGCGATCAGTTCTTTCATGATCTCCGACGTGCCGCCGTAGATCCGCTGCACGCGCGCATCCGCGTAGGCACGCGCGATCGGGGTCTCCCACATGTAACCGTAGCCCCCGTAGAACTGCAGACACTGATCGATGACCCGGCCCTGCATCTCACTCAGCCACAGTTTGGCCATGGAGGCCCGGGAGGCATCGAGGTTACCGTCCAGGTACTCGCGCAGGCACTGCTCGACGAATGCACGCCCGACTTCGATTTCCGTCTTGGCCTCGGCAAGGCGAAAGCGGGTATTCTGAAACGCGCCAATCTCCTGCCCGAACGCATGCCGTTGCCGCGTGTACTCCACAGCTCCCTCGAACGCCGCCTCAGCGCTGGTCAGACACCAGGCAGCGATGATGAGCCTCTCGCGGGGAAGCTCATTCATCAGGTAACCGAAGCCCGCGCCCTCCTCCCCCAGGCGGTTCTCCAGGGGAATGCGTACGCCGGTGAATGACAGCTCGGAGGTATCCTGGGCGCGCATGCCGAGCTTTTGCAGATTTCTGCCGCGGGCGAAGCCGGCACGCGTGGACTCCACCAGGAACAGGCTCATCGACTTCGAGGCTGCGTCTTCACTGGAGCGTGCCACGACGATGATCAGATCGGCGAGCTGTCCATTGGAGATGAATGTCTTGGAGCCGTCGATGACATAGTCATTGCCGTCGCGACGCGCGCGGGTCGCGATGGCCTGAAGGTCGCTGCCGGTACCGGGCTCGGTCATCGCGATGGCGGTGATGAGGTCGCCCGCGACAGCTGGTGGCAGCCAGCGCTGCTTCTGCGCGGCGGTTCCATACTTCTCGATGTAAGGAACGACGATGGTCGAATGCAGGGTAAAGGCCGGGCCCGAGGCACCCACCCGCTGCAGCTCCTGCGCCATCACTACATCGAACAGGAAATCCCCACCCGCGCCGCCGAACTCGGGGCTCACCGTCGGACAGAGAATTCCGGCCTCTCCCGCGCGTTTCCACAGATCCCGCGGCACGACACCCGCCTGCTCCCAGGCCGCATGGTGAGGGACCACCTCCCGCTCCAGAAAACGGCGCACCACCGCACGGAAGGCTTCGTGCTCCTCGGAAAACAAGGGCCTGCTCGTCATGGCTCCATCTGCGCTTACAGCAGCAGGCCGCCGCTGCAGGAGACGATCTGCCCGGAGATGTAGCGCGACTCCGGCGAACAGAACAGATAGACCGCATCGGCCGCCTCCTCCGGCGTGCCCGGGCGCCCGAGCGGCACCAGCCGGTTGAGCGTCTCGATGAGACTGCTCTGCAGTCCCACCTTGATGGTGCGGCCGGTGATATCGATCTCGGCCCGGTCGGATGACAGGGACTGGGTCAGGCGCGTCTCGATCAGGCCGTAGGCAACGCAATTCACCGTCACATTGTAGCGACCCCATTCCTTGGCGAGCGTGCGCGTGAGACCGATGAGTGCGGCCTTGGCTGAGGCGTAGTTGACCTGGCCAGCGTTACCGAACAGTCCTGAGTTGGACGAGATGTTCACCACGCGGCGGTGTTTCGGTCTACTGGCACTGGCGCCGGTGCCGGCGTCGGCCGCGGGCCCGGCCCCGGCCCCGGCCTCGGTCTTGGCAGCCGAACGGATGTATTCCGAGGCCGCTCGCAGGATGCGGAACGGTGCAGTCAGGTGGACTTCGAGCATGGTGTGCCACTGCTCGTCGGTCATCTTCTGGATGACGCTGTCCCAGGTGTAGCCGGCGTTGTTCACTATGATGTCGAGGCCGCCGAAGGTCTCCAGCGCTGTGCCGACGAATCGCTGCGCGAAGTCCGGCGCCGTCACATCACCGACGGTGGCCGCCGCCCGACCGCCTCGGGATCGGATCAGGTCCACAGTCTCCCCGGCCGGTTCCGGGTCGATGTCGTTGACGACGACACTGGCGCCCTCCGCAGCCAGCTTCAGCGCAATGGCGCGTCCTATTCCACGGCCGGACCCGGACACCACCGCCACATCGCCTGTCAGCTTACTCATGCCGCAACCTCATCCCGCAAGTTCGTCCCGCACGATGGCCTCACCCGTGAGAACCGTATCGCCGTTTTGCCGGACCGCGCTCAATGTCACGCGCAGCAACGGCCGACCCGATTCCTGCAGACGCTCGATGACCTCACCGTGAAATGTGAGCACGTCACCGACCGCCACCACGGCCAGGAAACGAGCCTTGAGAGTTTGCAGCTGGCTTTGCGGTCGCCAATTCGTGACCAGGCGACCCAGGTAGGCCATCGACAACATGCCGTGTGCGAAGACGTCCTGCAGGCCAGCCGAACGGGCGAAATCGAGGTCAACATGGATCGGGTTGTGGTCCCCGGAGGCGCCGCAGTAGAGCGCCAGAGTGAGGCGGCTGATGGGTGGCAGCGTCAGGGGCGGAAGCGTTTGCAAAGTCTCGGGCACAGTCGTCTCTCAGTTACGCACGATGAGCGTGGTTGAGGCCTTCGCGACGAGCTGTGCATGCTGATTGGCGTAACGGGTCTCGCAGACGGCAAAATCGAGTGCTCCCTGCTTGCGGGAAAACACGTCCACGATCTCGCGCTCGACCGTGATCACATCGCCGGCGCAGACCGGGCCGAAATAGGTGAACGACTGTTCGCCATGCAGCAGCCGTCGCAGGTCAATAGCGAGGAACTGGATGACCGGCAGTGGCGTGGGTGATTCCAGGTCGCACACGGTCAGAAAGGTTGGCGGCGCCAACACCGAGGCATAGCCCGCCGCCCGCGCCGCCGACTCGTCAGTATGTACGGCCGCGGCTTCACCGATTGCGTGCGCGAATTGGCGGATGCGCCCTGCCTCGATGGCCACCGGGTAGGCCGGAAAGCGGTGACCGATGACGGATCTGTCAAACATGCGGACTGCCTTGAGGTTCGTTCGAGGTTCGGATTGCTTCAGTCGCCGCGGTACACGGTGACGACGCAAGCGCCTCCGAGGCCCAGGTTGTGCTGCAGCCCGATGCGGGCTCCCTCCACCTGGCGCTTGCCCGCCTGTCCGCGCAGCTGCCAGATGAGTTCGGCGCACTGCGCAAGCCCGGTGGCTCCCAATGGATGTCCCTTGGAGATCAGCCCTCCCGATGGGTTGATCACGTATTTCCCGCCGTAGGTGTTGTCGCCGTCACACACGAGGCGCTCCGCCCCACCTTCGGGAGCCAGCCCGAGCGACTCGTAGCTGAGGATCTCGTTGGCCGTGAAGCAGTCGTGCAGCTCGATCACATCCAGTTCCTGAGGACCGATCCCTGCCTTCTCGTAACTGGCCGCGGCGGCTGCCCGCGCCATTCCGTAGCCGACGACACCGATCATGCTACGGGTCGAGAACGCATCCTCCGTATCAGTGGTCATGGTCTGGGCGGCAATTGCGATGCCCTGATTGGCAGCGTGCCGGCGCGCGAACTCGGGACTGCACACCACTGCCGCCGCGGCGCCACAGGTAGGCGGGCAGCACTGCAGTCGGGTCAGTGGAGCGTAGATTTCGGGTGAGGCCAGAACCTCTTCGAGCGTTATGGGGGTCCGGAATACGGCGTTCTCGTTGTTAGCGCCGTGGCGACGCGCCTTCTCGGAAACCTTGGCGAACGTCTCCGGTCGCGCGCCATAACGCTCGATGTATTCCGCCCCGGCTGCACCAAAGAGCTGCGCTGCCAACGGGGCGTCGGACTTCGCCCGTGTCTGATCGAGAACCGTGGCGTGCGCATCAAGAGGACCCGGGCGATCCGTAAACACGGGCCCCAGCGCACCGCGCTGCATCTGCTCGAAGCCGACCGCCAGCACGCACTCCGCGGCCCCTGATTCGACCGCCTGACGGGCCAGAAACAGCGCCGTCGAGCCGGTCGAACAGTTGTTGTTCACATTGAATACCGGCACACCCGACATGCCGATGCCGTAGAGCATGGCCTGTCCGCAGGTGGAATCCCCGTAGACGTAGCCTGCATAGACCTGCTGCATCCGGGAGTAGGGCACACCGGCGTCCTGGAGTGCCGCGCGCACCGCAATCGCCCCAAGCTCCGTATAAGGAGGGGCCGCGCCCGGCTTGTGGAACCTGGACATGCCGACCCCGATGACCCGTGCGACTTCGCTCATGTGCCGACGCCTCCGCGCGTCTTTCCGACCGGCTTGCTGTCACGCCTCTGAGATGTCATAGTATATGTACTGACATTGCGAATATCTACATGTGGCATGTCATAGGGTACGGGCCGGCTTGCGGTCACGGCCCGTTCAACAACGTCAGCGGGGGTGAAGCCATGGGTGCGAGTTGCGGGCGCGGCGGGTCACACGGCAAATGGCACGGACTGCCTCGCTCGTTCAGTTTATGGGTCGGGCTGGCGATGATGCCGGTCACCGCCCTTCAGGCCGCGGAGGCACCATCCGCAACCGGATCCTCCGGTCTCGAGGAAATCGTCGTGACCGCGCGCAAGGTCACGGAGAACCTGCAGAACGTGCCCACATCGATCACGGCCCTGAGTGGCGCGCAGCTCGATGAGCGCGGCATCACCGCGGTGAGCCAGGTATTCCAGGCTGCGCCGAACGTCGAGTTCGACAGCAGCGGCTTCCTGTTCAGCTCGCAGCTGACCATCCGCGGCGTCCGCTCGAACGACACGTATGCCGGCTGGGAGACCGCCAATGGCATCATCCTGGATGACGTTTACATCGGCCGGTCCGCGGCGTTCAACATCGATCTGCTGGATGTGCAGCAGCTGGCGGTGCTGCGCGGCCCGCAGGGCACCCTGCAGGGCAAGAACATCATCGGCGGCGCCATGCAGATCGTCAGCGCGCCACCTTCGAATACCCTTGGCGGCGCCGTCACGGTCGAGGGCGGCTCGAACGACCTGCGAGCGGTACGGGGCTATGTGACCGGGCCGGTGAGCGACACCGTCTCGGTGAAACTGAGCTTCACCGGCCGACAGCAGGATGGCTTCACGCGGGACACGGTGACCGGTCATACCCTGGGCGATGTGAATTCCTGGGGCTTGCGTGGGCAGCTGCTGTGGACGCCCACGTCCCAGTTCCGCGCCCTGGTGACCCTCGACGGGTCGCGCGATCACGGTACCGACAACAATTCCGTCTATACCGGCCCGGGTGAGGTGATCACCCCGTTCACGCCGACCGCCCTGTCACGGAATGTGATGGGAGATTTCGACAGTCAGGAACATCGTCACATCTTCGGCACCACGGTGCACCTGGACTACGATCTCAATGACTCGCTCAGACTGACTTCCGTGAGCGCCTATCGGACCTTCTCGATCGATGAAGTGGCCGAGCAGGATGGCTTGCCGCAAGTGCTGGTGAACTCCGGAGTGAGCCAGGTGCAGAGTCAGTGGTCGCAGGAACTGCGCACCACCTACACGACACCCGGACTGACGGCCATCGGGGGTCTGTACTACTACCGCGAGACCCTCGAGGATGTGACCCAGATTTACGAGAACATCCCACTGCTGGCCGGTTTCCCGTTCGCCATTCCAGCCTTCGGACTCGTTCCCATCAACAACGAGGATCGGAGCCGCAACGTGTCCTCCAGCTACGCCGCTTTCGGCTCGGTGACGAAAGATCTCATCGATCGGTTCAGCGTCACCGCGGGCGTGCGGGCGACGCACGATGACCTGACGACGCGGATTACCGATGCGGCGCTGATCGACCCGGCACTGGGATATCCCGGTACACCACCGGCCGGTACTCCGTTTCCCTCGGTCCAGATTCCCACGCCGATTCCCGTCCCCCTGGGTGATGGCTCGGTGAAGAACACGGAATTCACCGGCGATTTCTCATTGACATACAAGTTCGACCCGGACGTTTCCGTGTATGCCAAGTACGCGCGTGGCTACAAGGGTGGCGGCTTCCAGACCGGCCTGCCGACCCTGCCCGATGTTCTCGGCAGCCCGGTCAAGCCCGAATTCGTCAATGACTACGAGCTGGGCCTGCGCTCGATGCTGGCGGATCACCGCATCCGCTTCAATCTCACCGGCTATTACATGACCTGGATCGACCGTCAGGCCTTCCGCGTCAGCATCGTCAACGGGGTTCCGCTGGAGTTCGCCTACAACGATCCCAAGGCGCGCATTTATGGCTTTGAACTCGAGAGCGACTTTCAGGTCACCCCGGACCTCACCTTCTCATTCAACGCGGGCAGCGCCGATACGAAGTTCACCCGCAGCGACGATCCGACCATCCAGGGCAACGCCTTCGGCGGTGTGTCTCCCTACACGGCAAGCGTGGTCGGCAACTACGTCCACCGGATTTCGGATGGCTGGAACCTCCGCCTCATTGGCGATGCGCGCTGGGCGGATGAGTATCCGCTGCGTGATGACAATCTGACTCCGGGCTTCGTGCAGCCCTCTTACTGGCTGGTGAACGCATCGCTCGGCGTCGAGCGCGCCGATGGTCACTTCTCAGTCCAGCTGTGGGGTCGCAATCTCACCAACGAGGATGTGTTCGTCACCGGCGTGGCGGGCGTTCCGTCGCCGGGTACCGGGCCTGGCGTACCCGGGCCGCCTCGCTCCAACGGCGTGCTGCGCGACCCACGCACGTGGGGACTGCAGGCCACCTACAGGTTCTGAATTCGACTGCGCGGTCCGCGCATCGACAGCTCAGGTGCCGCTCGCCACTGGTGGCGGCACTTGGGCCTGCTAGCGAGCGGCGGCTGCGCCCAGGTTGACAGCGCGCAGGTCAGGCGCCCGGATTAGCGAGTCCACGACGACCCGCTCGCTGTGATCCGTTGCCGCGGACACGAGACGACGTGCTGCAGCGGCATCGCCTCGCTTCAATGCGTCATAGATCTCTTCGTACTCGATGCGCCACTCGGTGGCGGACTGCTGCGCGCGGACGCCGAGGAACAGGATGCGCATCGCAAGGATCTCGAGGTGGCTGATCCACTGCACCATCAGCTCGTTGCCGGCGCACTTGGCCATCTCGATAATGAAGTCCCGATTCACCGTGAGGAACTGCAGTACGGGTTTCACGCTGCTGCCATCGAACTCAGCGGCCCGCGTGCGCTCGTAGGCCGCGGTCAATGCCGGTGATACCCGGCCCGCTGTCCGCGCCGCGGCTTCGGACTGAAGTGTGCGCCGCAGCTGCCAGATCTCCGTGATTCCCTGCAGCGTGATGGGTGCCACGATATGGCCGCTACGCAGGCGATTGATGACGAGGCCTTCCTGCGCGAGACGGGCCAGTGCGACCCGCACGGGAGCCTTGCCGACGCGATAGCGCCGGCCCAGCTCGACTTCGGAAACCTTCTCCCCGGGCGCCAGAGTCAGGGTCACGATGTCCTGGCGGATGGCCTCGTAAGTGGCCGATCCCATGGGCAGCTCCCGCACGGCCCCTTTCTTTGCGGGCCGCTCGCCGGCGCCGGTGGGCTCAGTTCGGGTTCGTTTCCGGGCGGGCCTGGGCATGGCGCGAGTACTCCGCAGCGGCGCTATTCAACATGCCTGAAGTATAGCCCATGGCATGGCGCATCCGCCCGGCTGACATGACGATCGGGACCGGCCGCGGTTCACGCCGTTCGGAGCAGGCGCGACGGCGACAGCTCCTGTGCCACGATGCCGAGGTCGGCAATCTCGGCCGGGATGGGTCGCCCCGTGAGCAGGCTGGCGGCAATCCGCGCCATCGCCGGTGCCGCCTGGATGCCGTACCCGCCCTGCCCGGCCAGCCAGAAGAATCCGCGCGCCCGCGTATCGTGACCGATGACCGGAATTCCATCGCGGACGCTGCTGCGCAGACCCGCCCACTTGCGCAGGACACGCCGGACGTCCAGCACCGTTGCCTTCTCGACCCGGTCAACAGCGGTCGCAATATCGTACTCGTCGGGCTGCGCATCGCACGGCGCGGACGGGGTGTCATCTACAGGAGATAGCAACAGGCGGCCCGCGTCGGGTTTCAGGTAGAAGAGTTCGTTGACATCCACGGTCAACGGCCAGCGGGTGATGTCGAGTCCTTCGGGAGCCTCAACCAGCAGTGCCGTCCGACGACCAGGCTGCAGTCCGATCGGCTGCGCCTGAGCCAGTTGTCCCACCTGGTCCGCCCAGGCGCCGGCCGCGTTGACGATACACGCGGCACTGATAGGGCCGATTGTCGTGTCGGCCAACCAACCACCGGGCGTTCGGGACAGTCCGAGCAATTCGCAGTTGAACCGCACCTGCGCGCCGCCGCGTCGTGCCTGGCGCAGGAACCCCTCGAGGACCTGATGCACGTCGATATCGGAGGCATTGGGTTCATGGATGGCCTGTGCTACATGGCTCTCACGCAGGATCGGCACGAGCTTCCGCGCTTCCGCCGCCGAAATCCGTTGGGTGCGCTGCGCGACTCCGGGTCTGCACAGCAGGGCTTCCACGGACTCGCGGTCATCGGGAGTTGCGATGTACAGCACCCCGCGCGGGTTGAGCAGCGGAGTCTGTGCGAATCCAGCCGGAGGATTCTCGAAGAAGCCCCGGCTCGCGGCGGCCAACGCACGCACGGTGTTCCCACCGTAGGTTTCGGTGAACACGGCGGCCGATCGCCCGGTGGAGTGGTAGCCCGCATGTGGCTCGCGCTCGACGATGATCACCCGGTGTGCCGCTGCGAGCTGGGCAGCAATGGATGCACCTGCCATGCCGGCGCCTATGACCAGGATGTCGGCATCGACAGTCATGCAGCGCTCGAGAAAATCACGTTGCGCGCGAACAGGTCGCGGATCTCATCGGGGGAGAACTGCAACTCGCGAAGAACCCGTTCGGTATCAGCGCCGGGAGGCCTGGGCGGTTGCGGGATATCGCAGGGGGTCCCGCCAAACCGGGGCGCCGGCGCGGGTGCTATCGATCCGCCAATGTCGACGAAAGTGCGGCGTGCCACGTTGTGCGGGTGTTTCGGGGCCTCCGCCAGGGACAGTACCGGGGCGAAGCACGCATCACTGCCTTCGAGCCGGTCGCACCACTCCGCCCGGCTGTGCTTGCGCATCTCGCCGGCCAGCTGCTCGCGCATTTGCGGCCAGACTTCGCGCGCGGACTGCTGCTCCTTAAGGACCCCGCCCTCAAGCCCAGCCCGCTGCGCAAACTCGCTGTAGAAGCGCGGCTCCAGGGCACCTACTGCGACATGCCGGTCATCGGCTGTTGCGTACGTCCCGTAGTAGTAGCAACCGCCGTCCAGTGAATTCGCGCCTCGGCTGTCTCGCCAGTAACCGGCGTTGTGCCATCCATAGATCATCGTCATGAGCAGGGCCGCGCCATCCGTAACGGCCGCATCGACAACCTGTCCCCGGCCACTGGTTCGCGCGGCGTGTACCGCGGCCAGAAGGCCCACGGCGAGCAGCATGCCGCCGCCACCGAAATCGCCCACCACATTGAGCGGCGGGGTCGGTGGACCCTCCCTGGGCCCGATGGCGGCGAGCGCTCCGGAGAGCGCGAGATAGTTGATGTCATGCCCCGCCGCGTGCGCCAGCGGACCGGTTTGACCCCAACCCGTCACCCGGCCGTAGGCGAGCCGTGGATTGCGCTTCAGGCACACATCAGGCCCGAGGCCGAGACGTTCCATGACGCCCGGGCGATATCCCTCGATGAGGGCGTCCGCACGCTCGACGATGCGCAGACAGACTTCGATGGACTCGGGCTGTTTGAGATCCACCCCCAGGTTGGCTCGACCGCGCGCCATCGGGTCGGGCCCGAGATCCGGTACCGCCTGCTCGTAAGCGCCGCCCGGCCGGTCGATGCGGATCACCGTGGCGCCCAGATCCGCGAGCACCATCGCGGCGAAGGGTCCGGGACCTATCGAGGCCATCTCCACCACCCGCAGTCCCGACAGGGGGCCGCGCCTGGCGGAGTGGGCCTGGTCGTTAAGACATTCCACTTTTGTTCTTTCGCCATGTCATGATATATACTATGACATCTCACGATGCCACGGCAACCGGATGATGAGCGGCGCCGCCTCGCAACCGACTTCAACCGCCCCTGCGCGAACCTCGCGCCCGACGCTGCAGATGGACGAGCTGGTCGCACGCGCCGCGGTTCTGCGGCGCGACCTGCACGCTCATCCTGAAATCGCCTTTGCGGAGAGCCGCACCGCCACGCTGGTTGCGCAACAGCTGCGCGCCTGTGGCATCGAGGTCACGGAATCCCTCGGTGGCACGGGAGTGCTGGGCAAATTGACTTGCGGATCGGGTGCAGGTGCGTACGCATTCCGAGCCGACATGGACGCCCTGCCGCTCGAGGAACTCAACACGTTCGCGCACCGCTCCACCAACCAGGGGTGTATGCATGCCTGCGGCCACGACGGTCACACGGCCATGCTGCTCGGAGCCGCGGAGCGACTGGCCCGCACACGCCGGTTTTCCGGGACCGTGTATTTCATTTTTCAGCCTGCGGAGGAGACCTGTGCCGGCGCCAACGCGATGCTGCAGGCCGGGCTGTTCGGCGCCCAGCCCGTCGCCGGGCTATTCGCGATGCACAACGCTCCCGGCCTCGACGCAGGTACCTTCAACATCTGGCCGGGCCCCGTCATGGCTGCCGCGAGCACTTTTGACCTGCGAGTGAGCGGAGTCGGCGCACACGCCGCCATGCCGCATCAGGGTGTCGACACGCTGCTGGTGGCAAGCCAGTTGGTTGTAGCCCTGCAATCCATCGTGAGCCGCAATGTGGATCCCATGGAGACGGCCGCGCTCAGTGTGACGCAGCTGCACGGGGGCAATGCCTACAACGTGCTGCCGGACTCCGCGGTGATCTCGGGATGTGTGCGCGCATTCCGCGCCGATGTGGAACAGAAGGTCGAGATGCGCCTGCGTGAACTCTCCGAGCGGATCTGCGCCGCCTTCGGCGCGAGGGTCCAGATCGATTACCGGCGCATCAGCCCTCCCCTGGTGAACTCGGCTGAGCCAACGCAGACCGCCGTCGAGGTCGCCCGCGAGTTGGTTGGTCGCGAGAGGGTCGACTTGACGGCACGTCCTTGCCTTGGCACGGACGACTTCGCCAATTTCGCAGCTCACTATCCCGTGTCCTACGTGCTGATCGGCAACGGTGCGGGTGAAGGCGGCTGCACACTTCATAACCCCCACTACGACTTCAACGACGCGGTGCTGCCCCTGGGGATCGAATTCTGGTCGGCGCTGGCCGAGCGGCTGATGCCGCCGGATGGCGACGCACGGGAAGGCGCCGCGTGTATCTGACGCAGTCCATCCGGCGGGCAGCTCAGATCAATCCGGGCGGACTGGCCACGCTGTTCGCGGGACGGTCACGCACCTGGGCGCAGGTATCGGAGCGGATAGCGCGCTTCGCTGGCGCGTTGCGCGATCTTGGCGTGCAGAGCGGAGACCGCGTGGCGATGCTGAGCAGGAACCGTGACGACTACATCGAGTGGTATTACGCCATACCGTGGGCCGGCGCGATCTCGGTGCCGGTGAATTTCCGCTGGTCGGTGCAGGAGATGGCCTACTCCCTCATCGAAACCGACGCCCGCGTGCTGATCGTCGATGACATGGCCCTGCCCGTCTTGCCGGCCTTGCTCGAGGCGGCACCCGCAATCCGCCTTCTCATTCACTCGGGTGAACAGCCAACCCCGCCGAATACGCACGCCTACGAGGAGCTGATTGGTCGCGGACCGGCCGTTCAGGACGCAGAGCGCGGCATCCATGAGCCGTTCGCCATCTTCTACACGGGTGGCACCTCGGGCCGCCCCAAGGGCGTGACGCTTTCCAGTCTCAATCTCTGGTCGAGCGCCATGACGCTGGTTGGAGAATGCGCTCTGGGTAATACGGATCGATTCCTGCATGCCGCGCCCATGTTTCATCTGGCCGATGCCGCGCATACCTTTACCGTCACGCTGGTTGCAGGTGGGCACGTGGTCATCCCCGGTTTCGCTCCGGACCTGGTGCTTGCGGCGCTCGGCAACGACCACGTCTCACGCCTGGCTCTCGTTCCCACCATGTTGCAGAGTCTGCTGGCGCATCCGCAGTTTGCGCAGACTGACGCGTCAGCACTGAAGTCGGTTGTGTATGGCGCTTCGCCCATCTCGGAGACTGTCCTCACCCGTGCACTCGGAGCTCTCCCTCAGGCGCGCTTCATACAGGCTTACGGGCAGACTGAACTGTCACCTATCGCCACCCTGCTCTCCGCCGAGTTCCACAGCGGACCTGGTGGACAGCCGAAGCTGGCTTCAGCTGGTCGTGCCACTTGCGGCACGGAGGTGAGGATCGTGGGTCCGGATGGCAACGAGCAGCCCCGTGGCGAGGTCGGCGAGATCGTCTGTCGCGGCCCGAATGCCATGCTTGGCTACTGGAACAACCCGGACCTCACAGCGAAGACTCTCGTCAGTGGCTGGGTGCACACCGGCGATGCGGGTTACATGGATGCGGATGGGTTTGTGTACGTCGTAGATCGGCTCAAGGACATGATCATCTCTGGCGGAGAGAACGTGTACTCGTCGGAAGTGGAAAACGTCCTGATGCAGCACCCCGCTGTCGATAGCTGCGCGGTCGTCGGCATTCCCGACGAGCGGTGGGGCGAAGCCGTGCACGCGGTTGTGGTCGCTCGCAAAGGCGCCCGGCTCGATGAGGCCGAGGTCATTGCCCACTGCCGCACCCAGATCGCTCACTACAAATGCCCGAAGTCCCTCGAGGTGCGTGACGCGCTGCCGCTCTCGGCAGCCGGCAAGATCCTCAAGCGCGAACTGCGCGAGCAGTACTGGCAGGGCCGTCGGCGGCAGGTGAACTGAGCCGCCGGGTGAACCGAGCCGCCGGCGCCGGGTGAACTGAGCCGCCGACGCCAGGCGAGTCGATCCGTTGTCGAGCTACTTCGACAGATCGGTGAACAGCGACATCAGGTAGGCGATGGACGGGGGGATGTCCGCGACCGGGATCCGTTCGTTGAGCCCGTGGCTGAACCGGTCACTGTCCTTGATGAACAGGGGGCTGATGCCGTAGCTGGGCACGTGCTCCTTGCGGAACCACATGCTGTCGCTCGCCCCCGCGGACATCGTCGGAAATACCGGTACGCCCGGATAGCCGATATGGATGGCCCGGGTGACCGCTGCCACGAGATCGGCCCGCAGGGGCGAGGCATCCGTCGCGACACTGCCCTGGGAAACGTCCCTGAACTGGATTGCGGGATCCGCCGCCGCCTTCTGCAACTCCGCCATGATCTCCTCACGCGGGTGACCCGGGAAGATCCGGCAGTTGATGTTGGCGGTCACCTTCTGGGGCAGCGCATTGAGCGCATGCCCGCCCTCGATCAGCGTGGCGACACAGGTCGTGCCGATCTTGCCGATGGTGGCCGGATTGGCGGTGAGGGTCGCGATGGCCTTCGCATCGGTGGAGTCGGCCGCGAAGGCGCGCATGGCGGCGGCGATCTGCGGGTCCTCGTATTGCGCCGCTGCCGTGAAATAGGCCCGGGTCAGCTCGCTCAGTTCCGGCTTGAAGCGGTGCGCGCCGATGCGCACCAGCGCGGCTGACATCTGGGTGATCGCATTGGGCTCGTACGGTCGCGAGCTGTGGCCTCCGGGGGATGTCACAGTCAGTTGGTAATCCGCGTAGGTCTTCTCAGCGCCCGACCACACGAAATACAGCGGCTTGCCCGCCGGGTCCAGCTGACCGCCGGTGCCATCGACATTCAGCAGCATCTCGGCGTTGGAGAGCATGCCGGCCATCATGGCGGTGGTCTTCATCGTCGTTTCTTCGTCGCCCGAGAACACCAGGACGACATCGCGCCGCGGCTTGAATCCTTCGCGCTTCAACTCGATGAGTGAGGCCACTGCCAGTGCATCGTCCAGCTTCATGTCGCTGGCTCCGCGCCCGTACAGAAGGCCATTCTCGATGACCGGCGTGAACGGATCGCGCTGCCAGTCGGCGGGCTTGGCCTCAACCACGTCCATGTGGCCCGAAATCAGGAGCGGTTTGAGTTTGGGGTCCGAGCCCTTCCAGCGGGCGATGAGAAAGGCAGTGTCATCGACCGGAGTGACAGTCACATCGGCATCGGCAAATCCACCCGCGACGAGTGCGGATTTGAAGAGCGCAGCCACCTGCGGTGCCTGGTTGCCGGGACCCCGTACCGAGCGCAGCGCGATGGCCTGCTTCGTCAGGTCCAGCGCCTGGGCCTCTGCCCGGCCGTGATCCACCGACTTGCCGTAGCCGCTGGATGCACCCGTGACCACCACGAATCCCAATGCCGCCGTCGCCAATGTCCGCATGCCGTTCTCCCACTCGTTGATCTTGCGAGGATATCGTTTCACGCGACGTGCCATTTTGCACGCCGTGGAGTCTCTCAGGGACGCAGCAGCATGGGGTAGTCCCCCACGTGCCCCAGCTGTTTGATCACGTCCCGAACCGCAGGTCGATTCTGAATCGACTGCAAGCGCTGAAACGTTTCCTCGGCGCGCTTCGGTCGGCGCAGCTCCTTGTAGTGCTGCACCGACAGGAGCGCACCGATTCGTTCATCGGGATCCTGCAGCCGGGCAATGAGCACCTGCGCCGCCTCATCCAGCCGGTTCGAGTGGATCAGGGCGCTTTGCAGCGCGGCCAGCGAGTCCTCACGATGCTGTTGCAGGTATTCGAGCTGGCGGGCCGCCTCGGGTGCATCGCCGAGCTGTTCGGCACTCCAGTGCCGCTCCTTCGCGGCCTGCATGGAGCCATACGGACTGATGTTCCCGGAGGTCAGTCCATCGAGCACGGCGCGCGCCTGCGCCGGCTTGCCCAGCTCGTTGTAGAAACCCGCCAGATTGATGGTCTGGCTGATATTGGCGTGGCCCGTCTCGGGTATCTGCTGTGCCGCGGCCATCTGCGTCACCGCCTCATCCCACCTGCCGAGGGAAAGCAGGACATCGCTGCGCAGGTTCAGCACCCAGACGCGTTTGTCCGCGTAATCGGTGTATGCCCTGGATCCGTCCGGACCGTTCATGACGGCGATGGCCTGGTCGGCAACCTGCAAGGCCTCGGCAAAGTGCAGCGCAGCGTGCAGATCGCCGACGAGACGATCGACCACCACGAGACGGTCGGGATGCGCCTTGATTCGATCGCGCCCGGACTGGATCTGCCGCTGGATGGCCGCCGGGATGTCCACGGACAGACTGGCCCGGACCGGATCGAAACGGGCGTCCGCGAGGATGCTCACCAGCGCATAGGGTGCGGTGACCTTCGCGAGCGTCCTTGCAGCCCCGGCCTGATCGCCCTGCTGGAGTTGCGCGAGGGCGAGATTCCGCCACCAGTTACTGACATCGAAGGAGTCCGTGGTGTAATCCGCCGCGAACAGGGCAGCCAGCAACCGGGCGCGCCCGGTGGGGTCCTTGCGGGTGTACTGCAGGATCCGCGACACCATGTCGCCCTCTACGCCCACCGCTTTAGCCGGCCACCGCTGCGCGAGCGTCGTCAGACACAGAACCGCCTCGGTTTCCTCCTTTTCCCAAGCCGCGGCGTACATGCGGTAGTACCAGTCGCCCGGTTGCTCATCGCCCATGCTGATGGCGCGTCGGCTCATTTGCAGCGCCTGTTTCGATTCGCCGTTCGCCAAGGCCATCTCACCGGCGAGCGATACCGCATAGTGCTGCTGATTGAGTGGCAGACCGCGCAATCCCGGCGAGGCGAGCACGGACTGCAGCGTCTCGTAGGATTTACGTCGCTCACCTTGCTGCCCGAGGAGAACGGCGGTGGCCAATAGTTTGCGGGTCTCGGTGATCTGGACGTCCGTTGGCGGCTGCTCCCTCTCCGCGTTGATCTCGACGCGCGGGACATCCTTCGCCGCTTCAGCCGGGC
>Ga0335083_10004380_pt1 | contig 17990 bp, 18 predicted proteins | sample Lox_Sample_42_FD_206716 | JGI IMG/M metagenome (GOLD analysis project Ga0335083, IMG submission 206716) | Soil microbial communities from Loxahatchee National Wildlife Refuge, Florida, United States - Lox_Sample_4.2 | ecosystem: Environmental > Terrestrial > Soil > Wetlands | place: USA...
ACTTCCAAGTCCGGCCTGCTCCATGTTACCCCGCTGATCACAATTGAGCGTGTGCCCTCATCCAATTGAATCGATTCGCCGGGCTGCAAGACGGTCCAGCCAGCGGCTTTGGCCATCTCATCTAGCATGGGGATCCTCGATTCCTGGTCGAGCAGGGAATCGAAGATCAGGGCGAATCGTGGCACTTCAGGTTCATGATGATGACCGGTCGTGCAGAGTTTCGTAGAACCGCAGTCCCGATTACGGTTTCGGTGACGTGCTCGCCTGGGGCCGGTCAACGAATGTTTAGTTGCACCACCTCCGAGTGGGGCACAGCCGCGGCCGCGCTTCGGTCCGGCGGCGTCTACCGTTGGTCCGAACGGTGTCCCACCAGCGTATCCAGCCGAGCGACTACTTCTTCCAACGCCTTGGATTCACTGCTCAGGCGTTCTCCCACCACAGTCCCTTGCTGCGCGTTGGCGGCTGTTTTCTCCGTCAGTGATTGCATCTGGAGCAGAGCGTTGCCGATCTCCTGCATGGCCCGCGCCTGCTCCTGGCTGCCAGTCTGAACCTGATCGGCCAGCGTCGTGACGGACTCGGTTGCCTGCGACATGGAATGGATGCGCTCGGTCAGTTGATCCAGCCGGGCCTGGCCCTCTTTGGAGCGCTCCAGCGATTCGCCGATCAGCCCCGCAGTGTCCCTGGCCGCGCCGGCGCAGCGTTGGGCCAGAGTACGGACCTCGTCGGCCACCACCGCGAATCCCTTGCCGCTTTCTCCCGCGCGCGCCGCTTCCACGGCTGCATTGAGCGCCAGCAGATTGGTTTGGAAGGCGATTTCGTCAATCACCTGGATGATCTTCGAAATCCGTTCGCTGGAACGGCCGATTTCCGTCATCGCAGCCATGGTTTGGTCCAGCACCTGGTTGGTATCCGTCATTTGCTGGCGGACTTGCTGCAGCACCGCGGTTGTCTTGGCCGCGAAGCCGGCGTTCTGATGCGCGGTTGCATTCACCTCTTCGCTGGAAGCGGAGGTCTGCTGGATGGCCGCGGCTTGGGAGGAGGCTCCCTCTTCCAGCGCGTGACTGGCGGCGCGCAGTTCTTCCGCGTCGGACGAGACCCGGTGTGCGCCCTGGTTCAAGTCGCGCACGGCGCTGCGCAAGAGGCGATTGATGTTGCGGATCGCCAGCACCAGCACCAGGCCGCATAACAAGCTGGCGCCAATCAATACCAACGTGGTCAGCTTCGAACGTTGGACGCTCTTTTCAGCGCCTGCACGGGAAGAAGCTCGCAATGCCTCCTGTTGATTGGTGAGCGCCGCGGCGGCCTTGTTCACGCGATCCAGCAGGGGCTGCATGCGATCCGTCACCAGCGCGTGCCCTCCGGCGAAGTCACCGCGCCCCACGTCCTGCAAGTATTGTTCGAACACCTGGCTCCAGTCGCCGATGGCCGCTCGAATGTCTTCGGCGGCCGCGCGGCTGGCGTCCTGATTGAGAAGCGGCACCAGTTGGTTGCTGCTGGCCATCGCGCGATCCGCGGCTTTGGCGAACTCCTGGCGATGCTCGTCGGCCGAACCGAACGCATGGCAAGATGCGCAATCACCCAAGCCTCGCAGGGACGTAAGCTGGGAGCTGTTTACCTGCAAAACATTTCCCAGTGCGTAGGAAAATTGCGTCTTGGTGGACAGCTCTTTCATCTCCTGGAGGTTCAGCTTGATCTCACCGATCAGATGAATCACCTTGGCGTCTTCATTGACCGCCACGGCCAGGTTGCCGCCCAGCCTGCTTACGGTGGCCAGCGATGAATAACTGAGCAATAGCGCCAGGCCCAAGACCACGCCAAAGCTGGCGGTCAGCTTCTGGCCGATCGTCAAGCGTTTGTACATACCCACCTCCGGCGAGTCGTCTCTCTGATTTGCTTATCGGACTCTGGCGACAAATAAGAGTGGGAATCGTCCCAGAAGGCCGATCGGGTACCCCGCCGCGCCGATGGTAATCTGAAGATAACAGGCGGCTCGCTTGCTGGAAACAGCTCTGCTCAGTTTTTTGATTGGAACTCAGGTCGCGGCGCAAGCTCTGCCGGCTTATCGCACCGAGCGCAAGCCAGTCGGCGATGGCGCGGAACTGATTACTGTCTTTGGCCGTTCAAGGCCTCTGGAGCCCGCCGCACCCGCGCAGGAGATCCCTTTGGTCAGCGTGCTGCGCGACACTTTAGGCTCATCCGATCCAGATAGCGCGCGCTTGCGATATGTCTGGGTCCTCACCAGCACTAAGCCCACGCTGGTGCAGCGCACCGCCTCGGCTCTGTCTTTTGTATGGTTCCGCACCGGCGGAAAGGAGCACGCCGACCAGGTTCCGGCGCCTGTCTTAGACCTGGCCTCGCCCGCCCGATCCGTATGGAGCAACCTGGCGGGCAACAGCCTGCAGGCACTGCAGCTCGACAGCCGAGGCGCTCCCATTCGTTCTTCCACCCGCAGCTATCGTGGAAATTTCAACGACTACCGCCAGCTTCAGGTCTTTCGCGCTCTGGGAGCGCTGGATGCTCTGGAACGTGAGCCGGATCCTCAGACCGTCTGGCCGGCAACGGAGCTGCACAATGTCTATTCGCGCTTGAGTCTCTCCAATCGCACCTTCGGCGGTTTGGTTCGCGAGGAAAATCTAGGGAGGGTCTACGGCAAGGAAACCAGCCGTCGCGCGGAGATTCGCGGCCACGACTGGGAGCTGCTTCGGCAGCGCGCGGAAGCCAACGGGCTCTATTTCGATCCTCTGACGCTGGCCGGTCAAACTCCCACCCAAGCCCTGCTGTGGGTCGCGCGTAAAGACCTCAACCGCGCCCAACCGCACGCTTTCGACCGGCAGTTTCTGGGAATCGCCAATCCTTGGACCGACCAACGGCTTTTGCATTGGGCCGGCTACAGCGAGATGCGTTACTTCGACGCCGACAATCGCCCGGTTTCCGCCGGCACGCCCGGCGCCCAAGCGCTCGAACTGATTCCTCTGGCGCTCTACAGCTTGGATTATCCGCGCGTGCCGCTGCTGCTGGTGGACTTTCGCAGCAGCCTTACCGCCAAGAAACGCGAATTGGTCCAGCATGGCGCGAACACGATTCTTACGGGCTTTCTCGGCATCACCAGTTTCGGAAATTGGTCTTTTCTCGCGGCCAATTCCGCCTGGACCTTCGTGCGGGGAAGGCAGGGGGCGCCCACCGTCCGTTCCGAGCGTCTACGCTCGTATTCGGAAGCGCGCGAGTTTCTGGCCGAGTACACCCAGCTCGCTCCCGAGCTTCAGGCCGAGTTGCTGCATCGTCTGGATCACCTGGCGCTCGATCCGCTGGAGAACGGCTTGGATACCGAAGCGCGCGTAGCCAGAGAACAGTTCGCGGCCTTGATGCAATACGCCCAGTCGCCGGATGGCTTAGCGGCCAAGCTGGAAAGCGACCGGCAAAAAGAATTGGAAGCATACACGCGGCCGCGCGCGATCCGGTTCCTGATGGCCGGCGCCCGGTTATTGCGAATCGGGTTGCCCGAAAACTCCGCCGAGGCCCGCGCCGTGCGCCACTCCCAGTTGGAAGCGCGAAGGGAGGCAGCCGCGCAGGTCCGTTATCTCAAGCAACTTCTGGCCTCCAGCCCCCGTCCTGAAGTGGTCGAGGATTCCGCGCAGATTCGTTATGCGATTGAGAGGCTCTCCGCGGATCGTTTCACGCCTCCGAACGCATCCCGTTTGATCGCTCAGGTCTTTGAGCGCTCGCTCAGCTTCGACGTTCGGATGGCGTGTCTTGAGAGCCTTCGCCGCCTGGACGACACGGAGGCCAGGATAGAGCTGTTGCGTCTCGCCGAGGATCCCCGTCAGAGCGATTTCTGGCGCGCTGCCACGCTGGCCCCCAAAACCGATCCCGAGCCGGCGGCGACAGGCTCCGGTCAATTCTAATGCTTCTAGCCGCTTCCCGCCGGGCGGCTCTGCTCTGGCTGTTGAGCAGCCCCTTGACCGCCCAGGTCCAGCGTGTCGTGATCCTCAAGGTGGATGGCCTGCCTGCCGCGGCGCTGGAGCGCGAGCTCGAGCGCGTGGATCCGGCTACGCACAAAAGCGGCCTGCCTTGGATCGATCACGTCTTCCGCCAAGGCGGCGCCCGCGTGCCGAATTTCTACGTCCGCGCCATCAGCCTCTCGGCGCCTTCCTGGTCGTTGCTCGACACCGGCCAGCATCTCCAAATACGAGGCAACGCCGAGTTCGACCGCTACACTGGCCGCGTTTACGATTACCTCAACTTTTTCCCGTTCTATGTCGGGTACGCTCTCTCGCACAAGGTGGACATGCCGGGCGTCGAAGTATTGGACGATCTCAAGATTCCACTGCTGATCGATCGCTTCCCCTACACCGACGTGTATCAGGGGCCGCAGCTTTATCAGCGCGGCGTTCGCTGGAAAAGCCTGCAAAATGGGCTCACGCATCGTTTCTCGCACTCGCTGCGCGAGCTCTTGGATGAATGGACCATCGGCTTTGAAATCGGCGACAGCGTCGAACAACAAACCGAACGCGAGCTGATCCAAAAGCTGGCCGATCCCGGCGTGCGCTACCTGGACTACTTTACAGGCGACTACGATCACGTCGCTCACAGCAGTCCGGATCCGGCGGTGCAGCGGCTTGCCTTGCAGCGCATCGACGCGCTGGTAGGCCGTATTTGGACGGCGATCGAAGCCAGCCCTTTGGCCGCGCAAACCGCGCTCGTCATGGTTTCCGATCACGGGATGAACACGCAGCCCGGCGTATTCAGCCAGGGCTACGATCTGGTCCGGTTCTTCAACAGCCGGGCCGGCGGCGGACACCACGTCGTCACTAATCGCCATCCGCTGACCGAGTACAAATTGCGGGGCCTGGATCCGTTTGTGTCGGAAGTTGTGACGCCGAGCGCGGAATCGTCGTACTTGAAGGATCTAGCCAATGATTTTCCCACCGTGACGCTGGATCCGGACGGCAATGAACGCGCCGCCGTCTATCTGCGCAATTCCGATCTCAACCAAATGCACATCCTGCTCAACGAGCTGGATCGCTCTGGCATGCAGCCCGCTCTACGCCGCGCGGCGATCGACGCTTTGTTCGAAATCCTCGGCCGGCATCGCGCGCACTGGGAAGCAACGGTTCAGCAGCTACGCTCCGAGCTGGCCGCATTGCACCGCGCCATCGAACAGCAGCGCCTCCGAATCCAATCCCAACCTTCGAAATGGACTGCGGCACAGCGCGACCAAGGCCTGGATAAGGCCGCCCGACGGATCTCGGTCCAGTTGGAATCCTGGCGCGAGGCCGAACGCAGCTATTCCGATTACGCCAATGCGCTGGCGCGTCTTGCGGCTCTGACTCCCGCGGATTTCGATAACCACCGCATCTCCGCCGAGACGTTGATTCCCAAGCGCGCCATGGGAGACTCAAACAGCATCCACGACTTGCAAAACTATATCGCGGGCCCAGGCGCCCAAGGGCTGGTTCTTGCGCCGGACGGCTCGCTGGACCTCGAGCGCAGCTTCGAACGCATCGATTATTTTCCCCTGCTCGCAAGTCAAGCGGTACGCAACAACGTTCAGCCCGGCGTGGGGTCCCATCCGGTGGATTTTATTGCGCTCAGCGCCCCTGCGAATCGGCTTCCGTCCGATCTCGCGGCCGAAGATGCGGTCTGGCTTTATCGCGATCAGGATCGTCAAGCCCTGGTACTTTCCCGTCACGCCGCAGCCGGAGGTCTTGAGCTTCGCTACCTGCCGGTCCGAGGCTTACGCCAGGATGCGGACGGAGCCATTCGATTTGACCGGCCGCGGTGGACCGCCGGTTTTCCGCTCGAAATCTGGGAGGATCGCCAGTTCGCGATTCCGGCGAGCGATCGGGACCAGTGGCTGGAGGGCTGGCATTCGGAACTGGATTGGTTGCAGGCCGTCCACAGGACCGAGTATTCCAACGGGATCGTGGCGCTCGATGAACAGTTTTCGCGCCCTTCTGCGCGCAGCTTGCTCACCGGGGACGACGCTTTAATGGAACAATTCAGCGCCAGGAAACGCCGCTTGACCGAGCCTGATTTTCTGATCTTTGCTGCCGACCACTGGAACTTCAATGTGCGCGGCTTCAATCCGGGTGGGAATCATGGTTCCTTCCGCCGTATTTCCTCGCGATCGGTGCTGCTGTTGGCTGGAGGCGCCGAATCCGGAATCCCTCGCGGTTCGGTGATTGATGAACCTTACGACAGCCTCAGCTTTGTACCCACGCTGCTGGAACTGATGGGAAAAAACCAAGGCGCCCGGAACTTGCCCGGGCGCCCGATTAAGGAACTACTGACTACGGCCGCTAAGTCCACTGCAACGCGTTGACTCCAGCCCGCTTTCGACCCGCTTGGCGGGTTACTTTCCCTGAATCGATTTGACGTAATCGGTCAGGTTGCTCATACGTAGCTGCACCTCACCTTGGCTGTGACTGACCGAGGGGAACAACGCGCCCCAAACGGGCATATCCCGGCTGCCGTGCGCGCCAACTTCACTGTCGCCCTTAATCGTGTTGAACACTTTCAGCTCGGGGAACGCTCCGCCGTTTTTCGCCGAAAGCTCCGTCAAATTGGCGGGCTGCTTCTTCAACGCGCTTGCGGCCGGCCCCGTGCCTTTGCCATCCAAACCATGACAAGCGGCGCAATAGGTCTTAAACATCTCTTGTCCGGATGCCGCCGAGGTGGGCGTCACCGGAACTTTCTTAATGGTCGGTTGCGCGTTCGCTGCCGTGCAGGCGAACAGGACGAACGCGATCAGGAACAATGTGGCTACTCTGGATGCCATGCGGGTCTCCTTTTTTTAAAGCACACCAGCGAGCGCCGACGCGAACGGTGGGAGGCTGTCCAGCGCTGCGGCGCCCACTGGTGTGCTTATTTGTGCGATTTAGCAGCGTGCAACCTGACTGCCATGCTTTCATGCAGACGAAACACGGTGTATTGGCCGTTTTGGGCCGTTTTGCAGGGTGTAGTCCCTCAGTCGCCGAAGGTGGTGGGCCAAATCACCCCATTGACCGCCAGGATTCACTTCGGCGTGGGGTGTGCTAACAGGTCCCGGTGCTGCTACCGCCCCGGCAACAGGGCCGACATGTCGTGTAGGATATCCTGCTCCTTTTTGCTGAATCGGGACCGGAATTCAGGACTGTTCAAATGTGCCTGGCGATTTTCGGGTTGCAAAGCGGCGACGCTGCGCAACTCATCGCGCATGGCTTGCTGGCGATCGGCAGGCGCTTGGGCGAATTTGTTAATGGCCTTCCGCACGGCTTCCTGACGCTGTGGCGGCAACTGGTGCAGACGGTTATACAAAGTCTTCAGCGCCTGCTGTTGTTCCGGTGGCAGCGCGTTGAATCGCTGGAGCCTTTCCTGCAGCTTCTGCCGTTGCGCTGGAGGCAGGCGGTTGAGTGCCTTCTGTTGCTCGTCCGGCGACAAAGTCTCAAACTCTTCAATGGGCGTCTTCTGCTGATTTTGCCCGCCCTCGCCGTGCGCCGCATGCGGTATTCTGGCGCCCCGCCCTGCCCGCTGCGCCAGGGCAGGCACGCCCAACGACAAACTCAATCCCAGGCCGGCAACCGCCAGAATGGTACCGCGGTGGAACATAGGATACGCTAGATCTTCTGCGATGAGCGAGGCTTGGCGCCCGCAGCATCCACGCCGATCTGCTTGAGCATATCCATGTCGTCAAGGGCGTGTTCCACCTGCTGCTCGATACGCACTCCGGGCTGATTGGCGGGGGCCGGCGCGCCGGCGCCGTCATCGTTCTTCAGAAGGAAGGCGAAGGCTAAACCCGTGCAGGCCGCGGCCAGGGGGATTAGCGGGCGCCAGCCCCAAGTTCGGAACAGATTCTGCCACCAGCCGTTGGGTTTGGTATACGCGATGCGCTGCGCCAGCTTACGATCGAAATCCGGCGAAACCGGGAGCGGACGCCACTCTTCCAAAACCGACCAGACCGCGCGTTGTTGGGCCGCCAGCTCACGGCAGCCGTCGCAGTTTTCCAAATGCCGTTCAAAATCGGCTTCCTCGTCCGCGTTCAGCGTTCGCGCCGCGTAGGCGACCACCAGTTCCTCAGCGACACTTTTGTTGAGCCAGCATCCCATCACTTCTTCCCTCATTCACGCCATGTGCGCAAGCCGCATTCTCAGCGACTCATAAGCCCGGAAAAGCAGCGACTTCACTGCCGATTCCGAACACCTTAGCACATTGGCGATCTCCGCGTAACCGAGCTCTTCGTACTTATGCATGACTACCGCGGCCCGCTGTTTTGACGGCAGATTTTCGATCGCCTGCCGTACCTCCCTCAGCCTGACCTGGTACACCATCTCCTGTTCAACCGTCCGGGACCGGTCCCGCACCTGTCTGGTCGCGCCATCCTGCTCCCGATCCAGGCTCTCCTTGGTCTTCTCATGCCACTCGTCGCGAATCCAATTCAGTCCCAGGTGTGTCGCGATCCGGAACAGCCAGGTCGTAAACTTCGCCGTCGGCTCATAATTGCTCCGGAACCGGTACACTCGCAGGAAAACGTCCTGCGCCAACTCTTCCGCTACCGCCTGATTCAGCACCATCCGGTACAAGAAGTGGATTACGGCGTTGCGGTGGCGCTCCAGCAAAGCGGTGAAGCAAGCCTCGTCCCCCTCCCGGACCCGCAGCATCAATTCGGCATCCCCGTCCAGGAGACGTTGCGCTGCCTCACCATTTTTAACACGCCGATCCCAGGAAGGTTGCGCCGCTATGGAGTCCATGCCGTCCGAGTTCATCTCGCCTGTAGCTCACGACGGCGAACTTGGAACCGGGTTTACAGCGCTTTACATTACTCGGTTTTCAGACTCCGCTCCATCAATTCCCGGATGGCTTCTCGAGGCGATCGAAGGCCCCTGAGGATGGAGTCCATTTGCTGTGTAATCGGCAGGTCTACGTTGAACTTGCGAGCCAGGTCGACGGCCGCCGAGGTGGTCTCGACGCCCTCGGCGATCATGGTCATGGAGCTTACGATGTCATCCAGTCTGCGGCCCTTGGCGAGTTCGATGCCGACGCTCCGATTCCTGCTTAATTCTCCGGTGCACGTGAGTACCAGATCCCCTAAACCAGCCAGCCCGGATAATGTTCTAGGCTGCCCTCCCAGGGCGACCGCGAGCCGCGAGATCTCCGCCAGCCCGCGCGTGATTAACGCCGCCAGCGAGTTGTTCCCTAGTCCCAGCCCTTGGCAGATTCCAGCGGCAATCGCGATCACGTTTTTCAGCGCCGCGCCGATCTCGACACCGGCCGGATCGTCATTGGTGTACAGCCTCAGCGTGGGCCCGGAAAACTGCCGCTGAACGCACGCCGCCAGTTCCCGGTCTTCAGAGGAGATCACCACTGCAGTCGGCTCTCCGCGGGCCACTTCGCGGGCAAAAGTAGGACCGGAGAGCACCGCGATCCTTGGCGAGAATCTTTCGCCGATCGCCTCGCGCGCCACTTCCGACATGCGCAGCAGCGTCCCGTTTTCGAGGCCCTTGGTGGCGCTGACAAAATGCATCTCGGGATGGAGATGCGGCAGAGCTGCGCGATAGAGCCGGCGCGCGAAACGCGAGGGCATGACGCCGATCACGGTTCCTGCGTCTTCGAGCGCCAGCTTCAGATCGCCTGACGTCTCGACATTGTCCGGCAGCTTGAAACCAGGCAGGAAAATGTCATTCTCGCGAGTGCGAGCCATGCGCTCCACGAGATCCGCCTCGTAAGCCCAGAGCCGGACGCGTTCGAAGCGCGGCGCGAGCACGATGGAAAGCGCTGTGCCCCAGCTCCCGGCGCCGATAATTGCAAGAGATTTTTCCACGGCCTTCGAGCTTAGCGTCGGCTACTTAAAGCGAAACACGTATTCAGTGCCGGCGCGCAGGCGCTGGATGTTCGCCGCGTGCCGGTAAATAATAAACACGCCGGCCACCAGCGAGGCAACCAGCACCGGCGCCGGCGGATGCTCGATCAAGTACACGGCCAAGGGCAGGCTTCCGGCCGCCACAATCGAGCCCAGCGAGATATGCCGCGTGGCCGCCACCACGATCACAAACAATGCCAGCGAGGCCAGCAGCGGAATCGGCGTCAACACCAGGAATGCTCCAATGAAACTCGCCACCGCCTTGCCGCCGCGAAATTTCAAGAAGACCGGATAGGCATGCCCGGCCATCACCGCCAACGCTGCCAGGCTCATGACCGCCGGGGAATGATCGGCGAGCTTGCCCGCCAGCCATACCGCCAGGCAGCCTTTCCCGATGTCGAGCACCAGCGTCGCAACCGCGGCCGCGCGTCCCGTGGTTCTGAGCACGTTGGTGGCGCCGATGTTTCCGCTGCCCTTCGAACGCACATCCTCGCCGGTACGCATGCGCACCAACAAATATCCGAACGGGATTCCGCCTATGAGGTAAGCGATCGCGGCGGCCAGCAGCGCTGTCATTTGGCTTGGAAGGGAAATTCCGACAACTTGGTATAAATCGATCCAGCCGACCCGGGCTGGCTGCGGTACAGATAAAAGCGATCTGCCAGGAACGATCCAAATTCGAGCGATTCCAGTTGCGCGATCGCGCCGCGCAGAGGCTGCAACGGCACTGGATCCTTGATGCGCGCTAAAGTGAGGTGCGCGCTGAAATCACGGTCCTCCTTGGCGATGCCGAGCGGCGCCAGGGCTGATTCTATGTCTCGCACCAAGTTGCCCAGCGGCTCGCCGGCCTGCACCCCAACCCAGAAAACTCGGGGATGGTGTGGATTCGGATACCAGCCCAGTCCCTTCACTTCCGCCATAATCGGTTCGCGCGGAGGAATGGACCGCAGCGCCTCGGACAACTGCGGCAGTTTTTCTTCCGGCCATTCTCCGATGAACTTCAGCGTCAAATGCAGGTTGTACACCGGACTCCACTTCAGATGCGCCGTGGGCCGCAGGTGCATCAACAAGCGTTCCAGCCTTTCCCGGATCTCCTCCGACAGATCGATCCCAGTGAACAGGCGCATGCTAACCTCCTAGCATACAAAAACGAGTGAGCATGTCTTCCAAGGTACTCGCGCAAAACGGAACGCGGCGCGAAATGGGCCCTGATACGTATGGCGGTGCGCGCCGCACCCGTTGCGCTTTTGCGGAGCTGATGGCGGGCTCCTCGATTCTTGCGCGTGACTTCTACGCGCGTCCGGCCACCGAAGTGGCGCGCGATTGCCTGGGCAAGATTCTGGTGCACGGAAAAACCGCCGGGCGCATCGTCGAAACCGAAGCGTACCTGGGCGTTGACGATCGCGCGGCGCACGCCTGGCGCGGCATTACGGATCGGACGCGCGTGATGTTCGGCCCGCCCGGCCACGCCTATGTCTACTTTATTTACGGCATGTACGAATGCTTGAACTTCGTCGCCGAGGAAGAAGGAAAAGCCGGGTGCGTGCTGATCCGTGCCGTCGAGCCGCTGGCCGGAATCGCCAGCATGCAGAGACGCCGTCCCAAGGCCCACCGCGCGGAAGACTTGGCCTCCGGCCCTGGTAAGCTCACGCTGGCGCTCGGCATCACTCGCAAGCAAAATGGCGCCGATTTGACGCGTGGCGCGCTGCACGTCCGGCGCTTGGCCGATGAGCCGGCGTTCGAAATCCAGGTGACGCCGCGCGTAGGGATCACGCACTGCGCCGATTGGCCGCTCCGATTCCTGATCGCCGGGAATCGTTTCGTGAGCCGCTAGTCCTCGACGAACTTCTTCAAGCGTCCGAGCGCGACGTCCCAATGCTCGGAGATTTCCGCTAAGTACCGGCGCGCTTCATCCAGCCGGCGAGCTTCCAGCTCCCAGATCCGCTCGCGCCCGCGCCGCACGCCGCGAACCAGGCCCGCCCCAGCCAGCACGTGCAGGTGCTTAGTAATGGCCTGGCGCGTGACCGTGGAACCCTCCGTAAGACCGGCGATCGATCGCGGCCCTCCCGTCGAAAGCCGCGCTACGATGGCTAAGCGCGTCTCGTCGCCCAAGGCGGCAAACACGGGCGCCGACCCCCTCACCTTAGCCCTGGCCTGCGACCCGTACGTCATGAGCAAGATACTTTTCAATCAGCCTCATCTGCATGCCCCAGCCTTGCGAGTTCATCTCGAACGCCTGGGCGCGCCGCTCGATGGGAATTGCGTCGAAGCCGGACTCTGTCACGGTCAGCATCGTTCCGCCGGCGGCGTCTTCCAGCACGAACTCTATCAGTGTCGTGGGCTCCGATGAATAATCGACCGCTGGATCGACGGCGTAAGGATGCCAGCGAAATGAGAACAGCCGCTCGGGCTCGATTTGTGCAACGACAATGTCGAACTGCTTGCCCTCATAAGGCTTCTGACGCTTAGCGACTTCTTCATCCACAAAGGTTGGCATGAGCGTGCCCCGCAACGGCTTATTCGGGGTAAACGGTTCGTCGAATTTGACGCCGAACCACTCCCCGAACTCTTTGGAATCGGTCAGAGCGCGCCAGACCCGCGAGCGGGAAGCACGCAGGAGGATTTTCTTTTCGATACGGTCAGTGTTCATATGCAACCATATGATTGCATATCTCCGGGCCGAATGCACCCAAATGGTTGCGTTTTAGGGGAACCGTCGGCCGCGGCCACTACGTCCTTGAGAAATCCGCATCAAGTTCTCTTGACGACTCACAATATCGAAACTGGTGACAATCTGGAAGAGGAGTTAGTGGGTAGTAGAAGTGGTGTTCAGTTCAGTATGGCACCATCTTGGTGTCAATCACTCCATTTTTAGCCTCGTAGGCGGCAATTTTGCCTTGGAGTATTTCTAATAGCTGCTTTGCCTGAAGCCATGACATTGTGACTTGTACGCGTTGCTCAATCACGGCCTTGTTTTCTTTTGGATCGATCTCCAAAAGTTCTCCGAATAACAATCTCACGTCGTAAGACGTGACCCCCCACATTACGTTGTTGGCGTATACGATCAAACGTCCATCATCTGGTTCGACGTATTCTACGTTGGTCAGAGTTGGTTCTTCCATTAATGCCTCGTCTTCGATCAGGCCGCGTATTGCTCAAGGCTCTTAGTGTCGTGGCTGACAACTGCGCGACGTGTATTGCGTTGGCGCCTTTTGATCAAACGCTTATCACTTGCTCGCATTTCGTGCGGAATGTACGGCGTGAATGGACCGGAGGTGGAATTGATAGATCGTGCTCGCACCTGTGAAAATTCAAGACCCAATGCCCGAAAGATGCCTACCAGATTGTGGTATGTGGGGTTGCCAGATGGAGATAACATCCGGTAGATACTCTCCCTTGCGAGACCAGCGCCCTCAGCTACCTTGGCCATTTGCCTTGCCTCAGCTACGTCCCTCAATGCTGAGAGGAACATTTCCTCTGAATCCCGCAGTGCCTCGGTCAGGTAAAGAGCCGCCTCGCGCGGATTTCTCAGGTCTTCTAAGAGCGCAGCTCGGTAGTCAGAAGTTCGTTTAGGCATTGTAGTCCCGCCAATAATCTCTTGCTCTCGGTATGTCCCTAGATTGCGAGTCCTTGTCTCCTCCGGTCAACAATATGATCAGGTCTCCGTCTACTCCAAAATACACTCGGTACCCTGGCCCGAAATCGATCTTCAACTCGTGCACTCCGTCACCAACCGGCTCGCAGTTCGATAGGTTGCCGTCCCGAAGTCTGTTGAGTCGAACGCGAATGACGTTTCGTCCCCTGGCGTCTCGCAACCTTCTAATCCATTCTACAAATGGTTCAGAACCTTCTGCCGATTGATAGTTTCGAAGCTCTCGAGGCGTTGCCTCCACAGGTTCTTTCGACCGTCCGCCATGTGACCTTTATATCACAATAACGGTTCCCGACCCTCCGAGTTTGGTAGGAAATCCGTAAAAGCTTAACACAACTCCCGATTTCAGAGAATGAAATGGATAAGCGGAGACAGCGGGAGTCGAACTTGCAAAACCCTGAGGGGAGACTTGATCAACCATCATCCCTTTGTGTGCAAGCGGTTTATGAGCACTCTAGTGTGACGGCTGCCGAGAAGCGCCAACGTTACTAATGACCGCGTTCTAGTCCGCGTTCACTGCCGCAACGATACGCTGCACCATTCCGTCCATGGCGCGGCCCGAATACCAGTGCCAAACAAAAACGATGTCGTGCTCGGGATCGATCCAGATGGTGTTCGATCCGTTGCCGATCGCGGCGAAGCTCGTCTTGGGACCATGCGGCCACTGCTTTTGTTGTGTGTTCAACCACCACAGATAGCCGTAATCGGGTCCATGTGCGCTGGGCGTGACGGCATCCTGCAGCCATTTAGAAGACACGATCTGCTTCTCGTCCCATTTGCCGTGATTGAGAATCAGCAGCCCGAAGCGCGCCAGATCTTCCGAGTTGATCCACAGCCCTCCGCCCCAGCGTGTGCCGCCGCTCACCGACCACAGCGTGCGCCCGTCGATCTGGACGCTCGAATTGTTGTACGGAACCCACTTCCAATTCTGCGATGCGCCGATCGGGTCCATGATCTCGCGCTTCAGCACGTCCGGCAGCCCTTGGTTGAACAGCCGCAGCAGCGATAGAGCGAAGCGATTGATGCGAGCGTCGTTGTACTCATAGTAGGTGCCAGGATCGTGAATCTCGCGCGGCTTGCGCTGGCCCTCGCCGAACTGCTCTTCGCCCACGAAATCGGCGTTCTTGCCCCACATCACGCCTTCCCACTCGCTCTCCTGCTGCAGGTGATTCTTCCAGGTGATCTTGGCGTTGTGCGGGGAATCGTATCCGCCGTCGTGGATGTACTTGGCCACCGGATCGTTGACATCGTGAATCAGCCCCTGCGCCACTGCGAGACTGCACACGGTCGAGAGAAAACTCTTCGCGACGCTGTAGACTGGATCGTTCGCTTTCACGTCGCCAAATTCCGCGACGATGTAGCCGTGCCGCAGGATGATTCCGTTGGTCGCGGCGCGCGTCTTCGGCAGCGGTCCCAGCGGCACGCCGAACACGCGCCGCTGATCTTTATCGAAGTCCCAGGTGCTGCCGTTGGCCTGCGCGTATTCGATAGCTGCCTGGAGCTTGGCCGCGTCCATCCCTACTTCAGCCGGCGCTTTCTTTTGCCAGGTGCCGGGCGCTGGAAAATACTTCCCAGTATCGGCGGCATAAAGCGGCAGGACGAAGGCCAGGATGGGCGAAAGAGCGAGCAATAGGCGGTTGGGGCGGTTCATAGAAATTCAGTCTCCCACAATCGCCCGTCGCACGGAAGCGCTACCCTTAGATTGAATGAGAGCCGGAGTCGCCTTTCGAAACGAATCCAAACTGGGCCCCTACGAGCGCGCTCTGCGCGAGGCCGGCATCGAGCCGGTGCGCATTCCACTGGACACTCCTCCGCCGGTGGAATCGCTCGACGGGCTGGTGTTAGCTGGCGGCACCGACATCAACCCCGCGCGTTACGGCCAGCAGCCGGCGCCCGAAACGGACCAACCCGACGACCAGCGCGACGAAGTGGAAACCCGACTTCTCGAGGGCGCGCTCGCTCAGGGGATTCCAGTGCTGGCGATCTGCCGTGGCATGCAATTGTTCAACGTGGTGCATGGCGGCACTTTGATCCAGCATCTGCCTGCGGGCGGTGCGCACCAGGTGAAACAACCCGACGCGGTTGCCCACAACGTACGCGTCGCTCGCGGGACGCGTTTGGCCGCAATTCTAGGCGAAGGCGACCACGGCGTGAACTCGCGCCATCACCAGGCCGTGGATCGTCCCGGCCGTGGACTGATCGTGGCGGCGATCGCGCCGGACGGGGTCATCGAGGCACTCGAAAGACCGGGCGACTCATTTGCCGTCGCGGTCGAGTGGCATCCCGAAGATCGGATTTTCGCGAGCGCGGGCGACCGCAAGTTGTTCGAAGCTTTCGCCGCCGCTCTCAGTGCTGCACCGGCCGCACGTCTCTGAGTGTCGCCGACCAGCCTCCCCATCCGCGGCTTTCCGAATACGCGTCTTCTTCCAGCGTAAATGCCGCATCCGTGCGGACGCCGGCGGCGAACTCGCCCGCTCTGGGCGCAAAATTCCAAGCCGTAGCCAGCAGGTTTCGGCCGTTCTGCCGGAGATGCACCTTGAGATGTTTTTCTTTCAGCGGAAGCGGTGGCGCGGCGATCTCGGCGTCCACGATGGCCAGCACCGGCGCCGGGTTTCCGAAACCGAACGGCGCCATCGCGAGAATTTCCTGCACCGCCGGCCCGCTGGTCAGTTCTTTCAGATCCACCAGCGCATCGATCGCAAGCCGCGGCCGAAAATCGGCGGGCGTCAGCCGCGCAGCGGCATAAGCGTTCAGACGATCCCGGAATTCCACCACGCGCTCGGCTGGCAAGCTCACGCCGGCCGCCTGCTTGTGGCCGCCAAAGCGCGTGAACAGGTCCGCCATGGACTCCAGCGCATCCAGCAGATGAAACGCGGCGATACTGCGCCCCGAGCCCTGCGTCTCGCCGTTTTCCTGGCTCAGCACGAACACCGGCCGCGAAAAACGCTCCACCAGCCGGCTGGCCACGATGCCCACCACGCCGCGATGCCAGCCGTCACCGGCGAACACCAGCGCGGCCTGATCTTCCCGGACCGGAACCTTGGAACATTCTTCCAGCACCAGGCGCACGATGTCGGCTTCAGTCTCCTGGCGCTCCTGGTTGAGTGAATGCAAGCTGGCGGCGAGCGCGCGCGCCCGTTCCAGGTCTTCGGTTAGAAACAGGCGAATCACGTTTTCGGCGTCGTCCATGCGGCCCGCGGCGTTCATGCGCGGCGCGATCTGGAAGGCCACTTGGCGCGCGCTGGGCGCCCGGCCCGGCGGCATCCCCGAAACTTCCAGCAGCGCTTGCAAGCCCGGATTCTTGGCGCGATGCAAGCCTTGGAGTCCGTACTTAACGATCACGCGATTTTCGCCCACCAGCGGCACCACGTCGGCCACGGTCGCTATCGCCACCAGCTTCAAAAACGATTTCAGCGTTCGCTCCAGCTTTTCGGCGGGCCAGCCCAGGGTGGCAAGCAGCGCATGCACCAGCTTGAACGCGACGCCGGCGCCGCACAAGTTCTTGTCCGGATAATTACAATCGCGCCGGTTTGGATTCAGGACCGCCAGCGCGGGGGGAAGTTCCGCCTCCGGCAAGTGATGATCCGTGATGATGACGTCGATGCCTAGCTCGCTCGCCCCACGCACCACCTCCGAGGCCCGGATGCCGGTGTCTACGCTCACGATCAGCCGCACGCCCATTGCCGCCGCGCGCTCGATCACCTCCGAGCGCATGCCGTAGCCGTCCTTGAGACGATGCGGGACGTGATGGCTGGCCTGGCCGCCCGCCAGCTCGATGGCTTTTTTCAGGATGACGACGGAGACGGTGCCATCGACGTCGTAGTCGCCGTAGATCAGAATCTGTTCCTTGGCTTCGATGGCGGCACGCACACGCGCGACGGCCTCGCGCATCCCCGCCAGCAGCAGCGGATCGTGCAAGTGATCGAGCGAAGGCTTGAGAAAGCGCCGCGCCGCGTCCGGATCGCTCAATCCGCGATTGATCAGTATCTGTGCCGTGATGGGATGGAGGCCGAGAGCGTCCGCAAGCGCGTGAGCGGCCGCCGCGTCCACTTCCGGTATCAGCCAGTTGGCCGCCGGCGTGTTTACTAATTCAGGAGCCATGGGTGGCGCAGCTTCTCAATTCTTGGAGAAATATCCGCCGAGGGAACTGTCTTCGTCATCGTCATCCATCCCGGTCAACACTTCGATTTCTCCCAGGACTTCGGTCAGCTCCCGGTACCAGTCCGTGCGCAGGTCGAATACGAACACCGATCCCTGATGAGTGAAAGATAATTCGATTTCGCACACAAATCCCTCGTACGCGCGGGCCTCCTTCAAACGCCGTTCGAAGTCCCGATAATCCTCGCGGGGCAAGTCGCACTCGTGCAACTGGTCCAGCGCGTCATCGATCTGTTCGGCGGTGAATTCATGCTGGTGGAACACCACCAGCTTGACGTCCGCGGCCTTGGCGGCTTGTATGAACTCGCGGTAGTCGGGGTGCTGCTGGCAGTCCCAAAAGACGGC
>Ga0335083_10004381_pt1 | contig 17984 bp, 14 predicted proteins | sample Lox_Sample_42_FD_206716 | JGI IMG/M metagenome (GOLD analysis project Ga0335083, IMG submission 206716) | Soil microbial communities from Loxahatchee National Wildlife Refuge, Florida, United States - Lox_Sample_4.2 | ecosystem: Environmental > Terrestrial > Soil > Wetlands | place: USA...
AACGCCCTCAACGGCGGGAACGTTCACCAACACCACGACGGTCTCCTCGAGCACCGGGCAGGTGCAGACCGGATTTACCTTTGCGGGCACCGCCAATGGTTCCGCAACCATCACGGTTACGGCGGCTGGCACCAGCGTTTCCGCATCGTTCACCGCGGCGGCCATACCGCTGGTTACCGTGACCTCGCTGCAGAAACTGGCCGGCGGGGACGGCCAGACCGCCGCCTCCGGGCAGCCGTTCACCAATCCCCTGGTTGTCCAGGTGACCAACAGCAATGGCCAGTCCGCCGGCGGAACCACCGTCAACTTCTCGGTGAACGGCCCTGTGACGCTGAACAACTATGCGCCCACAGCCAACAGCGCGGGCCAGGCGCAGGTCACCGCGACCGCCGGGACCGTCAGTACGCAGACCCAGGCGACGGTCACCGCTTCTGTCGGCAGCCTTAGTCAGACCTTCACGTTGACTGTTCTGCCGCCGGGCCCGACGATCACCGCAACCAGCTTTGTGAACGCCGCCGATCAGAAGGTCGGATCGCTTTCTCCATGCAGTCTGGCAACGGTGATCGGGCCCGGCATCGCGCCGACCGTGCAGGGAACCGTAATCGGCGCAAGTTTTGCCGCCGGCCCCCTGACCCTCGCCGGGAACAGCATTAACTTTGGCGGCACCGCCGCTCCGATTTTCAGCCTCAGCAATAGCGGGGGACAGCAATCTATGACGTTCCAGGTGCCCTGCGAAGTAGTGCCGAGCGGTGGAGCCCCGGTCAATATCGCAGTGGGCGGAGGGTCGGCTACCGTCAACGTGCCGGTTCTGGCTGCCAGTCCCGGCATCTATGGGTCAACCAACACGGACGGCATCGTTCGCGCCACGCTGGTTCGCCAGGACGGCTCGTTCGTGAGTCTGCAGAACCCCGCGCGCCGCGGCGAAGTTGTGACGGCGTATGTGACGGGTCTGGGACCAACCACGCCCCAGGTTGGCACGAATCAGCTGCCTCCTCGAGGCGTCAACGCCGTGGTCAACGGCACAGTGGTTCCCGGGGTCGCCGGCGGGGGAGCAGCGCTTGTCTCCAGCCAGCCACCGCAACTCACCCCGGATCTCGTGGGTGTGTACGCGGTCCCATTTGTTGTGCCGAACAACGTAAATCCCGGCAATAATGTCGGATTTTCCGTCGGAATCACGCCGGTAGGATCGAATACGTCGATTTTCAGCAACCTGCTTTTCATCCCCGTCCAGTAGAAAATCCACTCTTTCTCCACTTGGGCCAGCCCTCGCGGCTGGCCTTTTCTTTGGGTATTGTCTTCGCCTAATATTCGCCATACGGTCTACATATAGTGTGTTTCGCTACTTGTGTAGACTCCATGGTGTTCTGATAACCCGATCTGATTCATGAGCTTCCACAAAAAACCACTTGCAATGGATGAGGCGACCATGGCACAATCGGTTGTGGTTGGAAGTGGATAGTTCGTGGATTAATCGTGGGCGACTTGGCAAATCAAATCGAAATGATCGAGCCTCCACTTGGAATGTATCCAGGAAAGCTCGATGACAAGGGGCGCGTGAAAGTCCCAGCCAAGTTCCAGCAATACCTGAGTGCCCTCCGCGAAAAGACCTTATTCGTCACCAGTTTAGACCGACGCATCGCGCAGATTTATCCTATCGCGGTCTGGCGGAGAAATATAGAGTTTTTTGCGGCTCATCGGGAGCTGGCAAAACTATCGGCAATGGTGGCGTTCAACGCCGCCGACCTTGGTTCCGAAGCCGAGATGGACGCGCAGGGCCGGGTGACGTTCTCCCCGGAATTACGCCGCGAATTGAAGCTCGAAGGCGTCAACCTGCACCTGTACTTTTATAAAGGCCGGATCGAAGTGCTGAGCGACGAAGTTTACGAGGAACGTAAGAAAGCGGCAATGCAATTGACCCAGGAGGATTTGGCCAACCTCGAAGCCGCCGGTCTGAATTGACAGGTAGCATGCACCTGTCGGTACTGCCGAGGGAGTCGCTGGAGTATCTGGCGATCCGGCCGGAGGGTAGGTACCTGGACGCGACGGCGGGATTAGGCGGCCACACGGCGCTAATCGCCCAGGGGTTGACCTCGGGAATTGTCATTGCAAGCGATCGGGATGCGAAATCGTTGGAGCTGGCCCGGGAAAATACGAAAGCATGGGCGGACCGGATCCGGTACCGTCATGCCAGCTTCGGCGAATTGGCCGACACGGTGAAATGGGCGGGTTGCGGCAAGCTGGATGGACTACTGGCAGACCTCGGAGTTAGCCGTTACCAGCTCACTTCTCCGGAACGAGGCTTTTCCCTAATGGCGGACGGCCCGCTCGACATGCGGATGGATCAGTCCAAAGGCATGACGGCAGCCGACCTGGTGAATCACAGTGCTGAAACGGAACTCGCCGACCTGATTTATCAGATGGGCGAAGAGAGGAGGGCGCGGAGAATAGCCAGAGCACTCGTCAGAGCACGGCCCATACGGAGCACACGCCATCTGGCCGATGTCGTGGAGCGGGCCGTGCCCAGGACGGGACGCCTGCATCCGGCGACGCAAACCTTCATGGCGTTGCGGATGGCGGTCAATGACGAACCCGGGGAACTGGAACGCCTGTTGGACAGGGGGCCGGACCTGCTCCAGAGCGCCGGCCGGATGGTGGTCATCAGCTTCATGTCCATCGACGACCGGATGGTGAAACATAAGTTTCGGGAGCTTGCCGCGGAGAGACGGGCCAGGATACTGACCAGGCATCCGGTTCAGCCCTCGGAAGAGGAATCAGCCACAAACGCTGCTTCACGCAGCGCGAAGTTACGAGCGATCGAAATCGAGTAAACAGGAGGACCCGAGCATCATGGCGACGCTACCGGCATTTTTCACGACCCTCCCCCTCTTCAAGCGGGCGGGCGTTGCACGTCCGGAGACGGGCGGCCGATCGGCGGAAATCTCGGCACAGCGCGATCCATTTCAATTGCGCAGCCTGCCGCAGGATCAGGTCTTTTTCTTCAGCAAGAAAATCGACAATTCGCGGCTGGTGCGCCAGGCGGATCCTCAGGCCAAGAGCGCTTGCTGGTCGGCAATCGGGGTGGCATCCATCGCGGTGGCGGCACTGGCTTGCGTCCTGGTGCCCGGCGCCATGACTACCAGCTCGGGGTACCGCCTGGAATCGCTTCGAGCCGAAGAACGGCGATTGATGGACGAACGCCGTGCTCTCGATCTGCAGGAAGCCGAGCTATTGAGTCCGGAACGTCTTGACCGGCTGGCGCGCGCGCAGAACATGGTGACGCCGAAATCCGATCAAGTGTATCACTTGGAAGGCAAGCCCGACTCCGCGGTCGCGATGGTGAAACCGTAGTCACAGGGGAGGCGTAGCACTTCGTCGCGCGATCTCAGAATCACGCGGCGAAATCGCGCGGCACCATGGTGGAACGTCGTCTCTTAGTGATCGCCGGCGTGCTGGCAGTGTGGAGCGGGGCGGTGGTCGCCAAACTGTCCTCGTTGCAGCTTCTGCACCATCACGAATACGCGCAAAAGGCCCGGGCCAAGCAGGAAGTGGTCCGGCCGGTGCCCGCCCCGCGCGGGACGATTTACGACCGCACCGGCCAGGCGTTGGCGATGAGTCTGCCATCCGCCTCGGTGACGGTCAACCCGGGCAAGCTCCCGAACATCGCAGTGGCGGCAGACCTCCTGGAGCGGGTGCTGCACATGGGCAATTCCGGTCTGGCCGACAAGCTGAAGCAGGCGGCCGAAAAAGGCCGCGGATATTTTGTGGTCAAGCATTCCATCAGCCCCGAGGAAGCCGCCAGCGTTCGAGCCCTGCCGATCGACGGCATCGAGATCGAAAATCACAGCCAACGCAAGTATCCGAAGGGAATATTGGCGTCACACGTTTTGGGTGGAGTGGATTTCTCCGAGCACGGTAATGCCGGCGTCGAGAAGTCGATGGACGAGTTGCTGCACGGCGAACCGGGGCAGGAACTGCTCCTGACGGACGTCAAGCGCCGCGGCATTGAATCCCACCAGGCCACGGAACCCAAGCCGGGCACGCCCATCACGCTCACCATCGACGAGCGCCTGCAGTTTGTGGCCGAGCGCGAACTGGCCGCGGCGGTCGCCGACAGACACGCCTCCACCGGCAGCGTGGTCGTCATGGACCCGGCAACGGGAGACGTACTTGCCCTCGCCAGCTACCCTACGTTTGATCCGAACGACGCGCCCACTTCGAAGGACGAAGCCGCCCGGGCGAATCATGCCACCGGCGTTCCTTTCGAACCGGGGTCCTGTTTCAAAGTGATCACTCTCACGGCGGCATTGGAAACCACCGCTCTGAAACCGGAGAGTCTCATCGATTGCGGGGTTGGCCCGGTCACGCTTTTTGGGCACTCGCTTCACGAAGCGCACACGTACTTCGGACTCATCTCCATGGCGCAGGTGCTCATACACTCCAGCAATATCGGCGCCGCCCGGGTCGGCTTGCGCGTGGGGCAGGACAACATGTATCAATATGTGCGGCGCTTCGGTTTCGGGCAGTTTACCGGAATTCCGCTTCCCGGTGAATCGCGCGGCAAGGTGCGAAAACTGACCCGGTGGACGCCGGCGTCGGTGCCCTCGGTTTCGATCGGCCAGGAGGTCAGTGTCACCACGCTCCAGCTGGCCCAGGCGATGTGCGTCATCGCCAACGGCGGACTGCTGGTGAAGCCTCGTCTAATTTTAAGGGAAGGGAATCAGACAATCCCCGTGGCGCAGCCGGTGCGGATCATCAAGCCGGAAACGGCTTTCACGATGCGCAAGATAATGGAAGGTGTGGTGATGCCGGGTGGGACAGGGTACCCGGAAGCCCGGCTGGCGGGATACTCGGCCGCGGGCAAAACCGGATCGGCGCAAATCTATGACACGGTCGAGAAGCGCTACACCCACTTCTACAACGGCTCCTTTGCCGGGATGGCGCCGCTCACAAATCCGCGAGTGGTGGTGGTGGCAAGTTTGAACGGCACTCACGGCGACAATGGGTACGGCGGCCGCGCCGCGGCTCCGATATTCCACGCGGTGACGATGGAGGCGCTGCGCCTGTTCGAGGTGCCGCATGATTTACCCGACGACCCGGGGTCGACGGCGATAGCGGCGGCGGCGGCCCCCGTGAACGACCTGTCGGTGGCGGACAACTCCGCTGGTCCGAATATCCTGCTGGATGGCGACGACGACGATTCGGCCGCGGGACCGCCCGGGCCGGCAACCGGAGCCCGCGTGCCGAATTTTCGCGGAATGACGATGCGCGACGTGCTGGCGGCCGCGCAGTCCAAGGGTTTGACCGTGCTGCCGGACGGCAGCGGCATTGCGCGCATGCAGGACCCGCCCGCAGGCGCCATCCTACACCAGGGGGAACGCATCCGCGTACGATTCTCACGATGACTATCGGCGAGTTACTCACGGGTGTGGGGTTGAAGCAGCCCCTTTCGCCATCGCTCGCCGCGGTCACGGCTGACGGATTGGATTACGACTCGCGCCGCATCTCCAGAGGCTACGTGTTTTTCGCCTTTGCGGGCAGCCGGACCGACGGCCGGCAGTTCGCGCGGGAAGCCCTGGAGCGCGGCGCTTCGGCTGTCGCCAGCGAGTTCGAAGCGCCCGAAGGCCTGGCTGCGCGATGGATCCAGGTGGAACACGGACGGCATGCGCTGGCCGCGGCCGCCAGGAATTTTTATCGCCGGCCCGACGAGCGGCTGGCTCTGACGGGCATCACCGGCACGAACGGCAAAACCACGACGGCGTTTTTGACCGATTCGATTCTGCGCGCGGCGGGCCACACCACGGCCATGATCGGCACGATCGAGTATCACCTTGCGGGGCGCGTTTTGCCCGCGGTGAACACGACTCCCGAATCGCTCGACCTGATCCGTATGTTCCACGACCTCGAGCAGGCCGGCGGAAGCCACGTCACCATGGAAGTCTCCTCTCACGCCCTGGCTCTCGGCCGCGTCTACGGGTTGCAGTTTCATACCGCGGTCTACACCAATTTTTCCCGCGACCATCTGGATTACCACGGCACCATGGACGCCTACTTCGCCGCCAAACAACTGTTATTCGAAGGCGTTGGAGGAACGCCGCCGTCCTTCGCAGTGCTCAATCGCGACGATGAGCAGGTGCGCAAGCTGAGACTCGACGCGGGAACCGGGGTGATCTGGTACGGGCTGGGTCAGGATGCCGATTTGCGCGCGCGCCACATCGCCTCCGGTTTCAACGGGCTGCGCTTCGAGCTGCAATACGGCAAGGCGCGCTTTGTCCTGGAATCGCCGCTGATCGGGAGGATCAATGTGTACAATATCCTGGCGGCTTGCGGCGCGGCGTTTTCCCTGGGCATCGACGGGGAGACGATTCAGCGCGGCATTCAGCAACTGAAGTCGGTGCCCGGGCGATTCGAACCCGTCGACGAGGGTCAGCCGTTCGTTGTGGTGGTGGACTACGCCCACACCGACGACGCCTTGCGGAATGTCATCTCCGTGGCACGAGGCCTGAATCCGAAACGCGTGATCACGCTGTTCGGCTGCGGCGGCGACCGCGACCGCGCCAAGCGTCCGCTGATGGGTCTGGCGGCAGGGGAAAACAGCGACCTGGTCGTGTTGACGAGCGATAATCCGCGATCCGAGGATCCGCTGGCGATCATGAATGACGCGCTGGTGGGAATCCGCCGGACGGATGTGTCCCACGTGGTGGAACCGGACCGCGCGGCGGCGATCGGCCGGGCCATCAAGGAGGCGCGCGAAGGCGACATCGTGATACTGGCTGGAAAGGGCCATGAACCGTATCAGGTATTACGGGACAAGACCATCCCGTTCGACGATCGGAAGGTGGCGCGAGAAGTGCTAAAGGGTTATGGCTATCACAAGCCTGAGTGAACCATGATCCTGAATCTGCAAGAGGTTGGGCGGGCGATCCAGGCGTCCGGAGAGGTGTGGCCGATTCCGGTCAGCGGCTGGAGCGTGGACACGCGGACACAGAACGCGGGCGATCTGTACTTTGCGCTACAGGGTCCCAATCATGACGGCCACGATTTTGTCCGGCAGGCGCTGGGAAAGGGCGCCTCGGGCGTGGTGGTCAGCCGGGCAGACGGCGGTCTTTTGACGTCTGTCGAGGATGCCGCGGTTCGATTCCGGCAGCTTCTGGTTCCGGATACGCTTCGTGCATTGCAGGACCTGGCGGCTTGGGCGCGCCGCCGATGGGGCGGGGAAGTAATCGGGGTTACAGGAAGCGCGGGGAAGACCACGACCAAAGACGCGATTGCTCATCTTCTGGAAGCCGACCTGCCGGTCGGAAAGACCACCGGAAATCTGAACAATCATGTGGGTGTTCCACTTTCGATATTGCGGCTCGACGACGGCTGCCGGGCGGCCGTGCTGGAGATGGGAATGAATCACGCCGGCGAAATCCGCGAGTTGGCGCGGATTGCGCGGCCGAGGATCGGCGTGGTGACCAATGTGGGATACGCTCACGTGGAGTTTTTTGGTTCCATCGAAGGCGTGGCTGCCGCCAAACGGGAGCTGATTGAAGAACTGCCAGCCGATGGTGTCGCGGTATTGAATGCCGATGACGCGCGCGTGGCTGCTTTTGCCGCCTGTCACACCGGGCGGACCGTCACTTTCGGATTCGCTCCCTCGGCCGATGTGCGCGCGGAATCGATGGGAGAAGAGTTGTCGGGATCGACGCGTTTCCGCGCCCTGGGCGTGGAATTCGAAACGACCCTTTCCGGCCGGCATGGAGTAATGAACCTGCTGGCGGCAATCGCGGTGGCGCATGTGTTCGACATCCCGCCGGAGCGGTTGCGGGGCGCGGTCCGGACGTTCGCGGCGGGCAAGATGCGCGGCGAACGCACGGAATATCACGGCGTCACGATCTGGAACGACTGCTACAACTCCAATCCCGAAGCTTCGCAATCGATGATCGACGTGTTGCGTTCCACTCCGGCCCGCCGGCGGTTCGCGGTGCTGGGTGAGATGCTGGAATTGGGCGGGGCGTCCGAGGATCTGCACCGCCGAGTCGGCCGGTATGCCGCGTCGCACGGCGTCGATTTTCTGATCGGCGTACATGGACACGCCAGCGCCATGGTGGATGAAGCGGTTCGCGCGGGATTGCCGGCGGAATCGGCGCGTTTCTTCGACGACGCCGGAGAGGCCGGCGATTTTCTTCGCACGGTTGCTCGCGCGGGCGATGCAGTGCTCTTCAAGGCGTCGCGGGGAGTTCGGGTGGAACGGGCGCTGGAAAGGTTCACCTCCTGAGTCATGTTCTACTACCTGCTCTACGAACGGCTTTTCCGCTACGCCACGCCGATGCGCGTCTTCCGTTATGTAACGGTGCGCACGGCGGTGGCGTCACTGACCGCGCTGTTCCTTTGCATCGCGCTGGGCCCGTGGCTGATCAACAAACTGCGGCAATTTCAGATTGGGCAATACATCCGCGAGGAAGGTCCGAAATCGCATCAGAAAAAAGCCGGCACTCCGACCATGGGCGGCGTCCTGATCATCATTTCGATCGTGGTTCCGACGCTCATGTGGGCCGACCTGCGATATCCCTACGTCTGGGTCGCCATTGCGGCGCTGCTGGGCTACGGATGGATCGGCTTCATGGACGATTACGCCAAGGTGACGCGGCGCCGCAACCTGGGTCTGACCGGGCGAGCCAAACTGATCTACCAGTTCCTGATGGGCTTCATTTTCGCCGCGCTGCTGCTGTGGATGCGCTCCGACGGCCAGTTTTCGACGGCGATGAATATTCCATTCATCAAGCAGTTCAAGCCATCCCTGATCATTGCGAGCCTGGCCCGGAACCCCTGGACATACGTCCTCGGCGTCTTGCCGTTCTGCGCGTTCACGGCTTTGGTGGTGGTCTTCATGTCGAACGCGGTCAATCTGACCGACGGCCTGGACGGCCTGGCAATCGGGCTGATGGTGATTGCGGCCGGAGCGCTGACGGTGCTCACCTATGCCGGCGGACACGCCACCCTGGCCGAGTATCTGCAGTTGGCGCGCAATCAGCACTCATCGGAGTTGACGGTATTCTGCGGGTCGATGACCGGAGCGAGTATCGGCTTCCTCTGGTATAACGCCCATCCCGCGGAAATTTTCATGGGCGATGTGGGATCGCTTGGGTTGGGCGGCGCCATGGCGGTGACCGCCGTTCTGATCAAGCAGGAAGTGCTGCTGCTGTTCATCGGCGGCATTTTCATCCTCGAAGCCGTTTCAGTGGTTCTGCAGGTGGGCAGCTTCAAGCTGCGCGGAGGAAAGCGAATCTTCAAGATGGCGCCGCTCCATCACCATTTCGAGGCGATGGGATGGGCCGAATCGAAGATTATCGCCCGGTTTTGGATCGCCGGCCTGGTGCTGGCGCTGTGCGCATTGACGACGTTGAAGTTGAGGTAGGAGGGCGGGATTCATCCCGCTCGGGGCTTTAGTCCCCGGTTTTTGAGACGCATGGATTTGCAAGGCGCAAAAGTTCTTGTAGTCGGCATGAAGCGCTCCGGCATGGCGGCCATCAGCCTGCTGGCGAGTCAGGGGGCCGTGCTGCGCGCCACGGACCTGCAAACGCTGAGCGCGTTGCCGGAAGCACGCGAGCTGCTGGAGCGGCTCGGGGTCCCCTTCGAACGGCAATCGCCCGCGGTTTTCGAAGGTTGCGACGCGATCGTGCTTTCGCCCGATGTGCCGGCGGATCTGCCGCCCCTGGTGGCGGCCCGGGAGCGCGGCGTGGCGGTTCTGGGCGACCTCGAACTGGCCGCGCCGCTGCTGCTCGGCAAAACCATCGGCGTAACCGGATCGAACGGCAAGACCACCACCACCAGCCTCATCGGCCACATTCTGAGCACGGCCAAGGTGCCGGTTCAGGTGGGCGGAAATATCGGCACGCCGGTCAGCGCCATGGTGGAGAACTCGCGCCGGGGGCAATGGAATGTGCTGGAGCTGTCGAGCTTCCAGTTGGAGACGATCCAGACCTTTCGCGCCCACGTTGGTGTGGCGCTCAATGTGACGCAGAATCATCTGGATCGTCACCACACTTTCGAACAGTATGCGGCGGCTAAGGGGCGCCTGTTTGAAACGCAGCGCGCCGGCGATATGGCCGTCTTGAATCATGACGACCCGACCTGCGCGTCGTACGCGGCCCGCGGTCCGGGCACGGTGCGCTGGTTCAGCCTGCTGCGGAGATTCTCGCCCGGCGCGTCCCTGGCGGGAGATGAAATGCTGCTGGATGGCCGGCCGCTGCTCAATATCAAGGACATCCCGATTCGCGGCCGCCACAATGTGCAGAACGTGATGGCCGCGGCCATCGCGTCGGCGCGCGCGGGTGTTTCGCGGGAGAGCATAGCCAGCGGCGTCCTGACGTTTCGCGCGGTGGAGCATCGGCTGGAGTTTGTCCGCAATATCCGGGGGGTGGATTTCTATAACGATTCGAAAGCCACGAGCGTGGATGCCACTCTCAAGGCCCTGGACGCGTTTCCAGGCGGCCTGTGGGTGATTCTCGGGGGGAAGGACAAGGGCCTGGACTTCGAGCCGCTGCGCGCGCCCCTGGCGCAAAAGGCGCGGGGCGCGATGCTGATCGGCGCGGCGGCCCAGAAGATCGCGTCGCAACTGGAAGACGCCGTTCCGCTGGTGCACTCCGGGACCCTGGATGCCGCCGTGGAATACGCGTGGGGGCGAGCGATATCCGGCGACACGATTCTGCTGGCGCCGGCGTGCGCCAGCTTCGATCAGTTCAAGAGCTTCGAACATCGTGGCGAGGTGTTCAAAGAACTGGTGAATGCGTTGAAAGAAGAATAGAGACAAAGATGTCCCGACTGAAGACCGACAAAATTCTGTTTGGCGCCGTACTGGTGATTCTTTCTTTCGGCGTGCTCATGCTGTATAGCGCCTCGAGCTGGATGGCCAAGATCGACTATGGTTCGAGCTGGCATTTCGTGGTGCGGCAGGCCGAATGGGCTGTGTTGGCCATCATCGCCATGATGGTGCTGAAGACCACGCCCTATCGGAACTTCCAGAATCGCGCGGTCGCATTCAGCATGCTGGGCGTTTCGTTTCTCCTGCTGGTGGCAGTGTACTTCATCGATGCCAGGCACCATCGCTGGATGCGATTCGGCAGCGGCGGACTCGCCTCCTGGGTCGGCTTTCAGCCATCGGAACTGGCCAAGCCCGTTCTGGTGATTTTTCTGGCGTTCTTCGTGGCGTGGCGCGGGCGCGCCATCAACAACCGCCGCTACACGCTCTTTCCGGCGGCGATGGCGCTGGGTTTGTTGATCGGCGGCGTCGCCATGGCCGATCTGGGCACGCCGATTCTGATGGGCGCGGCGGTGGTTTCGGTATTCTTCGTCGCCGGACTGGAGATGCGCTATTGCTTCGCGGTAATTGCCGTGGGACTGCTCGGCGTGCTGGTGTTCATTTTTGCGGAACCGTACCGGTTGGGACGCGTCGTCAAGTTTTTCGATCCCGACTTCAAGCTGATTTCCCACTTCGACCCCAGCGGCAAAATCAAGGCCCGCACCGAGCAAACTCTGCGCACGCGCGACACCAATTACCAACTGGAGCAATCCGAAATTGCGTTGGGCGCGGGTGGGGCCTTTGGCGTCGGCCTGATGAACGGCCGCCAGAAGCTGCTCTACTTGCCCTTCGCGCACACCGACTTTATTTATGCGGTGGTTGGGGAGGAGACGGGAATGCTGGGCGCCGCGGGGGTCCTGCTCGCCTTCCTTGTGGTTGCCTGGCGCGGGCTGCGCGCCGCCTTCCGGATGAGCGACGATTTCGGCCGCTACCTGGCCCTGGGCATCACCATGATGCTGATCGTTCAGGTGCTGATGAATATCAGCGTGGTGCTGGGGATGGCGCCGACCAAAGGGATCGCGCTGCCGCTCATCAGCTACGGTGGCAGCTCGCTGGTCGGCACGTTGGCCATGCTGGGAATGTTGATGAATGTGAGCGAGCACGCGGGATAAACAGTGGCAAGATTTCTCATGGCGGGCGGAGGGACCGGCGGGCACGTGATCCCGCTGCTGGCGGTGGCTCGCGAACTGCGCCAGCGCGGACACGACGTCTTTTTTGTGGGCACGAACCGGGGAATGGAAGCGCGGCTGGTCCCGGCGGAAGGTTTCGAATTGAAGACCATATCGATCGGCGGGTTGAACCGCGTCGGCTGGCGGCAGAAACTGGCGACGATTGCCCGCCTGCCGGCCGCGACCGCGCGGTCGATCGGTTTGACACGGGGCGTTGCCGGTGTTTTCAGCATCGGCGGATACGCCGCGGGTCCGGCGGTGGCGGCGGCGTTGCTGCGCCGGATCCCGGTGGTGGTGATGGAGCCGAACGCTTTTCCGGGATTCACCAATCGAATCATCGGGCGCCTGGTGGATCGCGCCTTGATCGCATTCGACGAGACGGCGAGCCATTTCCCCAAGGGCCGGACCGAATTGACCGGCCTGCCGGTGCGCGAGGAGTTCTTTCACCTGCCGCGCAAGAAGCGGTCCGCCATTCTCGACCTGCTGATCACCGGCGGCAGCCAGGGTTCGCGGACGCTGAACAATGCCGCGCGGCAAAGCTGGCCGCTGTTTCGAGAGTCCGGCCTGGCGGTTCGCATTGTGCACCAGACCGGGGAAGCGCAGTTCGAATCGCTACGCCAGGAGTTTGCCGCCACGGGATTGAATGGACAGGTGGCGCCCTTCATTTCGTCGATGCCGGCGGCGTTTGCCGAGGCTGACCTGGTGGTATGCCGCTCGGGCGCGGGCGCGGTCTCGGAGTTGGCCGCGGCGGGGAAACCATCGGTCCTGACGCCGTTTCCGTTCGCGGCGGACGACCATCAAACGCGCAACGCCGAGGCGATGACCCGAGCCGGCGCCGCGCGCATGGTCCGCGATGCGGAAATGAACGGCGAAAAGCTGTTCCACCTGGTGGCGGAATTGGCCGGGTCGGCGGAAGAATTGGAGAAGATGGGTGACGCGGCGCGGCGCATGGCGCGTCCCGGCGCTGCCCGCAGGGCGGCGGAGATTTTAGAGGAGGTAGCGGCGGCGTAGATGTAGGGCAGGCTGGCAGCCTGCGGCGGACTGGTAGTCCGCCCATTCGTGCTGCAAAGGATTGGGGACCGGCTTGCGATTCGCCGCCAGCCTGCCCTACAAAAGTTGACAGCAGGGTCGCCAGCCGAAACAATATTGTAAACTAATGTTTTTTCGTCCACAGCATGTACACTTTACGGGAATCGGCGGAATCGGGATGAGCGGCATCGCCGAAGTGTTGTTGAACCTCGGGTATGAGATCAGCGGCAGCGATCTGAAACTCTCTCCGATCACGGAACGGCTCGGTTCCATGGGAGCGCGAGTCTACGAAGGGCATACCGCGTCCAACGTATCTGGCGCCCGCGCCCTGGTGGTAAGTTCGGCGGTGGACGAGGCCAATCCGGAAGTGGTGGAAGCGCGGCGGCTGCAGATTCCCGTGATCCCCCGCGGGGAATTGCTGGCCGAGTTGATGCGCCTGAAGTACGGCATCGCCGTAGCCGGCAGCCATGGCAAGACCACGACTACTTCCCTGACCGCCACCATCCTGAATCATGCCGGCCTGGATCCGACGGTGGTGGTCGGCGGCCGCGTTTCGACCATGGGCGGATCCAATGCCCGGGTCGGGCACGGCGAGATCCTCCTGGTCGAGTCCGACGAGAGCGACGGCTCGTTCCTCAAACTCGCGCCGATCGTCGCGGTGGTGACGAATATCGATCGCGAGCACCTGGATCACTATCCGTCGTTGGAGTCGATCCTGCAGGCGTTCATCGAGTTCGTGAACAAGGTGCCGTTTTACGGCGCCGTCATCGCCTGTCTGGACGACCCGAACGTGCAATCGATTCTGCCCGCCATCAAGCGGCGGACGGTGACCTATGGCGCCGCGGCGCAGGCCGATGTCGAGGCCTCGGAAATCGCCTGCGGAGAGTTCTCCAGCGAGTTTCGCGTCCGCTACCGCCAGAGCGATCTCGGGCGGTTCCGGCTACGGGTGCCGGGCCGCCACAACGTGCTCAATGCCACGGCGGCGCTGGCCGTCGCCATGGAACTGGACGTGAAGCCGGAGGCGATTCGCGAGGCGCTCGAAACTTTCCGCGGCGTCGACCGGCGGTTTCAGATTCGCGGCAAGGAGCGCGGCGTCACCGTGATCGACGATTATGGTCATCATCCAACGGAGATTCGCGCCACGCTGGATGCGGCCCGGCTCTGCGGGTTCAAGCGCATCCACGTGCTGTTCCAGCCGCATCGTTTTACGCGGACGTTTCACCTGATGGACGATTTTGCCCATGCCTTCCACCAGGCGGACAGTGTTTTCGTCATGGATATTTACGCGGCCTCGGAGAAGCCGATTGCGGGGGTCACCGCGGAAGCGCTGGTGGAGCGTCTCCGCCAGTTCGGCCATCGCGGAGTAGAGTATGTTGGAGGCATCGATCGCGGTGTCGACGCCCTATGCGGTGTTGCGAAGGAGGGCGATGCGGTATTGACGCTGGGCGCCGGCAGCGTTTGGCAGGCCGGCGAGAAGGTGCTATCGAGATTGCGCGGGAAGTCGAACTAAAATAACGAACGGGGATGGCTCGAGACACTAAAAAGAACGCGGCGAAGCCCAAACGGCGGATTTGGCTGGCCGCAATCCTGGCGCTGACCTTTTTCGGTTGCACGGCTTATGCCGCGCTCGAGGTGCGCCGGTACGCCATCTCGTCGCCGTCCTTCGTGCTCAGCCGGGATCAGCCGGAAGCCCTGACCATCGTGGGCCTGCGCTACGCCTCGCATTCCAAAGTCACGCACGTTTTTTCGGAGGACTTCGGACACAGCATCTTCTCCATTCCGCTGGCCGCGCGGCGCCGCCGTCTGCTGGGCATCGACTGGGTGGAAGACGCCAGCGTCTCGCGAGTCTGGCCGGGACGGTTGATTGTCCGCTTGAAAGAGCGCCATCCGGTCGCGTTCGTCTCCTTCCCGACCGGTGTGCTACTGATCGATGCTTATGGAGTTCTGCTCGATCCGCCGCCGCAGTCGCAGTTCTCCTTTCCGGTGCTCAGCGGGGTCCGCGAGGATCAGGAGGAATACAGGCGCGCGGAGTGCGTACGCATTCTCCTGAGGATCCAGCGGGAGTTGGGCGCGCATGCCGGCGAGATCTCAGAGGTGAACGCGGCCGACCCCGATAATGTGCTCGTGGTGGCACGCGTGGACAACCGCGCCGTCGAATTGTTGATGGGCGACTCCGGCTTTGGCGACCGGTACGTGAAATTTCTGAACGCTTATCCCGAGATCCACCGGAAATCGCCTGACGGGAAGGTTTTCGACTTGCGGTTGGAAGATCGCATTACGGTGAAAGAATAATCGGCGAATGGCGGTGAAACCGATTTACGCGGTAGGCCTCGACACGGGAAGCTCCCGGACGCGCCTGGTGGTTTGCGCGTTGGAAAACGGCCGCCTGCGTCTTCTCGGAAGCGCAGCCGTGGAGTCGCACGGCTGGCTGAAGGGCCGCATCGCCAATCAAAAGGAAGTCACCGAGTCCATCCTGGCCGCGCTGGGCGAAGCCGAACGATCCTCCGGGATCTCGATAGACTCCGCGGTGGTCGGGGTGGGCGGACCCACGGTACGGGGCGCCAATACGCGCGGCGCGGTGGAGTTGGGCTTTACGCGGGAGATCGAGCAGCGCGACGTCAACCGCGCCGTCGATCGCGCGCTCAAAGTGCAGATGCCCGAGGATCGCATGATCCTGCAATTGTTCCCGCAGGATTGCGTGGTGGACGGCCATCCCGGACACCGCGATCCGCGGAAGATGATGGCGTCCACGCTGGAACTCAACGCTCACCTGTTGATCGGCGCGGTGCAGGAGCATCACACGCTGGTCGGGGCCGTCAACCAGGCGCATCTGACGGTGGAGGAGACCGTCTTCGAGGCGTTCGCTTCCTGGTATGCCTGCGTGCCGGAGGAAGACCGCAGGGAAGGCCTCGCGGTGGTGGATATCGGCTCGCAATCCACCGAGATGGTGGTGTATTACAGCGACGCCATGCAACTCTCCAGCTCCGTGCCGTTGTGCGGCGATCATTTCACGCGCGACCTGGCGCAGGGGCTCACCTTAAGCTTCGACGACGCCGAAATCCTCAAGCTCGACTACGGCTGTGCGATCTCGCACGACACGCCGGAGAACGTGTTCGTGGAATTGCCAACGCCCTCCGATCGCGAGCCGCGATTCGTCCGGCGCAAAACCTTGAATGCGATTCTGGAGGCGCGGGCCGAGGAGTTGTTCCGCTATGTGCGCGCGGAACTGGTGCGGGCCAGCATGGAACACGCGCTGGTGGGCGGCGTTTATCTCACGGGGTCGGCGGCCCGGTTGCCGGATCTTTGGGACGTTGCGGAACGGGAACTGCAATGTCAGGCTCACTATGGACTGGTCACGGGGGTGCTGAACTGGCCGGATTCCATGAAGGATCCGGAGTGGACCACGGCCGCGGGGCTGGCCATGTACTCCGCCAAACTCAAGGCGCAGATGGCGCAGACGCGGGAAGACATCGGGTGGCTGGGGCGGATGCTTCGATAGTTTGGAGGTGAGAGAATGGGGCTCATGGATTCGGATATCGACGATCTGAAATACGAGATCGAAGATGAAGCGCGCATCGGTACGCGGATCAAAGTGATCGGCGTCGGCGGCGGCGGTTGCAATGCCGTCTCCCGCATGGTGAGGGAAGGCCTCGAGGGCGTGGAATTCTATGCCATGAACACCGACCTTCAGGCTCTTTCGGCATGTGATGCGCCCAACAAACTGCAACTCGGCGCCAAAATGACCCATGGGCTCGGCGCCGGGTCCAACTCCGAAATCGGGCGGCAGGCCGCGCTCGAAAACACCGACCGCATTGTGGAGATGCTGCAGGGGGCGGACATGGTTTTCGTCACCGCGGGCCTGGGCGGCGGGACGGGAACCGGCGCGGCGCCGGTGATCGCCAATCTCTCGAAAGAACTCGGCGCCCTGACCGTCGCGGTGGTCACCAAGCCGTTCGGATTCGAAGGGCCGCGCCGGATGCGCCTGGCGGAAGACGGCCTCGCCAAATTGGCCGCCACCGTGGATACGGTGATCGCCATTCCGAACGATCGGCTGATGGCGCTGGTTCCGAAAGGCACCAGCTTCTTCGACGCTTTCAAGGTAGCCGATGACCTGTTGCGGCAGGCGGTCGAAGGAATCAGCGATATCATCGTGACCCCCGGAATGATCAACCGCGACTTCTCCGACATCAAGGCGACCATGGTCGGAATGGGCTACGCCATGATGGGCACGGCGACCGCGAAGGGCGACAATGCCGCGGTGGAAGCGGCGCGCCAGGCCATCAACTGCCCGTTGCTGGAAGATTCGCGCATCGCCGGTTCGCGCGGCATTCTCATCAATATCACCGGTTCCAGTAAGTTGGGGTTGCACGAAGTCAACGAAGCCTGCTCCATCATTCGCGAAGCCGCCGAGTGCGACGACGTGCAGATCAACTTCGGCGTCATTCAAAACGAATCGATGGGAGATTCCGTGAAGATCACGGTCATCGCAACCGGATTCCAGCCGGAACGCGAACCGGCGCCGGAGAAGCGTCCGGTGAAAGCTCCCATTCCGGTGGTGCGGGTGAGAGCTCCGGAGCCGGAGCCTGTCATTTTGCCAGTGGAGCCCGAGCCGCACCCAGCGTCGGAACCGGAGACCGAACCGGCTCCCGCGGTTGCGGCGGCTGCCGCCGCGGAACACGAGCCGGAGGTGGAGCAGATGACTCTCCCCGAACCGGAACCCGAGCCTTTGCTCGATCTCGACGATCTCGACACGCCGGCATATCTGCGGCAGGGCCGGATGCTGCATTAGCCCCCTGGTGGGGCAGGTTTGCAACAGTTTTCAACCTGTCACAGCCGGCCTTCGGCCCCTCAAAGGCAATGAAAACCGCGCGGCCTTGTGGGGCAGGCCGGCAGCCTGGCCGGCCTCCGCAATCAGCCGCCCTACACGGTGAGATTGCACATGC
>Ga0335083_10004382_pt1 | contig 17983 bp, 17 predicted proteins | sample Lox_Sample_42_FD_206716 | JGI IMG/M metagenome (GOLD analysis project Ga0335083, IMG submission 206716) | Soil microbial communities from Loxahatchee National Wildlife Refuge, Florida, United States - Lox_Sample_4.2 | ecosystem: Environmental > Terrestrial > Soil > Wetlands | place: USA...
GGGCGGCGGCGACCCCTCGCGCGTCGCGTCGGTCGCGAGCTTCTTCGTCTCCCGCGTCGACACCGAGGCCGACCGCCGGCTCGAGGAGGCGGGTGCTCCCGCCGAGCTCCAGGGCAAGCTCGCGGTCGCGAACGCGAAGCTCGCCTACCAGCGCTACGGGGAGCTCTTTTCCGGCGACCGCTGGGAGGGGCTGAAGGCGAAGGGCGCGCGCACGCAGCGCTGCCTGTGGGCGTCGACCTCGACGAAGAACCCGGCCTATCGGGACGTGCTGTACGTCGAGGAGCTGATCGGCCCGGAGACCGTCAACACGATGCCCGAGGAGACGATCCAGGCCTTCGAGGACCACGGCGAGGTCGCGCGCACGCTCGACCGTGACCTGGAGGAGGCGCACGCCGTCTTCGAGCGGGTGGCCGGGGCGGGGGTGGATTACGACGACGTCGTCGCCGTGCTCGAGCAGGAGGGCGTGCAGAAGTTCTCCGACTCGTTCGCGGAGCTGCTCGAGGGCGTCCGCGCCAAGCGCGGCGAGCTCGTCTCGGCCTGACCGCGGCCGTGGAGCTGTATGCGGAGGTCGCCGGCGAGGGTCAGCCCGTCGTTCTCGTGCACGCTGGGATCTGCGACAGCCGGATGTGGGACCCGCAGTGGGAGACGTTCCCGCGCTCACACCGCGTGCTGCGCTACGACCTGCGCGGGTTCGGGCGCTCGCCGCTCGAGGCCGGCAGCTACTCGCACGCGCAGGACCTGATCCGCCTCATCGAGTCGAACGGCCTCGCGCCGGCCTCGCTCGTGGCGGTCTCGCTCGGAGGGCGGGTCGCGCTCGAGACTGCGGTCGCGCGCCCCGAGCTCGTCGACGTGCTCGTCCTGGTCGGCTCCGGCCTGCCCGGGCACGACTGGTCCGACGAGATGGAGGCGACCTGGGCGGAGGAGGAAGCGGCGTTCGAGGCGGGTGACCTCGATACGGCGGTCGAGATCAACCTCCGCGTCTGGGTGGACGGCCCGAACCGCCGCCCCGAGGACGTGGATCCCGCCGTTCGCTCGGCGGTTGCCGAGATGCAGCGCCGCGCGTTCGAGCTGCAGCTTCCGTTCGAGGAGACCGCCGACGAGGAGCTCCTCGTCCCTGACCTCGCCGATCGGCTGCCCGAGATCGCCGCGCCGACGCTCGCCGTCGTGGGCGAGGAGGATGTTCCGGACATGCAGGCGATCGGAGACAGGCTCGCAGCCGAGATCCCGGGCGCGACGCGCGCGGCGATCGCGAACGCCGCGCACGTCCCGAACCTCGAGCGCCCGGCCGAGTTCGACGAGCTCGTGCTGCCGTTCCTCGACTCGGTCCGCTGATGGCCGTCGCACCCGCCGAGCTGGTCGAGCGGATCTGGGCACGCGACGCGACGCTCTGGACCGGGGCCGACGAGGCGAAGTGGCTCGGGTGGCTCGACGAGCCGATGCGCATGCGCAGCCGCGTCGACGAGCTGCAGCGGTTCGCCGAGGAGGTGGCCGCCCCCGGCGTGATCGACACCTTCGTCCTGCTGGGGATGGGCGGCTCCAGCCTCGCGCCGCACGTCCTGAAGAAGACGTTCGAGGCCGAGCGCTTCCACGTCCTCGACACCACGCACCCGGCGATGATCCGACACGCGACCGACACGCTCGACTTCGACGCCACGCTGTTCATCGTCTCCTCGAAGTCGGGCACGACACTCGAGACGCGCTCCCACCTGGAGTACTTCTGGAAGAAGGCCGGCAAGCGTGGCGAGTACTTCGTCGCGATCACCGACCCGGGATCCGAGCTCCAGACTCTGGCGAAGGATCGCGAGTTCCTCCGGGTTTTCGAGGGTGAGCCGACGATCGGCGGCCGCTACTCGGCGCTCTCGGTTTTCGGAATGGTGCCCGCGGCGCTGATGGGGGTCGACCTCGCCCGCCTGCTTGAGCGGGTGGAGGAGATGGCCGAGGCTTGCCGCGTGGCCGACGGGAACCCGGGCCTCGAGCTCGGGCTCGACCTCGGCGCCGGCTGGCAGGAGGGACGCGACAAGATCACGATCAACCCGAACACGGGCGACTTCGGGCTCTGGGCGGAGCAGCTGCTCGCCGAGTCGACCGGGAAGGACGGCAAGGGCCTCGTCCCGGCTCCGGGCGAGTCGCGGGACGGCGCCGACCGACAGGCGCCCGAGGTGAGGCTGGCCGCGCCATACGAGCTCGGCCAGGAGTTCTTCCGCTGGGAGTTCGCCACCGCGGTCGCGGGCTCGATCCTCGGGATCAACGCGTTCGACCAGCCGAACGTGCAGGCTGCGAAGGACAAGACCAACGAGGTGCTGGCTGCCGGCGGAGACCCGGATGTCGAGTCGAGCGGCAGCGTGGATGACCTCCTCGCCCGGGCGCGGCCCGGCGACTATGTCGCGATCCAGGCGTTCATCGACCCCGTGCGGGAGGCCGAGCTGCGGCCGCTGATCGAGCGGGCCCGGGAGACCGGCTGCGTCGTCACCCACGGCCTCGGTCCGAGGTACCTGCACTCGACGGGGCAGCTGCACAAGGGAGGCCCCAACACGGGCCTGTTCGTCCAGGTTGTTGACGATCCCGGGGACGAGATCGCGATCCCCGGGAGAAAATTCGGCTTCCGGCGGCTGATCTGCGCGCAGGCCGCCGGCGACTTCGCCTCGCTCGAGGAGCGCGGGCGCAGGATCGTACGAGTGAGATTGGAGGATCTCTGATGCAGCTCGGAATGGTCGGCCTCGGCCGGATGGGCGGAAACATGACCGTTCGGCTCACCCAGGCGGGGCACGACGTCAAGACGTTCGACCCGAAGGTCGACGCGACCGCGTCCTCGCTCGAGGAGCTGGCCGGCCAGCTCGACGCTCCGCGAGCGGTCTGGCTGATGGTGCCGGCGGCCATCGTCGACCCGGTCGTCGCGGAGCTCGTGCCGCATCTCGCCGAGGGCGACACGATCGTCGACGGCGGCAACTCCTACTACGTCGACGATCTCCGCCGCTCGGGGGAGCTTCGCGGGCGCGGGATCCACTACGTGGACGTCGGCGTCAGCGGCGGCGTCTGGGGCCTGCGGCGCGGCTACTGCCTGATGGTCGGCGGCGACGACGAGGCCGTTGCGCGGCTGCAGCCGGTGTTCGAGGCGCTGGCGCCGGGGGTCGAGGCGGCGGCGCGCACGCCCGGCCGCGAGCGAGACCCGGCCCCTGAGGAGCAGGGCTGGCTGCATTGCGGCCCGTCCGGCGCGGGCCACTTCGTGAAGATGGTCCACAACGGGATCGAGTACGGGATCATGCAGTCGTACGCCGAAGGGCTGAACGTCCTCGAGCACGCGAACGTCGGGCTGCGGGAGGAAGAGCCCGACGCGGAGACCGCGCCGCTGCGGGACCCCGACCACTACCGCTACGAGCTCGACCTCGCCGCGGTGACGGAGCTCTGGCGCCGCGGCTCGGTGATCTCCTCCTGGCTCCTCGACCTGACCGCCCAGGCGCTGCACCAGTCGCCGATGCTGGACGACTACGCCGGCCGCGTGAGCGACTCGGGTGAGGGGCGCTGGACTGTCCAGGCCGCAGTCGAGGAAGGCGTGCCCGTCCCGGTGCTCTCGGCCTCGCTCTTCGACCGTTTCTCGTCGCGGGGCGAGGCGGAGTTCGGCAACCGCCTCCTCTCGGCGATGCGGAACGCCTTCGGCGGCCACCTGGAGAAGAGCGGCTAGGCGTGGCGACGACGGAGGAGCCGGCCCAGCAGGAGAACCCGCTGCTCGAAGGGCTCCTACTGCGGCGAACGCCGGACCCGTGCGCGCTCGTGATCTTCGGCGCCTCGGGCGACCTGACCCGGCGGAAGCTCTTCCCCGCGCTCTACTCGCTCGCGTTCCGCGGCCTGCTGCCCGAGCAGTTCGGGGTCGTCGGCGTTGCCCGCACCGAGCTGAGCGACGACGAGTTCCGCGCGCGGATGAAAGAGGCTGTCCAGGAGTTCGCCCGCGACACGTTCCGCGACGACATCTGGGACGCGCTGGCCCAGGGGATGCGCTACCTCGCGACGGACTTCGAGGCCGAGGACGAGGGGGAGCAGGTCAGCGCGGTGCTCGACGAGCTCGACGAGCAGCGCGGGACGGGGGGCAACCGCGTCTACTACCTCGCGGTTCCCCCGGGCGTCGTCCCGCCGCTTGTGCGCCGGATCGGCACGCACCGCTCGAAGGACGGCTGGGTTCGGCTGATCGCGGAGAAGCCGTTCGGCCGCGACCTCGCCTCCGCGTGCGAGCTGAACTCGGAGCTGCAGGAGTACTTCGAGGAGCGCGAGGTCTTCCGGATCGACCACTACCTCGGCAAGGAGACCGTTCAGAACTTGCTCGCGCTGCGGTTCGCGAACGGCATCTTCGAGCCGATCTGGAACCGCCAGTTCGTCGACCACGTCCAGATCACCGTCGCCGAGTCGATGGGGATCGAAAACCGCGCCGGGTTCTACGAGCAGGCGGGTGCGATCCGGGACGTCTTCCAGAACCACCTGCTGCAGCTCGTCGCCCTGACCGCGATGGAGCCGCCGATCGACTTCGGCGCCGAGTCGGTCCGCAACGAGAAGGTGAAGGTGCTGAGGGCGATGCACGCGCCGAGGCCCGAGCACGTCGTCCGCGGCCAGTACGGAGCGGGTTTCATCGAAGGCGAGGAGGTGCCTGCCTACCGCGACGAGCCGGGCGTGGCCGGCGACTCCATGACGGAGACGTTCGTCGCAGCCAGGCTCCGGGTCGACAACTGGCGCTGGGCCGGCACGCCGTTCTACGTTCGCGCGGGCAAGCGCCTCGCGCGCCACGAGACGACGATCGCGATCGAGTTCAAGCGCGCGCCGCACCCGCCGTTCGAGGACGACGCGGACGAGGAGCTGCAGCCGAACGTGCTCGTGATCCACATCCAGCCGGACGAGGGCGTCTCGCTCGAGTTCGCGGCCAAGGTTCCCGGCCAGGGGCTGACGCTGCGCACGGTGCACATGGACTTCCTCTACGGCGGCTCGTTCCGCACGGGGATCCCCGAGGCGTACGAGCGGCTGATCCTCGACTGCCTGCTCGGCGATGCGACGCTGTTCACGCGCGCGGACGAGGTCGAGCAGCAGTGGTCGCTCGTGGACGGGATCGTCGACCACTGGAAGCGCGACCGGCCCGCCTTCCCGAACTACGAGGCGGGAACGTGGGGGCCGAAAGCGGCGGAGGAGCTCATGCGCCGGGACGGACGCTCGTGGCGGCGGGATTAGCGTCGGTCGCCGAGATCGAGCAGGAGCTCGCGTCGCGGCGGTTCGACACGGAGACGGGAGAGCCCTACCAGCGGACCAGCGTGATGACCCATATCGCCTGGGTGCCCCCGGCCTGGGTCGAGATGGCCGAGGACGTGCTCACGGGGCTTGCGGAGCGGCACCCTTCGCGGACGATCGTGCTCTTTCCCTCGCCGGACGCAACCGACGGCTTGGACGGCAACGTGGAGGTCGACAACTACCCGGTCGGCGAGGGGCGCGAGATCTGCACCGAGACGATCCGTCTCCGCCTTTGCGGGAAGCGGTCGCAGGCGCCGGCGAGCGTCGTCGAGCCGCTGCTGCTCCCGGACCTGCCGGTCTTTCTCCGGTGGCGCGGCTTGCCGCCGTTCGGGGAGCGGCCGTTCGTGCAGCTCGTGGAGACCGTCGACCGCGGGGTCGTGGACAGCAACGAGTGGCCCCGCCTGCCCGCGCCGTATGCCGAGCTCGCCGAGGTGTTCGACCGCGCGGCCGTCTCCGACATCGCCTGGGCGCGGACGAGCCGCTGGCGACGGCAGCTCGCCTCGCTCTGGCCCGGGATTGCCGGGGTCAGCCGGATCAAGGTGACGGGGACGGAGGCTCAGGCCCACCTCCTCGCCGGGTGGCTCCGCTCACGGCTCGGGCGGAAGATCGAGCTGGAGCACGAGCCCTCCGACCGCCTCGTGGGAGTCGACGTGGACGGCGAGCTGACGCCGTTTCCCCCTGGAGATCCGCCCGATCCGGCCGATCTCCTCAGCGATGAGCTCGAACGCTTCACCCGCGACCGCGTCTACGAGGACGCGGTGCGCGCAACGAATTGATGTGACGCCGTGACGCTGCGGCGCCGTATATCTGCCGTGAAGCCGAGCGCGCAGGACTTCGCGGAGGCGGCGGAGCGCCACCTCGACGACGTGCATGCATTCCTCGTGTATCTGACGGGAGACAGAAACGTGGCCGAAGACCTCACAGCCGAGACGTTCGCCCGAGCGCTGGAACGCTGGCGGCGCTACGACCCGCGCCGCGGGAGCGCGCGTACTTGGCTCTGCCAGCTCGCGCGCTCGACGGCCATCGACCACTTCCGTGCCGAGGAGCGCCGCCGCCGGCGGGAGGGGCGTTGGGCGCTCGACACGCCCGCGTCCGAGGAGGGCGTCTTCGGCGAAGGCCTTTCGCCTGAGCTCGAGCGCGCGCTCTCGCGCCTCTCGGCCTCGGAGCGCGAGGTCGTCGCGCTGCGGATCGTGCTCGAGCTGGACGGCGAGAGCGCGGCGCGGGTGCTCGGGATCAGCGCCACCGCGTGCTCGACGCGGCTCAGCCGCGCCCTGCAGAAGCTCGAACGGGAGGTGAGCGCCGATGTCGCCGCTTGAGCTCGTGGACGACCGCTTCGGAGAGCTCGCGCGCGAGCTGCACGCTGCCCGGCCTGTCGCCCCGGAAGGGCTACGGGAGCGCGTGCGGGCCCTTGCGCCCCCGGCCCCGCGGCGCTTCGAGCTCAACCTCCGGATGCTCGTGCCCGCTGCCGGGCTCGCGGCGATCGCAGTCAGCCTCGCCGTCGCGGGAGGAATCGGGGTGCTTCACAGCCCAAAGTCGACGGAACACGGGACGATCCAGGCGCGACGGCCCGTGGCCCGATTGGCGGCTCCCGTGCCTCAGGCCGAATCCAAGGCTCTCGGCCAGCGAGTCTTTGGCGCCACCCTGGCGCCGGCCGCCGGGCGGCTGCAGCAGTACGACGCGAACCTCACCGTGCGCGTCGACAACCGGGACGACCTCTCGAAGACAACGCAGGACGCGCTCCGGTTCACGCGGCGCCTGGGCGGGTTCGTGGTCTGGGCGCGGTACGCGGCGCCGAGCGACCGCGGTGCCTCGGAGCTCGCGCTCAGAGTTCCCGTCGACCACGTGCAGCAGGCGATCGCGCACTTCTCCGCCTACGGCACGCTCGTCAGCCAGCGGATCGTCCTCAAGGACCTCCAGCAGCGCGTGGACGGCCTGACGGCCCGGATCAGCCGGCTGCGGGCGGAAGTCGCGGCGCTCAAGGAGCAGCTCGGCCGCGTCCTCACCCCGGAGCGGAGGGCCCTGCTCGAGCAGCGGCTCCAGCGGGACCAGGCGCAGGTGGCGCTCCTCACCCGCTCGAAGGCCGCGAGCGTCCGCCGGGCGAGCATGTCCCGCATCGCCCTGACGATCGCCGACCGGCCGAAGCCAGCTGCCGCGCCCGGCCGCCTCGGCCGGACGCTCCACGAGGCGGGCTCGGTGCTCGCCCGCGAGCTCGAGGTGCTCCTCTACGCGCTGGTCGTCGCCGGCCCGCTGCTCCTGATCGGCCTTGCGGCGATGGTCGCCGGCCGGGTTGCTCGGCGCCGCTCGGACGAGCGGCTCCTCGAACGAAGTTAGCTACTTGACGATCTTGAAGCGGGGCTTCGTGACCACGAGCCGCACGGGGCTCGACCAGGAGAGCTGCGGCTTCGGCCCGATCATCAGGTTGTCGATGCCGCGGACGCGGTAGTACCAGGTGCCCGGGGTGAGCGGAAGCGTGGTCGAGGTCGAGAACGTCTGCACGCTGCCGGCCGTCTGCCACGGATACGCCCTGCGGCTCCACTGCACCTCGTACTTGTCCGTCGCGAGCGTCGGCTGCCAGGCCACGAGCGGCTGGCCGTAGAACTTCGGCTTGAGCCTCGAGGCGCTGACGAGCTTGCCGCTCGGGGAGAGGCCGGTGGCGAACGCCGCCGACTGACCGGTGACCGCAGGCTCGCTCAGCTTTCCGAACGTGAGCTTGCGGCCTGCCGCGCAGGCGTCCTGGGTCAGCTCGGCGTCGCGGTACTTGACGCCCCCGCTCGGCCGCACGACGGTCTCGCCGGCGGCGTGGAAGTTGTTCAGGGGGGCGCTGAGCGTGATGTCGTTGCCGTTGACGGCCTGGGCGACGGCGTTCTCGGCGAACGGCGACCCGATGTTGAGCGTGTCGCCCGCCAGAATCCCGGTCGCGTTGGCGACGGTGATCGTGGTCGCGCCCGCGAGCGCCGGGACGGAGAGCACGGTCGACAGCTGCTGGTCGGGGACGATGTCGACCGGCATGACGGTCCAGTAGTAGCGGCCGCTCGGCCAGTCGCTGTCCCAGAGGTCGACCTTCGCCCCCTGGTTGCTCGACGAGGCATCCATCTCGTCGGTCTTGACGACCTCGTCGTCGGCGGTCTTCGAGTCGGGCTCCGCGCCCGAGGGCAGGAACGAGGTCCGCGCCTGCAGGACGCCGTTGACGTCGGTGGGCAGTGCCAGTGGCCCGCTCTCCCGCGGGACGTAGGCGGGGCTGCCGACGATCGCGCCGCGGAAGACGGGGTTCAAGCAGTCCTCGTCGCTGAATACCTCGACCCGGTAAAGCTCCTCGTCCGTGCCCCAGATCGACGTGTCCCCGCTGTAGAGGAAGCCGGGCATCACCTCGTGCGCGCGAACGTGGGACTTGTCGGAGACCACCTTCGAGATCGTCGACGAGAGGGTCAGCGGGCCGGTCGTGAACGGCGGGTTCGTGCTGGTGTAGATCGGGCTCCAGGGGCCGTACGAGACCGATGGGATGCCGTTGTCGGCGTTGCCGTACAGAAGGCGCATCGCACGGACGCGCCAGTGCACGGTGCCGGTCCAAGTCGAGTCCTGGTGGAAGCTGTAGTACTCGCGCTCGTCGGCCATGTTCGTGCGCGTGTTGAACTGCTTGTCGGCGTCCACGAGCCAGACGGTGTAGCCGCTCGCGCCGGGCACCGCGCTCCACCGGAGCAGGCCGGGGTAGCTCGGGCCGAGCGGCGCGGGAACCGTCGTCCAGCGCATGTTGAAGCCGAAGGGAGTGCTCCAGCGGCCGGCGCCGCTTCGCGTGATCGCACGGACGTGGGCGTAGAGCGAGTACGGCTGCCCCGTCATCCACGGGAGCGAGATCGGGACCGAGACGGCGGGGATCTTCAGGTTGCCGGCCGACCAGACGATCGCGTTGTCGTTGAAGCTGCGGCTGGTCGCGAGCTCGAACTGGTATTTGCGCGCGCCCTTCACCGGGCTCCAGCCGAACGACGGCGTCCGAGCGAACGTGTGCACGACGGGCTCGTCGGCCCGCAGCATGAACCCGTGCAGCCCTTTAGGAGCGGCTGAAACACGCGCCTGCGCGGAACTGCAGACGACGAGCGCAGCAAGCAGCACGACACCACAACGGACGCAGGCCATCGTCGAAAGGTTTCGGCACTCTCGGGCGCCGCGGACTCACTCGATCGAGTGACTCAGCCGGGTGAGAGGGCGCACTCCAGCGCGGCTCCAGCGGCCAGAACGGTCGCGTCCGCGCCAGGCGGGGCTGCGAGCTGCACCGAGGCCGGCAGCCCGTCCTCGGCGGGCCCGCACGGGAGCGCGAGCGCCGGCCAGCCGGCCGCGTTGAACGGGAACGTGAGCTTCGTCAGGGTCTCGCGCAGCGACAGCTCGTCCTGGCCTGTCTTTGGCGCCACGCACACGAGCGTCGGGCTCAGGAGCAGGTCGACCCCCGCTGCGGCGTCCGCGAGCCGCTCCCGGTACCGCTCGCGGGCAGCGGTCGCGCGCTCGAAGTCGGCGTCTGTCACGGCCAGGCAGCGCGTGAGCTTCGTGCTGACGTTCTCGCCGTACGAGTCGCCGTGCTCCTCGAAGAGCTCCCGGTGGACATCGGCCACCTCGCGCATGAACACCGGCCAGATGCCCTGCGGGAGCGGCACGTCGAGGTGACGCCTGTGCGGGAAACGCTCCGCCGCGTCGTCGACCCGGGCCCCGACGAGCGGGTCGGCGTGCCCGAGCCAGATCACGCCCACCTCCAGGTCGCCGAGGTCGGCCTCCGTCGGCGCGAAGCCCGGCGCGAGCGCTTCGAGCATGCGAGCGCAGCCCCCGACGTCGCGCGCCATCGGGCCCGCATGATCGAACGTCGAGGCGAGCGGAAAGCAGCCGTCGAGCGGGACGAGCCCGTAGGTGGGCTTGAGCCCGGTGACGCCGCAGCAGGCCGCCGGGATCCGGATCGATCCGCCTGTATCGCTGCCGAGCGCCGTATCGGCGAGCCCGGCGGCGAGCGCGGCCGCGGAGCCGCCGCTCGACCCCCCTGCCAATCTGTTCTTCGAGAGTGGGTTGGGGACGGTGCCGAAGTGCGGGTTCTCTGAGCTCGTCCCGTACGCGAACTCGTGCAGGTTCGTCTTCCCGACGTCGATGTAGCCAGCTGCCTCGAGCCGGCGCACGGCCTCCGCGCTCTCCGCCGGAACGTGCTCCGCGAAGAGAATCGAGCCGTAGGTCGTGACGAGGCCCGCGGTGTCGAAGAGGTCCTTGACCGCCAACCGCATCCCGGGCGGGACGTCTTCGGCTCCCTCGGGCCGCGCCAGGAAGATCCCCTCGGGAACCGCGCTAGCCGAAGTCACTCTCTCGTCACGATCGCGTCACTCACGTGTGCGTCTTTTTTGATTACGCTCGCCTCGGGGAGGAGGCCGGGCGAACCGTACTAAGGGGAGGGCTAGGTCTTCCGCACGGCGCGGGCGGCGCCGCGCTCAGGCCAGCGCAAGGTAGATGAAGGCCACGACGACGGTCGCGCACAACAGGAACAGGAACACCCCGAACAGCAGCAGGCCGAAGATCAGGTTCTTCCGCTCCAGCTCCCGGTCGGCTGCCGCGCTCCCGTGCGAGCCGGCCTCGGCCGCGGGGCCGGGCGTGGTTTCCGACAGCTCACTCATCAGAGCAGCGGGTCGATCGCCATCGCCACGAACAGGATCGCCAGGTAGAGGAGCGAGAAGTGGAAGAGCGCCCGCGCCCGGACAGGGGTAGCCTCCTGCCGCAGCCGCCACGCGAGCCGCAGGAACACCGCGCCGAGCAGCAGGGCGGCTGCTAGGTAGAGGATGCCTGCCGTCCGCCACGCGAACGGCAGCAGCGTGACGGCCACGAGGACGAGCGAGTAGAGCAGAATCTGCCGGGTTGTCTCACGGTCTCCACGTACGACCGGCAGCATCGGGATCCGCGCCGCCTCGTAGTCGCGCTTGATCAGGAGGGCGAGCGCCCAGAAATGCGGTGGCGTCCAGAAGAAGACGATCAGGAACAGGAACACCGCGGGCAGCGCCAGGTGCCCGGTCACCGCCGCCCAGCCGACCACCGGCGGCACGGCCCCCGCTGCACCGCCGATGACGATGTTCTGCGGCGTCGAGCGCTTGAGCCAGCCCGTGTACACGAGCACGTAGAACAGGTTCCCGACGAGTGCGAGCACGGCCGTCAGCACGTTCACGCAGGACGCCAGGAGCACGAACGAGAACGCCGAGAGCGCGAGGCCGAACTCGAGTGCACGAGCGGGGGCGATCCGCTCACCCGCGACCGGCCGCTCGCCCGTTCTCGGCATCAGCCGGTCGATGTCGCGGTCGAGCACGTGGTTCAGCGCGCTCGCTCCGCCGCACGCCAGCGCGAGCCCGACCATCGTCACCGCGAACGTCGAGAGCGGCGGGACACCGTGCGCGCCGACGAACATCCCGGCCGCGCCGGTCAGCAACAGCAGCGTCATGATCCGCGGCTTCGTCAGCGTCACGTAGTCGCGCAATGCCGCTCTCGGGACAGGCTCGCCCCGGAAGCAGCCAGCGGCTGCCACGAGCGCGGCCGCCAGGGCGAGGCCGGCCAGCACGAGGTGGGCGGGGTGCGGCGTCACGAGCGCGGCCGCGAGGAAGCCGACCAGCGCGGCGACCGCCGGCACGAGCAGCCGGCGGTGAGCGATCCAGGCGGCTGCGACGAGCGCGCACAGAGGCGGCAGCGTCAGCGCGGCGAGCGCCCGGTGCACCGAATGGAGGCCGAGCGCACCGCTCACGACCGCCGCAGCGCAGCCGGCCGCCGCCGACAGCGCGATCAGCCGTAGCCAGGGCCCGGGCGCCGAGCTAGGCACGGGACTCCGTCAGTCGTCGCCGGAGGTCGCGGAGCGGCCGCGGACTCGAGACGTACGGAACGCGGTCGAAGTTCTGCGGTGGAGGGGGCGAGGTCGTGTACCACTCGAGCGTGTCGGCGAGCCACGGGTCGTTCCCCGCCCGCACGCCCGAGCGCGCCGTCTTCACGACGTTGATGAAGAAGAACAGGATGCCGAGCGTCATCACCCCTGAGCCGATCGTCGAGATGAGGTTGTACCACTCCCAGACGCCTCCGCTGTAGTACGTGTAGACCCGGCGCGGCATCCCGAGCAGGCCGAGGAAGTGCATGGGCATGAACGTCAGGTTCATGCCGATGAACATCAGCCAGAAGTTGATCTTCCCGAGCCGCTCGTCGAGCACGCGCCCGAACATCTTCGGCCACCAGTAGTAGAGGCCGGCGAAGATCCCGAAGATCGAGCCGCCGAAGAGCACGTAGTGCAGGTGAGCGACGATGAAGTACGTGTCCGTGACCTGCCAGTCGAACGGGTACGCGGCGACGAAGATCCCGGAGAGCCCGCCGATCGTGAAGATCGCGATGAACCCGAGCGCGAACAGCAGCGGCGTGTCGAAGATCAGGTTCCCGCGCCAGGTCGTCGCGAGCCAGTTGAAGATCTTGACGCCGGTCGGGACGGCGATCAGCATCGACGTGATCATGAAGAAGGCCTGCAGGTAGTCGGGGTAGCCGACCGCGAACATGTGGTGGGCCCAGACGAGCATCGACAGGAACGCGATTGCGACCGTCGAGAGTGCGATCGCCTTGTAGCCGAAGATCGGCTTGCGCGAGAAGACGGGGATCACCTCGGAGACGATCCCCATCGCGGGGAGGATCATGATGTAGACCTCGGGATGGCCGAAGAACCAGAACGCGTGCTGCCACAGGAGCGCGTTTCCGCCCTGGTCGGGGATGAAGAAGTGCGTGCCGACCTGGCGGTCGAGGAGCAGCAGCGTCAGCCCCGCCGAGAGCGTCGGCAGCACGAGCACGAGCAGCAGGGCATAGATCTCCATCGCCCAGACGAACAGCGGCAGCCGCATCCAGGTCATCCCGGCCGTGCGCATGTTCCCGATCGTGACGAGGAAGTTGATCGCCCCGGCCAACGACGCGAGCGTGAGGATGTGGAGCGAGAGGATCCATAAGTCCACCCCGTGCCCGGGTGTGTACTGGTCGGTCGAGAGCGGCGTGTAGCACGTCCAGCCGCACTTGGCCGCGCCGCCGGCCGCGAAGAAGCTCGAGTAGAGGACGATCCCGCCGAGCAGGAAGAGCCAGTACGAGAGCGCGTTCAGCCGCGGGAACGCCATGTCGTGGGTGCCGATCATCAGCGGGATCAGGTAGTTCCCGAAGCCGGCCAGGATCGGCACGACGACCAGGAAGATCATCGTCGTCCCGTGGATCGTGAACAGCTCGTCGTAGGAGTCGCGGCGGATGAAGTGCTCGTTCGGCGTCGCGAGCTGCGCCCTCATCAGTAGCGCGAGGATCCCGCCGGCCACGAAGAACGCGAGGCTCGTCCAGATGTAGAGGATCCCGATCCGCTTGTGGTCGGTGGTCGTCAGCCAGCTCGAGGTGCGGCCACGCGAGACGACCAGCGATGCCGACGCGGGCTCCGCCCTAGCTGCCACTTCCGCCTCCCGCGTGGAAACGCTTCTGGAGATAGGCGATCGTCGCCCGGAGCTGTGTGTCGTCCCAGGTCTTGCCCACGGGCGGCATCTTGCCCCGTCCCTGCCGCAGCAGCAGCGTCATGGCGGCCGAGTCGGAGAGGAGCCCGCTCGTGGCGATCGGCGGGCCAATGTCGCCCTGGCCAGCGAGCCCGTGGCACTTCGCGCAGACGCCGCTGAACGTCTCGCGCGCGAGGGCCCCCGGCTGGTCGAGCCGCTGGCGCACGAACTCCTCGTACTGGTCGGGCGGCAGCACCTCGACCTGGGCCAGCATCTGCGTGTGCTGGAGGCCGCAGAACTCGGCGCACCGGGCGGGGAACGTGCCGAGCTTCAACGCCCGGAACGAGAGGCGGTTGACCCGCCCGGGGATCGCGTCCATCTTCCCCGCGAGGGACGGCGCCCACCAGCTGTGCGCGACGTCGGCCGAGGCGATCACGAGCTTGATCTGGCGGCGATAGGGGACGCGGAGGATGTTGACCGAGTGCGCCCCGTTCGGGTACGTGAACTCCCAGTAGAACTGGTGCGCCTCGATCCCGATCGTGTCGCGCGGGATCCCCGCGGGCGCGTTCTTGATCGACGCTGCCTTCCAGAACACGAACCCCGCGATCACCGCGAGGATCACTACCGGCCCGGCCGTCCAGGCCAGCTCGAGGTTCGTGTGCCCGCGGATCTGGGGGCCCTCGACCTCGCGCGCGCGGCCCCGGCTGCGGTAGCGCACGATGAAGACGGCGAGCGTCACCTCGACCAGCAGGAAGATCCCGATGCTGATGCCGAGGATCAGCCAGTAGATGTCGCGGATGTCCGAGGCCTGCGGCGAGGCGGGCGAGGGCGGGGCGAGCCCGCCGTTGCCGGCCAGCGCCGCCCCCGCACAGGCCAGGGACAGCAACGCGACGCACGAGAGCGGAAGCAGGCGGCGCACGGGCGGGAGGGATTCTAAGGCGGTGGTCCGCGAGGTCGGAGCACATCGGGAGGAGCTTGTGCGGTTAGCCTCTGATTGATGCCCGAGCACACGCGCGTACAGCTGCCGGCCGGGGTGGGCGAGCAGTTCGACGTCTTCCTGAACGGCGTGCCCCAGCAGGCGGGCATCGACTACCACCGCGAGGGCGGCGACCTCGTCTTCGAGCGATCGCTCGCCCGAGAGGGCAAGCTCGGGTTCTGGCGCTGGACGTCGCTCTTCCTCGGCGTGGCCGGCACGTACCGCCAGAACGACAGCGTCGACGTCGTCTACGAGGTGAACGGGCAGCGGGTCGTCGCGACCGCGCTGCCGCTGCGAGAGGACTAGTCGGCCGGAACGTCCACGCGCTCGTCGTCGACGAGCACGTGCGTCTCCTCGAGCTGGCACTCGACCGCCCAGCGCGCGACCGCGTGCAGCACGGCGTCGAGCTCCTCCTCGGAGCTCTCCTCGACGCGGACCTCCCAGCGCTCACCGCTCAGCGGGACGAGGTCGGTCTGGGCGAAGGGCACGAGGTCGCGTACCAGCTGCGTGGCAGCGGATGACGACGGAGCCTCGATGCGGACGGTGCGGATTGGCTGCTCCCTCGGGGCGGCGGGAGCCTAAGGGTACCCGAGAAGCTACCCAGCAAGCCTGACGACGAACGACCGCACCCTCGCGGGCAAGCGCGCCAGCACGGCCGCACGAATCCGCTCGCGCCATCTCGACCACCGGAGGCCGACGACCACCAGCGCGATCCCCACGAAAGCCATCACCAGCGGCGCCGTGCCCCCGATCAGCGTCATCGCCCCAGAGGTGGCGATGAGCACGCCGATGGTGCCGACCACCGTGAAGCTCCAGTGGCGCACGAACGCCGAGAAGAAGAGCGCGACGGCTCCCAGTACGCCGATCGCGGTGAAACCGGGCACGGTCTTCGGAACGAGGATGAGGACGGCGCCGCCGGCCGTGATGAGCCCCGCCCAGTACGCCCAGGTCGCGTAAGCGCGTCGGCGGGACACGTCGAGCCAGAGCCCGATCGCGATCCACGCGAGCCCGAGGGGGACCATGAAGATGACGCGTTGACGACCGCTGAGGTCATTGCCGAAGACAAGCTCCGCGGCGTCGACAGCGAGCACCCCGACCGCCAGCGCGATCGGGACGACCAGTAGCGGATCCGGCCGGAGGACCATGAGCACCAGGGCGATCGCGAGCCCGACCGCGGCGATGGTCGTCAGACCGATGTGAACGTGGTCGATCTCGCTCGCTCCGGTCGGCCAGACGCCGGCGAGCCGCTCGATCGCGTAGGTGACGAGGCCGACCCAGCCGACCGCGACCGCCTCGAGCACGTCGGCGGGCTGCGGTAGCCGCCTGCGTCGCAACAGCTCGCTCGCCGCGAGTGATCCTGCCAGGAAGAGGACGCCGAGCGCGAGGATGCCCCACGCGCCGAGTTCGCCCCAGTAGATCGCGAGCAGCGACACCGACGCCACGACCACGAGCAGGAGCCCGAGGTAAACGGCGATGAGCGATCCGAGCCCGAGTGCCCGCGCCTCTTCGTCCGCCCAAGCCTCGGGCTCGCCGAGCTCATCCCAAAGACGGTGGATCTCGCTCGGGGTGTGACCGTGTGCCGCCAGCCGACGCTCGAACTGTTCGTGCGTCACGTCGACGCGTGACGTGCGAACTCTCCTCGTCGACGAACCGGTCGCAACCATGATTTACCTCCCATAACAGGGAAGCACCCCTTCTATGCCACGCGGCGTCGACCGGCGCATCAGCGAATCCACGCATCGCCGATGCTCCTTCTTACGGAGCGCAGCTAGTCGACGAGCGTGATGACCTCGTCGAGGATCCCGAGGCCCTCGTCGAGCTCCTCGCGCGTGATCGTCAGCGGTGGCACGACGAGGATCACGTTCCAGTGCGTCATCAGGTAGAGCCCGCGCTCCATCGCGGCCTTGGCCAGGCCGGTGATCGGCGCCAGCGCCTCGCCCGAAGCGTTGAACGGCACGAGCGGCTCGCGGGTCTCGCCGTCACGGACGAGCTCGATGCCCCAGAAGAGCCCCTTGCCGCGCACCTCGCCGATCGACGGATGGCGCTCCGCGAGCGCGGCCAGCCGATCGGCCATGACCTCGCCCATCGCGGCCGCGTTCTCGACGATGCCCTCCTCCTGGAAGGCCTCGATCGCCGCGATGGCCGCCGCGCAGGCGAGCAGGTGGCCGGAGTACGTGAGCCCGCCGGCGAAGAACTTGTCCTGGACCCAGTCGGCGAGTTTCGCGTTGATCACCATCGCCCCGAGCGGCACGTAGCCGGAGTTGATGCCCTTGGCGACGGTGAGGATGTCCGGGACGACGTCCCAGTGCTCGCAGGCGAACCACTTCCCCGAGCGCCCGAAGCCGGCCATCACCTCGTCGCAGATCAGCAGGATCCCGTGCCGGTCGCAGACCTCGCGGATCGACTCCAGGTACCCGTCGGGCGGCACGATGATGCCGTTCGTCCCGACGATCGTCTCCAGGATCACGGCGGCCACGTTCCGCGGCCCCTCGTACTGGAGGATCTCCTCGAGGTGCGGGCCTCCGGAGCAGACCGGGCACGGGTCCGGGTGACCGGCCGGGCAGCGGTAGGTGTACGGGTCGAGCATCCTCACGACGCCCGGGATGCCGGGCTCGGCGGGCCAGCGGCGCGGGTCGCCGGTAAGCGTGATCGCGCCGGCTGTCGCGCCGTGGTAGGAGCGGTACCTGGCGACGATCTTGTGGCGGCCGGTGTACCAGCGGGCAAGCTTGATCGCGTTCTCGTTCGCCTCGGCCCCGCCGTTCGTGAAGAACGACATCGTCAGGTCGCCCGGAGTCACCTCTGCGATCAACCGCGCGAGCTCGGAGCGCGTCTCGTGCGCCATGGGCGGCCCGATCGTGGTCAGCTTCTGTGCCTGCTCGATGATCGCTGCGACCACCTTCGGGTGCTGGTGGCCGATCGAGACGTTGACGAGCTGCGAGGCGAAGTCGAGGTAGCGGTTGCCGTCGTGGTCCCAGAAGTAGCGGCCCTCGCCGCCCGCGACCGGCAGCGGCGAGATCTGGCTCTGCACCGACCAGGAGTGGAGGACGTGCTGCTTGTCGAGCTCCTGGATGCGCTTCGCGTCGAGCCCTGCTTCGACGGCCATGGCGCGATCGTAGCTTGTCTCGTTCTGTCGCCCGGTAACAGTCTGTTAACAGTCGCTCGTTAAGTTGGCTGCTCCTTGCAAGCTGCGCGCATCTGTCAGCGGACGTTTCGCTATGCGGCATAACGGCAGGAGGGGGATTTCGATGAAACGGAC
>Ga0335083_10004383_pt1 | contig 17983 bp, 11 predicted proteins | sample Lox_Sample_42_FD_206716 | JGI IMG/M metagenome (GOLD analysis project Ga0335083, IMG submission 206716) | Soil microbial communities from Loxahatchee National Wildlife Refuge, Florida, United States - Lox_Sample_4.2 | ecosystem: Environmental > Terrestrial > Soil > Wetlands | place: USA...
GCCTCATGGCGGACGCCATCATCACCGGATCCTTCGCTTCGGCGATGGCGGTGTTCATCAGCACCGCATCGCAACCGAGTTCCATCGCCACAGCCGCATCGGACGCGGTACCGACACCGGCGTCCACGATCACTGGCACCTTCGCTTCTTCGACGATCAGCCGGATGTTCACCGGATTCTGAATGCCGAGTCCCGAACCGATCGGCGCCGCCAATGGCATAATCGCAGCAGCACCGGTCTCCTCGATGCGCTTGGCCATCAGCGGATCGTCGCTGCAATAGACCATCACCTGGAAGTCGTCCTTGATGAGCAGTTCGAGCGCGCGCAGCGTTTCGATCATGTCGGGGTACAGCGTCTTCTTGTCGCCCAGCACTTCCAGCTTCACCAGATTCCATCCGCCGGCCTCGCGCGCCAGCCGCAGGGTACGCACCGCATCCTCGCCTGTGAAACAGCCCGCCGTGTTGGGCAGGTACACGTACTTCTTTGGGTCGATGAAATCGACGAGCTTGGGCTGCGAAGAATCGGTGAGGTTCACGCGGCGTACAGCGACCGTCACCATCTCGGCGCCGCTGGCTTCCAGCGCGCGCGCGTTCTCTTCGTACGTCTTGTACTTGCCGGTGCCGATGATGAGACGCGAGCGGTAGGTGCGGCCCGCGATCACCAGTGGCTTGTCCTGAATTGCATCTGTCACGTTACTATCCGCCGCCGATGAATTGCACGATCTCCAGCCGGTCACCGTCGGCCAGAGCGGTTGCGCCATATTGCGAGCGCGGCACGATCTCGAGGTTGCGCTCGACCGCGATCTTGGTGGGCTCAAGACCCAGCCGCGAAAGCAGCCCGCGCACGTCCAGCGGCGCCTCGAACTCCTGGTCCTCGCCGTTCAGCCTGATCCGCACCGGGTTTCTTATTCCTGTCATATGGTTTTCGCGGGCGCGAAGGGCCGGTATAACGGCCCCGGATTCTGTCCCTTTGGAGCCCGCTTGGCCCGGAAAAGCCAGAAAAATCGCGCCCCTACGATATATGTCCTGAACGGGCCCAACCTCAATCTCCTGGGGGCCCGGGAGCCGGAGGTCTATGGCCGTACCAGCCTTGCCCAGATTGCAAAGCTGGTTGCCGCGAGGGCCAAATCCCTCGGCCTCAAGGCCGACTTCCGCCAGACGAACTCGGAAGGGCAGCTGATCGATTGGTTGCAGGACGCTCGTGAGCGTGCCGCCGGCGTCGTTCTCAACGCCGCAGGCCTGACCCATACCTCGGTCGCGGTGCTGGACGCCTGCCGCGCTTTGGAGAAACCGCTGATCGAAGTTCATTTATCAAATCCATATGCGCGGGAGGGATATCGACGAAAGTCCTTCGTCAGCCAGGCCGCGACCGGCGTTATCTGTGGACTGGGCGCGGACGGGTATCTGTATGCTATGGAGGCTCTGGCTCGGCTCCTTGAAGGCCATGCGTCATGAACATGAAAAACGTAAGAGAATTGGGGACGCGACTGACAAACGGATCGAAAGCCAAGCAGGGCATTGACGCTTCCGCCATCCGCGAGCTCGCCGAGCTCTTGACGGAAACCGGGTTGACCGAGATCGAAGTGGAACAGGGCGGCATGCGCCTGCGCGTGGCCAAGCAGCTCGCGCCGGTTGCGCACGTTGCCGCCGCGCCCGTCGCTCCGATGGCTGTTGCCGCAGCGCCCTCCGCGACCGCTGCTGCCGAAGCGCCGGTGGCGAAACGCGAAGGCCCGCACCCCGGTGCCGTGACATCCCCGATGGTGGGAACGGTCTATGTCTCGCCGGAGCCCGGCAAGCCGCCCTTCGTGAAGGTCGGCGACCAGGTGAAGGAAGGGCAGACGCTGCTGATCGTCGAAGCGATGAAGACGATGAACCCGATCACCGCGCCGCGCGCGGGAACCGTGAGCGAGATTTGCATCGCCGACGCCCATCCGGTCGAGTTCGGCCAGACTCTTCTCGTCATCTCGTAGTCGATGTTTGAAAAAGTCCTCATCGCCAACCGTGGCGAGATCGCGCTCCGCATCAACCGCGCATGCAAGGAGATGGGTATCTCCACGGTCGCGGTCCATTCCACCGCCGATGCCGATGCCATGCATGTGCGGCTGGCGGATGAAAGCGTGTGCATCGGGCCGCCGCCGGCGGCGCAGTCCTACCTCAACATTCCGGCGATCATCGCGGCCTGCGAGATCACCGGCGCCGAAGCCATCCATCCCGGCTACGGATTCCTGTCCGAGAACGCCCGCTTCGCCGAGATCGTGCGCGAGCACGGAATCACTTTCATCGGCCCAACGCCGGAACACATCCGCCTCATGGGCGACAAGATCGCCGCCAAGCAGGCGGTGAAGGGTGTCGGCATTCCGACCGTGCCAGGTTCCGATGGCGGTGTGTCGTCCGATTCCGAAGCGGCGCGCATTGCCGACGAGATCGGCTATCCGGTTCTGATCAAGGCGGCGGCGGGTGGCGGCGGACGCGGCATGAAGGTGGCGCGCAATGCCGGCGAGCTGTCGCTGGCGCTCTCCACCGCGCGGTCCGAAGCGAAATCCGCCTTCGCCAATGACGAAGTCTACATGGAGAAATATCTCGAGAAGCCGCGGCACATCGAGGTGCAGGTGCTGGCCGATTCCTACGGCAAGGTGCTGCATCTGGGCGAACGCGACTGCTCGCTGCAGCGGCGGCATCAGAAGGTGTGGGAGGAGGCGCTGTCGCCGGCGCTCAACCGGATCCAGCGCGATGAGATCGGCGCAACCGTCACCCGCGCGCTCGAGAAGCTGGGCTATCTCGGCGTCGGCACGGTCGAGTTCCTGTTCGAGGACGGGCGCTTCTATTTCATCGAGATGAACACGCGGCTGCAGGTTGAGCATCCCGTCACCGAGGCGATCACCGGGCTCGACATCGTGCGCGAACAGATCCGCGTTGCCGCCGGCAGCGCCATCGAGATGAACCAGTCCGACATCGAGTTTTCCGGCCACGCCATCGAATGCCGCGTCAACGCCGAGAATGCGTTCACCTTCCAGCCGTCGCCGGGAAAGATCACGCATTTCCATGCGCCGGGCGGATTGGGCGTTCGTTTCGATTCCGCGGTTTACGACGGCTACAAGATCCCGCCCTATTACGACAGCCTCGCCGGCAAGCTCATCGTGCACGGGCGCAACCGCAACGAGGCGCTGATGCGGCTCAGGCGCGCGCTCGACGAAATCGTCGTCGATGGAATTCAGACGACCATCCCGCTGTTTCAGGAACTGGTGCGCGAGCCCGACATCCTCAACGGCGACTACAACATCCACTGGCTCGAGCATTATCTCGCCCGCCGCGGCAAGTGAGAAGGTTGCCTCAGTCTTCGATGCGAGATCGGCTGTCTTTCGTGTCGCCTGGTGCAATGCGAGCGTCGCATAGGCCAGCTTGACCGTCGCGGTCAGCCGCTGGATCAGCAGGCGCGTCTCCGCCCGGCGAGCACGCATCTCTTTCGTGTAGCGGCCGTGCTTCAGCGCATTGTGGTTGCCGTCCGGAGCGCCGGTACGCGAGTTTGGACGCTTTCCGCGGGATTCCGGGAACGTTGAATTCAAAATTGGGGGGAGGGGGTCCCCTCCCTTATTCTGCTCGCCTTGAACGGGCGGCGCGCGATCGTTGGCGACGAGTCTTCGATAGCGTGTCCCATGCGCGCATTTTACGGCCGCGTCGGCGGTGGTTACTTCATTCGGTGCGCGATTTTTTACCCGCCTGATCGCAAACAAGATTCGGCGAACGACTCGCACACAAATGCGGTTACCAGGCAAAGCGCGACGGTCTCAGCCACGCCGGAATTGCCACCAGCCTTTGCGCGACGGCTTTGATGAATCCTCGGCTGTCGCAGCCGATGCAGACTCACCGGCCACGGGCTCCGGTTCGCGTACGCGCTCCGGCACCGGTTCGGACGCGACCGGCTCGCGGCGATAATATTGCTCGCCGGTTGTCTCGTTGTGCGGCTTCTGTTGTTCGCCGCCAAATCCCCAAGAGGGTTCGGAAGAAGCGTTCGGAACGATCGGCGGGACGTCGCCGAAGTCGGGCAAGTTGCGCACCGGATCCGCGTGCTGCTCGCCCGACTGCGGACCGTGCTGAGTGCCGCCATTGCTCTGCGAGCCGCTGCTGGGACGGCGGCGGCGGCGGCGTCGGCGCCGCGAGCTGGACGATGTTCCCTGTCCCGGTTGTGCCGGCTGACCGTGATGACTGTGTTGTTGACCGTGTTGCTGGCTGCCGTGATGTTCACCGGTTGCGTGCGTGTGTTGATGCGGTTCGCCGTGGCCTTCATCCGTATGCGGATGATGGTGTTCGCCCTGCATCTCCTCGCCGGGCTCGGCGACGGATGGGATGGACTCCCGCAATGTCTGCGGCGCCTGACTGCCGCTGCCATGGCCCTTGCCGCGGCGGCGGCGGCGGCGCTTCTTCTTGCTGCCGGTGCCCGGCTGCTGCTGCTGGCCGTTGCCGCCTTGTGACACGGCTTCCGTCTCCGCGTGCTCGGCTTCGGCCGCCTCGACATCCTCGTGCTCGTCTTCCTCGACGGGCTCGGACATGTCGGTCGGGGTCGCGAGTCCCATTTCGGCGGAGATGACCGGCTTCTGCGGTGGCGGTTCCGGCGCGATGCGCGCCGCCGTGCGCTCAAGCTCGAAGGTTCCGGCGACGAGATTCTCCTTCGGCTCGAAGCTGACCGCCATGGCGTAATCGGTTTCGATGCGGGCAAGTTCGCGGCGCTTCTGGTTGAGCGTGTAGAGCGCGACATCGTTCGCCACCTTGATGGTGACAGCCGATGCCTTCTGGCGCTGACCCTCTTCGTCCAGCGCGCGCAGCACGCGCAGCGATGTGGACTCGACAGAGCGCACGATGCCCTGTCCGCCGCAATGGGGGCAGGGGACGGTCGAGCTCGCCACCACGCCGGCGCGCAAACGCTGGCGCGACATTTCGAGCAGGCCGAACTGGCTGATCTTGCCGATCTGCACGCGGGCACGGTCGTTCTTCACCGCGTCGCGCAGGCGCCGCTCGACGTCGCGGTCGTTACGGCTGTCCTCCATGTCGATGAAGTCGATGACGATGAGGCCGGCGAGATCGCGCAGGCGAAGCTGGCGGCCGACTTCATCGGCGGCTTCCAGATTGGTCTTGTGCGCGGTCTCCTCGATGGAATGTTCGCGCGTGGCGCGCCCCGAATTCACGTCGATGGAGACGAGCGCCTCGGTCTGATTGATGACGATGTAGCCGCCGGACTTGAGCGTCACGGTGGGCGAGAACATCGCGTCGAGCTGCGCCTCGATGTTGTATTTCTGGAAGATCGGCAACGTGTCGCGATACTGCTTCACGTTCTTCGCGTGGCTCGGCATGAGCATGCGCATGAAGTCCTTCGCGTTCTTGTAGGCGTCTTCGCCCTCGACCATGACCTCGTTGATGTCCTTGCCGTAGAGGTCGCGGATGGCGCGCTTGATGATGTCGCCTTCCTCGTAAACGCAGGCCGGCGCGTTGGATTGCAGAGTCAACTCGCGGATCTGATCCCACTGGCGCAGCAGGTATTCGTAGTCGCGCTTGATCTCGAGCTTGGTGCGGTTGGCGCCGGCGGTGCGGATGATGAGCCCCATGCCGTCAGGCAATTCGAGGGCCGCGGCAGCCGACTTCAGACGGTTGCGGTCGGCGGCGTTGGTGATCTTGCGGGAGATGCCGCCGCCGCGCGGCGTGTTGGGCATCAGCACGCAATATCGGCCGGCAAGAGAGAGATAGGTCGTCAGCGCCGCGCCCTTGGTGCCGCGCTCTTCCTTCACCACCTGTACCAGGATGATCTGCTTGCGCTTGATGACTTCCTGGATCTTGTAGTGACGTCGGCGCACCCAGCGTTGCGAAGGCCGCTGGCTGCGCAGCGGCTGCGAAGGTTTCGCCTCGGCCGCGACTTCTTCGGACTGTACATCAGCCGATGTTTCTTCAACGGCCGGTTCGTCGACCGGCTGGCCGGGATGGGCGTCGGCATCGGCTTCGGCCGCATCGAAGGCAGTCTGCTCGTCAACGATACCCTCTTCGGCCTCCTCGACCGCGAGCTCTTCGATGGAAGCCACTTCCGGAATGCCGGTGTCGTCGAATTGCTTGTCGGCGAACCCGATCTGCTGGGTGTCGAAACCGCTTTCGACTTCCGACTCCGCGACCGGGGACTCTTCTTCGCTGGAAGAACCCTCTTCGGATTCTCCTTCGCCGTTTGACTCCGCTTCGCGTTGCGCAACGGACTCTTCCGTCTCCGCTTCCGCTTCGAGCTCCTCGTCCGTGGCGACGGCCGTGCCGGTTTCGACGGCCTCGAATTCCTCGTCGCCGCGACGTGCCTCTTCCTGCTGCTCGGCCAAGAGCGCCATGCGGTCGGCAACGGGGATCTGATAGTAATCCGGATGGATTTCCGAGAAGGCGAGGAAGCCCTGGCGGTTGCCGCCATACTCGACGAACGCCGCCTGCAATGACGGCTCCACGCGCGTCACCTTGGCGAGGTAGATATTTCCCTTGAGTGGCCGCTTGGTGGCGGATTCGAAATCAAATTCGTCGACGCGGTTTCCGTCGACCACGATAACCCGGGTCTCCTCCGGGTGACTGGCATCGATAAGCATGCGCTTGGGCATAAGAATCTCCGTGCGAGCCGCATACGCGCACGGCCGAGGCTGCGCCTCGGCGGGGAGCGGTTCGCTTCGTCTGGTGGTGGGGATGCCGGAGCGCCGCGTTCCCAGGCCGGGCCGGGGATGGTGTGCGAGCTGCTCTGGCGGTCAAAGTCATCATCACGTCTACTTGGGCGGGCTGCCGAAGGCAGTCCGGCCTTACCGAAATCGGTGGGGCGGCAGGCAAGGGCGATGCCCTTCACGCGCCTTCCCGGCGCTCCGAATCATCGGGACACGCCAAGGATGGCTCCTTGTACGGGCCGGGGAGCAGAAGGGCAAGCGCGGGAAAGCCCGGACTTTTCTGGGGAATTGCCTCACAAATTGTGCCGTCCGCGCAACATTGTGCGCCGCAATAATCCTCTCACGACATATTTGATGGACATTTCTGCCTCGTGCCGAAAACGTCACCTGGTACGGCGCCATTCGGGGGAATAGCGGCCTAGGGGGCACAAACGATGGGGTATTTGGTCCGGCGGCGGGTATTGGCTGCCGCGGTTGCGTTTCTGGGCCTGGCAATGCCGGCCATGGGGCAGGCCCAGGAAAATGGCGTGGAGACCGTCGTTGTGACGGGCACGCGCATCCCGCGGCCTGAGACCGACCTCCCCAACCCCGTGATGACGATGAATGCTCAGGACATCGAGCATAGCGGTGTCACAAACCTCACCGATTTCCTCGAACGCATTCCGGCTCTCACCGGCTCGCTCGGCGACATGCAGACGACCGGCTACAACACGCCGGCCGCGGCGGACGGTTCTTCGCTGGGCGGCCTCAATCTTCTCGACCTGCGCAACCTCGGCTATGTGCGAACCCTCGTGCTGGTCGACGGTCATCGTATCGTCGGCGAGTCGACAGGCAGCAGCGCCGTCGACGTCGACTCCATCCCGATTACGCTGGTCAATCGCATCGAGGTGGTGACGGGCGGCTCGTCCGCCGTGTACGGCGCCGACGGCGTTTCGGGCGTCGTGAATTTCGTGATGAAGCACGATCTCGAAGGCGCAACCGCGCGTGTGCAATTCGGCACGTCGCAGGACGGAGGCGGCGACAAATATCTCGCTGCCATGTCCGTCGGTCACAATTTCGACGATGACAACGGCAACGTAACGCTGACGTTTGAGGACGCGCGCCAGAACAATCTGTTCTTTCAGCAGCGCAGCTTCACGCAGGCGGGCAAGGAAGTGTATTTCGTGCCGAACCCGGCCAATCCGAACGGATCGGACCGCAGCCTGCCGGCGAACATTCCTGTGCGCGATGTCGAATTCACGTACTCGGCGCCCACCGGCGCGCTCGACATCAAGGATCCGCGCTTCGACGGATTTCCCGACCACACCGGCAACGGCGATGTGTTCAATCCCGGAATCGATCTCGGCAACGGCTCGTCGCTTGGGTCGTCAGGCATGCCCTACGCCTACGACCTGCAAGGGGATTTTCAGCCCAACGAGAACCGTCGTATCGCCCAGATTGCCGCGAACGAGCAATTCACGCCCTGGCTGAAGCTGACCGGCGAATTCAAATACGCCCATGTCGACACCACATCGGCGAACATCGCACCGTTCGACGACGACATCATGATCACGGCGGACAACGCGTTCCTTCCCGCAAATCTTGCCTCGATGATCGGGGCGACGCGGCACCGGGAAGCGGCCCTGAGCGAAGACTATCTGTCGATGCGCGAATCCGAGCACGTTGCGCGCGATACCTACCGTTTCGTCAGTGACGCCAGCGGCGATCTGCCATCGCCGGATTTCCTGCACAATCTGCGCTACGACATCAGCTTCGTGTACGGCAGGACGGATGTCGACGACGTCAATCTCGAGAACCGAAACATCGACCGCTTCGCGGCTGCGCTGGATTCGGTGATCGATCCCGTGACCGGCAAGCCCGTCTGCCGCACCAATCTCGATCCCACCGCCACGCCGCCGACGCTGAACGACTACCGCAATTTCTACGGCGGCAAGACCGGGGATGCGAACTACTTCTCCGACACGTCCTCGCTGTTCAGCGCGAGCGATTTTGGTCTGACCTTCACGCCGGGTCCGAATTCCGGTTGCATCCCGTTCAATCCGTTCGATCCGCACTTCAACAACAAGGCGTCCATCGCGTGGATGACGCAGAACACCCATACGGTCGGCGATATCTCCCAGGCCGTGTTCAATGGCTTCTTCAGCGCCGACATCCCGTTCTTCAAGGACACGCTTGGGTTCGCCGAGCCGGCCAGCGTCGTGCTCGGCGGCGAATGGCGCCGCGAGGCGAGCAGCTCCACGCCGGACGCTATCACCGAAGTCCCGGGACTGTTCTGGTACGGCGGCACGCTTCCCGTGAATGGCAGCTTCAGCGTCGGCGAAGAGTTCGGCGAAGTCTCATTCCCGATTTTCCGGGACCAGACCTTCGCCAAGGAGCTGACGGTCGACGGTGCGATACGCGAGTCAGACTATTCGACTGCGGGCCAAAGTGAGAGCTGGAAGATCGGTGTCGTCTATTCGCCGTTCGAAGGGATCAAGCTGCGTGGCACCGACGCGCTCGCCGTGCGGGCGCCCAACATCGGAGAGCTGTTCGCGCCCAAGCAGAACCTGTACGCTTTCATCAACGATCCCTGCGATGCCAACTTCATCCACAACGGCACGCAGTTCCGTCTGGCGAACTGCCAGGCGATCGAAGACGCCCTGCTCGGGCCCGGCAAATATGTTGCCGGCGTCACCCATGTGCAGACCGACCAGACGACGCCGAACACGGTGTCGGGAAATCCGGATCTGAAACCGGAAACGGCGCGCACGCTCACCTTCGGCACCGTGATCCAGCCCGTCTTCCTGCCCAATTTCGTGGCGACCGTGGACTGGTACCGCGTGAAGATCGTCAATGCGATCCAGGCGCCGTCCGGCCAGGATGTCTCCAACGAATGCGTCGATCTCTCGACGATCGCCAATCCTTTCTGCGCCGACGTCACGCGCACCGCCGTCGGGCGCTTCCCCGGCTCGATCAGCCTTGTCTTCTCACAGCAGATCAATGTCGCGGTCTATTCCACGCAAGGCGTCGATTTCACGATGGATTACCACCTCGATCTCGACGACTGGTTCAAGGACGATCGCTACGGCACACTGGACTTCCACGTGATCGGCAATCATCTCGACACGATCAAGACCACGCCCCTGCTGGGCGAGCAGCCGATCAAGTCGGAGAACACGATCTTCGGCGGCGTCGACGGTTCGCCGACGCCAAACTGGCAGGCGAACTTCGACGTCGTCTGGCATCGCGACGAATGGACCGTCGACTACAACATCGACTGGTATGACGGCGTCTACCAGACCGACCGCCAGACCATCCACTCCGAGCCGAATTTCGCGGCGAAGAAATACCTGCACCTCGATCCGAAGGATGAGCACTCGATCCAGGTCGGCTACGACATCAACGAAAGCTGGAACGTCTATGCCGGCGTGAACAATCTCTGGTACCAGAAGCCTTCCGCCGGCCAGAACGGCTACCCGGTCAATCCGCTGGGACGGTTCTTCTATTTCGGCGTGAAGGTGAACATGGACCGTCTGCCGGACCTGTAGTGGCCGCCTTGTCTCCCGGCCGGCTGTGGTCTTTACGGATTCGGGGAGCCGCGAAACAATGCTAACGAGTCGGTGGTGATTTGCCGCCAGCATGGGGCTGGCACCCTGCAGGTCTCGCTCGCATGACAAGACTGTTCGCTGCATTGGCTGGTCTGGCGCTTGCCGCATCCTGCGCGAGCGCACTGGCGCAGCCGCAAGCGCCGGCAGCGTCTGCGCCGCCGCAAGCGGCCTTGCCGGTGGTGCTCAGCGCGCGTGTGGGTGAGCATGAGGACCGCACCCGCTTCGTGGTGGAACTCTCCGATCCGGTGAAGCTGCGCGTCTTCACGCTGTCCAACCCGGACCGCGTGGTCATCGATCTGCCGGAAGTATTGTGGGCCCTGAAGGCGCCGGATCGCCCGAGCGGGAAGGGCGCGGTGAAGAGCTATCGCTATGGCCTGTTCCGCCCCGGCAATTCGCGCTTCGTCATAGACCTCAACACGCCGGTTTCCGCCGGCGAGCCGATGATCCTGCCGCCCGAGGGCGGCTTCGGGTATCGCGTGGTGCTCGATCTTTTCCCGACGACCGCGGCGAAATTCGACGAAGCCGCCGGCTGGCCGGCCGATCTGCGCGCCCGGGAAGCCGATGCCGAGAAACTCGCCGCGCTCATTGCCGGCAACGTGGCCGCGAAGGCGAAAACCGCCGTGCCGAAGAAAGTCATCGTCATCGATCCCGGACATGGCGGCATCGACTCCGGCACGACCGGTGTGGACGGCCTGATGGAGAAGAATCTCGTGCTGGACGAGGGCCGCCGGCTGGCCGTGGCCCTCACAAAGCGCGGCTATACGGTGCATCTCACGCGCGACAGCGACGTCTACATTCCGCTCAAGCAGCGCGTGGACATTTCGCGCAGCTTCAATGCCGATCTGTTCATCTCGCTGCACGCCGATTCCAATCCGGATGCCAGCGTGACCGGCGCGTCCGTCTACACGCTGTCCGAAAAGGGGTCCGACCGCGAAGCCGCACTGCTTGCGAAAAAGGAAAACCAGTCGGACGTGATCGCGGGCGTCGATCTCGCCGGGCAGGACGATTCCGTGTCGCATATCCTCATCGATCTGGCGCAGCGCGACACGATGAACCGCTCGGCGCGCTTTGCCGAGAATGTCGTCGCCCAGCTCGGCCACGCGACCGATGTTCTGCCGCGGGCGCCCCATCGCTCTGCAGCTTTTGTTGTGTTGAAGGCGCCGGACGTTCCCGCGGTGCTTGTGGAACTCGGTTATCTTTCGAACATCCGCGATTGTGATCAAATGGGCACGGATGCCTGGCGCGATGGCGTGGCGTCGGCAATCGCCGATGCCGTCGATCGCCACTTCTCGCCGGAAATCGCGGCCGCTCCGGCCCAAAGCGGCACAAGGGCCGCGTCGCAATGACGCTCCTGCCTTGCTAGCGTCATAATCCCGCTTCAAGAGAAGGCCGCTTCGGAGGGCTCCGGGTTCGCATGTATCGGCGTATCCTTTATTATGGTGGATTGACTGTCGGCGCCGTTCTGGCCGTCGCTGTTCTGGTCGTCGGCATCTACGTCTACACGCTGTCGCGCGGGCTGCCGAGCGTCGATCAGCTGCAGGACTATCAGCCTCCCGTCACCACGCGCGTCTACGCCAGCAACGGCGACCTGCTCGGCGAATATGCCCGCGAGCGGCGGTTCTTCGTGCCGATCGCGTTCGTCCCGAAGCTTGTCATCAATGCGTTCACCTCGGCCGAAGACAAGAACTACTTCAGCCATCCGGGCATCGATCCGAGTGGCATCATGCGTGCGGCCCTCAAGGATGTGGTCAACGTCTTGAAGCACAAGCGGCCGGAGGGTGCGTCCACCATCACCCAGCAGGTGGCGCGCAATCTTCTGCTCAACAACGACGTGAAGATCTCGCGCAAGGTGCGCGAGGCGATCCTCGCCATCCGGCTCGACGCCACGTTCTCCAAGGAGAAGGTGCTGGAGCTCTATCTCAACGAAATCTTCCTCGGCGAGAATTCGTATGGCGTGGCGGCGGCCGCCCTGAACTACTTCAACAAGTCGCTTGACCAGCTCGATGTTGCCGAGTGCGCCTTCCTGGCCGCCTTGCCGCGTGCGCCATCGAACTACGACCCCCGTTACAACAAGGATGCGGCCTTGCAGCGCCGCAACTGGGTGATCGGCCAGATGCGCGAGAACGGCTACATCACGCGCGATGAGGCCGAGGCGGCCATCGCCGAGCCGCTCGTCACCTTGCGCCGGCCGCTTGGCATCCAGGCGGAAGATGCGGACTATTTCGTGGAAGAAACGCGCCGCGCCCTGCTCAACAAATACGGCACGAAGGAACTGTACGACGGCGGATTGCAGGTGCGCTCCACGATGGATACGCGGCTGCAGAACTATGCCGTGAACGCCTTGCGCGCCGGCCTCGTGCGTTACGACCGGCGTCATGGCTGGCGCGGCGCCATGAACAACATCAGCGTTGACGGCAACTGGAAGGACACGCTTGCGGCGCACGGCAACCAGTCCGGCATCGCGACATGGCGTATTGCCGTCGTGCTCGGCTATGGCGCGGACAATTCCATCCGCATTGGGCTGGATGATGGCAGCCAGGCGCAGATTCCCTTCGCGCAGCTGGCTTGGGCGCGGCCGGAGATCAAGAAATCGGCGACGGTCGGCCCCGCGCCGACGCAGCCGAGCGATGTCGTGAAGGTCGGCGATGTCATCTATGTCGAGCCGCTCGACAATGCCGGCAATTACGGCTTGCGCCAGGTGCCCGAGATCAATGGCGCTGTGGTTGTGATGGATCCCCACACCGGCCGCGTCTTCGCGCTGTCCGGCGGGTTCAGCTTCGCCTCGAGCCAGTTCGACCGCGCCATGCAGGCCCAGCGCCAGCCGGGTTCCGCGTTCAAGCCGTTCGTGTATGCCGCAGCGCTCGACAATGGCTACACACCCGTCAGCAAGGTGCTGGATGCGCCGGTCTCGTTCCCGCAAGGGCCAGGATTGCCGATGTGGACGCCCAAGAATTTCGAGAAGCATCTGCTCGGGCTGGCCACGCTACGGCGCGGCATCACACTGTCGCACAACCTCATGACGATCCGGCTTGCGCACGATGTGGGCATGGACAAGGTCGTGCAATACCCGATCAGCATGGGCGTGTACGACAAGCTGCCGGCCTATCTCTCGAATTCGATCGGCGCTTATGAGACGACACTCATTCGCCTGACTGCGGGCTATTCCCAGTTTGTCAATGGCGGCAAGAAGGTCGCGCCGACGCTGATCGATCGCATCCAGGACCGCAACGGCAAGACGATCTTCCGCCAGGATACGCGCGACTGCGAGGGCTGCAACACGCCGGACTGGCACAACCAGCCCGAACCGCTGCTGCCCGACACACGCGCCCAGACGCTCGATCCGCGCACGGCGTATCAGATCGTGTCGCTGCTGCAGGGTGTGGTGCTGTACGGCACCGGCAAGGCGGTAGCCGCCGTGGGCAAGCCGCTGGCCGGCAAGACCGGCACCTCGAATGAATCGAAGGACACCTGGTTCGTCGGCTTCTCGCCCGATCTCGCCTGCGGCGTGTTCGTGGGCTTCGATGATCCGCGCACGCTCGGACGGGTTGAGCAGGGCGCCACGACCGCCGCGCCCATCTTCCGCGATTTCATGAAGGATGCGTTGGCGGACCAGCCCGCGATTCCGTTCCGTGTACCAGCCGGCATCACGCTCGTGTCGGTGGACCGCATCACGGGGGCACCGGAAAGTTCGACGGTGCCGACCGCCATCATGGAAGCCTTCAAGTCCGGTACCGAGCCCGGCTCCGCAAATTACATCGATGAAAACACGGCTCAGACCCAAGAGAAAAACACCGGCCCCGGGAACACGGTGGACCAGGGCACGGGCGGGCTCTATTAGCCGAAGCCCAGCACACGATTGTGAAGCAAACCGGGCTTGGCGCGGCGGCTACCAGCATTATCATGGGTCCGCAATTTGGGGGCATCGCTCAATGACGCATCAGATTTTCAAATGGAGCACCGGGGCCGCGGTTCTCGCGATGGGACTCATCGCGGCGGGCTCGGCTCTCGCGGAAGCGCCGACGGTCGACCGTACGCAACCGACGCCGGTGGTGTATCCGAAAGCTTCGCAGATCCAAGGCGAGGAAGGCACCGTCGTGTTGGACGTTTCGGTCAACGATTCCGGCAATCCGACGCGTGCTCAAATCATCGGGTCCAGCGGATATTCCGATCTCGACACTGCCGCGACCGAAACCGTCCTCAACTGGCACTACGTACCCGGCGACTATGGCGTGCCGGCGCGCGTCCAGGTGAGCTACAAGCTTCCCGACGGCAAGTAGGCGCTTTACAAAAGCGGCAGTACCCACCATATCGGGGCGCAACGAGGAACATCGATGCGCCCCGAAATCGAACGTCAGGTCGAAGACATCCAGCAGGCTTTGGCCCTGCTGAGGAGGCATCTTTGACTGGGACAACGCGCTGCGCCGCCTCGACGAACTGAACGCGCGCGCCGAGGACCCCGCTCTCTGGAACGATCCGCAGTCCGCGCAGAAGCTGATGCGCGAGCGCCAGCGCCTCGATCAATCGATCTCCGATATCCGCAAGCTTGAAGGCGAACTCGGTGATGCCACCGGCATGATCGACATGGCGGAGGCGGAGGGCGAAGCGTCGCTCGTCGCCGAAGCCGAGAAGAGTATCGATGCGCTCGCCGGCCGCGCCGAGCATCTCAAGCTGCAATCGATGCTGTCGGGAGAAGCCGACGCCAACGACTCCTATCTCGAAATCCATGCCGGCGCCGGCGGTACGGAAAGCCAGGATTGGGCCGAGATGCTGTTCCGCATGTACACGCGCTGGGCGGAACGGCATGGCTACAAGCTGCAGCTTATCGAAGAGAACGAAGGTGAGGGCGCCGGGATCAAATCGGCGACGCTGCTGGTCAAGGGAGAGAACGCCTATGGCTGGTTGAAGACCGAGGCCGGAATCCATCGCCTGGTGCGCATCTCGCCGTTCGATGCCAACGCTCGGCGCCATACAAGCTTTGCCAGCGTGACGGCATTTCCTGTAATCGATCAGTCGATCGAAATCGATATTCCGGACAAGGAAGTGCGGATCGATGTCTATCGCTCGAGCGGCGCCGGCGGCCAGCATGTCAACAAGACGGAAAGCGCGGTGCGCATCACGCATCTGCCAACCGGTATTGTCGTCGCCTGCCAGACGGAGCGCAGCCAGCATCAGAATCGTGCCGTTTGCTGGGACATGCTGCGCTCCAAGCTTTACGAGATCGAGCTTGAGAAGAAGCAGGCTGAGACGGGCGCCTTCATCGGCGAGAAATCCGATATCGGCTGGGGCCACCAGATTCGTTCGTACGTTCTGCAGCCCTACCAGCTGGTGAAGGATCTGCGCACCGGTGTCGAAAGCCGCTTGCCGCAAGAGGTTCTGGACGGCGATCTCGATCCTTTCATGTCCGCCGCACTGGCGCAGGCTATCGGCGGCAAGCCGAAAGAAAAGATCGAGGATCTGGAATAATCGCTGGGCTGGCGCGGGCGTACGGGTCATCTACAATGGTGGTCCGCTGTTCGGGGGAGCAGATGCAGGACATTCCGCTCGCGGTCCTTTCCTTCAATCGACCGGGGTATTTATCGCAAGTGCTGGAGTCGCTGGCCGCTCAGACAGCGTTGAACGGCCGGCCCGTGCATCTGTTCCAGGACAATGCGGTCAATGTCTATTCGGGCGTCCGGTACGCCCGCGATGAGGACATCGCCGCGAACATCGACATGTTCAAGGCGCGATTTCCGCAAGGCGTGGTGCATCTTGCCCCGCACAACCTCGGCATCGCGCTGAACTTTCTGCGGGCCGAGCAGTTCGTCTTCGAGGAACTCGGACGCGAAGTCGCCTACTTCTTCGAGGACGACATGATTTTGTCGCCGCATTATCTGGTCATGATGGATCGGATCTACGAACGTGTAAGAGCTGCAGACAGGGTCGGATATTTTGCGGCTTACGGAAAACTCTCGACGCCGGTTGCGGTTCAACGTCTCAAGGGCGGCCGGATGATGCGGCTCACATTGCACTGGGCCTTCGGCTTGACGCGCCAGCATTGGCGCGACCTGCGTATCTGGCTTGAACCCTATTACAAGCTGATCGAAGGCCACGATTATCGGCAATTGCCGCGTAGCCGGATTTTTCAGCACTATCGCTCACTTGGAATTCCGATTCGCGGGACCAATCAGGACACCCTCAAGCGGATAGGCACCTATGCCCTGGGCCGTGTTGGCATCAACACGCATGCCTGCTTTGCGCAGTACATCGGGGTAGATGGCGTACATTTTCGTCGTGAGCAATTCGAGCACCACGGGTATGACCGCACCGAGATGTATCCGGAACCGGTTGACCTCAGCTTCCCGCGGGTGGAGCAATTGGCGCGCTATTGGGCCGCCGAGGTGGCCGAGTGGATGGAGCGTTGGAACGAGCGTTCCGGCAGTCCGTTGGGCCGCAACGGCTTCGTCGAGCCGGCTTGGTACGATGAGAGGGGCGATACGTCGCGCTCCCTGACGATGCCAGCCGGGGCGCGCATTCGGCGACTGGTGAAGCTTGCGGCTGCTGCGGCTACCTCGCCGTTTCGGCCGGGACGCAAAACTGGCATCTGAACGTAGCGTGTCAGCCCGGTTCGCGGCGGCCAAGCACCTTCCGATCGTCGGTCCACCGCGCGGATATTGTCGCCATCGCCGTCACGATTGCGCCGAACAGCAGGGCGAACGCGATCCACAGGCTCGCGTTGCGCGCGGTCCTGCGCGCGAATTCCGCCGTGCGCTGTTCGTCGGCACGGATCGTGGCGACCGCATCGTCGACGCGCCGCGAAGCTTGCGCGCTGGCATCGGTGTCGGCCGCGATAAGACTCGCGATGCGCTGCTTGTCGTAGGCGGAAAGCGTTCCGCCGTTCGCCATGCCGACTTCGAGGATGCGCGCGACCTCCGCCTTGTCGGCCGCGATGTCACGTGGCTTTTCCGGCGTGACGGAATTGGCCGTTTCATCTGACGAGGCCTGGCCGTTGGGTGGAATCTCGATCACGGGATTGCGGCGCGGGGTGATCGGCTGTGTGACTTCGCCGGCCGAAGGCGCTGCGGGCGCGGGTGGGGCTGGCGGCGTGGTGGGCGCGGATGACGGCGCACTGTTGGACGGCACCGATTGCATCGGCTGCACCTGGGTTTGGTTCTGATCCGCATCGGTCTGCGTTCCGGTGTCGGCCTGAGCGTATCGGATCAATCCGATCGAGGCGTGCTGATCGCCCGCCATCGGGCGGAACAGCATGTCGGCCCAGTAGGTCGCAACCGCCGGCGTGACGGATTCGGTCGTCGCATTTGCGCCGCCGGAGATCGCAGCCATATTTGCAGCGGATCCCGCCGCCACCCATCCGGATACGATGGCGACAAAGGCGGTGACGATGACGGCGAGCGCCCACACAACCAGACCATGCGCCGCGGCGCGGAATTCTTCCTCGGCGGCCGACTCGGGTGCCGGCCCGATCAGGCGTCCGGTGACGTGTCCGCCGATGGCCAATCCAAAGGCCTGCGCGGCGAGGAAGTAGATTGCGCCAAGCGTCAGGAAGCGCGGCTCGGCCACTCCCTTGGCCGAGACGAGCGAAAGCCCGACGCCCGCGCCAAGACTGAGCAGGAAGAAGATGGACGCGATGGCAATGGCAGCGCCTGCGAATACCGCGCTCCAGTGGAAACGGTGCGAAAGGTCTGCTGCTTCCTCGGAACTTTCAACCATCACGACGCCGTCCTCATTGGCCACG
>Ga0335083_10004384_pt1 | contig 17980 bp, 14 predicted proteins | sample Lox_Sample_42_FD_206716 | JGI IMG/M metagenome (GOLD analysis project Ga0335083, IMG submission 206716) | Soil microbial communities from Loxahatchee National Wildlife Refuge, Florida, United States - Lox_Sample_4.2 | ecosystem: Environmental > Terrestrial > Soil > Wetlands | place: USA...
TATCAAGGGGACCACAGGGGATGAAGTTCACAATCACCCGCGAACAACTTCAGGAAGGACTCACCGCCGTTACGGCGGCGATCCCTGCCAAGACGACTTTGCCGGTGCTCTCGAACGTGCTGGTGGAAGCCACCAAACAGGGTCTGCGCCTCTCCGGGACGGATCTGGATATCGCGGTGAGCACGACGGTGGCTGCCGAGGTGGATGCAGAAGGTGCCATTACCCTGCCGGCCAAGAAGCTCGCCGATATCGCCCGGGAGCTGCCGCCCGCGGCGATCCGCATCACCGGCGCGGGGGAGCAGCGGGTGGCCATCGAGTGCGGGCGCGCGCGGTTCAAGCTATTGGGCCTGCCCAGGGAAGAGTTCCCGTCGTTCCCGGCGGTGAAGTTCGACAAAGCCTGGAAGGCGGCGGCGAGCGTGGTGCACAAGCTCGTGGGGCACGTGGCCTTCGCCGCCTCCACGGAAGAGAGCCGCCCCATCCTGAACGGCGTGCTCTGGGAATTGCGGCCCGATCGGATGCGCATGGTGGCGACGAACGGTCACCGGCTTGCCAAGATGGACGTGCCGGCGAGCGGCGGATCGAACGCGGATCTCATCGTGCCGCCCAAGGCGCTCGAGCAGATTCGCCGCCTGTTCGGATCCGATGAGGCGCTCGAAGTGGCCAAGAGCGACAACCACATCGGGTTCCGGTCCGAGGGGAAGCTCGTCTACTCCAGGCTGATCGAGGGTCCCTATCCCAACTACGAGCAGGTGATCCCGAGGGAGAACGACAAGTCCGCGACCGTGGACAAGGCGGCGATGGCCGCGGCGCTGCGGCGCATGAGTGTGGTGGCGAGCGATCAAACTCACCGGATCCGGTTGGCGTTCTCCGGGGGCGCGGTGAAGTTCTCCGTGCAGACCCCGGACCTGGGGGAAGCCCAGGACGAGCTCGCGGTTACCTACGAGGGTGAGCCGCTCGAGATCGGATTCAATGCGACGTATCTGCTCGAGATCTTGAAGTTCATGCCGACCGACGAAGTGCGGCTCACCTTCAAGGCCCCGGAGCGCGCCGCCACGATCGAGCCGGTCGGATGGGATGATCCGGCGAGCTACATGGCGCTGGTGATGCCGCTGCGATTGGTGGACTGAGCGCAAGCCGTTGAGCGCGGGCGCGCAGCCCCTCCGCGGACTGCAGTTCGCGTTGGCAGCTAGACATCCCGCAATAACGACCGCTCACTGACGCCCGCTGCGGAGCCGCCTGCTCACCGTCGACGAGTCCCTGCCGTCGCGCACTGAGTCCCCCAGACTATCAGTCACCGAATCCGCCCGGAACTCCGGCGGCGGCACGAACACGGAGTCGCCGAGCGAATCGAGCACCGGCGGGATGAGGGGGGCCGTAATCGGGGGAACCAGAAGACTGTCCCCGCCGGTATCGGGCGGGATGTAGACCGGGACACCGTGGAACCTGGCTAAGATGAGATCGCGGCGCCGCAGCATCCGCGCGGGGCGGTAACCGGGGTTCGAGGTGAGCGGGTGCGGGAGCGTGGCGGCGAGCGCCGCGGCATCGGTCTCCTGCAGCGCGGTGGGAGCCACGCCGAAATACTTCTGGCTGGCGAGCGGGACTCCCCACACCCCTGGGCCGAGCTCGACGACGTTCAAGTACAGCTCCATGATCCGGTCTTTGGGCAGCACCAGTTCGAGCCGCAGCGCGGTGACCGCTTCCTTCACCTTGCGCAGCGGGTTGCGGGAAGGCGACAGGTAGAAGTTCTTGGCCACCTGCTGCGTGATCGTGCTGGCACCCCGCAGGCGATCGCGGTGCCGCCAGAGCGCCCGGACGGTCGCGCCGAGGCCGGCGCCGCGTTCGAGACCCAGCGCGTCGGCGATCTCCTCGAAGTCGAGACCGTGGTGGAAGTGAAACCGCGAGTCTTCCCCGATGATGACCATGCGCGCTACGACGGGAGCGATGGCGGCGAGGGGAAGCGGGTGGTACGCGGGCCGCAGCGTGTCGCCGTGCTCGCGCATCATCGCGGTTTGCTGCGGCCAATGATCGCGCCACCACAGAGGCGGGGGCCAGACGCCCAAGAGCCAGACGAGCACGGCCGCGGCGATCCCTAGCGCCACACGCCTCCCATTCCTACCTTTGGCGCCCACCATGGACATCGCCGACCTCCAGCAGCGCCTGCAAGCGACGCTGGGAAAACAATTTACCGTCGGTCCCCTGCTTGGACAGGGCGGCTTCGCCGTGGTGTTCCGAGCCAAGGACGAGCTGTTGCGTCGCGACGTGGCCATCAAGGTCTTGGACGTACAAGGCTCTCCCTCCCCCACGCTGTCGGAACGATTCGTTCGCGAGGCGCAGACGATCGCGCGGCTCGAACATCCGAACATCGTGCCGATCTACGAAGTCGGTCAGCAAGAGGGGCTGTTGTACATCGTGATGCGGTGCGTCGACGGTCCCAGCCTGCGTCAGCTCGTGGGTGCCCACCAGCGGCTGTCCGTCGCCGACGCGGCGCGCGTGGCGCGGCAGGTGGCCGACGCCCTGCAATACGCCCACAGCGAAGGCGTGGTGCACCGGGACGTCAAGCCGGACAACATTCTCCTGGACAAACGCGGGCGCGTCTTCGTGACCGACTTCGGCATCGCCAAGGCCGCGCAGGCGGCAAGCGCCGCCCAGCTGACCACCGAGGGGATGATCATCGGCACCCCCCAGTACATGAGCCCCGAGCAGGCGGCTGGAGACGTGGTGGACGGACGGTCCGACATCTACTCGCTCGGCATCGTGCTCTACCAGATGCTCACGGGCAATCCCCCGTTCGACGGGCAGTCGTCGGCCTCGATCCTCGCGAAGCAGCTCACCGCCACCCCCACGCCGATCCGCGACCTGCGTTCCGATGTGCCTCGGGCATTCGAATTGGTGCTCGACCGGATGCTCGCGAAGGATCCGGCCGGGCGGTATCAGACGGCGGCGGAGGTGAGTCAGGCCCTGGTCGCGGCCCTGCCGACCGCCGCGCGGAATACCCTCCAGGTCCGCAGCTCCTGGTTCGCGCGGGCGTTGCGTTGGCTGGTGGGTCTGGGGATGGCGGGTTGTCTCATTGCACTGGCGTTCGGAGCCGGCGGATTAGCCGTGTTTTGGTTCGCCGTCAGCCGGCCCGCGGCGGTGCTCGCGCGCGCTCCCGTGCCCGACAGTCTGGCGCGGGTACTCGCGGACCGGCGGGCGATCGGGCGGGGCGACACGATCGATTTCGCCTTCGCGCCCGGCGGCTACGAGGATTCGATCTTGCTCGTCGTGACCCGGCGGCGGGTGGCGGTGGTGTCGCCCCATCGGGTGCGCGGGTACGCGCGCGACAGCGTGGCGTACACCTTCGACCTGAACCTGAAGGAAGGATTGAGTACGCGCTTCATCCTCACCTTGATCCGCGCGGGGCGGGACACGGTGTACCCCGAGCTGCCATTGCGCGGCGCGTGGGACCTCGCGCGCTATGTGCAACAACTGCTGCCGGCCGACTCAGCGGCCGGGCCCGGCTTCACCGTCGGGACGCAGCCGAACGTCGGGCCGATTCAGATTAGACGGCGGCCCTAAGACTCATTTCTTGGTGCTGACGCGGCTGACGAGGCCGTAGATATCCCCCGTGCTCACCTTTGAAACGTCCCCAGGGGTCTCGGCGAGCAGGCCGGCGAGCGTCTGCACACCGACGGATAAGCCGAAGGTGAAACTGCCGCGCTGGAATTCCCGGTTCAGGTCGAGCCGCGCCAACGCCCCGAGCGGAACGCCGAGGCGGAACGTGCTCCCGGCACTGATCGCATACCCCGCGAACGCATCATCCGGCGTGAACGTCGCGAGTCCCGACAGGGAGAGATGGTTGTTCCAAAGGGCCAGCGTGGCGCCGGGGACGGTTTGCACGTGCAGGCGGAGACCCCGCACGAGCGGCTCTCCCAGGTTGCGGACGACCAACGCCACCGTGAGCGCTGGAGACAGGACGTATCGCCCGCCGACGTCCCACCCGGCGCCTTTGGTGTCTCCGCGGTACATCGAGTAGCCCAGGCCGATGGCCAGCAACTTGGAGAGTGTGCCGAACCCGAGCCGATAGGTGCGCCCGGATTGGCCGCCGCCGAACTCATCTCCCTGGTATCCGAAGGAAAGCCCGCGGGCATTGAATCCGGCGGTGAACTGACCGAGCTGGCCTTGGGCGCCGGGGTCGCGGATGGAGAAATGGGCGTAGATCGATGCCTCGGGGCGCGCGGCCAGCCCCGCGGGATTGACCCAGAGGGCGCGCCCATCGGCCACGTCGCTGGGAGTGAGGTAGGCGACGCTCCGGTTCTCGGCGATCTGAGCGGTCACTCGTGCGGGGGTGGCCGCGACCAACCATGCGGCCACGGTGATCGCCACCCCGACAACACTCCTCCCGCGCGCGCGGGCGGCGGACTTCACTGGCCGAGCAGCGTCAGTGTCGTCTGAGCGATCTGGCGGCGCGGAATCGTCGCCCCTTGGGTTGGCAGGATCAAACTCAAGCTCGAGGAATCGCGGGATTCGGCGCCCAGGTAGCGCCCATCGGCCCCGAGATACTGCGTGGCCGTTCCCGCGCCCGCGCCTTCGATGGAGAAGGGGAATCCCCCGCCGTCCCCGGTGCCGCTGAAATCGAAGGTCGACATGACGTTCACCGGCAGGGCGCGGACGCCGTTCCGGGTGCCCCAGGGCGCCGCGGTCCGGCGGCTGATGGACTTGGTCGTGATCGTTCCCCCGGCGGTGGCGTCGGTGGTGTTCGTGGTGTCGCTCCAGGCGTCGCCCGGTTTCAGCTCGCGGCCGGCGAGCCGCGGATAGAAGTTGCGGAACCGGGGCAGCAGCTGGCCGAGACTCTGGGCCACGCCGGAGTCGGAGGAAACACCGCTCACGAACTCGCCGTTGGATTTGACGCGCCCGGCGAGCCGGTAACCGCGCGCCGCGGCGAGATTCATCCCCGGCGGCATGGTAAGACCGGAGTCGGTGAGGATCGAATCGATGGTGAACGAGGTTGGCCAGCCGGAGGAGTCCGCCGGCCCGGTGACGGCGGTGGACAGGTAGATGGAATAGCCCAGCTCGATCACCGGCGGGAGGCCGGTGAAATCCTGCTGGATATGAATACGGGTGTGCAGCAGGTAGTGCGCCGAGCCGGGGAGGAGCTTAGCGGCGTCGGGTGCGGCCGTGGCGTGCGGCGGAGCGGGTGTGGGCTTGGTCGAAGCCGTCGAGGAGGGCTGAGAGCCGCAGGCCGCGAGCGCGAGGGCCGCACCGGCGGCGGCAAAACGTGGGTTCATGAGGTTCCTCAGGTGGTGGGGCGCTTCTGTTTGGTGCGGCCGAACACCGCGACGAGCTCCGGCCCTTCCTGCGTGACGCGCAAGAGTTTCCACCCCCGCTTGCCCATCTCCGCACGCCAGGAGATCAACTTCTGCCATTCGTCGGGAGTAGTCCGGAATACGCGGAGATCCGCGACCCGCTCCCAGTGGGCTGGATAAGGCTTGCTCGTCATGATGAGGAGATGGGTGGGGCCATAAGCCGAGTTCTGTTTGGCCGCTCACGCGGCCAGATGATCATCTCTCTGGGATGGCTGTCACCAGCCACCTCACGCGGCCTACCCGCAGCTCAGTTGACCCGGGCCGGGTCTCGCTGCTTACTTGGCCTTGCTCCGACTGGGGGTTGCCGTGCCGCGTCCGTTACCGGCCGCGCGGTGGGCTCTTACCCCACCGTTTCACCCTTGCCCGGGGATTATACCGGGCGGTCTGTTTTCTGTGGCCCTGTCCGTCGCCTTGCGGCGCCCAGGCGTTACCTGGCAGTCTGCCCTGCGGAGCTCGGACTTTCCTCAACGCGCCCATCCAACCGACGCGCCGCGATCATCCCGCCCCACCCCTCCTCGGCCCAAAGCTAGCGGCGTCAGCGGTCCTTGGCAAAGCGGCGCAACTGATGAATCAGGTCCTGCGCCGTCCCACCCAGCAAGGCCTCAGCGGGGGCGAGCCAAAACCCGTCTCGCCCATGGAACACCCGGCGCGCGAGCGAGGCGTCAACCCGGGAGAAGCGACCCGGGTCCAGGCGCACCACATGGAGCTGATGCGGCGCGGGACGGGAGAATCCGTCATCGGGACCGAACACCATGACCGGGGCATCGGACCCGCCCAGCGCCCCGATAAGTCCGCGGGTGAACCAGTCGACGGGAGGCTGGTCGGTCACGACGGCGAAGAGCAAGTCGGAACGGGCGCGGTGGCCGTCCACCCGGAGTCCGGTCGCGCGGCGCGCCACGGCGCGTTCCAGCGCGTCTTCATACGGTGCCAACAAGCCGCCTGCCAACAACGAATCGTAGCGCTCGCTCTGGGGGAGGGTGGCGAGGCGGGTGGCCCGGTCGCGCGGGAATCCGGCATTCACGGTCAACTCGCCGAGCCCCGCCTGCCACGCCGCATCGCAGTAGGCGGCTCCGGCCCACGGCGTACCCGTCAGATCGATCCCGATCGCGGGGATCACTTCGGCATGAGCGGCGGCCAGACGAGCCAGGATCCGGACGGCAGGGGTCAGCACGTCTTCCCAGAGGCGAGGATCGAGCGGGCATGCGTATCCTGAGTCGGTCGCAAAATCGCGCGGCGCCACGAAGGGAATCCAACGGACGCTCGTGGCGTCGAGACGGTCGGCGGTCTGCTCCCACGCCGCACGGGTGGCGTCGCGGTCCCAGCGCGGCCAATGCGTCGAGTCGATGAGCGCGGCGCCGCGGGCGTTCGTGAGGAGCACCGTGAAGGCGCCCGCCTCCAGAAAATCGGAGAGCGTGTCGAGCATCGCCGCCCGCACGGTGGCCGGCATGCGGTGATCGAGTGCGGGCAGGTTCCCCGCCAGGGCGCGGATACCTTGTCGGGCGGTCCACGCCGGGAGTACGGCCGTATGGGCTTGCGCGGAATCCGGCGCCCTCGAGGGAAGGACCTCGACGCTCACTCCCGGCGGCGGTGCTTGAAACGGGGCGTGTGGGGCGACGGGTCCGGGGACTCCCACCTCGCCTGCCAGCGCGAGGGGCGCTCGCGGAGCCTCGGGGGGCACCCGGGCCCACTCCGCCGGCCGGCGCGTCCACCGCGCGACCGCCACGAGAAACGCGCGGGTCTCTTGGTACGCAGGCCCGGCGGGTTGGGAGGCCACCTGGTCGGCGCCCGCCAGCGCGCCGAGCGTCGAGCGCGAGAAGACCACGACCAATCCATTGCCAACTCGACGAGCCGCGACGACCGGCGCGCGGGCGTCCCGCCGTGCCGGTCTGCCACCGGCTCGCGCGAGCACCTGCGCGCTCGCGGCGACGTGGAGTGGGTTGTAATCCCCGGCCGGGAATGGCTCGAACCCGAGCTCCCGCACATCGGTCTCGCGAACGGGCAAAGCCGGAGGAGATGCCTCCCCGCCGCCGGAGTCGTGGAGGCTGCTATCCGCGATGGTGATGCCCGCGCCGCTCCAGGCCAGCCACCGGTTCATGATCCAGCGGTCGAGGCTGCCCGTGGCGCCGTTCGGATACCCCAGCACCACGACGCCGCCGCGGAGCAGCCACTCGGTCAACACGGTCACGTCGCCGACGGTGAGGGCATCGGACGGCGCTTCCGGGACGTTGCCGCCCAGCAGGACCAGGGCGCCGTAGCGGTCGAGGTCGTCGCGGGTCAGGTGCGGGTAGTAGCGGCGGTACTCGACGGTGTAGCCGGCGGAGCTCCACGGGCGGGCGGTCGACTCGAGCGCGACCGGGTCCGTGAGCCGTTCGTCGAGGAGGAGCAGCCGGCTGGCTTGGGGATGGCACGCGGCGAGAACCAATGCCAATGCGAAGTGCGAAGTGCGAAGTGCGAAGTGACGCCCGGGCATCGTAGCAATAACTCTAATCACCGCGGACGGGACTCCTCCACCAACCGCTGGAAGCGGGGGTTGCCGCGGATCGGATCCAACTCGGGAAACCGGAGCAGGTTCCAGACTTTGTACGACGGTTTGAGGCGGTCGAGCAGATCGAGGGCTCGCAGGGTGTCTCCCGCACTGATCAACGCCGACGCGAGCCAGGTCCCATCCCTCGCGCTCAAGAGCGCGCTCGATTCGCGGGCCTGTAGCACGCCCGCGAGGCGGGCTCGAGCCGCCGAGGTGTCGCCCTCCCGGGCCAGGACCATGGCCATCACCGTCGCGCCCTGAATGGGATCGGCGGTGCTCAGGTGGTCGGTAGTCTCCGCGTCGTGGCGCGCGCTCGCGGCATCGCCTAGCAGCAGAAACAGGCGGGCGCGGAACGCGTACCCCGGAGCGAATCCCGGATCGGCCGCGAGGGCGCTGTCCACCCAGCGGCGTGCCGCGGCGAAGCGATGGGCCATCATCTCCCGGCGTCCCACCAGCGCGAGCGTGATGGGCCGCAGCGGGTCGATAGCGAGTGCCCGTTGGTACGCCTCGACGGCCTCGGAATCCCTGCCGGCCTCGATCAATCGTGTGCCGTAGGTGTGCTGCGCTTCCGCGTTCCGAGGGTCCAGCGTGACGGCTCGCCTCCCCGCCGCCAGAACATCTGCGTAGTCCAGAGGATGGCTGAAGCTCGTGATGTAGCACTCGGCCAGCCAGGCATTCGAGGACGTGGGCCCAAGTTGCAGCGCCCGCTCGGCCGCCGCGGTTCCCCGTGCCAACACCGACTCCGCGGGCACTCCCGGGCGGACCCACCCCCATTCGAGGAACAATGCATACGCCTCGGCGAGGCCCGCGTACCCTTCGACGAACCCCGGTTCAGCTTTGATCGCCGCCTCATATTCATCGACGGCTTTACCCATGGCCGCGGCGGTGCGTTGCGCGAGGAAATGGTTGCCGCGAAGGAAATGATCGTAGGCACCCCCACTCACCGCCGGCCGCGCGGTGAGTGCGGTCCGTTCGCTCGCGAGCAATCGGCCGGTGATGGCCGTCGCAACGGCGCCGGCGATCTCCTCCTCGATCGCGAAGAGGTCGGTATCGGGCCGGTCGTAGCTGTCCCCCCAGAGGTGCACACCAGACGCCGCCCGGGCGAGCTCCACAGTCACCCGCAGGTGGCGATCGAACCGTCGCACGCTGCCGGTGACGAGATTCCCGACGCCGAGCGCGCGCCCCACGGCGGGCAGGTCCTCGTAGGCGCGGCCGCGGAACCGCCGCACAGAGTTGGACGATTGGATGGCCAGACGATCCACCTGGCCGAGGCGGGTAATGATGTCCTCGGTCAGGCCCTCGGCGAGGTAGGCGTCGGATGTGTCTCGAGATCGGTTTTCAAAGTAGAGCACGGCGACCGTGTTCGATGCCGGTCGGCCACGCGCGACTGTGGATTGACAGGGCGGCGTGCTGCCGTCGGGGCATTGGGCGGATAGACGACCGGGGTGAATGGCCAACAGGAACGCAAGCCAGACCCGGAGGATACCCTGACCGCCTCCGACCGCCCCTGACCGCCCCCGACCGTCTTTCATAACAGCAGATCGCTCCGCACGCGCTTGCGCACGGCCCACCACAATGCGCCCCAGACATTCGAGCGGCGCACGGCGACCTTCGCTTCTCCTGTCACACCGGGACGGAACACCGGCGAGGTCGCCACCCGGATGCGCGCCTCCACGCCGGACTGGCCGACCCCGCCGGCGCTCGATACTTGCGCCACACTGGCGACGCTGGCCTGCAGGGCCTCACCGACACCGCTGTATGGGATCAGGGCCGCAGGCTGTCCCGGCGCGACCAGAGTGGCCCCGGCGGGCTCCAGACGAAGCCGAAGCTCGACGGAGTCCACGGTCTGGAGGCGGAACAGCGTATCCCCCGCGTTGACCCAGTGACCCAAACGCTCCTCGAGCCGCGGCGTCACGATGACGCCTGCCGTGGGAGCGCGCATCACGTATGACTGAAGACGGGCGCGCAGCTGATTGGCCTCAGCCTCGGCCTGCGCCCGCTCGGCGCCGAGCTGCATCGCCAACCCGGCGCGCGCGGCCGCGAGCGCCGCCCGCTGCAGCTGGCCGAGGGAGTCCGCCGCGCGTTCCTGCACGAAGACCGCGGCCTCAGTTCGGAAGTTGCGCAGCTGCACGACCGGCGCGCCGGCGCTGACCGCGGTCCCCTCGTGAGCGAGCACGGCGGTGATCACCGCGGAATCCGGGGCCGTCAAGGCGACCTCGAGCGGCGGCTGAGCCACGAACACGCCGTGCACGTTGATCGGCCAGGGGATCACCGCGCCGAGCAGCAGGAGGCCAGCGCCGACGACGGTCGCGGTACGCAGGGGACCCGGCTGACGCCACATGGTGCGGTGCTCTCGAACGGAGGTCGCCACCGCTTGCCACCACTCCCGGACGCTCTCGCTGGCGGCAGACCACAGGAAGACCAGCAACGCGATGACCCCGATGGCACCGACCGTTCGGCTGACCCATCCCAAAATGGCGCCGAAGATGAGCACCAGGATCATCGTCGAGTAGGCGAGGGCCAGCAGGCTGTATACCAGGAACACGCGCCGCTCCTGGTCATCCGCCGCGAATGGTGGCAACGCGAGGCGCAGCACTCGCCGCCGCACGAGCCAGGTCAGGTACCCGAAGGCGCGGCTGCGCAGGTTCGGGATCTCGAGCCAGTCGGACAACGCGTAGTAGCCGTCGAGGGGGATCAGGGGATTGGCATTGGCGAGGATAGTCGTGACCCCGCCGACGATCACGGCGTTCAAGGCGATGTGGGACACGACAGTTCCCGGAGCGGCCACCCACCACACGATCGCGGCCACCGCCGCCAGGACGAGCTGGATCCAGGAGCCCGCCGCGGTGACCCAGAGCCGGGCCTTGAGCTCCGGAAAGGTCCAGGCATCGTTGACATTGCAGTAGAAGGCGGGCTGAAAATAGATCAGCATGGCGCCCATCTCGTGGACCTGACCACCGAAGTACTTGCAGGTGAAGCCGTGTCCCAGCTCGTGAATGGCGATAATGACCAGCGCGGTGCCGTAGAGCAGCAGGAACGAGCCCCAGGTGTATCCGCTCAGATGCATCAGGTTGCCAATGGCGTGCGACAACTCCGGCCACCGGGCGATCGCTACGATGGCGTAGATCAGAAACATCGCTCCCGACATCACCAGAAACGGGCGCGAGAAGAGGAACATGAGGCGCGGGAGCCAGCGATCGAAGAACCGATCCGGGTCCCCCACCGACCAGCGCATACGGAGGATGCTCCCGGTGTAGTGGGAGCGCTTGAGGCGGCGGTGCCGCTCGGCGCGCAGACGCTCCATCAGCAGCACCGACCGCTCCGCAATCGTGCGCTCCAGCAGACCCATCTGGGAGAGCTTACGCGCGAACCCCTGGACGGCCGCGGCGGTGAACGGCAATCCTTGCTCCCCAAGCACGGCCGCGACCGCCTCCGGCGTGCGGTCGCCGGTGAATTCCTGCATCACCGCCATCTCGATCGGGCGGAACCGGAAGTACTTGTGAGTCTCGGGATCCTTGACGATGTAGGTGTCTTCACCGCGATACCGCTGGGCGATGACGACCAGGTCGGCGCGCAGCCTGGGGTGCATTACTTGGCGCTGCGAACCAGGCGTTCCCCCGGCGACAGGCCGCTCGTCACCTCGATGCGACCATCGGGGAGCGTGGTGCCGAGGGTGACGGCCCGCAATACCGTCCGTCCCCCGTCCGAGACGAGCACGTAGCCCTGCTCGGCGATCGCGTCTTTCGGGATCGCGACCACCGTGCGGCGCTCGGCCCCGAGGTGCACCGTGACCGCGCCGCCAGGGCGGAGACCGCCACCGGCGCCGAGCTGGAGCAGGAACTCGCGGGTTCCGCTGGCGGGGTCGACGGTCGGGGAGCCGCGAATGATCGTCGCCGCGGCGGCGGTTCCGTCGATGCCGACGACCTGCGCCGTGCCTCCGACGCGGATCCCCGCCGCGGTTTCCGGGACTCGAATCGAAACCCGCAGGGGCCCCAGCGCCGACACCCGGAACAGAGAATCGCCCGAGGCCACCAGCTGGCGGGGACGCACTGTCCGGGCGGTGACGACCCCGGCAAACGGCGCCACGATCCGGGTCAGATCGAGATTGCGCTTCGCCTGCCGCCGGGCCAGCGCCGTCTGTTGATCGTTCAGCTCCGCCGTTTCGGAATCGGCGGCGGACATCCCTCCCATGCGAGCGAGGTCGCGGGCGCGTGCCACCTCACGCTCGGCCCGGGCGTAATCCTGTTCCGCCCGCGCGAGCGCGATCTCCTGATCCACATGCTCGAGCTGGGCGAGCGGCTCACCCTCGCCGACCGCGGCGCCCAGGTCCACATAGACCGATTCCACGAACCCGCTCGACCTGGCGTAGACGCGTGCGTCGTGCTCCACGTAGAGCTGAGCCGGAATCGCCAGCGGGACATCCAAGGTCGCGGTGTCGACGGTGAGAAGGGACCCCTCGGGGGACGGCGCCCGGGCCGCCTTGGGTTGCGCGTCGGAGCCGCAGGCGGCCGCGACCACCGCGGACACGACCCACCACTGGTGTTTCATGCCCAGATCCTCCACCAGACGAGGCGGAGCCAACGCACCGGCCCGCGGAGCAGCCGCGTCGCCACCGAGGCGGATGCGGTCAGCACTTTCACGTGGGCCGCCATCCCCGGGCGCAGCAGTCCATCGGGGTTGGCGACGCGGGCCCGTGCGGGAAACCACACGTCTCCCGCGGAGTCGCTCGGCAGCTCTCCCAGAAAGCTCACTTCGCCGGTGAAGGTCCGTTGGGGTAAGGCGTCGACCCGCAGGTGGACCGGTTGACCCACGGCGACGCGGGTGACCTCCCGCTGCGGTACGCCGAAGTCGAGCTCCAAGGTATCGGTCCGGCCGATGATGGCGACGATATCCCCGGCGTCGAGCCACGCCCCGAGCCGTTCTTCCGGCCGCGGCGTGAGGACGATTCCGCTGACCGGTGCCCGGACCGTCGTGGCCGTCACCTGCTCTTCGAGCAGGGTCTGCTCTTCGCGCAGGGCGTCGGCGCGGGTTCGCTGGATCCGCTCCTCGCCGGCATTGCCCTGGGCCGCCGCCGTGGCGGCCGCGCGCTCGGCGTTCATGACCGCCGCCGCGGCCGCATCGCGCGACGCCCGGAGCTCGACGTCCCGGAGCTGGACCAGGACCGCGCCCCGCGCGACGGCGGTCCCTTCCCGCACCAGGACGCGCTCGACGATTCCCGGAACGAGGGTCCGCGCCTCGGCGTAACTGGACGCGCGGAACGCCGGAGCGCCACCGGCCACCCGCAGCGGCCAGCGGATCAGCGTCACCGCCGCGAGCCCCACCACCGCGGTCACGGTGTAGGTGCGGCGTCGCCGCGCGGGGAGCTGGTTCCACGACCGACGCTTGGCTGCGAGCGCGCCTAACGCGTCGACTAGCGGTACCTGGTTGTAGAGCTCCGCGTTGCGAAGTGCCACCGTGACCTGGTTCGCGAGGATCTCGGCGAGCTCGCGCTGGGTCGCCCCCGCGAAATCCGGCGACTTCGCCTCGAAGAGCAATACGCCGACCGCGCCCTGCTCGTCGGCGAGTGGGAGATACAGCACGCTGCGGATCTCGTCGGCCGCGAGGGCGTCGCCGAAGGCCGAGACGAACGCCTGATCGCCGTCGGCGGCCGGGGCCTCACGATCTACGAGGTAGAATGGCGTTCCCCGTTGCACCGTCCAGGCCCCGCGGGTGGAGAGCGCCCGGGTTTCCTCGCGCTTCGCATCCACCTCCTCCTGGCCCGCGATGGCCCGAATCTCACAGCCTTTGGCGCCGTACAGCCCGATCGCCGCCCGGTCGAACGACAGCGCCCGTGAGGCGAGGTTGACCACCGACTGCAGGATCCGGTCGAGGTCCAAGGTCGACGTGATTTCGCGGCTGATCTCGAGCAGGATGGCCAGGTCGCGCGCCCGCTTTTCAGCGGCATGCAGCTGCGCGTTGCGCAACGCCAGGGCGGCGCTCGAGGCAAGCCCTTCCAGGACCTGGCGGTCCCGATCGTCGAAGATCCCCGCGCCGCCGCGCTTATTGGTCACCTGGATGGCGCCGACCGTCACGCCCTTGGCGACCATCGGCGTCGCCATGATGGTCGTGGTGATCATCGTGCTCGAGCGGTCTACGCGTTGTTGGAACCGCGCGTCCGCCATCGCGTCCGCCACGATGGTCGTGCGTTGTTTGCGGGCGACGTCGCCGACGAACCCTTCTCCTACCGGCATGGTCGTACCGACGAGCTTCTGACTGGCGGCGCCGAGGGCCAGCCGGCAACGCAACTGATCTCCTTCGGTGATCCAGATCGAGCCCCCCTGCGCCCCTACGGCGGAGAGCACGCTGTCGAAGACCTTGGGGAGCAGCTCATCGAAATCGAGGGACGAGCTGAATTCCTGGCTGATGCCGTGCAGCAGCCGCAGGCGCTCCAACTCCTCGCGCAGCTCCTCGGTGGGGACGGTCGGCAGCTCCGCTTCGGCATCCATGGATGTTGAAGAGGCACCCCGGCCAAGGGCGTGTCAAGCCGGATAACGAACAGTGCCGGAGTTGCGAGGGGCAACTCCGGCACCGTCCAACTGCTGAAGCGATCGGGCCTTACTGCGGCGGATAGTGCAACTTCATGGGAGCGATCCGCTCTTCCAACTCGCTGACCGTAAGTTCCAGCGTTTCGGCCTTCTTGCCCGTCGCCTTGCGAACCATCTCGCTCTGCTCGGGCGTCAACTTGATGCTGATGCGCTCATTGCTGGCCATGTCCGGACTCCTGGTACGGTGTACCGTGGTTGAAGACTACAGCTTCAAAGGCGCGATGCGCTCTTCCAGCTCGTTCACCGTCAACTCGAGGGCCTCGGCCTGCTTGCCCGTCGCCTTTTTCACCATCTCGCTCTGCTCGGGGGTCAGCTTGATCCGGACGGGCTCGTTGGTGTTCGCCATGGGTCGCTCCTAAAGTTTGGTTGAAACCGGTACGTCTGCTTGCCGGGGATCAAGCTGCGGGGCGCGCGTGAAATCCCCGTGACAGGCCGCTTGCCGCCGCGTGACGCGGCGGTACATTTGCCAGCCCTGCAATCAGTTGGGAGCCCGTGACCGGTCTCTCGCTCCAGTTGTTTGGCCCGCCCACCGTGACGTCGTCGTCCGGCCCTCCCCCCATCGGAGCGGGAGGAACCAAGGCGCTCGCCTTGTTGGCCTACCTCGCCCTGGAGCCCGGACGCCACACGCGTGAAGAGCTCGCGGCCTTCCTCTGGGGGGATTCCAGCGAGGCCGCGGCTCGGGCGTCGCTGCGACAGACCCTCAAGCGGCTGCGCGCCGTCAGCGGAGAATCCCTCGATATCGATCGCACCAGCGTCGAGCTGCGGGGCGGCGGGGTGATGCAATGCGACGTGCATCGCTTCCTGCACGCAGCGGAGCACGATCCTGCCCGTGCCGCCGCCTTCGATGTCCCGCGGTTTCTCGCGGGATTCGCGCTGCGGCACGCCCCGGCGTTCGACGAGTGGGTCGCCCGCAAACGCCAGCACCTGATGCAGCAGTTTTGCGACGCGCTCCGGGGGCTCGCCCAGCAAGCCGTGGAGCAGTCGCGCTGGCGTGAGGCCGTCGAATTGGCGGAGCGATGGGCCGCCTGCGATCCCCTCTCCGAGGAAGCCGCCCGGCTGGCGATCGAGTGCCGCTACCTGATGGGCGATCGTGCGGCGGCACTGGCGCGTTATCAGCAGTTTCGCGAGCGGCTGGCGCGCGACATCGGCGTGGAGCCCGGCAGCGCCCTCACCGCCCTGGCGGCGCGGTTGGAAACCGCGGCCGGCCAGAGTCCCTCCGTCCAGCCCCACCCCGCACCGGAGACATCCGGGCCCACGCTCGAAGCAGGGCTGATCGGTCGCGGAGGTGCCTGGCAGCAGCTCCGGGAGGTGTGGCGCGCGGTCAGTCAGAACGCCGGCCGCGTGGTGCTCCTCGAGGGCGAGGCCGGAATCGGCAAGTCACGGTTGGCCGAGGAATTCCTGCACTGGACCCTGGCTGAAGGGGCCACCGTGTTGCGCGGGCGAGCCTACCACCCGACCGCGGGGATGCCGTATGGACCGTTGATTGAAGCGTTGCGCGGTGCGCTCGACGCCCCTGGGATCGCGGGGACCGACCCTGAATGGCTGGCCGAAGCGGCCCGGTTACTGCCGGAGCTGCGGCGACGCTTCCCGGCGCTCCCCGACCTGCCGGCGCCGGCCGCCGCCGGTGACCGCTGGCGATTGTACGAAGCCGTCGTCCAGCTCTTGCTGGCGCTCGCGGCCGAACGCCCGCTCGTGCTGTGCATCGACGATCTGCAATGGGCGGATCCCGAAACCAGCGCGCTGCTGCATTTCGTGGGTCGCCGCATCGAACACGCGCCGGTGGGACTCGTCCTCACGCGGACCCTCGGGGACGTTCCCCGGGACGCGCCGAGCGGGCGGCTCGCCCGTGTGCTGCACGCGCAATCCTACGCCGTCGTGATCACCCTGTCGCCGCTCACCGAGGAGGAAGTGTGGCGACTGGTGCGTGAGCTCGGTCGCATCACCGCCCCGGGCGGCGGGCGCCGTCTGGCCCACCGGCTGTACGAGGTGACCGACGGCAATCCATTCTATGTCATCGAGCTGATCAAGACGCTGTTCGCCCAGGGTCTGTTGTCCGTAGACCCGGTGACGGGGTCGTGGCGGCCCGCAGCGACCGACACCGGGAGCTTCGCCGGCCTGCAGCTCCCCGCGACGGTGCGGGATGCCATCGGGGAGCGGGTGGAGAGCCTGCCCTACGAAATGCGCGACCTCCTCGCTACGGTGGCGGTGGCGGGACGGGCGCGGGCGGGGCTGATCTCGCACACCCAGGGGATCTCTCGACTCCGCGCGGCGGCGCTGGCCGATGCGCTGGTCGAGCGCCGCCTCCTGGTGGAGGAACAAGGGCTCTACCACTGCGCGCATCCGGTGATCGCGGATGTCGTGCGCGAAGGGCTCACCCCCGCCCGCCGGCGCGAGCTGCACCGGGCCATCGCCCTCGCGCTCGAGACCATCGCGTCACCGGCGGAGAGCCAGGAAGTCGCGGGGGACATCGCGTGGCATGCCGAGCGTGGGGGGGAGCGGGCCTTGGCCTTTCGCCACGCGCTGACCGCCAGCGCCGCCGCGGTGTCTCGCTACGCGTTCGAGGAGGCGGCTGCCTGGCTCGACCTGGCGGCCGGGGTGGCCGCCCCGGGGGCGGAAACCGACGAAGTGAACCGGCGTACGGCGGAAGTGCTGCAGCTCGCCGGGTGGAGCGAGACGCCGCCCCTGCCCGTGCGTTCCAGCTCGGCGGCCCGGCGCATCGATCCCCTCGATCTCGACTTCGGCCCGGCGGACTCTCCTACCCCTGCGGCTTGACCGATCGGGCGCAGCGGAATCCCGTCAACCAGATCTTCGCGCGGTCGTCGGGGAGCGCGGAGCGAAAGTACCCGGTGGCGTACTGGTGCTTGGTGTTGAACGCTCCGCCTTTGGCGATGTGCCGGATTTCGCCGGCGGGGCCCGGCTCCTCGGCATCCACCCACTCCCACGCGTTCCCGATCATGTCCACCGCTCCCACCGGAGACCGGCCGGAGGTGTATCGCCCGACGCGGGTGAGGGTGTCGACCGCCGACTCGGCGTTCGCCCGGCCCGACTCCCACACGTTCCCCCAGGGGTAGGTCCACCCCTGCGGTCCGCGCGCCGCGGCTTCCCATTGATCCTCGGTGGGGAGGGCGCCGCGAGCTCGCCAGGCGCAGAATCGCTGGGCTTCGGTCCACAGCACCCCGGTCACGGGCCACTGCGGGTCCGGCGGGGACCGCCACGGCGCGGTGCGGCGCTGTGAGGAATCGGCCATGACGAACTGCTGGTACGCGCTCACCGTTACTTCGGTGGAGTCGATGTAGAAGGAATCGAGCACCACACTGTGCTCCGGGCGCGCCCCTCCCCCCGTCCGGTAGGTCCCGCCGGGGACCAGGAGCATGCCGGTGGGCGCCGGGGCGCGAACCGGGCGATGGGGAGGGATGACCCAGAGCCCGGTGATCGTCGCTCCGGCGAGGAGGAGCACGGCGACGACGATGAAGACGGGACGCCGCCGCGTCGGTGGCGTCGCGCGCGTTGTCAGCCGTTCGACGAACACC
>Ga0335083_10004385_pt1 | contig 17980 bp, 14 predicted proteins | sample Lox_Sample_42_FD_206716 | JGI IMG/M metagenome (GOLD analysis project Ga0335083, IMG submission 206716) | Soil microbial communities from Loxahatchee National Wildlife Refuge, Florida, United States - Lox_Sample_4.2 | ecosystem: Environmental > Terrestrial > Soil > Wetlands | place: USA...
AGTCGGCGCTTCAAAGAAAAATTTTCCCTGTTCATAAAAATCAGTGAGCAATGTGCATCTGTCTTTCGTCAATGTAATTACCTTCTCCAATTTAGATTCATCTTTTATTTCAATTCCTTTTTCTTTGAAAATACTTTTTACTTCCGGCTTCAGACTCGCGGCTTCAGACTTCTTTATCCATTCATGGTTGAACCACCTTGCCTTCTCATAATCAAATTTTGCACCTCCCTTGTGCACTCTTTCGATTGAGAATTTTTCTACCAATTCATCCAATGAAAAAATTTCCTGATTAGTACCGTCATTCCATCCAAGCAAGGCCAGCATATTGGCGAAGGCTTCGGGCAAAAATCCTCTTTCACGAAATCCTTTTATCGTTTCACCTGTATTCGGATCTTTCCAATCCATTGCAAAAACGGGAAAGCCCAAACGATCCCCATCACGTTTACTCAGTTTTCCATTGCCATCCGGTTTTAAAATTAGTGGAAGATGAGCCCATTCGGGCATATTTTCTTCTCCAAATAAATACCTCCACAATAAAATATGAACGGGTGCACTGGGAAGCCATTCTTCTCCACGGAATGCATGTGATATCTTCATCAAAAAATCATCAACAACAACTGCAAGATGATAGGTTGGCATTCCATCGGCCTTCAGCAAAACTTTATCATCAATAAGCCCTGTGTTGAATTTAACTTCGCCCCGGATCATATCATGCAATACCACTGTTTCATTTTCCGGCATTTTGATTCGAATCACGTACGGAACTTTGTCTTCCAGCAGGCGTTCTGTTTCTTCTAAAGCCATACTAAGTGAATTGCGCATATCCATCCTGATCCGATGGTCATATTGAGGTGAGGGATTGTCTGCAGTCTTATATCTGCTGCGCATTGTTTCCAGTTCTTCAGGCAATTCAAATGCATAATATGCCTTGTCCGCTTTAACCAATTGCTCTGCATATTGTCTGTATATTTCTTTTCTTTCACTTTGACGATAGGGCGCATAAGGGCCACCGTGAACTGCACTTTCATCAGGCTCAATACCACACCAGCGAAGTGTTTCAAAAATATATTCCTCTGCACCAGGGACAAAACGCGACTGGTCAGTATCTTCGATCCTCAATATAAAATCCCCCTGTTGTTGCCTGGCAAATAAATAATTGTACAAAGCAGTCCGGACTCCGCCTAAATGAAGTCCTCCTGTTGGACTGGGAGCAAACCTTACCCTCACATTTTTATTCATAGGCAGCAAAGATAGAATAAAGAGGGATTTAGGAGGATGGTTTGATGGATGGATTGTTAGATTGCTTGATTGTTGTTTTATTAAAAAAACCTAACAATCAAACCATCAGGCCATCCAGCCATCGATATATTATTCATAAATTTTCCTAAAAGCTTTCATTAACCATTTGTGTTATTTACTTTCGAAGAATTAATCAATCCGTAGTGAAATATTTATTTTTAGCAGGACTCTTTTTCAGTAGCATGGTAGTTTGTGCACAGATTACTTATGAAACCGTTTATGTGGATTATGACAGCGCCTGGCAATACAAAAACCTGAAAATTATTCCCATCAGGCCCAAAGCAGGTTTTGGTCATTCTAATTCTGATATTATTTCATTGAGCCAGGCTCTTCGACAGGGACTTGCAACAGTTTCAGAGAGAGGAACTGCATCTACGGAAAATGTTCATTTTTTACGGATCAATAATAATTCGAATAAATCCCTTTTTATTTCTTCGGGTGAATTGATGGAAGGCGGTCGCCAGGACAGGATCACGGCGAGGGATACCATTTTATCTGCATCAAATAAAGACCAGTATATACCCGTGATGTGTGTGGAAGAAGGTCGATGGAGTGATAAGGAAAAAAAATTTATTTACAGTAATTATGCGAATCCGCATCTGCGAAAAATTCTTGATGAAAATAAAAACCAGGTATTGATATGGAAGGAAATCAGCAACCAGTTGGGGCAGGGGAATATAAAAAATAAAACCTTCAGCTATCTTTCCCGCAATATGGATAAGAAAATTTCCACTGCCAACGATGAATACTTTCGCTATTTTCAAAACAAATTTAAAAATGCAGACAGTTCCATTGTAGGTTTTATATGTGTGTCGGGGGATCGGGTAATCGGTTGCGATATTTTCAGTTCAACAGATTTATTTTATGGGCAACTCGACCCTTTATTGAAAGGATATACAGATGAAGCAGTTTTTTTTGGTGCGACCGTTAGTCTGCCAGATAAATCAGTCAAAGAATATATGGACAAGCTACTGACAAATGAAAAGAGCCAGGAAGAATTTGTGAGAGAGAACGGAAAAATATTTCGTCGGGCAGGAGAGGTTATTCATATCAATACATTTTGATTTAGCCATTATAAAATAAAAAATCCTTCATCGACTGAAGGATACACAAAAATCTTTTTCCTATTATGCGGAGGAGAAGGGATTCGAACCCTTGATACCCTTTCGAGTATACACACTTTCCAGGCGTGCCAGTTCAACCACTCCTGCACTCCTCCGGTTATTTTAGATTATCTTTTATAAACAATTTCTCCCGCCTGAGGCGGGACCAGTTCAACCACTCCCGCAATCCTTTGGTTGATAATCAGGGTCGCAAAAATACAATTTCGGGATTTAGCAGCCGAATATTTTTTCCGCGTTTGCGGATGTAATGGCTGCCACTTCTTCCACAGTTATTGATTTTAATTCAGCTAGTTTTACTGCAATAAATTTTATATAGCTGCTTTCATTTCTTTTCCCGCGAAAAGGAACAGGAGCCAGATACGGAGCATCTGTTTCTAACACGAAATGCGCTAAATCAATTTGCCTGACAACATCTGGCAACGTGGAATTTTTGTAAGTAATCACACCTCCGATGCCCATGTAGAATCCAAGGTCGATGATTTCTCTTGCCGAGTCATAACTATCATTGAAACAATGAAAAATGCCCTTGAGCTTACCTTTTTGATGTTCTTTCACCAGCCCGATTGTCTGTTGAATAGAATCCCGTGAATGGATAACAATAGGAATATCATAGTGCAACGCCCATTCAACCTGCTGGTGCATCACCTCGTATTGCTCTTTTTCAAAACTTCTGTCCCAATAAAAATCAAGTCCGATTTCGCCAACGGCAGCAAAACCAGCTTCCGAAAGGTTTTTTTCAACAAATTTCAATTCCTCTTTATAATTCTCCTTGACCGAACATGGATGCAAACCAGCCATAGGAATACATTTTCCGGGGAATTTTTTTTCAAGATCGATTAAAGCTGGAAAGCTGGCACTGTCGATAGCGGGGAGGTAAAACTTCTTAACTCCTTCGTAATCTGCCCTTTGCATTACTTCAAGAATATCATTCGCAAAGTCTTCCGCGTATAAATGACAATGAGTATCAATGAAAATCATCAGCTATAATTTTTTGCAAAATTTAATAATTACTGGCTATTTTATCTTATCCGTCATTCTAAAAATCGCTTTGCTATGGCCGTTAGATATGATTTTTTAAATGAAAATTTTTAAAAAAATGGGATTTCTACTAAGTAAAAACTTTATTAAGAACAAATTTTTTGTTGAAATAAGTCTCACAAAAATTGAAACAAAAATCCCGTCTTCCTCCATGGAGAACCCTTCCCTGAAATTACTTTGCACAAATCAAAAAAAGTTCTACCTTTAAATCAGTTTTCATAGGGTACGGATTAAAAACGGGCCAGGGTGTCTACCCCGGCCCAATTCATTCATAGCCAATCCTGATCTGCTCATCACAAATTTTTTTTCTAATAAATCAAAAGATAGATTCAAAAACATATCCTTTCTCTGAAAATTGATTCAGAACAATTGGTAATGCTATCTCTAATCTCTCAAATGCTTTTGTGCTATCATGAAAAATTACAATTGATCCGGCTTTTGTATGAGCAGTTACATTTTTCGCACATTTTTCGCCTGTAAGAGATTGGTCAAAGTCAGCACTCAACACATCCCACATAATTACTTTATAATTAAATGACGATCGCAAATGAGCAAGTTGAAAATGACTCATCCGCCCATAAGGAGGTCTGAAAAGATTTGAATCTATATGTTTTGACGCAAGTTCTATATCCTTAAAATATTCCTCATCCTTTGTTTTCCAACCATTCAGATGATGATGAGTGTGATTTCCAACCCTATGACCATTGTCTAATATCGTTCTGTAAATTCCTGGCTCGGCCATTACATTTTTACCAATGCAAAAAAAAGTAGCTTTTGCTTTATATTTTTTCAGTTCATTTAAAATAAAAGGAGTTGCTTCCCGGTGCGGGCCGTCATCAAAAGTCAGATAAACAATTTTCTTATCGGTATTTATACTCCATATGCAGCCACTGTAGAATTTTTTCAACAACCAGGGAGTCTTTACAAAATAGAACATTCTGCAAATTACACTTTACCTAAATATCTCAGATCTGAACAATTTCCATTAAATTTCATGTGCAAAAAACAAAATCGTTTATGCCTTTACGTGAAATATCACCCAAAGCTTCTTTTCTGCTTATTTTTCTCAGTCTTTGTTTAATGGAGACCCGCGCGCAGGATTCTGCTAATTCAAAACCAACTCATACCTGGTGGAATGAAGGATTCCATGGATGGCCGCATAAAAGTCAGAAGGCGACATTATTGCCACAGATTCGTGTCGAAAAAAATAAATTCGTCGATTCAAAGGGAGACACGCTTTTATTTCGCGGATTGTCCATTGCCGATCCTGATAAACTTGAAGGACAGGGCCATTGGAATAAAACTCTTTTTGAAAAGGTGAAAGAAATGGGGACCACGCTATTGCGCATTCCGGTTCATCCGGTTGCCTGGAGGGAACGCACACCCGAAAAATATCTTTCATTGCTCGATTCTGCAGTTGAATGGTGTACCGATCTGGGGATGTATATCATTATTGACTGGCATTCGATTGGAAATCTGGAGATGGAGCTGTTCCAGGATCCTATGTACAACACTTCCCGAAAAGAAACCTACGAATTTTGGCGGACCATCTCACGTCATTTCAGCGGTAATCATACCGTCGCTTTTTATGAATTGTTTAATGAGCCGACAACATACAGGGGGCAGCTTGGAAATATCAGCTGGACAGAATGGAAAAAAATAAATGAAGATATCATCCAGCTGATCCGTTCTTATGACAGGCAAACGATTCCTCTTGTTGCAGGTTTCGACTGGGCATATGATCTCACTCCATTGAAAGAAGAACCCATCAATGCAGAAGGAATCGCATATGTTACCCATCCTTATCCCAATAAAAGGCAGATTCCCTGGGAACCCAAATGGGAAGAAGATTTTGGCTTTGCTGCGAGCCAGTACCCAATCATTGCGACTGAAATTGGTTTTGGTATGCAAAAGGGGCAAACTACTGCAGGACCAAATGATTATGGAAATATCATCACCCAATATCTTGAAGGAAGGGGAATCAGTTGGATAGCCTGGGTATTCGATCCCGAATGGCAACCCGCCATGCTGAAATCATGGAATGGTTTTGAACTTTCCGGATCCGGAGAATTCTTTAAAAAAGCCATGCATAATCACGGAAAAAAATAATCGGTTTGCCGAAAAACATTCGCTTCTTCTATACTGTTTTTTAAATTTGCAAATGCCGGATTATGACATGAAGCCTTACCTGTTCATAAATATCATTTTCTTGTTTTCTTTTATCCCCCCCATTTCTACAGATCCGGGTCCTTTATCGATAGAATCGGCACTAAAAACTTATTATAAAAAATATCCTCTCGAAAAAATTTATGTACAAACAGATAAACAGGTTTATTCAATCGGGCAAACTATCTGGTATAAAATATATGCCACGGTATATGGGTCTCCGGCAACTTTCAGTAAAATAGTTTACGTGCAATTGATCAACAGGAATGGTAAGATCATCGCTCAAAATAAACTGCCCCTGGTTGAAGGGAAAGCCAGTGGAGATATTCAAATCCCTGATACTTTGAAAAGCAATACTTACCAGTTAAGATGTTTTACTTCCTGGATGCTGAATTTTGATGAAAATTCCCTCTTCCATAAAGACCTGTATGTAAAAAATATTACAGATAGTACAGGTGCTGTCGCTGCCGCAAAATCGGAGGTCAAAAAATATTCTGTGCAATTTTTTCCTGAAGGCGGAGATCTCATTGATAATATCACTGACAATATTGCTTTTAAAGCAACCGATCAAAATGCAATGCCTGTGAATGTGCATGGTGAAATCAAAAACAATTCCGGCGATTTAATCGATTCCTTCTCTACATTTCATGACGGGATGGGAAAATTCTCTTTGCATGCGGATATCAAACACAGTTATTATGCGATCGTTCATTTCCCTGATCATTCGATGAAAAATATTCCATTACCTTCCATTAAACAATCCGGGATCAATCTTAAAATACTCGAACAAAATCAGGACATGGTAACAATAAAAATTAGCTACCATGAAGCGGAAAAGGATCAATACCGAAATATTATTCTTGCTGCCTGTCAGAATAATGGTAAAGTAGCTACCTATCCCTTGGAACTTGATCCGGGAATTAATTTGTATAATATTCCAAAAAAAGATTTTTCAACAGGGATACTTCGTCTTACCATTTTTGATAATAACAACTTACCTCAGTCCGAGCGATTGGTGTTCATCGATAAAAGAAATCCGCTTCAACTGAAATTAACGAAAGATACCGTGTCATTTACTCCCAAGACGAAATCTGCATTTACTATTCGGATACAAGGGATGGATCCAAAAATTGATAAATCAAATATTTCAGTATCAGTAACGGACGCGGACAGAGCCCCGGAAGATTCATTGAGTGATAATATTTGCACGAGATTGTTATTGTCCAATGAATTAAAGGGATATGTACCCAATCCTGCATATTATTTTAGTTATAAGAGCGACAGCGTGCAAACTGCATTGGACCTGGTGATGATGACCAATGGCTGGCGCAATTTCGAATGGAAGCAAATATTGAATGACGAGCCTGTGCAACTGAATCATCCGGTGGAAGATTCACTTTATATCGCAGGAGAATTAGTAGGATATAAAGACAAAAAAATGGATAACCCGTCCTTGAAGATGATCATTACTCAGGGTGACTCCATTCGATTTATCGGATACGTTTCACCCGACAGCAATGGCCGATTCATTTTGAAGGATTATTGGATGCCCGGACTGTCCACGATTTATTTCCAGGATCAAAAAGGTAAAGCAAAGACCAGGCACTATGCGGTAAAATTTTTTACAAACCCACTGGATAGCATCCACAGAACCGAATTTATTGGAATGCCTGCAGGCATTAAAGCTGAAACATTTAACGAATCGATGGCAGAAATCTGGAATATGGAAAGGCAACAATATTTTCCGGACAGGAAGGGTATGTTGAAAGCTGTCACCGTCAAAGCAAATTATGTTTCACAAAAAGAATTGTTGGCCAACAGATATGTGGGTCCGAATTTTCAGGCAGGTCATTTTCATGATCTGGACCTCGTTAATAATTTTTATCCTGACAATATCAGACTTTTTGATTTTTTAAAGGGACAGGTACCGGGGCTCGATGTTACAGGATCTGAAGCCTATCCCAGTTTTTCCTTTCACGGTTCTGCTACGCAGGAGTTATTGCCTGTAAAATCCTCGGATCTTGAGAATGTAATACCAGATGGAGGATCGTCAACAGCAATGCCTTATTTTTACGTCAATGAAGCACACTCAACCTATCAGGACATTATCAATATTCCATTAAGTGACATTGCGCTAATCAGATACATCCCACCTCCGGCTTCCATGGCTCCTTTTAATGGCGGAAAAGTCGGTGTAATCTCCATCTACTTAAAAAAGTATGATGAGGGAATCAAACGCGCATCCATTACTGAAAGCGACAATCATTATGTTTTTCACGGATACAGCGTAACGAGACAATTTTATTCGCCGGAATATGCTGTTAATAGTTCAACACATTCAATTCCTGATAACAGGGAAACGATTTACTGGAATCCGGAACTGAAGACTGATGATAATAACAATATGCATTTCTCATTTTATAATTCGGATCACGCAAAAAGATTTAGGATTGTGGCGGAAGGGATGGATGATCAGGGAAATCTTGTGTATCTGAATCAGGTAATCAGTAATAATTGATGCAGATGATAAATTCTAAATAAAAAATTATTCCATGGAATCTCCTTCACTAAATGATGAAAGCTGGCTGAAAAAATTCAGAGATGGTGACGAAGAAGCATTAAAGGCATTATTTGTCCTATGCGGAGCTCATTTATTTTATTTCGCAAAAACCATCATCGGGGATAAGGATCTTGCCGGTGAAATTGTATCTGCTTCTTTCGTCCGGACATGGCGCAATCGAGCGGGTTTTCAAACATTGGAGATCATAAAAAATGATCTCTGCAGAAATACTAAAAATGCATGTCTGGATCATTTTCAAACCACGGCTGGCAATGATAAAACAAATATTCATCCACTTTTTTTAGAAAACGATTGCTATGAGACCTTACTGCATCGAATCGTTTATGCTGACCTGTTAAAGATTATGTTGGAAGAAATTGAGAAATTGCCAGAACCTGCCAGGAAGATTTTTCAAATGAGTTTTTTCGAAAAACTCCAGCCTGAAGAAATTGCAGAAAAAATGGATATGCTGACCCATCATGTGAAAAGCAATAAGAAGAGGACACTTGAACTGCTGAGACTTTCAATAGCAAAAAAAAATATAGTGCTCAGTATGCCGTTGTTTGAAATAATATGCCTGGCTTTATCTTATAGCTTTGGCTTGTAAAATTTATGTTACAGATTTCAAAAACCTGAACCAAAATACAAATATTTATCATGGCCATCCCTGAATCAGCTAATGAAATAGCTCCCCTGCTTTTAAAATTTCTTCGTAATGAACTCAGCAGCGAGGAAAATGAAAGCCTACATAAATGGGCCTCTGCTTCAAGAGCCAATCGCGTTTTTCTGGACAATATTTCAACAGAAAAAATACTAAGCGTGGATACTGATTTTGATGAAGCATCCGTTTGGTCGAAAATAAAACAGCAGCTTTAGCGGATAATTTTATTGTGGAACAACCAGACGAAATCCATTTCCGTGGATATTCACGATCTCAATATTGGTATCGTCTTTAAGATATTTGCGCAGTTTCGCAATATAAACATCCATGCTTCGGCCATTGAAATAAGTATCACTCCCCCAGATTTTCTTGAGGGCTGTTTCGCGGGGAAGGAGATCATTCATATGCTCGCAAAGCATTTTCAGCAATTCATTTTCTTTGGGTGAAAGCGTTTGCATCTGACCATCATGACTCAATTCTCTCAGTTTCGGGTTAAAATGATAAAAGCCAAGGTCAAATTCTTTATTCTCTGACTCTTTGTTGACGTCTTCATTTCTTTTGAGAATTGCCTTGATTTTGAGAAGCAATACTTCACTGTCGAAAGGTTTCGTAATATAATCGTCGGCGCCAAGTTTATATCCCTGAATGATATCTTCTTTCATGGTTTTCGCGCTGATGAAGAAAAGAGGAACATCAGGATTGATATCACGTATTTCTTCTGCGAGCGTAAATCCATCCATATGGGGCATCATCACGTCCAAAAGACATAGATCAAAATGTTCGCGTTGAAAAGCGGCCAATCCGAGACGACCATCTCTTTCCAGCGTAACATCAAAGTCGTTCAGTTCGAGATAGTTTTTTAGTACCATGCCCAGGTTCTGATCATCTTCGCACAACAGGATTTTTGACTTTTTTCCCTCCATATTATTCATTTAAGTACAAATAAAATTAAATCATTTGCCCAGAATATGATCTTACGCTGTAATATTTTGTTAAATGAGGCCGGAATGTGAAGTCTGGAGTCCGGAGTCCGGAGTGCGAAGTATTAATTTAAGGTTTGAATAAAAGGCCAATCTCTTGTTTCCTCCGCCCCGGCACTCCGGACTTCAGACTTCGCACTTCAGAATTCGGGCTTCATTATCTTTGCAGCTTAAATAATCGAGATTCATGCATCTTACTCCGGATAATAAATTCAAGAAACTCGTAGTAATCGGGGATCGTGTGTTAATCCGTCCTTCCAAACCTAATGAACGCACAGAAACAGGTTTATATCTGCCACCGGGTGTTCAGGAAAAGGAAAAAGTGCAGCAAGGCTATATTATTAAAACCGGTCCGGGTTATGCTATTCCCATGCCTGTTGATGATGAGCCGTGGAAAAATGAAGATGAGCAGGTCAAATATGTCCCATTGCAAGCCCGCGAAGGAGATATAGCCATCTTTCTTTTAAGCGGAGCGACTGAAGTGATTTATGAAGGCGAAAAATATTTTATAGTTCCTCAAAGCGCCATTTTGATGCTGGAAAGAGAAGAATTGATGTGATAATTAGTCGGACTTTTCTGACTCATGACTTCAGACTTCCGACTTCCAATCGTATCTTTGCCAACCTTAACAAAAAAGAATGGACGCTAATTTTAGTCCCGATAAACAGCACACACTAAGAACTCCGGTTAATATATCTGGCACAGGACTGCACACGGGCATTAAAGTTGATATGTCGCTCAAGCCCGCAAATCCGGGTTTTGGATACCAGTTTCAACGTATTGACCTTCCTGGTCAGCCAATTATCAAAGCCGATTGTGATCTTGTTACCGATACTTCCAGAGGCACAACTCTTGAAGAAAATGAAGTAAAAGTGAGTACGGTCGAACATGTGCTGGCGGCTCTTGTAGGAATGGGAATTGACAATTGCCTGATTGAAATCAATGGTCCCGAAATCCCTATTATTGATGGCAGCTCCGAACCTTTTGTTGAGATCATTGAAGAAGCTGGCGTGATAGAACAGGACGCGGCCAAAGCTTGGTACAGCATCGATACTAATATCACTCACTACGATGAAAAGAAAAGAGTGGAAATGGTTGCAATGCCTTCGATGGAATATAAAGTAACAACGCTGATTGATTTTAATAGCCCCGTTCTTGGTACACAGCATGCAGGATTAAAAAGAATGTCAGATTTCAAATCGGAGATCGCTCCATGCCGTACTTTTTGCTTTTTGCATGAACTGGAAATGTTGCTCGATAATAATCTTATCAAAGGCGGAGATATCAATAATGCTATCGTGGTAGTTGACAAACCGGTGACTGAAGAAGAAATGAGCCGCCTTGCAAAAGTATTTCGTCGTGATAAGATAGAAGTCAAAAGTGAAGGTTATCTGAACAATCTGGAATTGCGTTTTCCCAATGAGCCGGCCCGTCATAAATTACTCGACGTGATCGGAGATCTTGCTTTGATCGGATATCCGGTGAAAGGGCATATTATCGCCAACAGGCCCGGGCATTCTACCAATGTGGAATTTGCAAAAAAGATCAAGCAATATATCAGGAAGAACAAACATCTTAAAAATATTCCTGTGTATGATCCTAACCAGCCTCCGATTTATACCAGCCAGCAGATAGAAAGAACCCTGCCTCACCGTTATCCTTTTTTATTGGTGGATAAGATCATTGAATTGACCAACACCTATATTGTAGGGATCAAGAATATTACTTTCAATGAACCTTTTTTTGTCGGACATTTTCCGGGTAATCCGATTATGCCGGGCGTGTTGCAGATAGAAGCGCTTGCACAAACAGGGGGAATCCTGGCTATCAATGCCATGTCGGGAGGCGAATATGATACTTATTTTCTTAAAATTGATAATTGCAAGTTCAAGCAGAAAGTTGTTCCCGGCGATACTATGATCATGAAAATGGAATTATTGAGTCCGATTCGCCGGGGTATATGCGAAATGAGAGGAACTGTTTATGTGGGAAATAAGGTCGTTACTGAAGCCGATCTGATGGCCCAGTTGGTAAAGAGAAGTTAATTTGCCAGAATTGCGACAAATAAGTTTAATTTTGTGATGCTGGGTCCTGCTCAGCATTTTTTATGAAGCAGTACATAATATCCAATGAAGAAGCAGCCGCTGAGGGACAGGTAAAAAAAATGTCAATTGAACATCGAATGATTCATCCTCATACCTATATCCATGCCAGTGCTCGTCTGGCCACCAATGTAAAAATCGATCCTTTTACAGTCATTCACCAGGATGTTGAAATAGGAGAGGGCACATGGATCGGCTCGAATGTTACCATTATGGAAGGAGCGCGCATTGGAAAAAACTGTCGAATTTTCCCAGGCGCTGTTATCGCGGCAATTCCTCAGGATCTCAAGTTCCAGGGTGAGTATTCGAATGTATTTATTGGAGATAATACCACGATCCGCGAATTTGTAACAGTGAACAGGGGTACAAAGGATCGTGAGAAAACGATGATCGGAAATAATTGTTTAATCCAGGCTTATTGTCACCTGGCTCATGACTGCATTGTAGGGAATAATTGTATTATGAGTAATAACACACAGGTTGCCGGCCACGTATTCATCGACGACTGGGCAATCCTGGGAGGAATGTGTGCAGTTCACCAGTTTGTAAAAGTAGGTCGTCACAGTTTTGTGCAGGGTGGATCACTCGTAGGAAAGGATATTCCTCCATATATTAAAGCCGGACGTTTACCTCTCAGTTATTGTGGCGTCAATTCTGTAGGTTTGAAAAGAAGAGGATTTACAGTTGAAAAGATCAATCAGATCCTCGATGTCTACCGCATTTTATATAATAAAGGAATGAACACTTCGCAGGCTCTTGAATACCTGGAAGAAGAATATCCTGCAACGGATGAGCGTGATGAGATCGTCACTTTTATCCGTGAAAGCAGCAGAGGTATTATTAAACGCTACAGCAAAAGTAGTTTTGATGAAGATTACGCTGACTGATGCCGGCAAACGCTTCAATCTCGACTGGATATTCCGCCATCTCAGTTATACATTTATTTCGGGACAATCATACGCCATTACCGGTCCTAATGGATCAGGAAAATCTACTTTATTACAGGTCATCGCAGGGGCGATGGCGGCGAGTGAAGGCAAGGTGGAATATGAGTTAACCGATGACCGATGGCCGTTGGCTGATCCGGCAGGACAGCTGCCTGCTAACGGTCATATACAGTCGCAAAATGCCTATCGTTATCTGTCTTTTTCTGCTCCTTATATGGAGTTGCTTGAAGAAATGACAGTCACAGAATTCCTTTCCTTTCACCAGACATTCAAACCTTTTATTTCCAAGGTCTCCACTGAAAAAGTGATCGACCTTGTCCAGTTAAAAAATGCAGCGCATAAGCAAATCCGTTATTATTCATCAGGAATGAAGCAGAGAGTGCAACTTGCCCAGGCAATTTTTTCTTCCACACCAGCTGTTTTGCTGGATGAGCCTTGCACCAACTTGGACGCAGATGGCATTGTCTTGTACCGGCAGTTGATAAAGGAATATGGAACAGGACGATTAATTATCATCAGCTCTAATGATGCGCAGGAATACGATTTTTGCGAAGAGAGGATTGATGTAATGAAGTATAAACCTCGGGCCTGACCATCCCGCCCTCGTTTGACCGTCACGCTCTGACGAAGAATTGGATCCTTATAAATTATTTTTTAATTCTTTTTTCAATTTCTTTTATCGACAGATCCAAACCTGCTATTTTGCCTTCCTTGTCTAATAATATGTTGCTCGGTATTGACCTGATATCATAGAGACTGCTCAACTTTCCATGAGCTCCTTCCAGCAACTGCGGCCAATTCAGCTTATCCTCAATAATGGCTTTTTTCCAATAGCCTTTATCCTCATCAGCAGAGATTCCTACTATTTCAAAATTTCTTCGTTTGAATTTATCGTAAAGAATCTTTAAAGAAGGATTAGCCTCTCTGCAAGGGCCACACCAGGAAGCCCAGAATTCTATTAAAGTATATTTCCCCCTGAATTGTTTTGTTTCCATGGCATTACCAGATGTGTCAGGCAATATGACATCGTGAAAAGCAGCTCCCATTGCCCTGTTCGCCATTTTTTCCGGTTTATTGTTGAGCCGCGTCAAAAGTTCCTCGACGGAATTTGTTTCATAAGTATGGTTCAATGAAGTATCAATCAAACTATTTATTTGCATAGCCTGAACATAATCCAGACTGGTTGCCCTGGCAAGCAGAAAAAGGCTTGCCTTGCTTTTCGGATGATCCTCCACAAACCTTAAAAGTTTTTCATAATAATCTTTATTTTTTTCTTTCTCAGGTTTGCCTGATTTTTTCAGTTTATTCAGCCACGTTTCAAACCCGTTTATTAAATCCTGGGTCGGGGAACCTTTCACATCCGATAAGACAAGCTGGTTCAGGGTATCTTTTTCTTTCTTTTTATTTACAGAAATGTTAATTGTATTTATACAATGAACATATATGGAATCATTATCAATATAAAAATCAGCAATCAAAGATTCCTGGTCCAGATGTAGCCTTCCCAGAACAGGCATGATGATATTCCCTTTAAAATAGAATTTTCCATTTTTTATTTCAGAGCTGATACTGTCTCTTTGCCTGTAGTGATTGTCAAAGAACAGGTAAATTTTACTATTGTATTTACCGGTTATCGTACCGAATATTTCGAATTGCCTGGACTGACCAAATAAAAATCCTGAAAATAAGATAAGCGAACCCAAGAGTATTATTTTCATGGATTGAGATATGATTTGAATAAAATAAAATACTTCAGGAGACATTATCATTAACGCTGACTTGCTATCAGCAAGTTCAAATCGGTATATTTCAGGTCAAAGCGCTGGCTTAAATGGAAATTTGTCAAAGCACCTTTGAATAAATAAATCCCGCTACGCAGATGTATTTTATGCCAAACTAAATTTTCGAACCCTCCTTCTTCACCAGCTTCCATCAGAAGTGGCATCAGCACATTGCTGATCGCCTGCGAAGCAGTTCTTGCAAAACCGGAGGGAATATTGGGCACACAATAATGGATTACTCCATATTTCAGGAAAATGGGATGCTCATGTGAAGTAATTTCGGAAGTCTCAAAACAACCACCGCGGTCAATACTAACGTCAATGATCACACTCCCGGGACGCATATTGCTTACCATTTCTTCGGTCACCACTATAGGGGTTCGTCCGCCCTGTGAAGAGAGTGCGCCTACGGCGACCTCACAGGTTTTTAACTGTTTTGATAATATGCGTGGTTCAATAACGGATGTATAGATACGAAAACCGATATTATTTTGAAGCCGCTTTAAACGATATACACTGTTATCAAAAACTTTTACTGAGGCTCCCAATGCGAGTGCGGCCCGGGCAGCATATTCACCCACGATACCGGCACCGAGAATAATCACTTTGGTGGGTGGTACACCCGATATACCTCCTAATAAAACTCCCTTCCCATGGTTGGATGAACTTAAATACTGAGCAGCGACAAGCATCACGGCACTTCCTGCAATCTCACTCATGCTGCGGACAATAGGATAACTGCCGCTATCATCTTTTAAGTTTTCAAATGAGATACCCGTAATTCTTTTCTCCATCATTTTTTCCAGCAGTTCGGCTTTCAATGCTGAAAGATGGATGGGAGAAATAACGGTCTGGTTCATTTGTAAAAGCGGAAGGTCATCCTCCACAACAGGAGCGGATTTTACCAGCAACGGGGCTTTAAATACTTCAGCCTTGTCATACACAATTTTTGCTCCGGCTTCACTGTAGTCTTTATCGCGGTAATGAGCCGCATCCCCGGCATTGTGTTCCATAATTACTTCGTGCCCGTTACTTACCAATACTCCCACTGATTCCGGAGTCAGGGCTATTCGATTTTCCTGGAAAGCGGTTTCCTTTGGGATACCGATATGCAGCTGACTAACCTTGGGTTTGATATCAAGAGTTTCCTCTAAAGTTTCATAACTGAAAGAAGTGCTGATGATTGGTTTTTGCTGCGACATGCTTCAGGGCTTATCAAAAATGATGTTTCAGTACAGTCAGGACGGGTAAATTACAATTTTAAATTGAAATGTTGAAGATTTAGGAAGATGATTCCGTGTGAATTTTTCTTGTATCGCGATCAACAGTATCGATAAATAAATGAATGGTATCAGATGAAAAAATACCCGGAGCTCTTTCAGGCCATTCCACCAGGCATATTTCTCCGGAATAAAGGCAATCTTCAACTCCTGCCCGGATCGCTTCTTCCTCATCCTTCAACCTGTAAAGATCAATATGGAAAATTTTTCCATCTGGACTGATATATTCATTGATGATTGAAAAAGTTGGGCTTCCCACGGGGCTGCTCACCTGCCTGGCTTCACATAAAGCATGTATGAGCGTTGTTTTTCCTGCACCAAGATAACCGTGAAAGGCAAAAACTTTTTTGCCCTGAAACTGTTGCCATATTTTTTTTGCAACAGATTGAATATTTTTTAATGTAACCAGCCATTCCATCATTCAAAGATATACGAACTGTGCGACCTGCTAATTGAGTAAATTTGCATTTGTTTATATAAAATACGGACTAATATTTATGGAGTCAATAAACTGGAAGGTTGAAGGAATGAGTTGCTCCAATTGTGCGCTTACGATTAACAAATACCTGGAGAAGAATGGAATGAAGAATATAAAGGTAAGCCTGACGGGAGGAGATGTGAGTTTTGATATGAATGCAGAGAAAGATCAACAGGAAATAAAAAAAGGAATTGAAGACCTGGGATATAAAGTAGCGAGTGGATCCATATCAGGAAACGTTCACGAAAAAAAAACAATCAATAAATTTCTTCGTTACCTATTAATCTGTTTGCCTTTTACCCTGGTGCTGATGCTGCATATGTCCGAAAAATGGATTCACCTGCATTGGCTGATGAATCCCTGGATACAATTGGCTCTATGTGTTCCCGTATACCTGATCGGAATGGGCTTTTTTGGAAAAAGCGCAATTCAAAGTATTCGCAACGGAATGCCGAATATGAATGTATTGATTGCCATGGGAGCTACCGCAGCTTTTTTATACAGTCTTTCAGGGACCTTATTCCATCTCGGCGAGGACTATTTGTTTTATGAAACTTCAGCCGCCATCATCACTCTTGTTTTTTTTGGAAACTGGCTGGAAGATATATCAATTCATTCCACGCAAAAAGCATTGAACAGTCTGGCCAGGGCGCAGATCGTAATGGCAAATATGATTGCCTTCGATGAACATCATCAGGAATTGGTATTTCCTGTTCCGAATTCACAATTAAGAAGCGGGGATCTGATTTTAATTAAATCAGGTGAGCAGGTGCCGGCCGACTGTAAAATTTTATGGGGAGATGCTTCGGTGAATGAGTCAATTATTACCGGAGAAAGCCTGCCCGTGATAAAAAATGCAAAAGATAAATTAATCGGCGGAAGTATTCTGCTGGATGGTACTGTTAAAGCACAGGTGATAGCCAATGCAAAAGATTCAACACTTTCTACGATCATCAATTTAGTCAAAAGAGCGCAGGGGGATAAGCCGCCGGTACAACAATTAGCCGACAGAATCAGCGCGATTTTTGTTCCGGTGGTTCTTGGAATCGCAGTAATTACATTTTTATTCAATTTCATTTTCTTTCAAGAACTAACGCCATCGATTATGCGCAGTATTGCCGTGTTGGTCATTGCATGTCCGTGCGCGATGGGGCTTGCAACACCGGCAGCAATTGCAGTGGGCCTGGGACGTGCGGCAAAAAATGGAGTTTTATTCCGTAATGCCAGGAGCCTGGAGCTATTTAAAAATATCAAACAGGTAGTCTTTGATAAAACAGGCACGCTGACGACTGGAGAGTTTACGGTTGACAGATGGCAGTTGACAGATGACAGTATAGGAGAAGAAGAGTTTAAGAGAATTACATTTTCTGTTGAAAAATATTCCAATCATCCGATCGCAAAATGTATTGCTGATAACTGGAAGACGAAGAACGAAATCAGGTGGAACCGGGTAGAGGAATTAAAAGGTCTGGGAATGCGGGCCTCAACTGAATCAGGTGATTCATATGAAGTGGGTTCTTATAAGCTGGCAATGTCACTGACAACTGAGGACACACACAATGTA
>Ga0335083_10004386_pt1 | contig 17980 bp, 10 predicted proteins | sample Lox_Sample_42_FD_206716 | JGI IMG/M metagenome (GOLD analysis project Ga0335083, IMG submission 206716) | Soil microbial communities from Loxahatchee National Wildlife Refuge, Florida, United States - Lox_Sample_4.2 | ecosystem: Environmental > Terrestrial > Soil > Wetlands | place: USA...
TGAGCGGCGCGAGGGGATTGCGGAGCTCGTGCGCCAACGTCGCGAGAAACTCGTCCTTGCGGCGGTCGCTCTCGCGGAGCTGCTCGACGAGCTCGGCGCGCTGGCCGTAGAGGCGCGCGCTGTCGAGCGCCACGGACGCGTGGGAAGCGAGTCCGCTCACGAGACGCTCGGCGCGCGCGGTGAACACGTCGGCCTCCGGGTGACCGAAGAACAAGCCGCCGATCACCTTGCCGTCGCGGGAGACGACGGGCACCGCGAGGTAGCTCCGCACCGGCAGATGCCCGGCGGGCATCCCGTAGTGCGGGCCGAGCGTGCCGTAGCGCGGGTCTTTGGTCACGTCGGCGAGCCTGAGCGGGCCCTCGCCGTCGAAGGTGCGCGCGAAAATCGGCGTGTTGCGCGGAGTGCCGAGCTTGGCGAAGGCCTCGCGCGGCGCGCCCGAGAGCGTGTAGAGCAGGTACGCGTCGCCGAGCTCGTTCCGCACGTTGTGGAAGAACGCGCCGAACGCGGCGCCCGAGACCTCCGTGGCCGCGTCGGTCACCGCCTGCATGATGTGCTCGAGCTCGAGCTCGGCCGTGAGCACGCGTCCGACGCGGTTCAGGATCTCGAGCGTGCGCGCCTCTTCGCGCAGCGAGCGTTCCGCGACCTTCTGCTCCGTGATGTCGATGAGTGAAACGAGCACGGCGTCGTAGCGATGGTCCGCGGGGAAGGCCACGGAAACGAGGCCGTCGAACTCGCGCCCGTCGAGCCCGCGCAGGCGCGCCGCCGCCTCGAACCCGGTCCGACCTTCGGCGAACGCGACGAGCTCCTCGCGGAAAATCTCGCTCGATTGCGGGGTGAAGAGCGCCGGCAGCGCCGGCATCAGCTCCTCCTTGTCGCGGGCGCCGAAGAGCTTGAGCGTCGCGGGGTTCACGTCGAGCGTGCGGGCGAGAGCGCTCACCCGCTCGAGCTCGTCCGGACGCTCGGCGAAATACGAGCGCCAATCGGCGACGCCCGCCGCGCGGAGCTCGTCGAGCGCCGCACGCACCTGCCGATAGTCGCGCTCCCAAATCGACACGGCGGTGCTCTCGAAAATACGGCGATGCCGCGCCTCGCTTTGCGCGAGCTCGGCGCGGCGCGCGTCGAGATCGCGCTCGAGCCGGCTCACCTCGAGCCGCGCGGCGATGCGCGCCGAGAGCTCGCGCGCTCCGAACGGCTTCACGAGGTAGTCGTCGGCGCCGGCACGGATGCCCTCGACGCGAGCGCTCTCCCCCGCGCGCGCCGACAGCATCACGACGGGAATGCGCTCGAGCCGCTCGTCGGCGCGGAGCTCCGCCAGGAGCTCGAAGCCGTCCATCCCCGGCATCATGACGTCGGTCAAGACGAGGTCGGGCGGGCGCTCGCGGATTGCCTCGAGTCCGGCGCGCCCGTCGCCGACGGCTTCCACGTCGTACGTCTCGCGCAGGAGCCGCGTGAGGTATTGCCGCATGTCCGCGTTGTCCTCGGCGAGCAGGATCCGCGGACGCGAGCCGTCGGCGCGCGACGCCTGCGGCAGGTCGGGGCGCGTGGATTCACGCGCGGGTTCCTCCGGCGGCAGCCAGCCGAGAGCCTCGTCCACGTAGGCGGCGCTGCGCGTGGTCGAACCGAGCGAACGCGGCGCGCGGATGCGCTCGGCCGGAAGATGGCCGAAGCCGAGCGGCACGTGGACGCGAAAGGTGCTCCCGCGGTCGAGCGCGCTCTCGACGCCGACCTGGCCGCCGTGGAGGCGCACGAGCTCGCGAACGAGCGCGAGCCCGATGCCGCTGCCCTCGATGCTGCGGCCGCGCGCGCCCTCGACCCGATGAAAGCGCTCGAAGACGTGCGCCAGATCGGCGGGCGGAATGCCGGTGCCGGTGTCGCTGACCGCGAGCATCGCGCCGTCCTCCGCGTGGCGCACGACGACGCGGATCTCGCCCTCGAAGGTGAACTTGAAGGCGTTCGAGAGCAGGTTATAGACGACTTTTTCCCACATCTCGCGATCGACGAAGGCCACCTCGCCGAGCGGCGGACAATCGACGACGAGCGCGAGACCGGCGCGTTCGACCGCGGAGCGAAAGACGCTGGCAAGCTCGGCCGTGAACGTGCCGAGATCGGTCGGTTCGTAGGACACGTCGACGCGCCCCGACTCGATGCGCGAAAAGTCGAGCAGCGTGTTCACGAGCTTGAGCAGGCGGAGCGAATTTTTGTGCGCGAGCTCGAGCCGAGCCCGATCGGGCTCGGCGAGCGCGACCGACTGCGTCAGCGTGTCGGCGAGCGGGCCGAGCATGAGCGTGAGCGGCGTCCGGAACTCGTGGCTCACGTTGCTGAAGAACTCGGTCTTGGCGCGATCGAGCGCGAGGAGCGCCTCGGCGCGCTTGCGCTCCTGCTCGTAGGCTTCGGCGTTCACCACGTTGCCGGAGAGCTGGTGCGCGATGAGATCGAGGAAGCCGCGATACGCGTCGTCGAAGCGACGGACCGGGCTCAGACCGGCGACGAGCACGCCGGCCCGCCCCGTCGCACCGCTCCCCGCGAGCGGCAACACCACGGCGACCGACGGCGGGCGCGACCAGGCCCCCGTCGGCAGCGGCCCGGGGCGCCCGGCGAGCTCGACGAGCTCGGGCTTCTGCGTCTCGAGCACGCGCTGCCACGGCCAGCCCGCGCAGTCTTCGAGGGCGCTCGTGCCCGGCGTGGACGCGGCGAGCGCCGGCGCGTCGGCGGTCGCGTCGGTCAAATAAACCAACACGAACGGCAGGTCTTGCGGGTTCGAGCCGAGCGCTTCGACGCTCCACGCGCACGCCTCGCGGCGCGTGCGCGCGCGAGCCCCCTGCGCCGAAAGCTCGCGCAGCGTGCGCAGCTGCCGCGCGCCGACCACGCGCTGCGTGTCGTCCGTGTTCGCGCAGATGAGGCCCGCCGTGACGCCGTCGTCGCCGGGGATCGGGCTGTACGAGAACGTGTAGTACGTCTCTTCCTGGTAGCCGTGGCGCTCCATGATGAGGAGCTGCGCTTCGAGGTAGATGCCCTCGTCGTGCGTGAGGACGCGCTCGGCCATCGGCCCCACGATGTCGAAAATCTCGCGCCAGACCTCGCGAAAGGGCCGGCCGAGCGCGTGCGGGTGCTTGCCGCCGATGATCGAACGATAGGGGTCGTTGTAGAGATAGGTGAGCTCGGGGCCCCAGCCGAGCCAAAACGGCTGGCGGGAGGTGAGCATGATGCGCACCGCCGTCTTCAAGCTGCGCGGCCAGGACGCCGGCGGACCGAGCGGCGTCGTCGAAAAGTCGTACGCGCGCAGCAGTGCGCCGAGCTCACCGCCGCCGTCCAAGAACGACGTCGCGGGGGCGACTTCGGCGCGAGAGTCGACGGACTCCGGCATGGATTCTCTCTCGGCGAACGTCCTTCCCGATACCACGCCGCGTGTGAGGCGACGTGAGACGAATTGCCACGTCCGCCGGGATGACTCAATGCTTGCTTCACCGTTGCACGGCTGCGTGCACATGCCGTCGTCGCGCGAGCGTACGAGCCTGCCCCAGAACGTCATGGTGCGGTGAAGGGCGCCCCGCCGGTCCCTCGATTTTTTCTTCGGACGAGGCCGCGTATACGCGCGCTCGCGTCTCATGTTGATACCGAGGCTAATGACCGCCGAGCCCGCGCCGTTCGGGGTGCGGATGGGCGCATCGAGCGTCATGCCGGCGAGGCGAACGGACAGCGAAGCGAAAGAACTCGCGCTCGTTTCGCTGCGTACGAGTTTCGCTCCCGACGCTTCGTTCCTCGCGAATCCGCACAGCCTGATCCGCGAGCGGCGCGCCGACGATCGCCTCGCGATCGGGCTCTTGTGTGGGACGGCGGGCTACATCGACGCCGTCGGCGTCCTCACTCTGATGGGGATGTTTCCGGCGCACGTCACCGGCGAAATCATCGGCCTCACGGCGATGCTCACCGCCGGCCATCACCCGAGTCACGCGAGTCGCATCGCGATGCTCCCGACGTTCGTGCTCGCCTTGTTCGTCGGGGCGCTGGTCGCGCGCTCGCGCAAGACCCGGGGCAAGTCCGGAACGCGCGCGCTCTTCGCGCTGATGGCGGGCTCCCTCGCGATCTGCGCGGCGACCGGCTTCTTCGGGACGGCGCAGGGACCCACGTCGAGCGTGGTCTTCGCGCTGCGCGAGGCGAGCATCGTGGCCGCGATGGCGTTTCAAAATTCGCTCCGCCGCGAGGCCCTGGCCCACGCGTGCCCGACCACGGTGATGACCGGGAACCTGATGCAACTCGTGTTCGACGTCGTGGATTTGCTCGCGCTCCGCTTCTCGCGCGCGCGGCACGAAGAAACGCACGCGCGTCCGAGCACGTTTCCGCACCTCAAGCTGATGGCGTCCGCGGTCATCACGTTCACGTTGGGCGCGGTGCTCGGCGGGTACCTGACGACGCTCGTCGGCGTGTCGAGCGTCGCCGTCCCGCTCGTCGCCACGCTGATCGCGGCGCGCAGCTTCGCCTGAACGACGTGACGGCGCGTGCGCGGCGCCGCGGTTTCGGTCGACGACGACGCTCGACTTACGGCGAGGTGTCGTCGAGGAGCCGATCGATGCGTGGATGGTGCTCGGGGGAGCCGCTCGGCGGTCGCATCCACGCGACGCAGAGCACGCCCACCATGATTGGCAACGCGAGAAAAACGAGGAGGGCCCCGAGCGGTGACTCTCCGAGCAGCGCCACGCCGCCGCCGAGAGACATGCTCAGAAATAGCCCGACGAGGACCGTCGCCCGGCCCGTGCTGTGTTCGAGGTGAGTGCGCTTGATCGGCGCGAGGCTGGACGAAACTCCACCGCTGCCGTCGGCAAGACGAACATGACTGACGCTGGCCACACGCTGCTCCTTCCCCCCGCCTGGTAGGGATTGCTTCGGAGACCCGGCGTTCGCCCCGGTGCACGCGTTGCACCGAGTGCGGGCGTCGTTCCTAATTATGGTGCCGAGAGCGGCCCACTGCCAGGCAAGGAGCGCGCTGCAGGCAAGTTGCAGTGAGTGACCGCGAGCACGTGCGCGGCGACGCGTGGTTCAACCGACGCTGCTCACGCTCTCGGTGCGCTAGTTGCTAGTAGCCGACGTCGGGCTCGGAATCGTCGAGGCCCGGGCGCTTCGCGACGATCGCCTTCGGCTTCGCCGAAGGGACGGCGGCTTCTTGGCGTGCGGCCGGCGCGGGCGCGACGCGTGGCGCGCGCGCCGGCTTGCCGTGAGGGCGCGCGCCCGTGGCAGCAACGGGGGCCGGCGCGTCCACGGACGCGGCGTCGGCGGCGGGGGCGGCGGGGGCGGCGGAGCGCGACGGCGTGTGATCGATCGGTGCGGCTGCCGGCGCGGTGACGGCCGGGGCCGTGAGCGTGGGTGCAGCCGGGGGAGCGACGGCCGCGGTCTTGTTCGCCGCGTGCGGAGCGACCCCGAGCGCGATGCCCGCGAGCACGGCGAGCGCCACGACGGCGCCGGCGAGCAGGGTTTTTCCGCGTTTTTTGCGCGCGAACGGCACGTCGAGCAGGCTCGCGGCGCCGAGCTCCGCCGAAGCCGGGCCGAGCCCGAGGGCGGGCGTCGAGTTCACCGTCGGGCCCATGCTCGAGACGGGGAGCGGGGTCGAGCCGCCGAGCGACGGCGGTGGAACGCTGTTGAACTCGATCACGATGCCGCTCCGGCCCTTCAACACCTGATGACAGCGCTCGGCCGAAATGCGCGAGCGCCGCGGTCCGAAGCGATAGAGCGCGGCCGCGAGCTCGGCCACGTCCTGGTAACGCTGGTCCGGATCTTTCTGCAGGCACTTCATCACGATGGCCTCGAGCTCCGCGGGCGCGTCCGGAGCGCCCTTGCGCAGCGGAATCGGCTCGCGTTCGAGGATCGCCGCCCCGAGCTGGAGCAACGTGGGCGCGTGGAACGCGGTCGCGCCGGTGATGAGCTCGGAGAGGACGCAGCCGAGCGCCCAGATGTCCGTGCGCGCATCGACCGTGCCGCACGCTCGGATCTGCTCGGGCGACATGTAGCCGGGCGTGCCCATCGGCAGCATGGTTTGCGCGAAGCGGCGCCCGGCGGGCTCGAAGCCGGCCATGGCGCTCTTCGAGATGCCGAAATCGAGCACCTTGATGCACTCGACGCTCGCGGCCTGCTGCGTCAAAAAGAGATTTTCAGGCTTGATGTCGCGGTGGACGATGCCGGCCGCGTGCGCGCACGCGAGCGCTTCGCACGCCTGGAGCACGTAATCGACGGCGACCTTGATCGGCAGCTTGCGCTTCTCGGCGAGCGTGTCCGCGAGATCCTTGCCCTCGAGGTACTCCATCACGATGAACGGCGCGCCGTCCGGCAGCGTGCCCACGTCGAACACGTGCGCGACGTGCTCGCTCTTGATGCGCGCCACGGCACGCGCCTCGCTCGCGAAGCGCGCGACCACGTCCTCGTGCTCGAGCGATTCGGGTCGTAAGAACTTGAGCGCCACCATCTCGCCGAGCTCGAGGTGCAGCGCCGAAATCACGTACGCGACGCCGCCCGAGCCGAGCACTCCCACCACCTCGTACTTTTCGCCGATGACGTCGCCCGGCGCGAACGGCAGCGTGAGCGGCTGCGGCTCCGAGACCGGCGACGGCGTGCTCTTCGTGACGAGCGAGCGCGCCCGCGTGGGTTTCGACTCGACCTTCCTCGGTGTTGAACTCATGGACTCCTCGGTTGAGATCTCCGGCTCGGCGCTCAATTACACTGCATGTACTGGCCCGCTTGGGTGCCGCTCATGATGTCGAAGGTGAGCCCCGAGCTCCCGTAGGCGGGCTTCGCACTCGGTCCGGCGATGCACCACATCTCGAGCGTGCCGCCGACGACCGTGCCGTCCATGCTCCACGAAAGCGCGGAGTACGTGCCGAGCGCGTCGATGCTCTGACCCGCCGCGAGGCGCTGAAAAGCCGTCGTGGCCTTGGTGGCGCCGATTTCCATCGTGTCGCCGCTGCCGAGCATGCGCAGCCCCTCGGCGATGCTCGTGCCCGAGATCGGCTCGTCCATCTTCGCCGCGAGCGCGAACGCAATCGCGTACGTGGCGTCGTAAGCCGGGCCCATGCCGGAAACCATCGCGCTGTTCGGATACGCGACCTGATAATCGACCTTGAACGCGTCGTAGACGGGAGCCGACATCGGCGACGGCGTGACGCCGGTGCCGCGGATGCGCGTGCGGAGGTCGTCGTTGCCGGTGACGGCGGTGATGAGGTCGGGCACCTTGACGGAGTCGATGAGCACGTAGGCGGGGCGCGGCGCGTTGGCGGGCCACGCGGCCTCGAGCGGGTTCATCACCTTCGTGACGGCCTCGGCCGTGCCGGCGAGCACGATGATGTCGGGCAGGAACGTGAGGTACTCCTGCACGATCGGATCCTGGTTGTCCGCCGTGTAATCGTACGGGTTGATGTGCACGTTGTTGCCGAGGTTCACGGAGTCGGAGAGCGGCTTGCCGTTCAGCACCAGGCCGTTCAGCGACGTGCGGGTACCGATGCCGAGCGCGTCGTTGCGGTACACGATGCCGAGCTTGATGCTGTCCTCGCTGCGCGCCGCCTTCAGGCTGGTCTCGAGCACGTTGATCTGACTGATCATGAGCGGCGCCCGCTGCACGTCGGTCGGCACCATCAGCCAGGTGAGGTCGTTGTCGAGCAGCGCGCCGATGCTCGACGCGACGGCGGTCGGCGAGATCACCACCGTGTCGCCGGGCACGGAGACGGAGGTCGAGAGGTCGAGCGTGTCCTGGCTCGTGTTCGGGCCGACGATGGCCGGCACGTGGAGCTCGTTCACGAGGTGATCGCTCACGCGCATCAAGTCGGTCGATTCGTCGCACGACACCATGACGAGCTTGCGCGGGACGTCCGTGCTCGACGGCACGCCGCCCACGTCGTTGATCTGCGAAACCGCGAGCATGGCGCTCTGCTGGCGTTCGATGTTCGTCGCGGCTTGCGCGCCGACCGTGCTGAAGAGCGAACCGATGACGATCGCGTCGTCGCTCGTGTAGTCGCCCGTGATGGTGGTGCAGTCGTCACTGAGGAGCGGCACGCACTTGCCGCTCGCCTGCACGCACACGGCCGCGACGGCGTCGCTCGAGCCCGCCGCCTTGGTCGCGTCGTCGGTGCACTGTTGGTTCGAAACGCAGGCCGCCTCGGGCTCGGTCGCGGTCGGCGATCCGACGCGATACTGATCGAGCTTCGTGAGGGAGTTGCACGCGGCGCTTCCAAGTCCGCACAGCAGCACCAAGGGTGCGAAGAGGTGGGTATTGGGGTGACGCGACATGGCGAAGCTCCGTGTTCGAGAAATGGCCCTTCGGGTTCGGAGCACCCCAACGGCCGGTTCCCCGAGCGCAAAAGTGGGTGCGTCCAAAAAAGAGACGAAGACTTAATGCCGCTCGCGCAGAGGTCGTTGGTCGGGGTGACGGTTTCGACTTCAACGACAAGGATCCCGATGAACGCACACAAGCTCACATGGTCATCGCGTTCGACTCTCGTAGCGTCGCTCGCGCTCGGCAGCGCGCTCTGTGTGCCCCGCGTCGCGCACGCCGAGGGCGACGAAGCCGCCGAAACCGCCGCGGCTCGCCAGCTCGCCGTCGACGGCGTGAAGCTCGCGCAAGCCGACCAGTGCTCGGACGCGGTCGACAAGCTCGAGCGCGCCGAGAAGCTCAAACACTCGCCGATCGTCCTGCGTTATCTCGGCGAATGTCAGGTGAAGGTGGGACGCTGGGTCGAAGGCAGCGAATCGCTCCGCAAGCTCTTGCGCGAGCCGCTCCCCGAGAACGCGACGCCGGCGCTCGAGCAAGCGTACGACAGCGCCGCGAACACGCTGCGCGACGTGAAGCCGCGCATTCCGAGCATGCGGCTCGTCGTGAACGCGCCGCACGACGCCGACCTCAAGCTCAAGGTCGACGGCAAGGACGTGGCGGCGACCGTCGTCGGCGTCGCGCTACCGACCGACCCGGGCGACCACCAAATCGAAGTGAGCGCACCCGGCTTCCTCAAGGCGACCTCGTCGGTGAAGCTCGCGGCCGGAGCGTCGACGACCGTCACGCTCGAGCTCAAGCGCGACCCGAACGCTCCGCTCGCGAAGGCCGCGCCGGTGCCGGCTGCCGCGGCGGCGCCACAAGCGACGTCCGCGCGCGCCTCCGAGGCCGCGCCGGTCGAGCACTCCCACGTCACCCGCGCCCTGAGCTACGTCTCGTACGGCGTGGCGGCGGTCGGACTCGGAGTGGGCATCGCCTTCGGCCAATCGGCGATGAGCGACGAAAAATCTCTACATAACAGCTGCCCGGGCCGGATCTGCACGCCCGACCAGCAAAGCACGCTCGACTTCGCGAAAACCAAAGGCACCATCTCGACGGTCGGCTTCGCGGTCGCCGGCGGAGGCGCTGCGCTCGGCACGATCCTCTTTTTCACGTCCGGGGATTCGGCTCCGTCGAAGAACGCCTCGGCCGCGCCGGCCCGCAGCGCCAGTCTGCATCCGCGAGCCGCGATCGGCCTCGGGAACGTCACGGTCGGCGCCGACTTCTGAGTACACGCTCGCACATTTCGTTCAATCGTCGGTGCAGCACTTTTAACATCCTTAAGGGTGTGTTTCTTCACGCCGCCGAAGGCGCCGCGTAATTTGGGGGAAACAAAGCCGGCACGGGAGTTGCTGGCCTCCGCGGCGCTCAATGCGGTGGTACCGAATCGCGGTGGCGGCCTGTGTGGTGGCGGGCCTCCTGCTCCGCACCCGTGGTCTCGGGTCGATCCCTCTGTGGCTCGACGAGGCCATGTGGGCGGACCGCATGATCCACGGCTCGATCTGGGTCGCCTCGATTCGCCCGATCGGCTTCATGGCCGTGAGCAAGGGGCTCGTCGCCTGCTTCGGAGCGCGCGAGCTCGTGCTGCGGTTGCTGCCGTGGCTCGCCGGGTGCGGGACGGTTTTGCTCAGCGTGCCCCTCGCGCCACGCCTGCTGACGCACCGCGCCGCGCAATTGCTCTTCATCGCGATCATGGCCTTCCAGCCGGCGGCGATCGACTTCAGCAAGGAGTTCAAGCCGTACTCAATCTCACTCTTCTTCCACGTGGCCTGCCTGTACTTCGCGCTCGGCTACGTGAAGGAGCAAAAGCTTTCCGAACTCGCGGGCGCGGCGGGCTGCGCTCTCTTGGGGCTCTTCTTCGCTCAAGACGTCGTGTTCGCTCTGCCTTCGCTTTACGCGGTGCTCGCGCTCGTCGCGCTCGAACGCCGACTTCACCGACACCTGTTCGTGGCGGCCGGCGGCGCGGCGCTGACGCTCGGGTTGTTGCTCGCGTTCTACTTGCTCGTGTGGAGGGGCCTCGTGAGCCCCCACCAAGAAGAGTCGTATTGGGGGAAAAAGTACGACGTTTTCTTCGTCCATCATCGAGGCGGCGGACCTCACTGGCGCTGGCTCCTCGACAAGCTCGGCGACGTCGCCGCGATGCCGGGACAGCGCGGCGAGCGTTGGGGCAAGGTGGGGCCGCTCAGCGCCGAGACGGTCGCCGCATTTGCGGGCTTTTATCGCGCGTTCTGGATCGCACTCGCCGGGCTCGGGGTCGTGCGGCTCTTGCAGCGCAAGCGCTTCCTGGAGCTCGCGCTCGTCGTCGGACCCCTGTTCGTGGTCGTCACGTTCAACTCGCTCGGCCTCTGGCCGTTCGGCGCGTTCCGCACGAACCTCTTTCTCGTGGCGTATTCGAGCGCGCTCGCCGCCTCGGCGCTCGACGGCTTTCAAGCGCTCGAACGCTTCGAGCTCGCGCCGGTGCTGCTCGCGACCGTCCTGCCGCTCGTCGCCTTCGAACGCACCTGGAACGGCGAGAAGCTCTGGGCCGGCGGCGGTTTGCCCTTCAACGACTTGACGGACACCCTCGTGCGCTTGCAGGGCCGGCGCCACCGGCACCAGCACCGCGAGCCGCTCGTGCTCGACGGGAACGCGTGCAAGGTGTTCCACTTCTACATGAAGCAGCACCCCGACTATCGGGCGCTCGACCGCGACTTCGAAAAGCGCTTCTCGACGCTGTGCGAAACCGACGACTCGGCGCTCTCCGCCGCCGAGGAGAAGTCGTCGGGCGAGCGCGTCTGGGCGATCCTCGCGAGCCCGCGCGCGCGTGACCTCGCGGAACGGGGGCACATCGCGAACCTGATCGACGAGCGCCCGATGCCGAATCAGGGGCCGCTCTTGCTCGAGCTCGGCCCGCCGCCGCCCACGGAGCTCTGACGCGTCAGTCGGCGAATGCCGGCTCGCGCACGCGGCGCGCGATCGCTTCGACCAGCGTGCGCCGATCGGCCGCGAGGAGCTGCGTGTGATCGAGCTCGGCGAAAAAGTCTACCGTGACGCGGTCGCCGAAATCGAGCTCCGGGAACGCCGCCGCGAGCTCGGACGGATGATTGAACCATTCGCGAACGCCCGCGGTGTAGAGGAAGTGGACGCGCGTCCCGCGCCCGATGAGGCGCGCGAGCAGTGCGGAAGCCTCGGTCCGTTCCATGTACCGGTAGCGCACGACGCGCGGACGTTCGGCGGCTCGGGCGGCGAGCGGCACGTGAAGCCCGAGGGCGCGGAGCGCGCGGCGGCCGAGCCGGTGAAGCGCGTGACGCCAGAACCAACCCGGCGCGCGGTACGCGAACGGGTCGATCATGACGACGGCGGAGACGCGCGGGTCGAGCGCCGCGCTCCTGAGCGAGTCCTCGGCGCCCGAGCAGAGTCCGGCGAGCGTCACGCCGTCGAGCGCGAAGCGGGAAGCGAGGTGCTCGATGGCCGCGCGAACCTCGACGCCCGTGCGCTCCCCGAGCGAAAGGCCCGAGGCGTCGGCGACGCTGTCACCGATGCCGCCGAGATCGAAGCGGAGCGTCGCGATCCCTTCGTCCGCAAGGCGGCGCGCGAGCTCGACATAGAGCCGATGCGGTCCCGATTTCGGCATCAGCCCGGCGCTCACGAGGATGAACCCTCGATTCACGCGCCCGCTCGCCGGCGCCGTCACGATCCCGGCGAGCCGCGCGTCCGGACCGAAGCGTAACGCGGTCTCGTTCATGGGCTCTCCCGCACCATCGCGCGGAGCGCGTTCGAGAGCCCGGCGTCGGCGATCGTGTCCTCGATGGCCGCGAGGTCGCACCAGTCGCAACCGAACTCGACGCACTCGACGGCCAGGTGCGCGATGCCCGCGCCCACGTTGCTCGCCAGGGCGGCGCCGCACTCCGCGCCGGCGGTCGCGAGCCAGCGAATGTCGATCGGCGTTCGAGCGAGCAAGGGCGAGAGCGCGAGGCCGTCGAGCTCGACGAGAGCGCGCGGCGAAAAGGTCGTGCCGAGGAGCTCGTTCGCGGGCGGTTTGGCGCGGCGTCGGCGCAAAAAGCCGAGGTGCGCGACGCTCTTCAGGTACGCGCGCTGCATCGAGCGGAGGGAACGGTGATGGGCCGCGCCGTCGTGCACCGGATCCCACAAGACGAGACGCGCAAGGTCGAGCTCGGGCAACGCTCGAACGAGCAGGAGCGCGCCGAGCCGCACCCCGACGGCCGCGACGCGCCGGGCGCCGGTGCGACGGCGGAGCTCGGCCGCGGCTTCGGCGATGTCGGCTTGCCAGCGCTCGAGCTCCGCGCCCCCGCTCCCGCCGAGTGAATCCCCACAGCCGAAATAGTCGAACAAGAGCGTCGGCTTGCCTTCACGAGCGAGCTCACGACCGAGCTTGTTCAAGACGAAGCGCGCGCGGGCGCTCTCGTGGCCGACGGGTCCGGCGACGAGCACGGCCGTGTCGCTCCGCGCGTTCGCTTCCGCGTGCAGGACGCCGTAGAGGCTCTGCCCCGGACCGAAGTGAAACGTCTCCGGGCGTTCGCGGAAGCCGCGCGCGCCTGCCGCGCTCGGTCGCGTGCTCGGCAGGCCGCGCCGCTCGTCGCACAGCCGAGCGAGCACCGCGAGCGGCTCCCGCAAGACTTCGATGCCTTCGAGCCGGACGCCGAGGTTCCGCTCCGTGTCGGTGCAAAAGCGCAACGCGAGGAGCGAATGCCCGCCGAGCTCGAAGAAGTTGTCGTCGAGCGAGACTCGCCGTACGCCGAGCAACTCGTGCCACGACGCCGCGAGCGCGCGCTCGGTCGGCGACTCGGGGTCGCGCACGTGCTCGCGGGCCAAGGCACGCAGATCGGATTCGTGCGGCTCGGGCAGCGCGCGCCGATCCACCTTCATGTTCTCGTTCAGCGGCAGCCGCTCGAGCTCGACGTACACCGACGGCACCATGTAATCCGGCAGCGCCGCGACGAGATGCGACCGCACCGCGCCCATCCGCGCCGGGCCCGCGCCGGTCGTCGGGTTTTCGTCGAAGACGACGTAGGCGACGAGGCGCTTCTCGCCGTCGGACGCGGCGCGCGCGGAAACCACGCCATCGCGCACGCCCGGCGCGCGCCGGAGCTCGTGCTCGACGTCGCCGAGCTCGACGCGCATGCCGCGGATCTTCGTCTGAAAATCCGTGCGCCCGACGAGCTCGAGCCAGCCGTCGGGACTCATGCGCCCGCGGTCGCCCATGCGGTAGTAGCGGCGCCCGTCGATGGCGACGTAGCGCTCGGCCGTGAGCTCGGGAAGCTTCAGGTAGCCCTGCGTCACGCCTTCGCCCGCGAAGTGGATCTCGCCGACCACGCCCGCGGGCACGACGCGGCCGTCGGTGCCGAGCACGCGCACCGACACGTTGTCGAAGGGACGGCCGACGTAGCTCTTGGTCAGGCGTGGCCCGCGGGGCACGGGGTACGTGCAGCCCATGCAGCTGATCTCGCTCGAGCCGTAGATCACGAAAATCTCGGCGTTCGGGAAGATCTCCTTCATCGACTCGAGGAGCTCGGCCGAGACCATGTCGCCGCCCGAGGACGCGTGACGCACGCCGGCGAACGCCTCGAACGTCGCATGCGTTTGCCGAACGTGGGCGAGGAGGCCGCGGAGCAGGCTCGGACCCGCATGAAACAGCGTGGACTCGGCGAGCGAACGCGCCATGCGCGCCGGATCGAGGACGTGCTCGCGCTCGAGCACGACGAGCGTCGCGCCCGCGACGAGCGGGCTCATGAGCTCGAACAAGCTGATGCTGAAGCCGAAGCGCGCGATGGCCGGGATCACGTCGCGGTCGTCGATGCCGTAACGGTCGACCGCGACCTCGACGTAATGCCGCAGGTTCGCGTGGCTGCCCATCACGCCCTTCGGCTTGCCGGTCGTACCCGACGTGTAAAAGACGTACGCGGTGTCGTTCGGCGCGACCGCGCGGCCCGGGTTCTCGCCGAAAAGCTCGGGCGAGACGTGCTCGAGCCGCACGAGCACGCCGCCCGGCACGGGCAACCTATCCGCCAGCTTTTGTTGGGTGAGGACGGCGCGGGGCTCGGTGTCTTCGATGATCGCGCGCATGCGCGCTTCCGGATACGTCGGATCGAGCGGGACGTAGACGGCGCCGGCCTTGAGCACGCCGAGCAGCGCCACGGCGATGTCGAGCGACGGCTCGACGCACACGATCACGCGGTCGCCCGCGCCGACGCCCCGCGCGAAAAGCTCGTGGGCCAGCCGATTCGCGGCCCGGTTGAGCTCCCCGTACGACAAGCGCGCGTCCTTGAAGCGGACGGCGGGCGCGTCGGGCGCGAGTGCCGCCCTGCGCTCGAAACGCTCGTGCGCGAACGCTCCGAGCGCGGGATAGGAGTGCCCTTCGCAAGCGCTCTCGCTCGAGCCGGCGCGCTCGCCCGCGCGCGGATCCGCTGCTTCGAACGACTGGGTCATGAGCGGCTCCGTTCTCCATGCGAGAACCGTTCTCGCCGCGCGGAACGGCCCGAAACACGGTCGGCGCTCGGTTCGAGCCGGAATGCGGTCGGGCACCGCGCAACGCACGGGCGCTCGCTCGGGGCGGATCGCGACGCACGGGGCGCGTTGTCGCGGTCAGGCACGCGGAAGCGCCGTCTACGGGGCGGCGTGCAGTTTGCAAGGTGACCCGTACCGGCCCTCGGGTCTCACCGATGTCGAAACGTCAGCGCCTCGCGAGCTTGCTGCACCAGACGGGAGTGATGCGCGCCGCTCTGGCCTTGCGCTCGAGCGTGCCGAGCCCGTGGCTCAGCGTGCTCACCTACCATCGCTTCCCGACGCCGGGCGGCCACGAGACGTTCGACGACGAGGTCATCGACGTGACGCCCGAGTGCTTCGAGCGTCAGGTCGTTTTTCTCAAGAAGTATTTCAACGTGATCGGGGTGGAGGAGCTCTGCGCGTTCGCCGACGGCAAGCCGCTCCCGCCGAACGCCGTCGCGATCACCTTCGACGACGGTTACCTCGACAATTACGAGGTCGCCCTGCCGATTCTCAAGCGTCACGACGCGAAGGCCGTCTTCTTCATCGCCACCGGCTGCGTCGGGGAGCGGCGCCTCTATTTCTGGGATCGCGTCGCGTACGTGCTCAAGCGGACCGGTCGCGATCGGGTGCACCTCACGTATCCCTTCGCCGTCGACATCGCGCTCGCGGACCGGAAGCTCGCGCTCGAGCGCATCCTGCGCATCGTGAAGACGCACCCCGCCCTGAACCTCGAGCGCTTCCTCGACGAGCTCGGGCACGCGGCGCAGGTGGCGTGGTCGCGCCACCTCGAGCGCTCTTTCGCCGAGCGCCTGCTCATGACGTGGGACCACGTGCGCGAGCTCCGTCGCGCGGGCATGGACGTGCAATCGCACACGCGCTCGCACCGCGTGCTCGACACGCTGCCGCCGGCCGACTTGCTCGACGAGCTCGCGGGCTCACGCGAAGATTTGCAGCGTGAACTCGGCGAGCTGCCGCGCGCCATCGCGTACCCGGTCGGCAATCAAGTCGGCGCCACGTCGCCCATCCGCGCCGCGCTCGCGCAGGCGGGTTACGCCATCGGACTCAGCAGCAACACCGGCTCGAATTCCCTCCACGGCGTCGTCGATCGGTACAACATTCGACGACAGGCCGTTGAGCTCAATCTGCCCGACGCCTATTTGCTCGCGGTGCTCGCGATGCCGTCGCTCGCTCACAAGCAACCTTGGCAAGTCGCCGCCGAGTGAGCCGCAGGCGCCTTTTTGCCTCGACGTGACGAACACTCGAGCACATCCACTCCCGTGCTCGCGGCGAATGCTCGAGAAATACCGCGCTTCTTCGTTGGCCCCGATTTTGCTGAATCACTTGGTCGATGAGACCAAGCAGCAAGAGCCTCCCTATTCCCGTCGCGAACGCGCGCAACAACTTTTCGGACGTCGTCGCGCAAGCACGTCATGGCCAGCGCATCAAACTCACGCGCCACGGAAAAAGCGTCGCCTGGATCGTCGGCGCGACGGATCGCGAAGCGCTCCGGACACAGCCGGGGACACGCGGACGTAAACGATCCGGCTCACGTTGAAATTCCGGGCCTCCGCGCGGAATGCCATGCGACTTTTGTACAATTCTTGAAGGAGCACGCACGGTGAGTCAGCGTGCGGCATTCAAATGCTTTTGGCCGACCGCACGGTGTTGCTCGTCGACCCCGATACGAGCGCCCTCGATTCGCTTTCCGTCGAGCTCAGAGCTCACGGCGCAAAATGCTTCTCCGCGCGGGACGCCGCGACGGCGATCTGGGGAGCGCGCGAAACGCTCCCCGACGCCGTGGTGTGCGAGCTCGAGCTGCCCGACCGCGACGCGACCGCGCTGCTCTTCGAGCTCAGGAACGGCCCGGTCTCGCTGCCGGCCGTCGCGCTCGCCGCCGAGCGACGTGCCCTCGTTCGGCTGCGTGAAAACGGCCATACCCTCGGAAACCGCTTCGAAAAGCGCTTCGCCAAGCCGGCCCGTGCCCTCGACGTGGTCGACGCGATTTGCAGCCTGCTCGGCGACGGCAGCGAAGGTGGCCTGGCACCGTCCCTCGACGTCATCGCCGACGCGCTCGACCGGCACGATTACCGCTCGCTCCTCGGCCGTCTCAACGCGACCACGAGCCATCGTTACTCCGCGCTCTTTCGCTTCGACGAAGGCGCGCTCACCAGCGTCTGGACGTTCGACCGCAAGGAGCCGAAGGTCGACCCGTTTCCGCTCGACGTGCCCGTCACGTCCACGCCGCTCGCCGCGCTGCTCGAACGGTCGCAGGCCGTCTGCATCTCGGACACTGCCGCTGACGAGCGCGTCACTCGCGAGCAACGGCATGCGGACATGCGCGGCTTCGCCGCCGTGCCGCTCCACGGCGTCGACAACGCCGTGTTCGGTGCGATTTGCCACTTCGACCCCGAACCGCAAGCGACCGACGCGGCGTCCCTCGATTTGCTCGAACGCACCGCGAAGATCTTTTGCTTCAACAAACGCCGCGCGCGCCCAAGGTAACGGCGGCTCGGACGTCGAACTCCTCTCGCCGAGAGCGCGCCCGGGGCACTTCGCCACTAGCGGCTCCTGCACGGCTCTCGCCTCTCCGTGACGCGCTGCTCGCGCGTGAAAGGCTCCATGTCGCACTCTCCATCGACTCTCTTCGGCGCGCGCGCGTTCTCGCTCGTGAGCGCGAGTGTGCTCGCCGGTTTGGTCGCGGTGCCGGCCTGCTCGAGCTCGACGTCGTCGCTCGGGTTGACGGGCGGGACGAGCGGCAGCGGCGGCTCCGGCGCGAGCGCGGGCTCGAACGCCACGATTGCCCTCGGCGGACGCGCCGGCGGCGCGAGCTCGGGCGGCGCCGGGAACAACCTGGCGGGGAGCGGCGCCTCGACGAGCATCGTCGTGAGCGAGGCGGGCGCCGCGGGCGCGAACGAAGCGAGCGAAGGGGGCGCCGCCGGCGCGGCCGGTGTGCCGAACATCGACCCGAACGAAGCGTGCGCCGAGAGCACGGCGACCGTCGAGGCCGTCCCTTCGATCCTGCAATTGGTGGTGGACACGAGCGGCTCCATGGACTGGCCGCCCGGCTGGGCTCCCGCGAGCCCGGACGATTCGAAGCCGCCCGGCGCGACCAAGTGGGAAATCACGCGCGACGCCCTGAAAAATGCGGTCGACTCGCTCGACGACGGCACGGCGCTCGGCGCGAATTTCTTCCCCGACACGACTGAAGAC
>Ga0335083_10004388_pt1 | contig 17972 bp, 23 predicted proteins | sample Lox_Sample_42_FD_206716 | JGI IMG/M metagenome (GOLD analysis project Ga0335083, IMG submission 206716) | Soil microbial communities from Loxahatchee National Wildlife Refuge, Florida, United States - Lox_Sample_4.2 | ecosystem: Environmental > Terrestrial > Soil > Wetlands | place: USA...
GGGCGATGCCGCCCCGGGCCTCGATCGGCCGGCGGTAGACTACGACGCTCTGCGCCCGTAGCTCAGCTGGATAGAGCGTCGGTCTACGGAACCGAAGGTCAGAGGTTCGAATCCTCTCGGGCGCGTCACGAATGCCCCGCTACCGCGTCGGAGTCTTCACAGAACCGACCACGGTCCTCCCCTTGCCTGCGGGATACTGGGCGGGCGATGGGGGCCAACCTGGACCTTGTGCGCTCGATCTACGCGGACTGGGAACGCGGGGACTACAGCTCGGTCGCGTGGGCAGATCCGGAGATTGAGTACGTGTTCCCCGATGGACCCGACCAGGGGAGTTGGCGCGGCTTGGCGGGGATGGCCGAGAGTTGGCGCAACGTTCTGGCGGTGTGGGAGAACTGGCGCGGCGAAGCAGAGGAGTATCTGGTGCTTGATGCCGAGCGCGTCCTGGTGTTGGTGCCTCAGCGGACGAGGCAAGACAAGTGGGCTTGAGGTCGGGGAAGTCCTGGCGGACGCAGCGAACCTGTTCCACGTACGCGAGGGAAAGGTGACAAAGCTCGTCCTCTACTGGGACCGCGACCGCGCCCTCGCTGACCTCGGGCTGGAGGAGTAGGCCGTGTCGCAGGAGAACGTGGAGGTTGCGCTGGCGTTGATCGGCGACGCCGATGTGGATCTCGTCCCGCTCGTCCGAGACGACGCCAGCTGGGCCGCAGCCGCTCAAGGTGTCGTGGCGATCCTGCATCCCGATTTCGAGATCGTCGGGACCGTGATCGGCACGGAACGACCCTTTGTCGGGATTGACGGGCTCCGGGAGTTTCTCCTCGACTGGCTCGCTCCCTGGGAGGCGTATCGATCTGAAGTCGTGCGGACCGTCGATCCTGGAGATCAGGTGGTGACGATCTTCCGGATCTTTGGGAGACGCGAGGGAAGCACGTCGGAGCTTGAGAGCAGCGCCGCTTGGACTTGCACGATCCGCGACGGGAAGGTCGCGCGCATCGTCGGCTACGCAGATCCTGACGAGGCCCTCAAAGCCGTGGGGCTGGAGGAGTAGGCAAGCCCCGAGCGGTCGTCGTCATTTTGTGCTTCAGAGTCGCCGACGGTGCGAACACGGTGTGAACATGCCCCACACCGCTCTACGACACTCGTAGGGGGCCGAACAGCCCGAAAAGGGCCGAATCTCGGGCTTTACAACGCTCCACGCCACTCGCGCCGCGTGCTACGGAACCGAAGGTCAGAGGTTCGAATCCTCTCGGGCGTGCTTCGACACGGCCGGAGTTCGCGGGCCTCGGCGTGACGAGCGGCCGAAAGCCTGCGGGATACTGCGTCCGTCATGTCCGAGAACCTGGACCTCGTGCTCTCGATCTACACGGATTGGGAACGCGGAGACTTCAGCCGGGCCGATTGGGCGGACCCAGACATCGAGTACACGTGGGTCGTTGCGTGGGAGACGGGACCGTGAGAGGACTTGCGCGGATGGCGCAGAGGTGGGGTGGTTGGCTCAGCGCTTGGGACAACGTCCACGTCGAGGCGGAGGGCTGCCGCGAAGTTGACGCCGAGCGTGTCCTCGTCCTGTTGAACACCATCGGTCGCGGCAAGACGAGCGGCGTCGAGCTTGAGCAGACTCACGTAAAGGGGGCTGTGGTGTTTCACGTCCGCCACGGCAAGGTGACGAGGCTCGTCCAGTACTGGGACCGCGACCGCGCCCTCACCGACCTGTGCCTGGAGGAGTAGGCGGTGTCGCGGGAGAACGTGGAGCAGGTCCGTGAAGCCGTCGACGCCTTCAACCGGCGCGACCTCGATGCCTATCTGGGGTTGATGGAACCCGACGTGGAGCTCACCCCGTACGAGCGGGTGGTGGAGGGGCTTGGTCCCTATCGGGGACATGACGGCGTCCGGACTTGGTGGCGAGAAACGTTGGCGGCGCTACCAGACCTTCGGGCCGAACTTGATCAGTTGCGAGACTTGGGAGACATGGTGTTCGCAAGGGGCCACCTGCGCGGGACCGGTTCACGAAGCGGAGCACCTATTGAGCGGACTTTGTGGATCGCTGTCGAGGTGCGGGATGGGAAGGCCGTCTCTTGGCACACGCACGCGAGCGAGGCGGAGGCGCTCAAAGCCGTCGGGCTGGAGGAGTAGGCCGACGACGGGGTGCGAACGGGGTGTGAACATGCCCCACACCGCTCAGCACCACTCGTAGGGGGTGGAGCGGCCCGAATAGCCCCGAATCTCGGACTCCACGACGCTCCACACCACTCGCGCCTCAAGCTACGGAACCGAAGGTCAGAGGTTCGAATCCTCTCGGGCGCGCTTCGACACGGCCCAAGTTCGCGGGCTTCGCCTCCGAAAGTGGCGATACTTTCGTATGTCCTCGGCCAACCTGGGCGGGATACTGGGCGAGTGATGGCTGAGGAGTCCACGACGCCCGACCTGGTGGAGCTTGTGCGAGGCACCATTGATCCCCTCAACGTCGGCGATATCGACGCGAGCCTGCGCTTGTACGCTCCCGATGCGTTCTGGGATCTGTCGTCGTTGGGACTGGGAACCTTCGAGGGTGTAGCGGCGATCCGCGGCTTCTTGGAGGAGTGGATCAGCTCCTACGAGGGGTACGAGGTCAAGGGAGAGGAGATCCTCGACCTCGGCAACGGAATTGGGTTCGCCGTGATGCGCCAGGGGGGTCGTCCCTTGGGGAGCACAGGGCATGTTCAAGAACGCTTCGCATCTGTCGCCACATGGGTAGATGGCTTGCTGGTGCGGACCGTCACCTACCTCGACATCGATGAGGCCCGTGCTGCCGCCGAACGCCTCGCCGAGGAACGGGAGTAGGCGATGTCGCAGCCGCCGACGACCCCCGACCTGACCGACCGTACGCGCCAGGTGTTCGACGCTGCCAGTCGCCGGGATTCCGACGCGGTTTTGAGCTTTTTCGCGCCCGACGCGGTAATGGACCTGTCCGATGGCGGGCTTGGAACCTTCCGTGGCATCGGGGCGGTTCGGGGGTTCCTTGAAGACTGGTTCGGAACGTGGGATAGCTACGAAGTCGATCCCGAGGAGGTCTGCGATTTCGGCCACGGCGTCGTGTTCATCGTCTACGGTGAGCAAGGCAGCATGGGCAGCATGGGCAGCGTCGGACAGCGGCGTGCGTGGTGTCTGCTGTGGGTCGAGGACCTGATCTCGTTCGTGGCGGTTTACCTGGACCCCGAACAAGCCCGCGCTGCCGCCCAACGCCTCGCCGAGGAACGGGAGTAGGCGGTGTCGCAGGAGAATGTGGAGATCGTGCGGGCGGCTAACGAGGCGTACAACGCTGGCGATATCGACACAATGCTGAGGTTCTACGCAGTCGACACCGAGGTGATTCCGGATAGCTCCGCCTTCGTTGAGGCACAGCCGCTCCGAGGGCTGGAAGCCTTCAGAGGCTGGCTCGACGAGATTGCAAAGGCCTGGATCAGCGTTCGCTGGGAGATCCAGGAGGCACGGGCCGTTGGAACGGATCGGGTTCTTCTCCGAGGCGATTGGGGAGGTACTGGCCCCGGCAGCGGCATCGAGATCTTGTCGAGTTTTACTGGCATCTACACCGTTCGAGATGGCCAGATCGACAGGCTGGAGTTCTTCGCGGACCACGCCCAGGCCCTCAAAGCCGTGGGCGTGGAGGAGTAGGCGACCTCCTCGCGGTCATCATGGAGTCGCTTCGGGGTCGCCGACGGTGCGAACAGGGTGTGAACATGCCCCACACCGCTCCACGACACTCGTAGGGGTGGAGCGGCCCGGACAGTCCGGAATCTCGGACTCCACGACGGTCTACGACACTCCCGCCCCGAGGTACGGAACCGAAGGTCAGAGGTTCGAATCCTCTCGGGCGCGTTCTCGGATGCCACACTGCCGCAGGGCGTTCGGCTGTTCTTGCGGCCTGATCGACCAGGCGTCGTGCGTTGCGGAGCGGGATACTCGGCGTCGTGTCCGAGAACCTGGACCTTGTGCGCTCGATTCTCTCGGACTGGGAGCGTGGCGACTTCCGCTCGGTCGCCTGGGCGCATCCCGACATCGAGTACGTCCTGATCGGCGGACCCGAACCGGGCAAATGGGACGGCCTCGCGGCGATGACCGCGAGCGTCCGCGACTATATGTCGGCCTGGGAGCACTACGGGATCAGCGTGGAGGAACTTCGCGAGCTTGACCGCGACCGGGTGCTGGCGCTCGTCCGTCTGAGCGGTCGCGGCAAGGCGAGCGGCGTCGATCTCGCGGACGCCGGTGGAACGGGTGCCGAGGTGTGGCACGTGCATGACGGCGTCGTTACCCGCCTTCACATGTACTGGAACCGCAGCCGCGCCTTCGCAGACCTCGGTTTGGAGGAGTAGACGGTGTCGCAGGAGAACGTTGAGAGCGTTAGGCGCGGGTTCGAGGCATTTAGCGAACGCAACCGGGATGCCTGGCTCGCGCTCTGCGATCCCGCGCTGGAGTCCTCGCCGAGTGGCGACTGGCCCGAGACGGCCACCATTCGGGGTCGTGAGGCTGTCTGGGACTTCTACGTGCAGGCCGACGACCCGTGGGAGCCAGGGGCCTATGAACTCGCCGAGGTGATAGACGTCGGAGAGGATCGAGTGCTGGCCAATCAGGTTCGCGAGATGCGAGGCCAGGACAGCGGAGCGACGGTGCGGTACGACTACTGGGTCCTGTTCCGGTTTCGCGCGGGCAAGGCCATCCGCGTCGAATGGTTCCCGAGCCGCGAGCAAGCCCTCAAAGCCGTGGGCCTGGAGGAGTAGGGGCCGCTCTGACGACTCTGGGGTTGCGAACAGGGTGTGAACATGCGCCACACCGCTCCGCACCACTCCCAAGGCCAGGGACGGTGCTCGCAAAGCCCGAATCTCGGACTCCACGACGCTCCACCGCACTCGCGCCGCAAGCTACGGAACCGAAGGTCCGAGGTTCGAATCCTCTCGGGCGCCCTACGAGATGCTCCGCAACGGCGGGCTTGACGACGTTTGGTCGTCGGGTCGCTGAGCGGGATACTGGCAGGCCGTGTCGGAGAACCTGGCCATAGGCGTGACCCTCGCGAAGGAACGGTAGCAGCCGGTGTCATGTGAAAACGTGGAGATCGTCGAGCGGATCTACGCTGAGGGTCTGCTCGACAGCGACGAGGGACACGCACAACTCGCTGATTCTCTCGTCGAGTACGTCAACCCTTTGGATGCAGTTGTTCCAGGTGTGCGGCGCGGAAAGCAGGTCGCTGATGCGCTTCGCGGTCTCCTTGAAGCTTTCGACGAGCGCGAAAATCGCCTCGTCCGAACCTTCGATGCGGGCGACGTGGTAGTGGCTCAGGTTGTGTTCTCTGCGCGCGGGGCAGCGAGCGGCGCCGACGTGCAGCATGAAGAGGCCCACACGTGGACGTTCCGCGACGGCAGAGTCGTTCGATTCGAGTGGGGACGGGATCTGGGTAGCGCCCTCAAAGCTGTGGGGCTGGAGAAGTAGGCGAGAGCCCCCGTCGCGGCGGCCGTCACAGAGCAGGTTCGGTGCCGCCCGAGGGTGCGAACACGTTGTGAACATGCCCCACACCGCTCAGCACCACTCATAGGGCCACGAACGGGACCTCCGAGCCCGAATCTCGGACTCCACGACGCTCCACACCACTCCCGCCGCGTGCTACGGAACCGAAGGTCAGAGGTTCGAATCCTCTCGGGCGCGCTACGACATAGCCTGAGCGCCCGGGCTTCTCCGGGGCAGTCAGAGGGTGCTCGCCGTCGGGGGCGGGCGTGTACAGAAGTGCGAACGCGGCCGCCCTGCCCTGGTCTTCCGCGGGCCGCTCGACGCGCCGAGGTGGCCGGTGCCGGATGTGTGCGCCGCCCTTGACAAGGGAAGAGCGTTCTGAGATGGTCGCCTGGAGGGGGTGTGTCTAAGGGGTGCTGTTGCACTTACGACGTGCTCGATACCAGTTCGGTCAGGAAGCGCCTGTGGTCGCGGTGCGGTTCTCGCTGGCGATCGGCCTCGCGTTCTCGATCCTCGCCTGCTCCGCCGCAACTGCCTCGGCCAGGGCCGTGGTCAGCACCGGAGCCGGCCCGTCGGTGACTGTCCAGGTGACGCCGGTCCTGGCGTGCGGAGGGATCATCGGGGCGAATTGCGCGGACGGCGACCACCAGATGGCCATCCGCCCCGGGCCGGGCTTCGTCCGCGTGGAACAACTCGCGTTCGGTGACCCGACGATCACCAGCTCGGATGGGAAATGCACCGCCGATTTCCTCGCCAACCGTGTGACCTGCGGCGTGTTCCCCACCGAAGTCACGCTCAACATGGGGGACGGCGCCGACCACGTCCAGGTCGGTCCCTCCGAACGGGCATCGGGGCGGCCGCTCGAATGCGTTAGACCCTTGACCCCGCCGGGAATCGTGATGACGGCGTCGCTGGGGCCGGGTGATGACAAGCTCTCGGTGCCCGAAGATACAACGAGCACGGTCTGTCCCGCCGGGGAGCACGCCGTCGGCACGTTTGCACCCAAGCTCACCGTGGACGGGGGCTCGGGCAAAGACGACATCCGCGGTGGCCGGCTGGCTGACAACCTTTCCGGTGGTGGCGAACGCGACGTGCTCATCGGGTATGAGGGCAATGACACGCTCGATGGCGGCGCGGGTGACGACGAAGTCGAAGGAGGGCTCGGCGAAGACGTGATCACCGACACCCACGGCGCGGACATCCTGCACGGGAACGGCGACAACGACCGCCTGACGGGGGGCACGGGCGCCAAGCTGTTCGGGGACTCCGGCGACGACTACTTCAACGAGAAAGGTCCAAGCTCCAACCTCCCGCTGCAGGTGAGCGGAGGGGAAGGGTTCGACACCGTCGACTTCAGTGGCCGCCAGGCATCGCTTGTGCTCGTCGTGGGTAACCCCTCGACCCGCGCCGGCGAAGGCCCCGAACAGGGCAACAACATCGTGGACGCCGAGCGCGTTTTAGGGGGAGACGGAGGCGATCTGATGACCGGCTCGGAGGGAAATGACATCCTCATCGGCAACGGGGGTACCGACTTGATGGACGGCGGGCTGGGCTCCGACACACTCCAAGGCGGCCCAGGAGACGACGAGTTGGTCAGCCCCGAAAACGAGGCCCGTGAACCGGTTTTCGGGAGGGTCGTGTACTCCGACCACCTCGAAGGCGGCGCCGACGAAGACCGCATCCTCGCGAAGAACGGCGCGCCCGACGTCGTGTCCTGCGGGGAAGGCAGCGACACCGCCGAAGTTGACCTGAAAGACAGCCTGGTCGTCCATTTCTTCAAATTCGGTACTGCGACGCTGGAGCTCCCGGACTGCGAGCAGATAATCAAAGAACCCGTGGATGACAGTCCGCCCGGCCGCCCAAGGGGACGGACCATCCGGCTCCGCAGGCACACCGCCATCGTCGTCTTCCGCTGCCCGAAGGTATCGCTGCCGGGCTGCACTGGACAGCTGCTCATACAGGACCCACGGCGCGGCGGGAAGGTTCTCGGGCAAGTCAGCTACGCGCTGAAGCTCGGGCAGACGCGTACGCTGCGGGTGCACCTGGGGCATCGTGCCGTGCGCCTCCTGCGTCGGGTGCGCCGGACGATCGTACGCACCGTAGAGCAGGGGCACTCCAAGATCGGCCCGCGCGGCTCCGAATTTGTGCTAGCCGTCCACGCCCGCTAGCACACGCGCGGGGCGCGCGCGTCCAGAAACGTCGAAACGCCTCCCTTATTTGCGTTTCGGGTGCTCGAAGTGGCCTCCGCCGGCGCGTCGATGCGAAGGAGCGGCTGGTGTACGCTCGTTCAGAGGGCGAGTTCCGGCCGCGTCCAGCGTTCCGCGAGCGTTAGGGCGGCAGGGCACCAATCAACACCGGCAACCTGCGCCGCTTCTCGGGTCGTTGTGCTGCTGGTGTTCGCCGCGTCAACGAACAACGGCGAGCCTTTTGTGCAAAGGGTGTGGACATGCTTAAGCCAACCTTGCGCGGCGCGGCGCGGAGTTGCTAGATTCGCCATCGGTGCGGCTCGGGGCGCTGCGACGGTCTGGGCTCGTTTGACTCGGCGAGAGGCGATGGTGATGGAGGGGCGGCGTCCATTCGCGAGCAGGGCTGATCGACCGCGCGGCGATGCGCGGTCGGCCGCTCCGCTGCAGCGGCCGCGCCTGGCTCTCGCGCTGCTGGCGACCGTCAGCGTCGTGCTCGTGGCAGCGCCCCCGGCCGGGAGCTTCGGCCGGGGCGGTTTGCTCGCCGGTGTGGACGCCGCCGAGGCGGACCCGCTGGTCCAGCAGGGTGGAGCTCTGACGGGCACCGGCACGAAGGGAGAATTCGGGTTCAGTGTCGCCCTGTCGGCCGACGGCGAAACGGCGCTCGTCGGAGAGCCGGGGTACCGGAACCACGCCGGGGCGGCGTGGGTGTTCACCCGCACGGGCGAAACCTGGACCCAGCAGGGCGAAACGCTGAGTGGCGTCCACGCTGGCGAGAGCGGGCAGGGCGAATTCGGCGCCAGCGTGGCGCTCTCGGCGGACGGTAACACCGCGCTGATCGGTGCTTCCGACGACGACGAAGGCGCCGGTGCAGCTTGGGTCTTCACGCGCGAAGGTGAAACGTGGAGCCAGCAGGGCGGCAAGTTGACGGGCAGCGGTAACAACGGCGACGCGGCATTCGGCAGGGGCGTGGCGCTGTCCGCGGACGGCGGTACGGCGTTGATCGGGGGGCCGCGCGAAAACCGGCATGCCGGCGCTGCTTGGGTGTTCACTCGCATTGGCGGCAGCTGGAACGAGCAGGACAAGCTGACAACCGCCGGCAGCGAAGGTTCATTCGGCGAGAGCGTGGCACTGTCCGCCGAAGGCGACCTCGCCCTGATCGGCGCACCGGAAGAAGCTGGCGGCGCAGCCTGGGTGTTCACGAGCATGGGCGGAAGCTGGAACCCACTCGGGGAAAGGCTCACGGGCGCCGGCGAGGGCATCGAAGCGGCTTTTGGACGCCGCGTCGCCCTATCTGCAGAAGGTGACGTCGCGTTGGTCGGCGGCCCCGGGGAAAGTGGAGGCGCGGGTGCGGCTTGGATGTTCTCCCTCGCAGCCGGCACGTGGAGCCAGCAGGGCGGAAAGCTGACCGGCAACGACCACGGCAAGAGCAACTTCGGCTTTGGAGTCGCGCTGTCCGGAGACGGCGAAACCGCTTTGATCGGTGCTCCTGCAGCGGACAAGCTGGGTGCGGTGTACGTGCTCACCCGCGAGGGCGAAACCTGGGTGCAGAGCCCCCGCAAGCTGACCGCCGGCGGGGAGACCGCCGGCGGCGAGTTCGGCAGGAGAATCGCGATGTCCGCCAGCGGGGACACAGCCCTGATCGGTGGCCCCGGCAACAATCACGAAGCCGGTGCAGCCTGGGTGTTCCAAGCGACCACGGAAGCCCACCCCCATTGGTACACCAACGAACGGATGATCGAAGAAGGCCGCTCGACGTCGGTCGTCACCAAGGGCACACTTCACTTCACCGTGGGCGCCGCCAGTCAGATCGCGTGCAAGGCCACGGACACCGAGACGATCGAGAACCCCGTCGGCCACGGTGCCGGGAGCGGCAAGGTCACGAACTTCTCGTTGTCGCACTGCAAGGCAACAGCCGGACCATGCGGGAAGGGAGAAAAGGTCGGCGTGGTTCCCGGAGGCCTCCCATGGATGACAGAACTGCTCGCCGGCCCGCCCATTCGTGACTCACTTCCCCACGTTGAATTCAGCGTGCGTTGCACCGACGGCGCCGTTACGAGGACCGTGGACATCCTCACCGGCACACTGACCCCGGAAGTTGGAAGGAGCGTGCTCGAGTTTGCAAGCGGGTCCGGCGAACTCGGCGAATCGATCGGTGGCGAGGCGACGCTCACGGGCGAAGACTCGCTGAAGGGTCCACCCAAAAGCCAGACCATCACCGCCGAAACCCCGTAGCCGCGATTCAGCCAGCCGGCGGCGTCTGGGCGCACAGACCAGCGGTCGAGGTCGCGCGCCCGAGGCCTTCAGGGGTGTGATCGATTCACCGATGACGGTGGAAGCCCGTGAGATTTGTGCCGAACCTCGTGCCAGCGCTCGTGGCCAGCGCAATCCCGATGGCCTTCGGGATCTACTTGGCACGCCGTGCGGGGCGCCGAGTGCACATAACGGGGCTGGCGCTGATCGCCACCCTCAGCGTCATTTTCGGAGCGTTGGTGTTCTTCGAACATGCAAGCGACGTGAGCGTAGGGCGAGCGCTCATCGGTGCCGCGATCGCTGCCGTGTTCGCCGGCGTGATCCCCCTTACCGTCTACTTCGAGCTCGGCTATCGCCTCAGGTCGCGGTTCGCGCTCCTCTGCTGCTGGGTGATCGGCGCCGGGCCGCTGTATTTCTACGGGATCATCCTGCTGCTCATCATCGTGACGCAGACCCAGTGCACGCCGCACCAGTACGAGTGTCCGTTCTGAGGTCCGTGTGAACGCCGAGAGCCGGCCGATCCCGATCGTGTCGGGCACCGACTTTCACCTCGCTGTGATCCGCAGTACGCGGACTCCGCCGCGGTCGAAGCGTTGCAGCGGTGTAGCTCACAGCCGATCGAAACGACACATGGAACGTGTCAACCACGATCCAGGACACGATTTCGGGCAACGCCGCCGCGCGTCGCTCCGCCGAGGAGAGGCGGGCGACCGCCAGGGCGATGGCGGACGCGATCCGTGCTCGCTACGGCCTCGCGTCCGCAGAGCCGGGTCGGCATGGCCTCGAGTTGGCTGAACGCCGTGGTGCGGTGCCCCGAGTGCCCGCTCATGCGAGGGTGACGAGAATGTGCCGGGGAACACCCGGCCTTGCCCTCCGCCGCCGCGGCTAGCGGCCGCTCGGCCGGCCGCGATACCGCCGGAGCCCGGCGAGCTCGACTCGCTCAGCCCATCATCGGCGGACCGGTGGGGGCGCCTTTCGCTGCCGCCGCAGCGATGTTGGCCCGCAGCTTCTTGAGCGCGAGCACGAACACCTCGGAGAACGTCGGGAACGGCTGGATCGTGTCCGCCAGCACCTCGAGCTGCGTGTGGGCGCGGATCGCGAGCGTCGCCTGCTGCAGCCACTCACCCGCCTCGGGGCCGAGGGCGTAGGCGCCGGTCAGCCGCTGTCCGTCGCTCATCAGCGCCAGGAACCCGTTCTCCTCGGCGTACCTGCGCGAGTAGGCGGCCATCTTCGGCACCTCCGAGAGTGGAACGACGGCGCCGAAGCGCCCCGCCGAAGCGCCCACGGAGGCCGCCTGGGGGTCGGTGTAGACGACCCGGGGAACGGCCTCGTAGTTGGCCCGGCGCGATTCCCCGAGGATGTTCGCCGCCGCCACCTCCCCCTGGTACTTGCCCACGTGCGTCAGCGGCCACAGGCCGTTGACGTCGCCGATCGCCCACAACCGCTCGGCCGCCCGCAGGTGGGCGTCCACCGGCACGCCGTGGGAGTCGGGCTCCACGCCGACGGTCTCCAGCCCGATGTCACGCACTCGTGGGCGCCGCCCCGTGGCCGCGAGCACACGCTCGCCCCTCAACGACCTGCCGTCGTCGAGCTCGAGCACGCATTCCTGCCCCTCACGTCTGGCGGCCGTCACGCTGCAGGACAGCTCGAGTTCGATGCCGTCGCGTTCGAGCGCCTCACCCAGCGCCTGGCCGAGGGGCGCCGGCTCGCGCGAGAGCAGGTTCTCCGACATCTCGATCACCATGGATTCCCCGCCGAGCCGGCGGACCACCTGCGCCATCTCGACTCCCACAGGGCCTCCCCCGAGGATCAGCAGCCGGCTCGGGACCGCCTTCATCGACGTCACCTCCCGGTTCGTCCACAGGCCATCGAGCTCGCGCAGGCCCGGGACGGGCGGCACCACGGGGTCGGCGCCGTTGGCGAGCACCACGTTCTCGGCGGTGTGCCGGACTCCGTCGACCTCCACGACCCCGGGACCGGCCAGCCGTCCGGTGCCGCGGATCAGGTCGATCCCGTTGTCGGCCAGCCACCGCTCCTGGCCGGCGTCGGAGTAGTCGGAGACCATGAAGTTCCGCCACGCGAAAGCGGCCTCAACGTCGACCTCGGCGCTTGCCGCGGCCTCCCGTGCCCCGTGCACCGCCTCACCGGGCCGCAGCAGCGTCTTCGACGGTATGCAGGCCCAGTAGGAGCACTCGCCGCCCACCAGTTCCCGCTCCACCACCGCCACCCGCAGGCCTCCTGCGGCGAGCGCTCCCGCGCAGTGCTCGCCGGGCGATCCCCCGCCGAGCACGATCACGTCGTAGTCGCCGGCCATCGCCTGCGCTCACCCGGCCAGCATCGGCGAAGGGGGTATCTCGGTGTGGCCGCGCACGTCGCGGATCACCATCGCGACCTCGTCGATGTAGCACCAGCTCCAGTCTTCGCCGGGCTCGAGCGACCGGATCAGCGGGTGCCCGATGGCGTGGAAGTGGGCGGTCGCGTGCCGCTGGGGCGAGTCGTCGCAGCAGCCGACGTGACCGCACTCCAGGCAGATGCGCAGGTGCAGCCACTTGGTTCCTTCCCGCAGGCAGTCCTCACAGCCGGCGACGCGCTCGGGCAGCTCCAACACCGTGATCGTGTCGAGGTGCGTGCACGTGGTCATTTCCAGGTCTCTCGTTCGCTGTGCCGGGAGCCGCCGACTTCACTCTCCGGCAACAGCCAACTTCGGTCTGCCGTCAACAGCCAACTTCGGTCTGCCGTCAACAGCCAACGTTACCCGTCCGGAGCGGGCTGCTGCACTTCCCGGCGGACCCGCTGTTCGAGCGCCCCCAGCAGTGCCTTTTCGTGGCGCAGTGTGTCTTCCGAGACGTTGCCCGCGCCGTGTACGAGTTCGTGCACGCGCACGGCCATCACGGCCGCGATCAGGCCGCTCGCCGACCTCCCGGAGGCCTTGTCTGCGAGCTGGGAGAGCGTGTGGCCCCCGCGCAGCGAGTCGCGCAGCTCGGTTGGGGAGAGGCCCAGGTACCGCGCGGCGACCGCCACCGTCGGCTCGTAGGAGACAGAGCGTGCCAGCCGCGCCTGCACCCGGCTGCGAATTCGCGCGATCCTCGTCTGCGCTTCGGCCTCGGTGATCCGTTTCGCCGCCACCTGCGCTTCGATCCTCCGGACCCGCGGGTGCATGATCGATTCGAGCAGCCCCAGGGCCGAGTGGCCGGGAGTGGTGGCCGCCACCGCCGCCAGCGACCGCCCCGAGCTCAGTTCGTGGCGCAGCTTCGCCTTGCTGATTCCGAAGTAGGCCGACGCCTCCGCCAGGTCGCCCCGTGGTTCGCCGGCGCCGCTGCCACCTGCGGCTCCGCCGCTGACGCCGCCCGTGCTCCTCGCCGGGCGGGACCCTCCCGCGCCGCCGTGCGCGAGTTGCAGGCGCGCGCGGCCGCTCGCCTGCCTCTTGCCCGAGCCGCCGGTGGCGGCGATCACTATCCCGACCACCACGGCGGTCACCGCGATCGCCCCCATCACGATCCTTGTCCGGCTGCCTCGCATCTCGGGATACCGCGGCGGCACACTACTGAGCGCCAGGCCGGTCCTCGCCGGTCCCCGTGGCAGGATGGCGCGTCATGGAGCGCGAATCGCTCGTCGTCCTGCCACCCGAGCTGACCCGGGAGGCCGCCCGCGCGCCCGGAGACTTCCTGTTGGGCATCGACGGTGGCGCCACGAAGACCCTCGCAGCGGTGCTCGACATCCGTTCCGGCGCTGTCTATCTCGGCCACGCGGGGCCCAGCAACGAGGACGCGATCGGCCCCGCGGCGGCGGTCCAGGCACTGCTGAGCGCCGCCGAGGAGGCGATGCGGGGCGCGGGAATCGGCGATGGCGACCTCGCGGGAGCGGTGCTGGCGGTCGCTGGAACCGACACCGATGCCGTGGCGCGGCAGCTGCGCCGCACCCGCACCGAGGCGTGGACCGTCGTCAACGACGTGGTGGGCGCGTGGGCCGTCGCCACCGGGGCGGCCGACGGCGTGGCGGTGATCGCCGGGACCGGGTCGAACGTGTTCGGTGTCGGCCCCTCGGGGTCCTGGCGCGCGGGAGGGTGGGGGCACATGCTCGGCGACGAGGGGGGTGCCTACTGGCTCGGCGTGCAGTCGATCAAGGCGGCCCTTGCCGACCGCGAGGCCTCGGGTCCGCTCACGTCGCTGACGGGCGCCCTGGTCGAGTTCTTCGGCGTCCCGAGCGTCGAGTCGCTCGCCAGCCTCGTGTACTCCAAGCCGCTGACGAAGTCCGAAATCGCCGCATTCGCCGTGCAGAGCGGCAAGATCGCCGACGCCGGCGACGAGGTCGCATGCGAGATCTACGAGCGGGGTGCGCGCGAGCTCGGACGCCAGGTGGCGGCGGTGGTCGAGCGCGCAGGCCTCGCGGGGCACGAGTTTCCCGTCGGCCTGATCGGCAGCGTGTTCCGCTCGGGCGAGGTGTTCACCGCGCCGCTGTGCCGCCACGTGCGCGCGGCCGCCCCCGAGGCGGACATAACCCGCGTCGATGCCCCACCGGTGACCGGCAGCATTCTGCTCGCCGCCCGCGTGGCCGGCTGCTCGGAGGAGGTGGAGCTGCGCCTGCTCGAGGGGGCGCTGACGGCGGCGAACGCCCCCCCGGCCCGGAAGGACTAGGCCGCGGCCCGCAGCCGCTGCTCGATCGCGATCCTGTCCCCGATCCCCCCGGGACCGGTCCCTTCCAGCCTCACCGCCGCCGCCGCGGCGGCGAAGGCCGCCGCCGGCACGGGCTCGGCGCCGCGGTGGAGCTCCGCGAACATCGCCGCCGCGAACACGTCGCCCGCGCCGAGGTCGTCCGCCGGGGCGGACACGCGGGGACCCCCGATCTCGAGCTCCCCGCCCTCAGGGAGCAGCAGCGAGCCGCCCGCAGGTCCGGCGGTGATCGCCACGACGGCGCCCGCCCCCAGACCGCCCGCGAGCAGCCCCTCGCAGTATTCGCGCTCTTCGACGCTCAGCACGATCGCGTTGCAAAGCGCTCCGAGTGCCTCCTGCTCCGGCGTCGCGCGTGCGGGCTCGACCGAGGATCCCGGTCCATTCCAGCGCCGCACCAGCCCCTGTGGTGTGAGTCCCACGAATGTCCCCTCGCGGGGCCGGCACGTGGTTATCTCCCGCGCCACCGGAGCGAGGTGCACGACCCCGGCCTCGGGCACGAGCTGCGAGGTGACCTCGGGCGAGAGCTCCCCCGCCCACCCGACCAGGCGCTGGCGGCGCCCGGCTCCCGAGCCGGAGGTCTCGAGCGTCGTCGTGTGCTCCGCCGCCGCGACCCTCAGCTCGTCGAGCTCGCCGGCGTAGGGCGCCAGCAGCTCCTCGATCTCGCCGGGCACGCCGCGCGTGACCACGACCGTGCTCAGCCCAAGCCGGGCGGCCTGGATCGCGCTGTAGAAGGCGCTGCCGCCCACCCGACGCTCTCCCCCGGGCAGAATGTCAACGGTCACGTGGCCCACGGCCGCGTAGTCGAAGCCCACGGGTGGCGCCCTCAATCCCCGGGATGGCCCGGGACGCCCCCTGCCGAGCGGGGGAGGGATCCGGCGACCGGGGGTGAAGGGACCACATCAAACGCCCGTGCCGACTGTTGTCGCATGACGATGAGCATCATCCGTAAGTCACGCTCCGTCGTGACGATCCTCGCGGGAACGCTGGCGGCGGCCGCCCTCGCTGCGCCGGGCGCTCCTGCAGCTGCCGCAGCCCAGCGGAAGGCCACCCATGCCGGCTCGCCATATCCCTCCGAGGCGACACGCCCGGCGCGGGCTCCCGGCTCCGGCGGGCGCGCGCTCGCCCACATGGCATCGAGCACGTCGAAGAAGAAGCCCAAGCCGGCCCTCCACGGCAACCCGGCCCGGGCGCTTGTCAGCTTCCAGGCGATGCAGAAGGCTTACTACATCAAGGGCTCCGGGCTGTACGCCGGCGAACCGTTCTCCTACCTGTGGCCGTTCTCGCAGGCGTTCGCGGCCACCGTCAGCATGTCGTTCATACCCCACCTGGGCGTGAGCCTCTCGCAGGAACTCCACGCCCGCCTGGCGGGTCTCAACAACTACCTCGACCTCGACAACTCGGCCGCTCCCGAAGGGACCTTCACGAGTGGGCTGCCCGCATTCGACGGCACCGTGGCGCCCCCGGCCGGCCCCGGCGGCGCGAAGTACTACGACGACAACGACTGGGTGGGTCTCGAGCTGGTGCGGCTGTACGAGATGTCGCACGCGCAGGCGCTGCTCGGCAGCGCGGAAGGGATCATGGCCTTCGAGATGGCCGGCTGGCAGGAAAACCCGGAATTCGGATGTCCCGGCGGGATCCCGTTCTCGAACCTGGCCGAAAACAACCAGCGCAACACCGTCACGACCGCCCCGGCGGCTGAGCTGGCCACACAGCTGTACCGGCTGACCAAGAACATCGAATACCTGCGCTTCGCCGAAAAGGCCTACACGTGGGTGCGAACGTGCCTGCTCACCCCCGCCGGGCTGTACGCCGACCACGTCAACCGCCGCGGCGTGGTCGAACCGAAGCTGTGGAGCTACAACCAGGGCAGCATGATCGGCGCCGGGACGCTGCTCTACCAGGCGACCCACAACGGCGGGTACCTCTACCAGGCGAGACAGACTGCGAAGGCGGCCCTCGCCTACTTCACGCCGCAGCTGCTCGGCGAAGAAATCCCCTTCTTCGCATCCGTCTACTTCCGGAACCTGCTGTACCTCGACTCGGTCACCCACGACCCCCCGGGGGCACGCATCGCCCAGGCCTACGTGGACTACGCGTGGACGCACCTGCGCGAGCCGAACTACCTGTTCGTGGCCGGCTCGCCGGCCACGGCCCAGCTGCTCGTGCAGAGCGCGATCGTCCAGATCTACGCGCTGCTGTCGTCGCCCCCGAGCACCTACTTCTAGCCGCCCGGCTAGGCTGGGCCGCGTGAACGAGCCCGGCAACCTCACCACGGCGGCAGGCCTCGAGGCCCTGCACGCCGAACTCGCGGAGCTCGAGGGCGACGGCCGGCGGGAGATCGCCGCGCGCATCAAGACCGCGCGCGAATGGGGTGACCTCAAGGAGAACAGCGAGTACCACGACGCCAAGAACGAGCAGGCCCACCTCGAGACCCGCATCCAGCGCCTGAGGGAGAAGATCGCCAACGCGGTCGTGGTCGAGGAGTCCGCCGCCGCCGGAGGCGTGGTCGGCTTCGGCTCGACGGTGGTGGTCCGCGACGAGGACGGGCGCGAGCAGACCTGGCAGATCGTCAGCTCGCGCGACGCCTCACCCTCGCAGGGACGCGTGTCGGCCGAATCGCCGATGGCTTCTGCGCTGATGGGGTGCCAGAGCGGCGATCAGGTGGCGGTGGCACTGCCGCGCGGGACGCGCTCGCTGACGATCCTGTCCGTCAGCTGAGGGCCTTCGCGGCGCGACGCAGCGCCCGCCGGTGGGCGCGCGCGTACACCTTGCCGGTGGTGCGCACGAACCTCTTGGTGGGTGGGGCATACAGGCGCTCTCCCTGCTTGAGCGCCTGCCGTTGCAGCCTGTGCCGCCGCTTGGCGATCGCCTTCAACAGCGCCTTGCGCGTGCCGGGTCCGAGGCTCGGTTCGGCCCCCTTGCGTCCATGCGAACGGCGAACACGGGCGGCGAGCACGGCGAGGTCGTGGTCCTCGCCCAGCAGTTCTCCCAGCCCGTCGGCACGCCTGGCGAGCTTTCGCAGCGGCGCCGACTCGCGGTCCCGACGCTCACCCCGCTTGGGCGAGCCCCCTGGAAGCGCCAGCGTGAACGGCGAGGGGGAGGGACGCCGCTGGAGCATTTCGCCCACGTAGCGGAGGTCCTTGACCCGTTTTCGCCACTCGTGCATCGCCAGCGAGCGTTCGCCCTTGGACGCCCGCGCCCGTTTGAAGCGCCGCCGCCCTGCCCCGTACAGGCGATGCAGGCCCGGCTCGAGCAGCTCGCGCTCGCGCCGCTGCGGGTCCTGCCAGGTCTGCACCCGCAGCCTGCAGGCGCTGAGGTCCGCAACCACCAGCGCCATCCGGACGGGATCTCCGAGCGTCTCCGCGCGGGCTCGTTCGCGCTCGTCCACGAGTCG
>Ga0335083_10004389_pt1 | contig 17969 bp, 14 predicted proteins | sample Lox_Sample_42_FD_206716 | JGI IMG/M metagenome (GOLD analysis project Ga0335083, IMG submission 206716) | Soil microbial communities from Loxahatchee National Wildlife Refuge, Florida, United States - Lox_Sample_4.2 | ecosystem: Environmental > Terrestrial > Soil > Wetlands | place: USA...
CGGATTGAGCAACGGACGTCCAGACGTCCGCGCCTCGCGCACCTTCTGGTTGAAGCCGGCGAGGTTGCGCACGCGAAGGTCCGACATCAGGCGATAGCGGTTCTCCATCTCGCCCACGCACCAGGCAAGCGCGTTGGCGGCGAGCTTCATGTCGGTCACCACCGGCGCGAGCAGATGCGGGATGCCCTCGTAGACGGAAAGCTCCAGCATCTTCGGGTCGATCATGATCATGCGCACGTCGTCGGGCGTGGCCTTGTAGAGCATCGACAGGATCATCGCGTTCACCGCGACCGACTTGCCCGAGCCTGTGGTGCCCGCCACCAGCATGTGCGGTGCCTTGGCCAAGTCCGCCACCACCGGCTCGCCGGTGATGCCCTTGCCCATGGCCAGGGTGAGCAACGAATCGGAACCGCGGTATTCGGCCGAGTCGAGGATTTCCGAAAGCGCGATCATCTGCCGGTGCTCGTTCGGCAGCTCCAGCCCCATGCAGGTCTTGCCGGGGATCGTTTCGACCACGCGCACGGAGGAGCGGCCCAGTCCACGCGCGAGATCCTTCATCAGCGCCACGATCTGGTTGCCGCGCACGCCCACGGCGGGTTCCACTTCAAAGCGCGTGATCACCGGGCCGGCCGATGCACCCACGACGGAAACCGGGACCTTGAACTCGCGCAGGCGTTGCTCGATGAGCTCGCCGGTTTCCGCCAGCTGCGCATCGTCGATCGCATCGAATGACGGACGCGGCGGCGCGAGCAAGGCAAGCGGCGGCAGCACCGGGTCGTTGCGCGGCCGGGTCGGCGTGGACATGACGGGATGCACCACGTCGGCACGGGTGGCGCTTTGCATGTCGTCGTTTGCCGCGACATGGCGCGCCGGCGCGATGACGCCCGACGGCGGCATGGGCAGCCGCGTGCTTTCGATTTCATCGGCGGGCGTGATCTCCGCCGGCGCCTCGATGGCAACCCCATGGGATGCCAGCACACGTTGCGCATCGACGCTCGCCAGCGACGGCGCTTCGGCTTGCGCGGAAAGCGATACGGTGCGCGGTGACGATGCGTGTGCCGCTGCCGCACCCGGTACGACCACGGCATGGCCACGCAACTCCGCTGACTTGACGAGCGGTGCGGCCCTGGCCAACGGCATCGAAGCAGTGGGCGGCGCGCGTCCGTGCTTGGGTGTCAGCCACGGTTCGCGGATCACTTTCTCGGTGCGCAAAGGTTGGCGCGTGCGAGGGCTGAACGAGGGCATGGGCGGCAACGGTTGTTCCGCACGCACAGGCGCTGCCGTGGGGGGCGCGGGGGCTTGTGTTCGCCGTACCGCATCGCCCTGGCGCTTGTGTGATTTCATGGCCTTGCGTTCCACCCGTCGCACCGCGCCGCGGGAGCGCGAAGGTGAGCGCGGCTGGCCGCGGCGCGATGCCACCCGATCCACGGCGTGCTGCAACACCGTGGCCAGCCCATCGATGACGACCGACACGCGGCCTAACATGGCCCGCCACGGCACGCCGAGATACCAGGGGAGGGCAGCCGCCAGCATGCCAAGCATCAATACGCTGCTCAGGCCCGCGCCAAGCAGACGGGTCCACGCATGGGCCAATGCGCGGCACACCGCGCCGCCCACGTTGGCATCGTCGGTGTAGTGGTCAATCACCAGGCCTTCCAGCGTCGCGCAGGCCAGCAACACCAGCAGCGCGCCAAGCCAGAAACGAATGGTGCCTTCGCCACCCGGCGGGCGCGGGCCACGCGCCATCAGCCGCCTGCCGAGGCGCCACAGGAGAGGAATCAAGCAGAGGGTGGACAGCCCGAAGGCGCCAAAAAAGAAAGTGAGCATGCCGGAGTGTTCGATGCTGCCACGTGCAAACTCAGCATGTTAGCGCCAATGCCTAACGAGCGTCAGCAGATCGTGCTGCAACCGGCTGACATGATTGGCGGCACTACTTGCCGATGCAGAACGAACTGAAGATCGCACCCAGCAGGTCGTCGCTGGTGTAGGTGCCGGTGATTTCGCCCAGCGCGTGCTGGGCCTGGCGCAGTTCCTCGGCCGCGAGTTCGCCGGCGCGAGTGGCACGCAGCACTTGGTCGGCCTGTTCCAGATGGACAGTCACCTGTTCCAGCGCAAGCACGTGCCGGCGACGCGCGCTGAAGGCGCCTTCGCCGCTGCCCGCACCGGCGACCTGCCTGAGGTGCTCGCGCAGCGCATTCAGGCCCTCGCCCGTCTTGGCCGAGGCCCATACCCAGACGCCGTCGGGCCGCGTCTCGTATCGCGCGCCGACATGTTCCAGGTCGATCTTGTTGATCAGCACCAGGCGCTCGACGCTGGCCGGAAGATCGGCGAGCAGCACGAGGTCGAATTCGACGTGATCGGCGTCGGTCACCAGCAACGCCATATCGGCGCGCGCCAGTTCGCCACGCGCGCGACGCACGCCTTCCTGTTCCACCGGATCGTCGGTCTCGCGCAATCCCGCTGTATCGGCCAATTCCAGCGCGACGCCATCGAGATGGAGCTGCTCGCGCAGCACGTCGCGCGTGGTGCCGGCGATGTCGGTGACGATGGCGCGGTCGCTGCCGGCGAGCGCGTTCAACAGGCTGGACTTTCCCGCGTTTGGACGTCCAATGATCGCCACGCGCAAACCGTCGTTGAGGCGCACGCCGCGCTGCGCCTCGCACAACAAAGCGGCCAGCTGCACGCGCAAGGCATCGAGTTGCTGTGTGATCAGCGGATCCGCCAGGAAGTCGATTTCCTCCTCGGGAAAATCGATTGCCGCCTCGATGTGTACGCGCAAGGCCACCAGCGATTGCAGCAGCTCATACACCTTGTACGAGAACACGCCTTCCATCGAGCGCAATGCGGCGCGCGCGCCAGCCTGCGAACGCGCAGCGATCAGGTCAGCCACCGCCTCGGCCTGCGCGAGATCCAGCTTGCCGTTCAAGAACGCGCGCTCGGTGAATTCACCGGGACGCGCCAGCCGCGCGCCCATGTTGCAGATGCGTCGCAACAGCGCATCGAGCAGCACCGGGCTGCCGTGACCTTGCAACTCCAGCACATGCTCACCCGTGTAGGAAGCCGGCGCCGGGAAATAGAGCAGCAGGCCACGATCGATCAACTCACCGTCGCTTTCGCGGAAGGCGGCGAAGTGGGCGTGGCGGGGATCGGGGTCGCGTCCCAGCAGTTCGTGCGCTATGCCAGGTACAGCGGGACCGGACACGCGCAACACCCCGACACCGGCGGCGCCGGAAGCACTGGCGATGGCGGCGATGGTATCAGCGGAGGTCATGGGTGGAATTATGCAGGCTGGTAAAGGTTCTGAGGAAATTGGCGTCTGCTGTTGGATGGAAGGACTGGCAGGACCATTGCGCACTGGGTGCGCTCCTACAGTCGAGCGACAAAGCGATCAAAAGGACGGAATCCGCAGACGAAAAAAAGGCCGCATCAGCGGCCTTTTTCCTCAAAACGGCGACAGCGGTCAGCCCGCCTTCGCCTTCTCTTCCGCGCGATCCACACTGCGCGTGATCAGCCACTGCTGCGTCAGGCTGGTCAGGCCGTTGACCACCCAGTACAGCACCAGGCCCGCCGGGAAGAACAGGAACATGAAGCCGAATACCACCGGCATCACCTTCATCATCTTCTGCTGCGCCGGGTCCATGCCCGCAGCGGCCGGCGTCAGCCACTGCGTCGCCAGCATCACCAGGATGTAAAGGATCGGCAGCACGAACAGCGGATCAGGCGCGGAAAGGTCGTGCACCCAGCCGAAGAACGGCGCGTGACGCAGTTCGACGCTTTCCATCAGCACGCGATACAGACCGAAGAACACCGGCATGGTGATGAGGATGGGGAGGCAGCCCGACATCGGGTTGACCTTCTCCTTCTTGTACAGCTCCATCATCGCCTGCTGCATCTTCATCTTGTCGTCGCCGTAACGCTCCTTCAGAGCAGTCACGCGCGGCTGCAGCTTGCGCATCTTGGCGCCGGAGCGGAACTGCGCGGCAGTGAGTTTCCACAGCGCGCCCTTCAGCAGCAGCACCAGCAGGATGATGGCCACGCCCCAGTTGCCGCTGATCGCGTGCAGCTGCGACAACAGCCAGTGCAGCGGCTGCGCCACGACGGTCAGCCAACCGTAGTTGGTGGTGAGATCCAGGCCCGGCGCCACGGTGTCGAGCGTACCCTGCAACTTGGGACCCATATACAGGCGTGAAGCGATGGTCGTGCTCTGACCCGGAGCCACGCTCAGCGACGGACCGATCGCGCGGATCAGGTACATGGGCTGCGCGGTGTCGGGATTGATCACGCTGGTGCTGTACGTGTTGGCTTCCTGTCCCTGCGGAATCCATGCCACGAAGAAGTAGTGCTGCAGCATCGATGCCCAGCCGCCGGTGATGACGTGGTTGAGCGGCTTCTTCGCGAAATCGGCGAAGGGCAGCGTGGACATCTTGTCTTCCGGGCTGTACCAGGCGGCGCCGTAGAAGCTGTGCGAGGACGGGTCGCTGAAGTTCTGCCACCAGCTCTTCTGCTGCACCGGCGCCACGCGCTGCAGCTGCGTATAGGCATTGCCCTGCCACGCGTTGCTGCCGGCGTTGTCGATCTTCTCGCCCACGGAAATGACGTAGCTGCCGCGCTTGAGCGTATAGGTCTTGGTAACCGTCAGGCCCGAGGCGTCCGTCCAGGTGAGGTCGGCCTTCAGTTCGTCCTGGCCTTGCACCAGCGCATAGCTGGTCTGCGCGGCCTGGAACACGGCGCGATGATCGGGTGCAGCACCCTGGTTGCTCACCAGGCCGCTCTGCGCCACGAAATACTGGGAACGCTCGTCATCAAGAAGACGGACCGGCGCCGGGTCCGGATCCTTCCTGGTGCGCGGAATGGACGGGTAGTTGAGCAGCTCCGAACGCACCACGGTGCCGCCGCGGGTATCCACGGTGAGGCGAAGCACGTCGGTGGTCAGCGTGATCAGTTGCGCGGAAGCTTCCGTCGTCGTACCCGGCACCGCGGCGGGAGCGGTGGCGGCGGGAGCGGAAGCGCCCGGCACGCTGGCGTCGGCGGCAGGCACTGCGGCGCTGGAGGACGATGCAGCGGCGACCTGTGGTTTCGGGCTGTAATCCTTGTCCCAGGCCATGAAAAGCAGGTAGGCCACGGCCAACAGGGCAAAGATGAGGAACGTACGCGTTTGATTCATCGCGGAGCAGATCCGGTGCATGCCGCGACATCGGGCCGCGGAACAGGGTGAATAAAGGTCAACGCACGATTGTGCCGGCCGCATCGCCCGGCTTCAATGTGGCCTCGAGCCTCACGGAACGCAGTTTCTTCCAGAGCAACTGCAGTTCATCGAGCAGCTCAGGGCCGGGCAGGTGCGCCGCCTGCTCGCGTGCCATCACCATGAGGTCGATGGCCGGAAGCTCAAGGCGATGGCGCCGGAACGATTCGCGCACGAGGCGCTTGAGGCGGTTGCGATCCACCGCGCGCTTGGACACGCGCTTGGAAATGGCCAGGCCCAGGCGAGGGTGATCAAGCCCGTTGGGGCGATAGCGCACAGAAAAACAGCGGCCGCCGAAGCGGCCGCTGACATGACGCAAGGCGGCAAAATCACCGGCGCGGCGAAGCCGCGCCTCGCGCGGCAGGCCGGCGGCACGCATCAGGGCGCGCCGCTTACGGGATCAGGCGCTTACGACCCTTGGCGCGACGCGCGTTCAGGATCTTGCGGCCGTCGGCCGTCGCCATGCGGGCGCGGAAGCCGTGGGTACGGGCGCGCTTGAGCTTGCTGGGCTGGAAGGTTCGCTTCGACATGGCTTCGTCCGAAGTTAAAGTGATAAAAAGGTTGGAAATTATGCAGGGTTATGGCGGGCGCTGTCAAATCCACCTGTCAAAGGGGTTGACATCAGCCTGTTGGCTTCCTGTGGATATCCATGTGGATATCCATCCCATGAAGGAGGGTTCGTGCTGCTAGACTTGCCGGTCCACCCCGCGCGAAAGCGCCCCTTCCTGTGGTTGAAAAGTATCCATGAGTGACCTGTGGCGGCGCTGTCTCGAGCGTCTCGAGGGCGAACTTAACGCCGAAGACCTGCACACCTGGCTGATGCCGCTGCAGGCGCGCGACGACACCCATGGCCTGCAGCTGTTCGCCCCCAATCCGTACACCCTGGACACGGTTCGCGAGCGCTACCTGGCGCGCATCGAGACGGTGATCAGCCAGCTGACCGGGCATGAGCTGACGGTCAAGCTGGAGGTCGGCTCCAGTTCGCCCCGCGCCAATCCCAGCGGCAAGATTGCCCCTCCCGCGGCTGCCAGGCCTGCGGCGGCATCTACCGCAACGATGATGGCCGAACCCCCGGCGCCCAGCTTCAACCACAACCTGGACCCGCACTACACGTTCGAAACCTTCGTCGAAGGCAAATCCAACCAGCTGGGCAAGGCCGCCGCCATGCAGGTGGCGATGAATCCGGGCCGCGCCTACAACCCGCTGCTGCTGTACGGCGGCACGGGCCTGGGCAAAACGCATCTGATGCACGCCACTGGCAACCTGATGCGCGAGCGCAATCCGGACTTCAAGGTGCTGTACCTGCGCTCCGAACAGTTCGTCGGCTCGATGATCGAGGCGCTGCGCACCAAGAGCATGGACGAGTTCAAGCGCCGCTTCCGTTCGGTGGACGCGCTGCTGATCGACGACATCCAGTTCTTCGCGGGCAAGGACACCACCCAGGAAGAGTTTTTCCACACCTTCAACGCGCTGTTCGAATCCAAGCAGCAGATCATCCTCACCTGCGACCGCTACCCGAAGGAAGTGGACAAGCTGGAGCCGCGGCTGAAGTCGCGCCTGGGCTGGGGCCTCTCGGTGGCGATCGAGCCGCCGGATTTCGAGACGCGCGCGGCGATCCTGCTGTCCAAGGCGCACGACAAGGGCGTGGCGGTGGGGGAAAACGTGGCGATGCTGCTGGCCAAGCGCATCCGCTCCAACGTGCGCGACCTCGAAGGCGCGCTCAATACGCTGGCGGCGCGTGCCAACTTCTACGGCAAGCCGATCACCATCGATTTCGCCGAGGAAACCCTGCGCGACCTGCTGGCCACGCATGCGCAGGCGGTCACGGTGCCCAACATCCAGAAGATCGTGGCCGACTACTACCAGGTGCGCCTGCAGGACCTGCTGTCCAAGCGCCGCGTGCGCTCGCTGGCGCGTCCGCGACAGATCGCCATGGCGCTGTCCAAGGAATTGACCGAACACAGCCTGCCGGAAATCGGAGAGGCGTTCGGCGGCCGCGACCACACCACGGTGCTGCACGCCTGCCGCACGATCAAGAAGCATTGCGAGACCGATACCCGGATGCGCCAGGACTGGGAACAGCTGATCCGCATCCTCACCGGCTGAATTACCGGGGGTTGTGCATGAAATGCTTGAAAAGTGTGGTGGCAAGCTGTGGATAATAGGTGGACGATTCGGCCGGCAAAGTTATCCACATTCGGCCCACAATCTTCCGGCCCTTTGGAACACAATGAGAGAATCATATAAAGTTTTGATTCTCTTAGTTTTTTTTTGATTTTTGAGTTATCCACTCCGCCTACCACCACTACAGAACTTCTTTTAAAAACAGAAAAGCAGGTTTAGGGGAAGCGAAAACATGCAATTCAGCATCCAACGAGAAGCTCTGCTCAAGCCGCTTCAGCAAGTCGTCGGCGTGGTCGAACGCCGGCAGACACTGCCTGTGCTTGCCAACCTGCTGGTGAAGGTCGCCGACGGCAAACTGTCGATGACGGGTACCGACCTCGAAGTCGAAATGGTCGCGACCACGGCTGCCGACAAGCTGGCCGACGGGGAGATCACCATCCCGGCGCGCAAGCTGTTCGACATCGTGCGTGCGCTGCCCGACGGTGCGCAGATCGACTTGAAGCTCAATGGCGACCGGGTGGCACTGAACGCGGGACGTAGCCGCTTCACGCTGGCCACGCTGCCTGCCACGGAGTTCCCGACCATCGATGAAATCGAGTTGGTCGAGCGGGTCACGCTACCGGAAGAAGTGCTGCGCGACCTGATGGAACGCACGGCCTTCGCCATGGCGAACCAGGACGTGCGCTACTACTTGAACGGCATGCTGCTGGACCTGCAGGAGCACACGCTGCGCTGCGTCGCCACCGACGGTCATCGTCTGGCGCTGAAGGAAACCAAGCTGGACAGCAAGGTGGCCGCGCGTCGCCAGATCATCATTCCGCGCAAGGGCGTGAACGAGCTGATCGGTCTGTTCGAGACGGGCGATGGCCAGGTCGAACTGGAATTCGGCCGCAACCACCTGCGCGTGCGTCGTGGTGACGTGGTGTTCACCTCGAAGCTGATCGATGGCCGTTTTCCGGATTACGAAGCAGTGATCCCGCTCGGTGCCGATAAGCACGCCTCACTCGATCGTGAAGTGCTGCGCGGCGCACTGCAGCGTGCTGCCATTCTTTCCAACGAAAAGTACCGTGGCGTGAAGCTGGAACTCTCCCCGGGCAAGCTGCGCATCGTCGCCCACAACCCGGAGCAGGAAGAGGCCGTAGAAGAAGTCGAGGCCGAGACGGTGGTGTCCGATCTTGCCGTCGGCTTCAACGTTGGCTACCTGCTGGATGCACTGGGTGCACTGCGCGGTGAGCGCGCTCGCCTGAACCTCCGTGACGCACAGTCCAGCTGTCTGGTGCAGGAAGACGATAGCGACCAGGCTCGCCACGTGATCATGCCGCTGCGCCTGTGATGTGGGGCAGGCGTTTGCCGGAAACGGGCAAGCCACAAGGGAACGCCGGGGCCGTCGCAAGACGCTCCGGCGTTCTTGCTTCGGGGGCAGGGTAAATGCGCCTTGAGAGTCTGCGCATCCAGGGCCTGCGTTGCCTGGCGGATGTCACCATACCCTTATTGCCTGGCGTGACGGTGTTTGCCGGCGCCAACGGGGCAGGCAAGACCAGCCTGCTGGAAGCGGCTTTCCTGCTTTCGCATGGACGATCCTTCCGGGCGGGTGCCAAGGACGCCTTGCTCCAACGTGGTGCCGAGCGGTTGTCGGTGTTCGCGCAACTGCGTCACGACGATGGGCAATCCCGTCGGTTGGGTCTGGGCCGGCAGGGCGTGCGCTGGGAGGCCAGGGTGGACGGGCAGCTGGCGACACTCAGCGAATTGGTGGGCGAGTGCGCCGTGGTCTGTTTCGAACCGGGATCCCACGCCCTTATCGCAGGCGGGGCGGAAGAACGACGGCGTTACCTGGATTGGGGCGTGTTCCACGTGGAACACGAGTTCTTTCTGGCCTGGCGGCGTTATCAGCGGGCACTAAAGCAACGCAACAGCTTGTTGCGAGCCGGCAACCCCGTCCCCGACGCCCAGTTCCTGCCTTGGGAGGCTGAGTTGGCCTCCGCGGCGGAGGTCATCGATCGGCAACGGCAGGTTTACCTCGGTGCACTCCGCCCCCATTTAGAACAGGCCATGGCGGCACTCTTGCCAGAGCTCGGCGCAGTGGAGCTGCGCTACAAGCGCGGTTGGGCGGAGGAGGCCGGTCTGGCGGATGTACTAGCCTCGCAGCGAGGGCGTGATCTTTCGCGCGGGCACACCACGGTGGGTTCTCACCGCGCCGATTGGTCGCTGGCGTTCGAACACGCCCCCCTGCGTGAGCACCTTTCTCGCGGTCAGGAGAAGCTGACAGCCCTGGGCTGTGTCCTGTCGCAGGCGGCGCTCTATGCAGAGCAGCGGAAGGAGTGGCCCATCGTTTGCCTGGACGATCTGGCTTCGGAGTTGGACAAGGCGCACCAGGCGGCCCTGGTCGCCCGCCTCAAGGATGCCGGGGCGCAGGTGTTGGTGACAGGAACGGAGGTTCCTGACGCGCTGCAGGAGGCCACCGCTCATGTGTTCCACGTGGAACAAGGCCAGCTCAGGCCCCTGCTATAATCGACGAATTGTGTATTCCGCCCGGCCTTAACACGGCGCCGAACCGGGCGGGGATTGGCGCCCCAGGAAACGGTCGACGAATGAACGCATCCTACGATTCGAGCAACATCAAGGTTCTGAAAGGCCTGGAAGCGGTGCGCAAGCGCCCGGGCATGTACATCGGCGACACCGATGACGGTACCGGCCTTCACCATATGGTGTTCGAAGTCGTCGACAACTCCATCGACGAGGCCCTGGCCGGCTATTGTGACCACGTCACCGTCACCATCCTCGAGGATGGCTCGGTCAGCGTCAGCGACAACGGCCGTGGCATCCCCGTCGATACGCACCCGGAAGAGGGCCGTTCCACCGCCGAGGTGGTGATGACGGTGCTGCATGCCGGCGGCAAGTTCGACGCCAATTCCTACAAGGTTTCCGGCGGCCTGCATGGCGTGGGCGTGTCGGTGGTGAACGCGCTCAGCTCGCATCTGTGGCTGACCATCTTCCGCGAAGGCAAGGAGTACCAGCAGGAATACGCCCATGGCGAGCCGCTGTACCCGATCAAGCCCGTCGCTGATTCCACCAAGCGCGGTACCACCGTGCGCTTCCTGCCGAGCACCGGCACGTTCACCAATGTCGAGTTCCACTACGACATCCTGGCCAAGCGCCTGCGTGAACTCGCGTTCCTCAATTCAGGCGTCACCATCGACCTGAAGGATGAGCGCGGCGAGGGTCGCCATGACCGCTTCGCCTACGAAGGCGGCATCCGTTCGTTCGTGCAGCATCTGGCCCAGCTCAAGACCGCGCTGCACCCGAACGTGATCAGCCTGAGCGCCCAGCAGGACGGCATCTCCGTCGAACTCGCGATGCAGTGGACCGACTCCTACCAGGAGACGATGTTCTGCTTCACCAACAACATTCCGCAGCGCGACGGCGGCACCCATCTCACCGGCTTCCGTGCGGCGCTGACGCGCTCGCTGCAGGGTTACATCGAGAAGGAAGGCTTGGCCAAGAACGCCAAGGTCGCGCTGTCTGGCGACGACATGCGCGAAGGCCTGATCGCCGTGCTGTCGGTGAAGGTGCCTGATCCGAAGTTCTCCTCGCAGACCAAGGACAAACTGGTGTCCTCCGAGGTGAAGACCGCGGTGGAGCAGGCCGTCAACGAGAAGCTGGGCGAATTCCTGCTGGAACACCCGAACGAAGCCAAGGCCATCGCCTCCAAGGTGGTCGACGCCGCGCGTGCCCGCGAAGCCGCCCGCAAGGCCCGCGAGATGACCCGCCGCAAGGGCGCGCTGGATATCGCCGGCCTGCCGGGCAAGTTGGCCGACTGCCAGGAGAAGGACCCCGCCCTGTGCGAACTGTTCCTGGTCGAGGGTGACTCCGCCGGCGGCTCGGCCAAGCAGGGCCGCAACCGCAAGACCCAGGCCGTGCTCCCGCTGAAGGGCAAGATCCTCAACGTGGAGAAGGCCCGCTTCGACAAGATGCTGTCCTCCGCCGAAGTCGGCACGCTGATCACCGCGCTCGGCACGGGTATCGGCAAGGAGGAGTACAACCCGGACAAGCTCCGCTACCACCGCATCGTCATCATGACCGACGCGGACGTGGACGGCTCGCACATCCGCACCTTGCTGCTGACTTTCTTCTACCGCCAGATGCCCGAATTGATCGAGCGCGGCCACGTTTATATCGGCCTGCCGCCGCTGTACAAGATCAAGCAGGGCAAGAACGAGATGTACCTGAAGGACGACGCGGCCCTCAACGGCTACCTCGTCTCGAGCGCGGTCGATGGAGCGGAACTGCAGTATTCGGCGGATGCGCCAGGCATCTCCGGTGAGGCACTGGAAAAGCTGCTGCGCGACTACCAGACCGCACTCGACCAGATCGAGCGACTGGGCCATCGTTTCGACGCCACCGTGCTCACCGCGCTGCTGGAGTACGCACCGGTCGAGCCGGCGCTGTGGACCGACCCGACCGCGATGCAGGCTTGGCTGGCCGGTGTGGAATTGCGCCTGGCCGCCAGTGGTCTGGGCAAGCCGCGTTATCGCCTTGCCTTGCGCCCGGCGGTGGACGAGCACCCGGCCGCCATCGAGGTGGTGCGAGAGCAGCACGGCCTCAGCCACACCTGGTTGCTCCCGCAGCCGTTCTTCGGTGGCAACGAGTTCCGCCCGATCCTGCAGATGAGCCAGCAGCTCGCCGGCCTCGTCCAGTCGGGCGCGGTGGTCCGCCGTGGCAACGGCTCGCGTGGCGTCCTGAGCTTTGCCGAAGCACGCCACTGGCTGCTGGAGGAGGGCAAGAAGGGCCGTACCATCCAGCGCTTCAAGGGCCTGGGCGAAATGAATCCGGAGCAGCTGTGGGAGACCACCGTGAACCCGGAAACCCGCCGCATGCTGCAGGTAGGCGTCGAGGATGCCTTTGCCGCCGACCAGATGTTCTCGATGCTGATGGGCGAAGCGGTGGAACCGCGTCGCGACTTCATCGAGGCGAACGCCCTGAAGGTCGCCAATCTGGACATCTGATTCACCGTGCCGGTGTTGGCAGTCGCCTTGCGGCGGCGGTCACACCGGCATTCATTTCGGGCGACGTGTTAGCGCATTAATACGTTAGCGCGCGCCTTGGAAAGCGCAAAACCGCGATTTCCAAGGGCAAAAAGTCACGCATGACGTTGCTCGCGGGCTTGCAAATGATGTCAGTTCGCGGCCGTATGGTTCAACTTATTGATTTTTAACAATCTTTGTTGTGGCATTGCGACTTGTTATCTGCAGCCTAGTCAGGTTACGCTCAGCGATCCCCCGCGCCTAATGGGCGTGAAAACCTTACACCTGAGGACTGCCATGAAGCGTGTTCCCTTGATCAAGATGCTTGCAGGCACGGCGCTGGCCCTGGCCGTCGTGAGCACCCCGGTCATCGCAGGCGCGAGCTCTTCCAAAGAAAAGAAGGAAGTGCTCTACCCGAACACCACCCGCGCCGAACCGAAGCTGGACCTGACCAGCGAGAAGGATCAGAAGGCCGTCAACGAAGGCCTCGACGCGGTCGCCAACCAGGACAAGGACAAGGCGAACCAGATCCTCCAGCCGATCGCCGATGGCGGCAGCAAGAGCAAGTACGCACAGGCACTCGCCCTCCAGGGCCTGGCCAACATGCATTACAACGATGGCGACGTGAAGGGCGCCATCGACCTGCTCAAGCGCGCGCTCGACAACGGCGTCATGCCGAACGACACGTACTTCCAGCTGCAGTACGAGCTCGCCCAGTTCTACCTGGCCGACGAGCAGTACCAGCCGGCGCTGGACACGATTGCCAAGTGGCGCGCCGACGGCAAGAAGGAAACCGCCGACTCGTACGCGCTGGAAGGCAATGCCTACTACCGTCTCGAGAAGTACCCGCAAGCGATTGCCGCCATCAAGAAGGCGCAGTCGATGACCGACAAACCGAACGACAGCTGGAACCAGATCCTGATGGCCAGCTACTCGGAGTCGGGCCAGGGCGACCAGGCCGCGCAGCTGGCGCAGCAGCAACTGGCTTCCAATCCGAATGACGCCAACGCGCTGAACAACGCCGTGGCCGTGCTGATGCAGTCCCAGAAGTATCCGGAAGCGATCTCGCTGATGGAGAAGGCCAAGGCCAATGGCCAGCTGAAGACCGAGAAGGACTACGTCAACCTCGCCAAGCTCTACCTGGTCACCGGCCAGGACAGCAGCGACCAGAAGGGTCCGGCTTCCAAGGCCGTGGCCACGCTGGAGGAGGGCATGAGCAAGGGCATCGTGCAGTCGTCGTATGACAACTACATGCTGCTCGGCGCCGCCTCCTACATGTCCGACAACACGTCCAAGTCGCTCGCCGCGTACCAGAAGGCCATCCCGATGGCCAAGGACGGCGAGGCGAACATCCGCGCCGGCCAGCTGCTGATCGCGGACAACAAGTACACCGAGGCCAAGGGCCTCATCCAACAGGGCATCGACAAGGGCGTGCAGCACAAGGGCACTGCTTATATGTTGCTGGCCGAAGCGTGCCGTGGCCTCAAGGACAAGCCCGGTACGATCGCAGCCATGGAGAAGGCCGCACAGGATCCTGAAACCTCCGCCAAGGCCAAGGCCTGGCTGAAGGCGCAGGGAACTAGCAAGTAAGGCAAAAAGTGTATCTACCGTGAGGCGGATAGACGTCCATATGGATGCCTCACGGGTGCTATACAAATGCCATGTGCTGTTGTACCGTTGAAACCTTTCCGTGCTCTCGTCCAGTGGCAAATGTCATCCCTTGTTTGGATCGATATTGCCACCGGATGCCGTGACCACGACTCACCGATTAACTAGCTCCAGATAGTGACAGATGGCCTCAAGTAACGAAGCAACCGGCCAAGGGCCGTTCAATTGGAGGCGTACCTGGGCGCTGGCCGTAGCCATCGCGCTGCATGCGTTCGCGTTCCTGTTGCTGGTGGCGCCTATGGCACCGCCGAAGCAGGTACAGAAAGAAAAAGAACGCACTGTCCAGGTGAACTTCATCGAGCCGCCGCCGCCGCCGCCGCCGCCGCCGCCGCCGCCGCCGGAGCCGCCGAAGCAGCCGCCGCCGAAGATCATTCAGCAGGTGAAGCCGCCGCCGACACCGCCGCCGCCGGCACCGCCGCCGGCTGTGGAAGAGCGCTCGGCGAACGCCGTCTCGGCACCGCCGCCGGCACCGCCTGCTCCTCCGGCTCCGCCTGCGGATATCACCGCCAGCCAGGACATCAGCTATAACAGCCGTATCCAGCCCAAGTATCCGCCGCAGGCTATCCGCCAGCGTCACGAGGGCACGGTCACGCTGATGATCCTTGTGGGTGTGGATGGTTCGCCCAAGGACATCAAGGTGGAATCGTCCAGCGGTTACCGCGAGCTGGATCAGGCAGCGATTGAAACGGCACGCAAGTGGCGCTTCAATCCGAACATCAGGAACGGACAAAAGACGGAAGGCTATGTCCGCGTCCCGGTCAATTTCAATCTCAATCAGCTGTAACTTCGGTTACGGTCAATCAGTTCACGCTTGACTTTCCAAGGGTAGCGTTATGTTCCTGCAAACTTCTCCGGCCCCCGCGGGCGGTACCACCAACGCCGAAGCCATGAAGTCGATGGGCTTCGACCACCTCATTCACCACTTCGATTTCCTTGGCTGGATCGTGTTCGTGGTGCTGGTGGTGATGTCCTTCTCCTCCTGGTACTTCATCATCGCCAATGCCATCCGCAACGCCATGGTTCGTGGCCGCGCCGACAAGGTGATCAACGGTTTCTGGGCCAATGGTTCGACCCAGGACGCGATCCGCGAGCTGGAAGCCCAGCCCAAGGGCGAACCGTTCTCCAAGATCGCCCTGGACGCCGCTTCGGCCGTCGCTCACCATCAGCAGGCTTCGGCCGGCGGTGGTCGCCTCGCCGAGTCGCTCAGCCGCTCCGAGTTCATTGATCGCGCCCTGCGCCAGGCTGTTGCTCGCGAGAGCCTCCGTCTGGAAGGCGGCCTGACCCTGCTCGCCACGGTCGGTTCGTCGGCACCGTTCATCGGTCTGCTGGGTACGGTGTGGGGTATCTACCACGCCCTGATCTCGATCTCGGCTTCCGGCAACGCTTCGATGGAAGCTGTGGCAGGTCCGGTGGGTGAAGCTCTGATCATGACCGCTTTCGGTCTGTTCACCGCTATCCCGGCCGTGCTCGCCTACAACTTCTTCAACCGTTCGAACCGCCTGACCTACGCTCAGTTCGACGAGTTCGCGCACGACCTGCACGACTTCTTCGCCACCGGCGCTCGCGTCGAAGGCAAGTGAGGATCTGACCCATGGCGATGAGCACTGGAGATAATTCCGGCGGCCCGATGTCGGAAATCAACGTCACGCCGCTCGTCGACGTGATGCTGGTTCTCCTGATCATCTTCATGATCACGGCACCGCTGATGTCTCACCGAATCACGGTGGATCTGCCGACCGCCAATCCGAAGGTTTCGGATAACGAGCCGGTGGAACCGATGGATTTGGCCGTGAAGCCGGATGGCACGTTGTACCTCAGTGACGTCGAAGTCACCGAGGGCGAGCTGAAGGCGCAGTTTGCGGTTGCGGCAGCCAAGAGCCCGCAACCGGAACTGCAGATCCGCGCGGACAAGACCACGGAATACAAGGTCGTGAAGAAGATCCTGGCCAGCGCCAAGGAACAAGGCATGGTCCATGTCGGTTTCATCACGACCGGCAAGGAGTAACAGTCAATGGCATTCAGTTCTGGAAGTGGTAAGGGGCCAATGGCTGACATCAATGTCACGCCGCTGGTCGACGTGATGCTGGTGCTGCTGATCATCTTCATGATCACGGCGCCGATGCTTACCCACAAAGTGAAGATCGACCTTCCGCAGCCGAATCCGAACGTGGTCCAGCCGGAAAATCCGCCGGAACCCGTTCGCCTGAAGATCGACCAGTCCGGCGCGCTGTACTGGAACGATACGCCGGTGGACGAGCTGGGCCTCAAGGCACAGCTGGCGGTGATTGGTGGTCTGGGCGATCCGGCCAAGCAGCCGGAAGTGCAGATCGCTGCGGACGATGGTGTTGCCTATGAGCACGTCGCCCGCGTCCTGGCCGATGCGAAGAGCTACGGCCTGACCAAGATCGGCTTCACCGAAGGTCAGTGATTTCGCAGTAAACCGCAGTAACACTACCCTTAGAAACCCCCGCCCCGTGCGGGGGTTTCTTTTTTGGGCTATTCGAAAAGTTTGGCATGGACGTTTAGACGTCCGAATACATTGCGAGGTCCATCGCGCACTGCGTGCGCTCCTACAAGGTGGCGCTGTTCTTGTAGGAGCGCACCCGGTGCGCGATCAACATCACATCGACGAGAAAAGGCTGCGCGAAGTATCTGCAGGGCGCTGCGTTATCGAGGAAAGGCTCAGCGCAGAATCTGCAGGTAGTTGCGCACCGTGGCCGCGAGTCCTTCGTACAAGGCTTCGCCGATCAGCGCATGGCCGATCGATACTTCGGCCAGGCCAGGAATGGCCGCCTTGAACGTGCCGAGATTGGCCTGGCTCAGGTCGTGCCCGGCATTCACCGCAAGACCCGCGTGTTGCGCGCGCCTTGCCGTGTCGGCGCAACGCTCCAGCTCGGCTTGCACGTCCCCCGCAGCGAACGCGTGGGCATAGGGACCGGTATAGATCTCGATGCGCTGCACGCCGATGGAAGCTGCGGCCTCGAAGCCATTCGCACCGGCATCGACGAACAGGCTCACGCGGGAACCGATGTCACGCAGCTCGGCGACGAGCGGGCGCAACACCTCGATGTCGCGATCGAGGTCGAAGCCGTGATCGGAGGTGATCTGGCCATCGTCGTCGGGAACCAATGTCACCTGCGTGGGCCGCACTTCGCGCGCGAGTGCGATGAGGCCGGGATAGCTGCCGCGTGCGGGCGCGAACGGGTTGCCTTCGATGTTGTATTCGACGCGGCCCCGCAACATGGCGGCGAGTGAGCGCACGTCCTCGGGGCGCACATGGCGCTGGTCGGGACGAGGATGCACGGTGATGCCGCCGCAGCCCGCATCGATGCAGGTCTGCGCTGCGCGAATGATGTCTGGCTCGGTGCCGCCGCGCGAGTTGCGCAGCACGGCGATCTTGTTGACGTTGACGCTGAGCAGGGTCATGGAGAGTGCACGTCTCGGGAGTCGAGGACCGCGGGATAGGCGCGGCGGGTCGCAAACAGTGCGCCGATCAGGCAGGGTCGGCAAGTGTCCACAGCCGCACGTGGCGAGGCTCGCCGTGCCATGCGAGCGTACCGACATGCTCTTCGTCCAGCGCCAGTCGGTGCAGCTGCCACTGGCCGGCCTCGTGACCCTCCAGACGCCCAAGAATGGGCAGCTCCGAGGAGCCCGCGATGCTCAGTCGATGAAGCCCGAAGGCCAGCCCGCGGCCCAGCGCCTTCAGCACGGCTTCCTTGGCGGTCCAGAGGTCGAGGAAGGCCCGGTCGCGTTGTGTTGCCGGCACGCCTTCCAGCCACGCTGCCTCGTCCGGACTGAAATAGCGCCGGGCGATGGGCACCGCCTTGGGATGCGGGCGCAGCCGCTCCAGATCGACGCCCGGCGCGACGCCGCGGGCGATGGCGATCAGCGCCTGGTCGTGGCTGTGCGACCAG
>Ga0335083_10004390_pt1 | contig 17962 bp, 21 predicted proteins | sample Lox_Sample_42_FD_206716 | JGI IMG/M metagenome (GOLD analysis project Ga0335083, IMG submission 206716) | Soil microbial communities from Loxahatchee National Wildlife Refuge, Florida, United States - Lox_Sample_4.2 | ecosystem: Environmental > Terrestrial > Soil > Wetlands | place: USA...
ATGGTCTTCCGCGTCGTCTCTGCCGACTCGCGGATTCGCCTGTCGCCGATCGTGAAATCGATCCACCAGAATTTCGAGGTCTTCTTGCTGCCGGTCTTCTTGTCGGTGTAGGTCGGTTGAAATAGGGCCATGCGCTTACCTCTTTCCAGTGAGTATTCGGTTAACAACAACTCCGTGCCACGGTTTCCCGGTACGGGTGGCAATGCCTTCTTCGTTCAATCTCGCCGCGATGCGGTCAAATCCCAAGCCTTCGGCCCGTAACGCTTTCATCCGTTCCAGCGGCGCGGCTTCACCTTCGTAGAACCCGTAAGGCTTACGTCCCTCGCACCTTCCTTCTTTTGCCCGTTTGCGCATCCGCGCGCCGCGAAGTTTGAGCACGATCTGAGATTTCTCGTACTGCGCCACGGCGCCCATCATTTGCCTCACCAGGATGCGGGTCGGATCATTCGCCATCAGGTCGGGTTCAGCCACGCTCACGAGTTCGAAGCCGTGTTTCCGCAGGTCCGCAATGATGGTTTCCTGAACCATCAGGTCGCGCGCCAAGCGATCCAGCTTCTCGATAATCACTGTGCGCACGCCGTTGGAGTGTAGGGCGGTCATCAGTTCGGACCACGCCAGCCGGTCCGCGGAATCCTTCGTTCCGCTGACGCCTTCCTCGCGGTACACATTCACGATTTTCAAATCGTGCGCCGCGGCATACTCGCGGATGGCTTTCAGTTGGCGGGTGAAGCCGTCGCCTTCCACCTGCCCTTTGCCGGAAACCCGGAGGTACGCATGAGCCTTGGTCATGGGTAAAGATTGCGTCTATTCTGCTTCCATGGCAATACCAATTCTGAAGAAAAAGTAGCAACGCTGATTCTAAAGGGCTTCGGCCCCGCGATCACATTCAGCAGCTATGTTCTGCGCGTTTGCACGACTGCCCGCTCGTTAAGGTCGCCCGCTTTCATCTTTTCAAGAATTCAGTGTTAAGGCCCGAAAAAGGGGGCAAGGCCCCCCCTGGTCCCTCCTCGGTTCCGCTGCGCGTTCCTGGCGCATTCCTGAGCGATTATGGCTATGCTGGTAGCCCGGTGACGGGTTTTGCCAGGTTATTGGCCGATTGCGGCGACAGGGCCAATTTCGCCACTCGCCCGGAGTTTACGCCACAAACTGCTGGAAAACGTGCTGCTTTCATAAACAATCGTGCTACACGCGTCGGAAGTGGCTATCAACCGTAACAACGTGGAAGTGTTCTGAAAACCTGGTCGCGCTTGCGAGCGCTTGGCCCACGGTCTACGCCCAAGGGTGCCAGAGATTTCACCTACCCCATCCTCGCATTCGGACGTTCAGTCTGGCAGAGATCCTGCCCGACCAACGCGAACGCGCACGCAAACATCACGGTCATGGTTTCCTTCACGATCCCGTCTCCTCACCTTATTGAAATGACCGGAGCGTTTCCAGAAAAGCCCGCAACTGTCGCGACGACAGGATAGTCTCCGGGGCTCAGAGTTGGCACCTTGAGATTTGCTTGGTACAGACCGACAAACCCAGGTGTAAGGCCAAAGTAGGAGACGACCGACCGGACGCCCCCAATCGCAAAGGAGTACTCCGCACTGACAGTAGAGAGTGTCCCCGATGGAGCGGGCTTACCCGTTGGGACGGCCGGGCTAACGGCACCGCCGCCAGTCAAATAGACGGTTACAACATCGCCCGCGTGAGCAGGATTGCTAGAAGAATTAAGCGAATAGTCTTGGTTCTGAACAATTGCACGATTCCCGTTGTAGGTGAACACTCCAGGAGCAGCCTGCCGGAGGCCCAATTGTACGGCATTGCTGGAAAGCCCACTGCTGGTCAAACTTAGAGAGACGGGACGATCGGTCGGTACATCGTATGGTATCTGTGCATTAATTTGGCTGGCGTTCGAGAAGAACACGGGTGCTGCTTCACCATTCACGAGTACCTGCGCTGCTGCCGGCGATTGTGGCAAATTGTGTCCGAAAATGGAGAAAATTGCCCCAGGAGAAAGCGCGATCGGATCAAAACTCGCGGCATTCACTACAGCACTCTGGGGCGTCACAAACAGGGGCTGAGCGACACCCCCAACCACATACCCCGCATCGCTTTCCATGAACAAGAGCGCTTGTCCGTCTCCAGCGACCGCTATGAAGTAATTCGCAGTGCCGTTCTGGTTCTTGACGCTCGCGGTACCGCTGCAGTCGCTCGCCACTGAGTATGGCCCTTGGCCGGTTGCGGTGACCGTCGTCCCGCTGACGTTTGCCATACCTGTTGCAGTCATGGTGCCGCGGCCATCTCCGGTCGCACTCCCAACTTGTGAGTAATAAAAGCCATAACCCGATTGGAACATGGCGCCAGTGAGGAGATAGGCATAGCTGCCACTCAGCGATGCCATTCCGCATTGAACTGCCTCGGCGCTCGCTGTCTGGCGGTATGCCCGCCCTGCAACCACGCCCGTGGGTCCTGAAATCGCGATTATCACGCCCAACCCGCCACTGACAACCTGGAAAGTGAGCGAGCCGGATGACTGCGAATTGACGAGAAGGGTCATGCTTCCGGTGCAGCTCGACTGGACCGAGTACGTCCCGGTGAAAGTATACGGGGAGATCGAACCTGCAGTACTCGCATGGGAGTTCCCCGAAAGCTTTCCCTGCCCATCGGCAACAAGCTTGCCCATCTCAACGTATGGGTAGATTTGGCTTCCCGAAAGCAGGCTCCCACTTAGAAGGTAGTAATAAGTTCCGCTCAGGGAAGAGGTCGTGCAGACACCCCCGCCGATCTGCGGTTGAGCTTGACCCGCCATCACAAAGCAAACATTCAAAATTACAGCACACGTAAACAATCGCATCGCAACTCCTTCGAATCATTGGTGTTCCCGCTTGAAACCAGGTCGGCCCTACAAGCAGGATCAAATTTGCGCTGTCAAGTATACACTTCAGTGGCTCAGTATAGGAGTCACCGATCTGTTTATCGCGTACTGTTAACGTACCCCATGACGCACACGCTACGCGCGAATGTCGCTTGCGTGCAGGCGCGAATAGCCATGTTTCCGGTTCGCCCGCTGGCAACGCTCCAAGCCTTCTGGTGCCCGCGGCCCTGTGCTCAGCCCGCCATGATTCCGGCATACATGGGTCAGATCTATTCATGGTCGGCCTAGTGCATGGAGTAGTACCGAGTGGATGCAGTAAACGTCGTCTTGCGTAAAGGGGGACAAATACCATGGCCGGGGTGCCCCCGACGCAATCTAGGCCCGGAGAGTGCCATCCTCCACCGTTCTAGATGAAATTAGCGAGCTTGCCCGCCGTGCCTTCTCCAGCGCCGCATTCTGTGCCGGTGACATGGCCCTTCGCTTCTTGACGCCTACCAGCCGAATCGCCAGGTTGTAAGCCTCCGGCTGGATGCCGCTGACCCAGGCATCCTGCGCCCGCTGGCCTTTGGCGCCGCGGCCGATGTCGCCCTGCCAGACCTTGCCGCCGAGTTTGTCTAGGCGCGATCGCAGCATCGGCGGGGCATCGGTCCACATTGCGCAGACCGCGCCGGCATCCACGAAAATGTGTCCCCGCTTGCCACGGATGTTAACCTCTCCGCATTCGTCGCGCGAAATCTTCAGCTTGTGCTTTTCAGCGAATCGTTCCGCTGTCATTCGTTGTTCCCCGTATTGTTTGCCTCTAAGTGTGGCGAATGTTCGCCCTGCCGCCGCGATCGAAGGCGGATCTGAATGGTCTTCGAGCCTGCCACTGACCCGTTTGCGCCCAGGATATTCATTTCAAGCGTCCTTGTCGGCCTGTTCGCCTGCTGAACGGCTTCTTCCATTTCCTGCAACCGCCGCTTGGTTCGTTCCGTCATCGTCTGCCTCGCCTTTCGTCTTTGGAAGCCACTGTCTTTTCAAGAGCATCTAGCCGTTCTTGTACGTCTTCCAGGTCCACTGCCTTCAGTGCCTGCTCCAAAATTGTGCGCGCCGCCGACACACGCGCCGATTCACTCTCCCCGGTTCGTTGCACTTCACGTAAGCACTCCACGGCTTCCCGCGCGGCCTCTTGCAGCCGTGCCGTGGTGTGGCGCATGGCTTCCCGCCGAGCCTCTCGGTATTGATCGACAAACCTGGGGTCCTGCATCCACCGCCATGCGGTTGCATCGCTAATGCTGATTGACCGCGCAGCCGCCTCAATGCTCGGATGCGCCAGCAGCGCCGCAATAAACTGCTCGGACTTCCGCGACTTCTTCTCGCCGTGCCCCTTCATCTGCCTTCACCTGCCTTCACTGTTACAATGCCCGCTGCTGCGCCACAGACCGCGCGTATTTCGTTCAGAGAGATGCCGAAGCCTCCGTTGCCTTTGACGGGTGAACATGTTGTGCTCACCCGCCCCTTGGGTGTGTATGTCTTGTACCCTTGACCCCGGCTCGGGCCAAAGCTCCAAAGCGCAGTTTGTCAAAGAACGCTCGCAACCCTGTTTCCTTCAATCACTTCCAGCAAGCCTGCCTTGATGGTTGATTTTGTATGATTCTCTTGATTACAGATTGTGCGCGCATTTTCAGCGCGTGCCCCCTGTTTGCCACGCGATAACGTCTCGGACGACGCTGTATGCGTACTCGGAACCGACAGTTGCCCGATCATGGGTTTTTGCCGTGTCCCCTACACGGACAACTGCAACTCTGCCGCTAAAAACGTTCGGTGATAGCCGATCACCGCGCTTCGGCGGTCCTCCGTTTGCTCGTACCCATGCGGTCCAATATTTCGTGCGCCTACCCGCCTTGGGCCTTGGTCGCGATCCCAGATTCAGAAACCAGGTCAGCCTTGCGATACGTTCCGTTGAGACGGGATCGCCCATGATGTCGAACTGCACCCCGCATACCCATCGCTGGAACTGATGATCGAAGTAGGCCTTCGCGCCACGGGAGATCGCAGTGTAGTCGCCCGGCGGAAGTCGTGGAGTGTATGTCCATTCGATTTCGGAATCTATGCGGAAGTCGTGCGCCTTTCGCCTGCAAAGGCGTTTCCGATTCGCATGCCGATCGGCCGAATCGTTAGCACTCGGGTACCTCTGGCTCTCTCTCATGGTTCACCGAACATCCGCCTGTTCCCCGCCGCCCGAGCGTGTCTTCACCCATGTCTCGAATTCGGTGATGTCATACCGCACGGCGCCGCAAAAGCGTCTGAATGGAGGTCCCTGCGCCCTGAGCCTCCACCCCTGTAGAGTCCTCATTGACAAGCTCGCATACTCCGCAAGCTCTCTTTCTGTTAGAAATCGCCTATTCACACCTTTAACCCCTAAATATTTAAAACCACTCTTCGCTACCAACATACTACAGGTTGCCACGTTGGTTCTCTGCTGTTCGCTCCAAAATACGCTGGCGACTTAGGGCTAGTCACGGGATGTGGACCCGTCAACCGCTTAAGACGCCAGCGGGCGCAGATGTCTGTGCAGCCGCGATGGCCCTGAACGCACAACCGGAATGTGGAATGTGGAGCCGTCTGCAAAGAAATCGATCATTCCTCCACAGATGTTTCCGCTCTCTTACTCGAAATTTACCCGGCTGCCGACGTTTATATCAAACCTACCGCCGCCCGGCATGATCGGATGCCGCCGCGCCCTGCATGCGGAACGTCATCATCTGCAACGACAACTCCGTCAGCGGCGACTTTCCATCAATTCCGTGGTGGTACGGTTTCGGTTCCACAGCAGTTGATCATGTGCGGCAAGTGCCGGCGCTGCGACGTCTTGATTTTCATTCTGACTTTGGCGCCCCTTTGACGTGGATATCCAAAAACGGGGAGGAAACACGAGTATTTCAGAGTAAGTCAGACAGCGGCTAGCGCCTTAGGAACAAAGGGCTTCCGACTCTAACATACTGATTCCATGTGAGTGGTTTCTGTGCCTCTTAATCAGTAGGTTGAAGGTTCGATTCCTTCCGCGCTCACCATCCAGACTTCAAGAGGTTCGCAGGCCTCTTTTGGCTCGTGCTGGCTGCAGACCCTTTTCCGAAGACATCAAGATAGCCGTCAACTCCGTCAACGATTGAACATGTTGGTCGGGGCGGGGCGATTTGAACGCCCGACCCCCTCCGCCCAAGGGTGCGAAATCGGTTCCAGACGGTCCAACGGATTTCGCGAATTCCTACCGTTTCCAACAATCCGGGGAATCTGCTTTCGCTCAAAGAGCAAGTTCATCGGATGGAAGGGATCGAGTTCGGACACAGTTTGGCACAGTGAGAAAGCAAAGATGCTGGTTTGTGCCCACGCAACACTGGCAGGTAAACGGGACAAGAACGGCGTTACACTCGCGCTATGAGAACTTCGCGGATGACGGCGCGTCTCGGCTCAGCCGTCCTTCTGCTTCTAGCTGCCGTCAATGGCCAGTCCAGCGAAGGTGCAACAGGCCGCTTCGAGGTATATTGCGACGGCGTCGGGCTATTTTTGACGAAAGTGGACGGCGCACCCGCACCCAGAAAACTCCTCTTGTTCATGTATACGGGGTTTCCAGGTGTCCCCTTTGTGGCGAGGGAGGAGTGGAAGGACGTCAACGTCTACCGCAACGGGTGCGCCGCAGACGGAAAATGCGAAGTTCTGGCGCACCGCAGAATTCGGCTCGATAACGAAATTACACCTGATGGCCCACACGTCGCGGGGAAATACGAGATCGATCTCACAGGCCGACAGCTCCATGGCACGTTCACGGCTGAACGGCACCTCTATAAACATCCTCTACGAATTTGCATGTGAATTCTGGAAGTCCGGAGCCTTTCCGGCGTGAATAACAATTTCCGCAAGTGGGAAATGTGCTTGACGCCGGGCATCGGTTTGAGCATGCGGTCAGAACAGGCAGGAGATTAGGACCGCGCCCCTTCCGGCTCAAAGCTGATTTTGAGCCGAGTTCCCGTCGCCTTAGCGTATTTTTCAAGGGTCCGCGTCGAGGGCATGCTTCCGCCGCCTTCCAGACGCGCTACCACAGCCTGCGTGGTCTTCATGCGCTGCGCCACCTGCTCTTGCGTGAGACCTGCGCGGGCGCGAGCTTCGATCAGCGCGGCGGCAAGTGAGAACTCCTCCTCCAGCGCTTCATATTCGCGCCGGTACTTCGGGTTCTTCATCCACTTCTTGTGTGACACCCAAAAATAGAGCACTGGTCGGCGGGATTGCGAACCCATTCATGGCGCGCACTGGAATCCAGCGCCATTGGTGCCCGATGGGCTTACGTCAAAAACCACGTCACAAAGGCCGTTCTGGGCTGTTCGGGCCAGGGCCAAGCTGCTGATTTCAGTTGGTCGGGGCGGGGCGATTTGAACGCCCGAGCCCCTGCGCCCAAGCAATCGGCGTGGCTTCCAATAGCTCTATCGCTTACTACCCGTTTTCAATGTTTCCAATCAGATGGGGAACCTGCTTTTCGCTCGAAGGCTAACCCAAGCCGTGTCAACAGATCGAGTTTTGGCACCGTTTTGCCACAGCTCGGTCGCTGTGTCGCTAACCGGGAACTTACCCGAGGATCGACACCTTGCATCACAGAACACATTCTACAGCCCACGGCTCCGGCTGTTCGGGCCTGGAGCGCGCCGGCGATCTGCTGCGCCTGCAGCACCCGCAACTGGTCATCTCGAAAAGAAAACTCCGCCAGGCAGACGCCATTCAGATCGTCCGGCAGAAGCGGGAAAACGACGCGCAGAACCTGGGTTTCTCATCGCGGCCGTTTGTCCTCTGTGGGCTCCCGGTGAAGCGCCCGCCAGCCGGATGCCTCTTGCATGAACGGCGGAACGGACGCTTCGTGCTTCAAGTCACCGGCCATCCGAGCTATGGGCTTCCCTGGGGACAGGACCGGCTCGTACCGATCTTCATGGCCACGATGGCAGTCCGACAGCAATCCGCCCGGATCACGTTCAATAGCGCCGCCGAAATGCTCGATACGTTTGGCATCCAGCAGGGCGGTTCCCAATACCGGCGACTCGTGGCTTCATTTCAGCGCATCTTCGGCGCGACGATTTTCTTCGGAACGGACACGCAAAGGGATCACGCCGCCGTGGTTCATTGCGCCCGGTTCAACTTCATGACGGAGGCGCGGATTTGGTATTCGCGAGATCTGGAGCAGGCTCTGCTTCCCGGCGATTGTCAGAACGTGATCGTACTCAGCGAGGAATTCTATCGGGAGATTTCCAATCATCCAATCCCGACGGATTTGGAGGCGGCCAAGGCTCTTTCGGCGAGCCCGGCCGCGCTGGACCTGTTCACCTGGTTGTCGTATCGCTGCTTCACAGCTCGCGGTCGAGAACGGGTTCCACACTTCGGCGAATTCGGCCTTGTCAGCCAACTCGGAAGCGCAGACTACGCCAGACCCCGGAAGTTCCGCGAGAAGCTGGAAGGTTGGTAGAAGCTCGTCCGAGCAATGTGGCCCGAGTGTCCGGCCCACATAGACCAGGATGGAGTGGCGCTGGTTGTGGATCGATCACTCGCAGTGCTCCCGACGATCACGACCCAGTGAGCGGCAATGAATGTCGTGTCGCGGTTAGAAGCGGCAGCAGGTCGCTACTGCGTGAAAAAACTACCGATGCTCGCCGATGTCCACGTGGCGACGCCGCAACCAAAGAAGTCCGTGTCTTCCGTCCAGATCGGACAACCGAGCGCCAAAGCTGCGGCGAGAATCGGCCAGTCGTCCGGGTCACGCGAAGCCAGCCGCTTTCGAGCCTCGGTCTCAAAGTCAGCGTAAATGTCGCGGCTCATGATTGTCCCGAGCGCGGCCAGAGATCGCAACAAGCGCAGTGCCTTCTCGGGTTCGCCACCACGCTTAGCCACAAGTTCGGCCAAATGCTCCTCGGCCTCCGCGTACGCGGTTTCGGGAATGAAAGGAGATGCCATCGGCATGAGACCCGAGAATGCGGCGAACGCGTTGTCCCAGGACCGCACGAATCAGAATATTGGCATCCAGCACCAGGGCCTTACTTGGCATTCCGCTTCTTTTCGCGACTGGCGCGGCGGATCTCCTTGTACTCCTGGATGAGATCGTCTTCAGAGGTGCCCCAAGAGGCGATCATGGCATCAAGTTCCCGAGCAGCCGCCCGCATGGCGTCCACCTCGGCCTTGCGGCTCTTCTTCTGGGCAGGAATGTAGAAGCCGAGGGTCTCGCCATGTCGAGTGATGGCAAACGGCTTTCCGGCCTCCAGGTAGCCCGCGAGGTTCTCGCGAAACTCGCGCAAGCCGATCTTTTCCGTTTCCATTGTTGCGTATTCTGTGTACACAATAGCATTCATGTGAGTCTGCGATCAAGGCAGTGGAACTGGGTAGCTGGCCTCGAACGACATTCAACCCGAGCGCCATTCTCACGGAAATGAGATGGTAGACGGCATAAGGTGGATAAACATGCTCGAGACCTGCGTCGGGCTCATCACTGTTGTCGGCGGGTCATCTGGTTATAGGGCTAATATCCGAATGCCGCAGGGGTGTTCGTGCGTCTGCGCCATTTGGAGCGGAATGACGTCGGCATTTTCCGGGTCAGGCAGGACCGGCAGGGCACTGAAGGAGGTTAGATGCCGGACACGCCGCCAAGCAAGAATCGACAATTCCTTCGTGATGTCGAGGTCAGCTTCGCGGAATCCCGAGCCGGCGAAGCATCTGATCAAACCTGGGGTCCGAGCGCAGTGAATCGTAGAGCGGCATCACCCGCAGAAAGAAAAGTGACGGATCATGCGCATCGTAGGCTCTGTCCAGCCAATTGAATGCTCGGCCGCGTTCGCCAATCGCGGCATAGACGATCACGAAGCACCTGGGCGTCACTGTTTCGCGTTCGCTCCGGGACTGTAGGTTCTCAAGCAGGCTGGTCGCGACATCCAGATTTCCCGCCCTGGCATGCGCAGCAGCCAGGTATGCCATCGAAAGCGCGTCTTGCGCAACCGCAGCGGCTTTTTCAAAGATTTCGATCGCCGGTGCAAATCTGGATCTGCACAATTCAGCCAACCCAAGCCCTGCGTACGCCAGGGGCGATCCGGGAAACAATTCCAGAGTCCTGCGGGCCTGCTCGACTGCCTTTTCATAGTCGTCTGCAAAAAGATAGATCCACGCCAAGCATGCGTTCACATATTCCGAAAGGGGAGCGACGCGTAAAGCAAGGTCCATCTCACTGACGGCGCGCGCTTGATCGCCGCTCGTTGCCATCAAAAAGATGGAAAAGGCGACGTGGGCGTGTTCGTCACTGGCGTTCAATTCGAGCGCGCGAAGCATCTCCGCCTCACACGCGTCCAAATCCCAGTCGTTCAGCCAGGTGGCCCAAGCGAACGCCCAATGAGCCGTGCCGAGCGCGTCATCGAGCGCGAGTGCCTTCAAAGCCGCCTCTTTTGCTTTTGTGAAGGCATCCGGGAACGAACAATGTCCCCAGAACCCAAGGTGGCCATAGCAGTCAGCCAGGTGCGCGTACGAGAGTGCATGACCCGGGTCTTTCTCCAATGCGATGTGGAAATACTCCAGAGCCTTCTCCATGCTTACCCGGGACCACCGGCTCATGTGATGACGGCCTCTCAAATAGGCAAGATGCGCCTCCGGATCGACGGGACGGGGGCGTCCGAGCCGAGCCAAATCCGAAGGGCTCACCGCAGACTGCACTGCCCCAGCGATTGCCTGCGCAATCTGGCCCTGAAGCGTAAGGATATCGACTAGATCGCCCTCGTATGTCTTTGCCCAGAGATGTTGCTCCGGTGCGACCTGGATCAATTGAGCCGTGATCCGGATTCGGTTTCCAGCCCGGAATACCGATCCTTCGATCACGGCGTCCGCCCTCAGTTCCCGCCCGATCTCAGGAATTGTCCTCTGCGTGCCCTTCAGATGCAACACCGTTTGCCGTGAGATGACCCGCAGCGTTTTCAGGCTGCCCAGTTCGGAGATTAGGGCATCGACTACCCCATCGGCAAAGAAATCCGGTTCGGGATCGTGATTCAAATTCTCGAAAGGCAGCACCGCCAGGGTGGGCGGCGCCTTTGGCAGTGCTTCTACTGGAGCGATAAAGCGGTATCCGCGCCGTGAGAGGGTCTCGATATACGAGGGCGAACGCGCGTCATCTTCCAGGACTGCGCGAATCCGGTTGAGGCAAAAATTGAGGCCCGCGTCAAAATCGACTGCTGCCTCGCCCCAGACCTCGCGGCGGATCTCTTCGCGGGTGACCAGTTTTCCGGCATTGGCCACTAGCAGGCCAAGAACCCTCGCCGGCTGCAGCGGGAGTCTGACTTCCGTCCCGGACTTGCGCAGTTCGGCTGTTTCCTGGTCCAGCTCGAAGCATCCGAACCGCCAAACCGCCGCCGCACTGGAACAGAGGAGCGCCATAAGTAACCTGCTCCGGCTCCGATTATAGTCGCTCCCGGAGCCCCAGCACTAAGCGAAAACTAAGCAAAAACTCAGTGATCGAAGATGGCGCACAGCGCTTCCGCGCGATAGTCTGCCCTTAGAGGTGAAGAGCATGCCGCGCTTCGTCTCAGGTGTAGCTCTTGGCGGTCCGGCATTTGCGCCGACACAGCGCTCGCCGGTCCGCCCCGGTCTCAGAGGACGGGTCGTGATCGGCGCGGTCGAAGCGTCCGCGCCGGGCGAGTTCGGATGTGCGATGCAAGGTTCGATCATTCGCCTGTTTCTGGCGCTGGCCTTTCTCCACGGATCTGTCTCCCTGTCAGGACAGCCGCCCTTCAACCGTTCGGACGTCATTGTCGGTGTGCATCCCCAAGCGGTGGTGGCCGGTGATTTCAATGGAGATCGTGGACCCGACGTGGCCGTCATCACCGGGGATGGGCTCTTCGCCATACTCAATCGTGGGTATACTGACATGCCGCCGGTCCCTGTCCACACCGCAGGGGTTTCCGGACAGGACCTGGTAACGGGCTTCTATGCCCCATTTGCCGCGGCCGCCGATTTCAATGGCGATGGGCTGGATGACCTGGTGAGCAAGGGCGTTCTGCTGCTCAGCAACGGAGACGGCACCTTCCGCATTGCGCGCCGCGATCTTGCAGTCATTGTGGGGATTGGAGATTTTAACGGCGACGGCAAGGTCGACCTGCTCCAAAGCGACCCTGCCCCGGGCATCGAGCCAGGCCGGGGCGTTCGCGTCCTGCTGGGCAACGGCGACGGGATCTTCCGGTCTGGTTCGACCATCACCCCAGTGGGTATGGAGCAGGTCGTCGTGGCGGATTTTAATCACGACGGCCGCCTTGATGTGGCTGTAATGCCGCATAGCCTCTCCGGATCCTTGATTGTTTTCCTCGGGCGAGGGGACGGCGCCTTCAGTTCAGCAGTCCAAACGGGCATCCCTTTCGCTCTTCAGTGGATGTACCTTGCAGCCGATTTCAACGGCGATGGAATACCGGACTTGACCGCGCCTGGCGGGATTGCATTGGGTAAGGGTGATGGGACCTTTCAAGTTCCCATCGCGTATCCACAAGGCCATATGGGAGTCCCAATTGCCGCGGCCGATTTTACCGGAGACAACCGCATCGATTTGGTGACTTCCGACCTGGGGGGATCCGTCTATATCTTTGCGGGGAACGGCGATGGGACGCTACTGCCCCCCAGGGAGCAGCCTGTCGGGTGGGGCGTGATGCCGCGCGTGGCCGTAGTCGATCTGGATTACCCGTATAGCGGTTTTCCTCCAGGTTCTCCCGACCTCATTACAACGAGTGGAACTTCCAACAGCGTAACCTTCCTGGGCAACTACTGGAATGCTTCCGGTTTGATCAACCTGCAGCGTGCAGTATCGGCCGCGAGCGGTACCGCGCTTGTAGCGCCGGGCTCATTGGCATCCCTTTTCGCGCCGACTCCGGCAAGTGGCCGCTTGAGCGCCTCTCCACCCTGGCCCACACGGCTTGGAGGCATCAGTCTCGAAATCGACGACGGCGGAGCTACCCGGCTCGCGCCCATGCTCTATGTCTCGCCCACGCAGATCAATTTCCAGGTTCCCGCCGACCTGACGACCCGCGGATTTCACAACCTCACGATTGTGGATGACAACGGGCAGACCTACGCCGGTGGCGTGGAAGTAGAATCGATCACGCCTGGGCTCTTTCGCGAAGCGGTTACCGCGATTCGCGTAGAGCCCGACGGGACTCAAGTTCCCATACCCGTGTACACCTGCGTTCCGTCGGCCACTGGTCTTTCTTGCGACTACTCACCAATTCCACTGTCCACCGCTGGCGATCGTCCGATTTACCTGAGCTTCTACGGAACCGGTTTCAACGGGGCGGCGCCTGCCAACGTCACCTGCGAGGTCAATGGTGTGCGAGTTCCAGTCGTTTATGCCGGGCTGCAGGCGACTCCCGGTGTGGACCAGGTAAATGTCCGGTTGGTGCCTGAAGTTCTCACAGGGTTCGTTGGCGAAACCATGGACGTGATCATTAGGATGGACGGCATTCCGGCCAACTCGGCCACAATCGCCGTCAAGTGAATTGCCGGAAGCAATCTTAGCTTCGCTGGCGCGTTCTGAGATGCCGGCCGGCTGTAATGTTAACGCTGTGAAGGAGTTCCACCATGTGTCTCAAAAATGTGAAGGGTTCCAAATCGTTGGTGAATGTCGTAGGCGTGAACGCAGCGAAGATTGTCTTCGCTGCACTTGTCGCGCTCGTACTCGTTGACCCCGCGAGTGGGGCTATACCCAATCCTGTTGTAACTGGCCCGGTCGCAGCGCACGCACTCCCGGGGGATCCGTCTCACGACTATCCTTTCTTTTCCACAACATCGAACCTGGCGAAGTTCGGTTACGTCGAAGAGGAGTTTTTCTTCGAAGGAACGGCAAACCGGTACAACTTGCCAAGCCTGGGCAATGGCAGCGTGATTGACACGGGCCATCACTACCGTACCCGGATGATCGTCCGAAGACCGGCGTCGCCGGCTCGATTCAACGGCACGGTTCTGATGGAATGGCAAAACGTTTTTGCGGGCTATGATTTCGATCTGGCTTGGGTCATGGCGAGCGATCATTTCATTCGCCGCGGTTACGCGTGGGTCGGCGTCTCCTGTCAAAGAGCGAGCGTCCATCAGGCCGGCACCGGCCTTAAAGCCTGGAGCCCAAATCGCTACGGCACGCTGGACGTCTCCGACGGGGGATCCATCCCCGACGACGCGCTCTCCTATGACATCTATTCACAAGCAGCGCAAGCCGTGCGAAGTGCCGTTGGTGTCTCTCCGATGGGGCCGCTTTCAGTAAGGCGGGTCTTTGCGGTTGGGGTCTCTCAGGCCGCCATTCGCGGGCTCGCGCCGTACTACAACTCGATCCAATCCCTGTCGGGAGCTTTCGATGGCTTTTTGCTGATTGGAGGCGGGGGTGTGCTTCGTACGGACGTTAGCGTCAAGGCATTTAAGCTGCTGAGCGAAACCGACGTCGCAATCGGCGGGAACCAGGTTGGCGTTTCGCAGCCGGACTCAGATCACTTCCGGACGTGGGAAGTTGCTGGCGCGGCTCATCTGGACCATTGGTTCCAACAGGCAGTTTTTCCCCTGCAAACTCGGGACGGCGTACCACAGATCCCTGACAACCCACCCTGCACGAACCCTCCGTTCAGCCGAGTCCCGTATCATTTTGCGCTAAACGCCGCAATCGACCACATGCTCCTGTGGGTGAATTACGGCATGGCGCCCGCCGGCGCCCCGGGAATTACGGCTGACGCGGGATCCCCGACCCTGGTCGCCCGGGATAGCTACGGCAACGCGCTCGGCGGAATTCGCCTGCCGCAACATGCCATTCCCACGGCAGTCAACACGGGCGTCAACTCCCCTCCTGCACCTTCGGCATGCCGCTTCTTCGGCTCGTATCAACCTTTTGACCAGCAAACGCTCGATGCGCTATACCGCAACCATGGGTCGTACGTGAGCGCGGTGACTCGATCGGCCGTTACCAACCTGTTGCACGGCTTTTTGGTACTGGAGGATGCCATTGTGACGGTTCAGGAGGCGGCACAGTCAGACGTCGGTAAGCCCTGACGCGCTTGCGCGGAATTCGCACCAGCGCCCGGTCAGTGAGTGAACTCGTCGGGCGACCTCCGGATAGTGGGCTCCAGCCAGTGACGATCTGCCTTGACCGCATACGCTCAACGACGTCAAGAAAGCCATCGAGCGCATGGGTGGGCACGCCGTAGCGGTTATGCGCGACATGTCGGATCTGGTAAGCGTACTCCGAGCCGCCGCCGAGGTCCTCGCGCGCGGTCTGCCGCTTGTCGGGTTGCTCAACAATGCGCGCGTCCAGAACCCGCGCGTAACCAAGAATGTAACCAGCTCGGACACGACGTTCGCGACGAACCACCTCGGTCCGTTCGCGTCAACAGGGGCGCTCATTCCGCATCCTTCAAGATGGTGCGAATGTCCTCTTCATCGGGGTCGTCCACCGAAGATCCCGAGCGCGGGCCTGCCAAACGAGCCGGGCTTCGCGGCGGCTGCAATCTCTCCGCCGAGGCGAGCGCGCCGGCGAATGGAAACCCGGTGGTTCCACTTGGCCTCTGCGTCGATGGTGGCTTCCGGATATCCCGGTGGGCTGGCATTGCGAACGTTAACGGTGTTCGCGCAAGCCTCATCGCAGAACTCGCAGCGCTTTTGCGGAGAGTTCTGGCACAGTTCTGCCACAGGGCTATTCGCAAACTGAAGATTCTTTTGGCCCGAAGTGGTAACTCCTCATGCTCGAAACGCAGGGGCGCGAGCTGTGGATCTGTAAGTTACTGATTTCAGTTGGTCGGGGCGGGGCGATTTGAACGCCCGACCCCCTGCGCCCAAGGCAGGTGCGCTACCAGGCTGCGCTACGCCCCGACTCTAAGCCGCTCAAATTCAGTCAGTTGGCTTCTCAGTGCAAATTCAGCGAAAGAGAAAAGCGCACATGCCAAGCCAAAATGACCCATCAAAGCCAGCCCTTCAGATTCTACCATTGTTCGACAACTTCACCACCGAGCGCCGCTACCTGCGGAACGCCTCCCCGAAGACCCTGGAGTCGTATCGGTGTTCATGGAGGGCATTTCGGGACTACCTGATTCCGGCAACGGACGAAGCAGGGCTTCGGACTGCGGCCCGTCAAGCAGTGATGGCGATTGCCGAATCCGGCACCCTCAATCCAACGTCGATCAACGACTATAGCCGCTGCCTAGCGCACGCCCGGGAGAATGGAAAGCAGCTGGGGCGGCCAGCAATTGCGGCTGTACATGCTGCCCAAATCGGGAAACTGCATCGCGCCGGCCCTGATAGGGGCCGGTCAACGCCTCCGCGTTCTCGACATCCAGAACCGCATCGCCTGGCACGAGCGACGCCGTGTGACCATCGGGCCCGAGACCCAGGTGTACCAGGTCGATCACCGGCGGCGTCCCGGCGATCTCCCGCGTTGTTTCGGCGTACCGAGTCGCGCCTGCTTCCAGGTCCGGCGATTCAACGGGCATCGCATAGAGCTGTTCCGGCGGGAGCCGCGCATGTGCCAGCAGGCTCTCTTTGAGATGAGGGAGGTTCCGGTCCGTATGACCCGCGGGCGCCACGCGTTCATCCACCTGAATTACGTGAACGCCGCGCCATGGAATTTGCGCGTCCGCCAGCGCGCGCAGCATGATCCACGGTGTATGGCCGCCGCTCACCGCCATCACGAACCGGCCGCGGATTGCAATTGCCTCCCGTACAGCGTCGGTAATCAGCGACGCGGCTCTTCGCGCCACGGACTCGGCATCGGCAAGTATTTCTATGTTCATCGCTTCCTCTCGACGGGCCCCCTGCGGTCATCCGCCGTTTCCTGCAGCATGCTCTACCCACCGGTTTGCAGCGCATTCGCTACTACGGATTCCTCGCCAACTGCCATCGCGCCCGCCAACTCCAACTCTGCCGCCAACTGCTGGTGACCTCCTGCTCCGCTCTGCTGCCCAATCTCCAGCAGTGCCGTGACCTACTGCACGCGCTCACTCACAAGGCCCGCTGCTGCCCGCAATGCGGTAACATTCTGGCGCGTATTCCGTTTTTCCCTCCGCGCCACCTGGACAGTTCATGAAGGCCTCTGTCGCGAACCTGCTGCCCCCGACCCTGCTGCTCTGTCAGGGAGTTGGACTCGTGTCTCCCTACAGCTCACAGGCCCTCCGGCTCCAGCCGATGCTGCACCGCTTCCACTCTCTCCCGCCACACCAACCTCCGATTCCTGCTCCTGCCGCCGCAGCCTTTCCCCGCCGATCGACCTCACACCAGCCAATCTTCACCCGCCCCACGACCGAACAAAACCCATTCCAGAGAGACCTTCACATTGCGGTTTAGTTCACCGCACGGTTTCATCAGCTTGCGGCTTCGGAGCCGAGCCTGCTGGTCGGTCTCGTACTGCCGCAAGCTGAAGAGACCTTTTTCATTCACCGCCCGGCCGCACTTTTTCTTCTGTTTCCCCTCAACAACTTGCAGCTCCCCGCCCGCTGCCCGCCAAAACCCGCCTGCTACGGTCTTTGTAGGACAGGCTTCAGCCGGTCCACAAAGGAGCCCCCATGGCTACACCCGCTCAAATCGCCGCCAACCGCGCCAACGCGCAAAAATCCACCGGCCCGCGCACGCCCGAGGGCAAAACCGCCTCGAGCATGAATGCCCTCAAGCACGGCATGGACGCCGCTTCCATCGTCATCCCCGGCGAAGATCCCGCCGACTACGAGCGCATCGCCTCCGAATATCGGCGCGACCTCGATCCCCGTTCCGCCCTCGAGCAATTCCAGGTCGATACCATCATCCGCTGCGACTGGCAGCGCCGCCGCCTCAGACGGATCGAAGCCAAACTTTACCGCGCCCTCCTGGCCGAAGGCGAGACCCCCGAGGAGATCGACGTCGACATCCTCCGCGATTCCCCCACCGGCAAGCTGTTGCGCAAAACCTTCGCCCAGATCGCCTCGTTGGAGCGGGCGCACTCCCGCGCCCTTGCCGAGCTCCGCCGCATCCGCCGCGAGCGCGAACAGAGCGATTTGCCCGGCACCCACGGCCTGCTCGAAATGCCCCCCGAACTCGTCGATCGCATCGCAGCCTGCCGCAAAGAACACTTTCCCG
>Ga0335083_10004392_pt1 | contig 17961 bp, 16 predicted proteins | sample Lox_Sample_42_FD_206716 | JGI IMG/M metagenome (GOLD analysis project Ga0335083, IMG submission 206716) | Soil microbial communities from Loxahatchee National Wildlife Refuge, Florida, United States - Lox_Sample_4.2 | ecosystem: Environmental > Terrestrial > Soil > Wetlands | place: USA...
CCGGGTCGAGGTCACGGGTGGCGGAGGCCATCACCCGCCGGCCCTCGCCCTCCATGCGTTCCATGTGCGCCTGGTGCTGCTCGTTCAGCCCGGCGTCCCACGGGACGCTGGTGCCGCCGGACAGCGCGGTGGCCGCCCGCGCCATCACCGCCGGCGCCGCGCCCTTGACGAAGCACCGGACCACCGGCTGCCCGGCCGCGTCGGTGGCCGAGTTGAACGTGGCCATCAGCTTGTACGTCGGGTCGAACGGCAGCGTGGCCAGCCGGGGCAGCTTCTCGCGGGTCTCGTCGATGTCCATCCCGGCCTTGTAGCCGAGCACGAGCAGGGCGCCCTCGGTGGGGTCGCCCACGACCTTGCCGTCCACCAGCTTGGCGTCGCTGGCCACCAGGTAGGGCAAGATCGCGTCCTCGATGCTGGCCGCGGCGCCCGCGGCGTGCTTGACCTGGCCGTCCAGGCCGTAACCGATACCGGAGATCGTGTAGCGGTCGGTCGGGTTCACCACCTCGACCGCGGTCATCTGGTTCATGGTCAGGGTGCCGGTCTTGTCGGAGTTGATCGCCGAGGTGAATCCCAGCGTCTCCACCGAGGGCAGGTCCTTCACGATGGCATTGCGCTTGGCCAGGTCGACGGCGCCGACCGACAAGATCCACTGCGATACGGTGGGCAGCGCCTCCGGAATGGCCGCGATGGCCAGCGAGACCGCGCTGATGAACAGCGCGTCCCAGGCCTGGCCACGGGCCCGGCCCAGCGCGAACATCACGATCATCGTGAGGCCGGCCGCGGCCGCGATCCACAGCGTGAGCCGGTTGAGCTCCCGGTCCAGGGGCGACTGCTCGGCGGCCGTGGCGGCCAGCAGCCCGGAGATCTTCCCCAGCTCGGTTCCGGCGCCCGTGGCCGTGACGATCACGGTGCCGCTGCCGTGGGTGACCGGCGTGTTCATGAACGCCATGTTCACCTGGTCGCCGGGTCCCACCTCGGCGTCCGGCAGCGTCTGCGCGTCCTTGGCCGCCGGGACGCTCTCCCCGGTCAGCGCCGACTCGTCGATCTGCAGGGCGCTGGCCGCGATGATGCGGCCGTCCGCGGACACCTCGTCCCCGGCGGCGATGAGCACGACGTCGCCCACCACCACCTGCTCGGCCGGGATCTGCGCCTCGGACCCGTCCCGCCGCACCCGGGCGGTGGCCTTCATCATCGACTTGAGCGCGTTCATGGCGCTCTCGGCCTTGCCTTCCTGCCGCAGGCCGATCACCGCGTTGAGCACCGTCAGCGCCAGCAGCAGGATGCCCGTGCTCCACTCCTTGATCAGTAGCGACACGATCGCCGCCACGATCAGGATGATCTGCATGTAGCTGCGGTACTGATCGGCGAACCGGCGCCAGCCCGGCTTAGGCTTCTCTTCCGGCAGCGCGTTCGGCCCGTTGCGGGCCAGCAGTTCGGCTGCCTTCGCGGCGGGCAGCCCGGCAGCCGGGTCCACCCCCAGATCTGAGGCGACCTGCTCGGGCGTGCGCGCATACCAGCCCGCGGCCTTGGCCGAACGGCTTTCCTGGGCTTCGGTGGCGGTCATGTATATGCCTCCAATGGCCGTTACCGGTAGGGCGGTACGGGTTCGGGCGGGGTCAGGTGGCGGCGCTGCGCGCCAGCGCCGAGAAGCCGTAGGGGAACACCCCGACGCCGATGATGCTGCCCACGATCAGCGCCATCGCCGCAGTCAGGCCGAACTGCTGTGAGCTTGGCTGCCCGGGTGGCGGCCGGTGCGATCCGGGGATCTCTCCGGGAGTGCCGACTATCTCGGTCATGTCGCCTCATCATCAATGCCAGGCCACGGCAGGTGCCAACCGGGCCTGGCAGGCCCCTGCCACCTGTCGGCAGTCTCGGCGTGACCGCGCCTACAGGGATCACCCGTTGGGGGTGGTGCGGCTGTCAGCAAGCCGGGTCAGGACTGGCGCTGGCTGGCGACGCGGGGCCGACCGCGGGAAGTTCGGCCTGGCGGGCCAGGAAGCGGAGCTGGGCGGCGCGCGCGTCCCAGGAGTAGACGACCGCGCTGCCCGCGATCAGGTCGTGCAGGGCGCGGTGCTCGTGCTGCACGAGGATGCCGATGAACCCCAGCCCGAACAGCAGGAAGCTGAGCGGGAACACCAGTGAGCGCAGGACGCCCTGCTTCGGGGGCAGGACCGTGCCGTCGGCCCGGACCACGCGGATGCCGAGCAGCGCCATGCCGGGCGTCCGCCCGCTCACCGCCCAGCAGTAGCCGAAGTACACGAACTGCCAGAGGACGAAGACGATGGCCACGACGATGTTGGACCGGTTCCAGCTGACGTCGTGGCCGGTCACGATGCGGACGCCCCAGGAAATGGCGGCCAGGGCCAGCACGAACACCGCCGTGCTCACCACCAGGTCGATGGAGTAGGCGGCGAACCGCGTGACCGCACCCGCGTAGTTTCCCTGCATGCTGACCAGGGCGCCCTGCGGCGGACGGGCGCTCACGGCTCCGCCCGTGCGGGCAGCAGCGCCGGTGGCGCCGCGGGCCACGGCTGCTTGGGGCGGATCAGGCGACGCACCCAGCGGTCGATGAACTTGTCGAGCCCCACGGCCCCGCTGCGCACCGCGTCGAGCGCCTCCATGGTCATCCCACCGGAGGTACTGGCGATGACGGCGGCGAGGTCCGTCTTCTCGACCAGGGCGTCCATGTCTATCTGCTGCACTATGTCGTTGATGTCGACCCGGTCGAGCAGCGGCTGGAGGTCCACCCGGGCCAGGAGCGCGTTCAGGTCGACCTGGTCCAGCAGGGCGTCAACGTCGACCTTCTTCAGGATCGCGTCGACGTCGACGCGACTGAGCAGCGCGTTGAGGTCAATACGGGCGGCGAGCTCGTTGACGTCCAGAGCGTTGAGCACGAGATCAACGACGCGCTCGGTGGCCTCCTGGGCGAGCGCCTCCGCCGGGTCGGTCACGCGCCTGCCTACCGCCCGAAGCCGATCACGCGGATTCACGCCATCAGTATCTCCCAGTACAGGGTGCTGGGAATCACTCGCCGCGGATGAAGGCGGCTTCCAGCGAACCGCCGCCTCGTCCGGGGTCAAGCAGGACGAACGTGGCAGCTTCGCCGGCCTGACGCATCATTCGCGGCGGATGAGATGGCCCCGGAGGCGGCCAGGATCACGGGCTCACGCCGTCGTTCGGCGCCGCCTGCTTGATCTCGATGAGCTCAAGGCCCAGCGCCCGCACCCGGTCAAGGACCGCGTGCAGCTCAGGCTGGTCAAGGTCGGCGGACAAAACGGTGACGGTCGGCTCGACCTCCACCGCCATGTCGGCAAACGCCTCGCTGGTAGCGGGACCGAACGAGCCGATGACCCTGATTTCGTAGATGTGCCTGGTCACCGAGGGCTCCTTCCGGAATCCGGCCGCGATCGGACCATAGTGGCAGCAATCTCCCGCGCTGGGATCATCCGCTCGTGGTGAGCCTGCCCGGTCGCCTGCCCCGGAATCGGGGCTGGTCCGCCTCACCCTGACCAGCGCGGGGGCGAGACGGGGACGCGGCGTGCCTCGAGCAGATCGAGGCCGAGCGACCTGATCATCTCGAGCATGCCGTGCAGGGCAGCCTGGTCGAACTGGCCCGTAATGAGGGTTTCTTCGTCGCGGTAGGTCACCTCCAGGCCAGCGAACGCCGCGAGCGTGGTCTCGTCGAGCCGACCCGCGATGCGGATCTCGTAAGTAGGCTGAGCTCTCATCGGGACGCAATGCCATAACGACTCCCCCAGGTAAGGACGGCCTGGCTGCCACCGTCGATCCTGGCAACCGGCACCCGGGATCGCGTCATTCGCGCCGGGTGAAGATCACGGCCCCGGCGGTGCGCTGGCTCAGATCAGCTCGAGTTCGCGGGCCCGCACCACGGCTTCGCGCCGGCGGCTGGCGGGAAGCTTGCGGTAGATGGCGGCCAGGTGGGTCTTGACCGTGTTCACCGACAGGCATAGCTCGTCGGCGATCTCCGCGGTGGACATGCTCGTGGCCAGCAAGCGCAAGATGGTCAGTTCGCGCTGAGTGAGGGGTTCGGGCAGCTCCCTTGGGTTCACCGCGGGCCGCCCGGCCCCCGGGTCCGCCGGCATCCTCGGCTGGGATGCCGGCCACTGGCCAGCGACAAGGGGATGGCGGGTCAGCAGGACGGCGAACACGTCCTTCATGTTCAGGAACGGCAGGACTATCTCACCCTGGGCGATCTCGAGCGCCCGGATGAGGATCTCCAGCGCGCGCCCAGGGTCGTCACTGCGCTGCGCGATCTCCGCATCGCACAGCATCGCCTCGACCAGCACGAAACGGCCCGTCTGGGTACTGGGCGTGGTCAGCACGGTGCGGACGCAGTCCTGCGCGCTGCGCAGGTCGCCCAGCGCGAGGTGGGCGCGGGCGCTCGGTATCGCGGTCAGGATGGCGAGCTGGCCGCCCCGGTAGCCGCCGAGCAGCTTGAGCGCCGCGTGCGGGCGTCCCAGGGAGGTATCCAGGTCGGCCAGCATGACGTCACGCCTGACGGCCAGCAGGGGCGGGATGCGGCGCCCCGCCTCCTGCAGCATGACCCGTGCCTCGTTCACCTCGCCCCTGGTCATGAGCACGCTGGCTTGCCCGAGCACGAGGGCGACCGCGAGGCCCGGGTCCGAGCCGACCACGTCGGGCAGGAGGATCCGCTGGAGCGATCGCATCCGGCCGCCGACGTCCCCCGCTACCAGCGAGCGGAGCGCGGCCGCGAGTTCCAGTGCCGGGGAAATGCCCAGGTTCTTATGCGCGCGGAGGGCATGAGCGCGCTGCTCCGCGTCCTGCGCGTGATGGGTCCGCGACCAGTAGCTCTCCACGAACGCGATCATGCCGAGCACCTCGAGTTCGAGGGCCGCCATCTCGTCACCCCGCGCCTCGGCCAGGGCCTCGTCCAGGAGCGCGCCGACGTCTTCGTGCCTGCCGTGCCACAGGTGGCTGCTCGCCTGGGCCAGCAGCACGGCGGCCCGCAAGCCGGGCATGGCCGGAGCGGGGGCATCGCCGCTCCGGCCGAGCAGGCGATCCGCGGCCGCGTCGACGGCGCAGGCGGCATGCGCTTTCTGGCCGAGACGGAGTTCCAGCAAATCGCAGGTGACGAGCAGTTCCGGGTCCGGCCGGTCATCGTCGGACTTCAGCGCGGTCAGGCGTTCCAGCAGGCCGAAGGCCGTGTCGGCGTCGGCGAACACGGCCTCGATCACGGCGCTGGCCACGGCGAACTCGGTGGCGCGTACGGCGCCGCTGCCCGCCGGCGGCTGCAGCGGCAGCAACTCCCGCAGACCGAGGCCGGACAGGTCCTGGCGGTGCACGAACGCGTGCGCGAAACCGCCCCGGGCCAGGAGCCTGGCGACGTGATGCCGGTTGCCGGCCCGCCCGGCCCAGTAGACGGCGTTCCCGAGGTCGCCGCCGCCCTCGAACCACGCTGCCGCGCGCTCCTGCAGGATCCGGATGGCCTGGCGCCGCTGACGCTGCAGCAGGTAGCGAAGGATCTCGGCGAACAGCTCGTGGTAGCGGTAGCGGTGCTGGGTGGCATCGAGCGGTATGACGAAGGCGTTCTCGCGCGCGAGGCCGGTCAGCATGTCCGCGCACCCGGTCATGCCGGTGACCGCGTCGGCCAGCGATCCGGTCACCTCGGGCAGGAAGCTTGTCTCGATCAGCAGCCTGCGCTGCGGTTCGGGCTGATGCCGGAGGACCTCGTTCACCAGGTACTCGCCGATGCTGCCCGGATCCAGTGCCAGCTCGGACACGAAGTCGGCGGGGTACTCGGTGCCCTCCATCCGCATGGCGGACAACTGCACGCCCGCGGCCCATCCCTCGGTCCGCGTCGCCAGGATGCTGAAATCCCGGGCCGCGAGGGTGATCCCGTGAACGCTGAGCACCTCGGCGATCTCGTGGGGGGTCATGGCCAGGTCCGCGGCCCGCAGCTCGTGCATCTGCCCGGCCAGGCGATACCGGTGCAGCGGCAGCAGAGGATCGCTGCGGGCGGCCAGGATCAGCCTCAGCCCAGGCTGTCCCCCGCGGATCAGGCTGTCCAGGCCCGCCAGGACATCGGGGTGGGTGAGCTGGTGCGCGTCGTCGACGACCACGACCAGCCTGGTCTCAGGCTCGGGCACCCGGCTGAACAACGCCTGGACCAGGTCGACGCCGACGGCCCGCGGCGTCGCGGCCGGCGGGCCGCCCTCGGCGCCGCCGCCGTCCCGCAGCGCGGACTCGAGCAGGCGCCAGAACCGCCGCGGCTCCGCGTCGGCCGCCGTGGGGGTAAGCCACGCGATCCGGGCGCCGCCGCGCCGGGCCCAGTCGGTGAGCAGCACGGTCTTGCCGGCCCCCGGGCCGGCGGACAGCAAGGTGAGCGGCCGGTCCGCGGTCTGGTCAAGCTCGGCGAGCAGGCGTGGCCGAGGCACGTGCCGCAGCGGCAGCTGCGGCACGCACACACGCGAATCACGCATCGCGTTCGACATGCCGGGCTCTCTCTCCCCGCGCCCCAGATGCGCCAAGCCTGCGCCAGCGAATGCAACGTGATCGCTACTTTAAGCCGGCGCCGCCCGCAAGGGAAGTTTCCATTCGTTCCATATATGAAAAGGAGACGCGAGCGGACGAGCCAGCCAGGTCAGGTATCGCCGGAGCGCGTAGCTTATCTGATCGTGGTTCCCTCGCGCCTCGCGACCGACCGCAGCGCGCACCGGAACCGGACTCCCGTCCCGCTGGCCCCGCCAGCCCCGGATCCTTCTGCATGGATGCCGCCCCATGCTGCTGAGACGGGCTGAGACGACATGAACGCGGCAACCATGCCGTATCAAGAGGGCACCGAGCCCAGTGCGGCATCGGGTCAGGAATAGACGTCATCGGCCGGCACGATGCGGACTCCGAGCGGGACCAGGGTTACCGGGATGATCTTGAAACTGGCGAGGCCGAGCGGGATGCCGATGATCGTCAGGCAGAGCATGACTCCGGCGACCAGGTGCCCGAGCGCCAGCCACCAGCCGAACAAGATGATCCAGATGATGTTCCCGATCACCGAGGCGATCCCGGCTTCGGGGCGCCGGTCGATCGTCCGGCCGAATGGCCAGAGCACGTAGCCGGCGATCCGGAAGGCGGCGATCCCGAACGGGATGGTGATGATCAGGATGAAGGCCACCAGCCCGGCCAGGACGTAGGCGATCGCCATCCAGAGCCCTTCGAAGATCAGCCAGATCACGTTCAGTATCAGCCTCAGCACGGCTTCCCCTTCCGGCGACACTGACAACATTCCATCATCGGGCCGGCGCGCGGCACTCACTCCCCCCGGGTAAGGGCACTCGCCGATCACCCCCAAAGGATGATTTCCGGAGGCCATCCGGCTGACCACAGTGAGGTAGTGAGGTCAGGTCGCGAGCAAAGGATGGTTGCCATGAGCAATGGCGAGAGCCGCAGCAGCGGACCGCAGTTCCAGACGGCTCCCCTGATCATCAGCGCCGCGATGGTGGGAGCGGGCACCATGATCGTCCTGGCCGGCCTGGCCGTGGGCGGCGGCCACCTGCTATCGGCGACCCGGCGGTGGGTCAACGAGATGGAGGTGCCGCCGAGCGAACTGGCCAAGATCAAGTGGACGCAGGCCAAGGCCGCGATGAGCGCCGGGGCGCAGGCCTGGCAGGACGGGACCCCGGCGGTTTCCGCGCCGACGGACGGCTAGGGCGAGATAAGCGGCAACCCGGCGGGATCGCGGGCAACCTCCGGCTCGTTCGGTTCGCCTGAATGATCAGCCCTCCCCCGGCCCGCACACGTAGCGGGCCGGGCCTTCTTTACGGTCGGTCGTCATCGGCGGGCGGAACTCCTCCGTGCAGACGCCGGACCTCAATGACCTCGACACCGAACGTCTCCAGCCGGGCGAGCAGTCCCTTCAGAGCCGATTGATCTTGCAGCGGGCCGTGCACCACCGTCTCGACCGGCTCGACCGAGGCGGTGAGCCTTTCGAAGTCCAGCAATGCCTCCGGCGGGAGAATACCGGCCACCCGGATCTCGTAATAGGACGACGCCACCGCAGCCCCTAGCAGCTAGGAATTCACATGGCCTGAATCCTTACGCTCTCCCACCCGGGCCCCGTGCGCGCCACTCATGGCGGGTGATATTCCGTCACCCTGGTGAGATGCGCGGGGGGTGAAGACGTCTCACCCCTTGACTAGAGAAGAATGATCTAGCGGATGGGGCTAGCCCGCGGAGAGGGGAGTGCCGATGTCCAGTCCCGATGCACACGCGCCGGCCAGGCTCCGAGGGCGCGGGGATCCGCATGACCCCGTCCTGACGTCCAAGATCACCCCACCCGACCTCCCGGCGTGGGCGGTCACCCGGCCTCGGATCGACAAGCTGATCGCCGAGGGTGTCCGCGGCCCGCTGACCTCAGTAACCGGGCCGCCGGGAGCGGGCAAGACCATGGCCATCGTGGCCTGGGCCGCCGCGGCCGGTTACCCGGGCACCCTGGCCTGGCTCACCGTCGACGACTACGACAACCGGCCCCGGGTGTTCTGGGGGTATGTCGTGGCCGCCCTGCGGCGGGCGGGCGTCGCCGTACCCCGGGTCATGCCCGGCCCGGGCCGGGTGGCCGTCGATCATGTTTTCCTGGCCCGGCTCGCGTCGGCGCTGGCAGGACAGGACCCGCCCCTGATCCTGGTGCTCGATGACTTCCACCTGCTGACCGAGCCAGCCGTCCTTGACGGGCTTTCCTACCTGCTGAGGAACGCGGCGCCAGGCCTGCACCTGGTCGTGGGGTCCCGGGCGGATCCGCTGCTGCCCTTGCACCGGTACCGGGTGGCCGGCCAGCTCGCCGAGATCCGTGCTGATGACCTGGCCTTCAGGGTGAAGGAATCCGGCTTGCTGCTGGCCCACCACGGCCTGACCCTGCCGGAGTCGATGCTCGAACGCATCACCGGGCGGACGGAAGGCTGGGCCGCGGGGATGCGGCTGGCCGCGCTTTCCCTGCAGGGGCGCGACGATCCCGGGCAGTTCGTGAAGGAACTGGAGACCGGGGACAGCGCTATCACCAGTTACCTAGTCGAGGAGGTGCTCAACGCCCAGCCCGCCCCGGTCCGCACCATGCTGCTGCGGACCAGCGTCCTGGACAGCTTCAGCGCCGATCTCGTCTGCGAGCTGACCGGTGACCAGCGATGGGCGGACCGGCTGCCCGCCCTGGCCCGGGGAAACGCGTTCATCCGCCCGCTCGGGCACGGGTGGTACCGCTATCACTCGTTGTTCGCCACGGTATTGCGCCTCAAGCTCAGGATCGAATGCCGCGGGCAGCTAACCGACCTGTATCAGCGGGCCGCGGGGTGGTGCCGGCGCAACGGGCGGCTCGGCGAGGCCGTGCGATACGCCGCCGAATCCGGGGACTGGCCGTTCGCCGCCAATATGGTCGTGGACGAGTTCGCCGTGGGCCAGCTCATCGAGGCGCGCGGCCACCCGCCCCTGGCCGAGGTATTCGCTCGTCTGCCGCGCGATGCGGTGTGGACGCAGCCGGAGCCGTTGCTGGTCCAGGCGGCGACGCGGCTGGGCCGGGGCAGGGTTGAGGCAAGTGCCGCCCCGCTGGAGGCCGCGGAGAGCATTCTCGATCGCTGGCCGGCCGGGGACCAGATTCCGGCCCGGCTGGCCGCGGCCCTGATCCGGCTGGCGCTGGCCCGCCGCACCGGCGATCTGGAGGCGGCGACGGCCGCGTCCAGCCGCGCGCAGGCCCTGGCCGGCCAGCTGCCCGGAGAGACGCACGCCCGGCATCCGGAGGTGGAAGCCCAGGTGCTGGCCGGCCGCGGGATCGTGGAACTGTGGGCGGGGCACCTGGACGAGGCAGCGGAGCACTTCGCCGACGGCGCGGCCGCAAGTGCTCAGGCGGCGGCGTATGAACGGGCCGACTGCCTCGGATACCTCGCGCTGGCGGACGCCCTGAGCGGCAGGCTTGACCACGCCGCCGAACGGGCCGAGGCCGCGGCCGAGGCGATCAGCAGCGGCAGCGACAACCTCACCGAGCACACCATCTCGGCCGCGGCGGTCGCGCTGGCCTGGGTGCACCTGCAGCGGGGGGACATGCGGGAGGCGCACGTCGAGCTGAAGCTGGCCGAGAGCGCCCTGCGGGCCGACCCGGACAAGCTGGTGAGCGCGCTCGCCTGCGCGGCCGCGGCGCAGCGCGTGATGGCGGGGGGCCGGGCCACGGCCGCGGTGGAGATGATCGGCCGTGCGCGCGAAGAATGGTCACCGTCGCCGCCCGGCTGGCTCGAGGCCCGGCTGGCGGTTCTCGAGTCGCGCGCGTGGACGGCGGCCGGTGATGCGGCCGCGGCCGTGGCCGCGGCGCAGCGTGCCACTCCCGGGCCCGAAGCCACGGCGGCGCTTGCTCACGCGTGGCTGGCCGCGGGAGACGAGCAGGCGGCCCGGGACGTTCTGGGTACCGAAGGCGCGGAGCCCGAAGACCTCGGGCTGGCGCTGGCCGGCGCCCGGCTCAGCTACGGCGCCGGGGACGGCGCGCGAGGTCGTCGCTGCCTGGAGCGTGCGCTGCAGCTAGCCAAGCCCGAGCGGATGAAGCTGCCGTTCACCATGGAGAAAACCTGGCTGCGGCAGGTCCTGCGGCGCGACCCCGAACTGGCCGGCGCGTACCGTGAACTGCTGGAGCCTGACGTGATAGGCCCCGGCCAGGCCCCGCCCGCGAAAAAGCCGCCGGTACCCGCCCAGCCGGCGCCACTGGTTGTCGAGCGGCTGAGCGCGCGTGAGCGGGAGGTGCTCGCGCACGCGTCGGAAATGCTCAGCACGGCCGAGATCGCCACCGAGATGTACTTGTCGGTGAACACCGTCAAGACCCACCTGCGGAGCATCTACCGCAAGCTATCGGCGACGCACCGGAGCGAGGCCGTCCGCCGGGCTCAGCAACTCGAGCTGATCTGACCTTCCCGTTTTCACCCGCCGCGGGTGGGGCGCGGCTGCGCTATGGTTGCTGGACTGTACGCTGACCTAGCTATCCCCTTTAGGGAGAACACGATGTCCGACCTGATCGCGATCGGTTACCCCGACGAAGCCACTGCCGACGAGGCGGCCGCCGAGGCGCGGCGGCTGGCCCAGGACCTCATCATCCAGCCCGACGCGATCGCCGTGATCGTACGGGACAAGGAAGGCAAGTACCACACGCACACCAGCCACCACCTGGTCGGCGGCGGGGCGACGTGGGGCATGTTCTGGGGCCTGCTGTTCGGCCTGCTCTTCTTCATCCCGGTGTTCGGGATGGCGGTCGGCGCCGGGATGGGTGCGCTCATGGGCAAGATCACCAAATCCGGCATCGACAAGCAATTCCAGGACCAGGTTCGCGGCTTGATCCAGCCGGGAACTTCGGCCCTGTTCCTGATGGTAGAGAAGGTCACCCCGGACAAGGCCGTCGAGGCGATGAGCAAGTACGGCGGCACGGTGCTCAAGACCTCGCTGTCCAAGGACGGCGAGGCCGAGCTCCAGGAGGCCCTGCACGGCGGCGGCAGCACCGCCTGAGCACTCAGCTGTCCCATGCCAACTGGTCCGCCGAGGGCTGACCATACGCCGGGTCACGACGCGAACGCCCTGGCCCGGCTGGCGGGGCGGGCAGCTAAGGGCCGTACCGGATCGCCACGTGGTGGCGCCCGGTACGGCCTGCTGCTTCTGGTTCTCATCGCGACCTACCTGTTCTCCGCCTTCGGCGGCAAGCAGCTGGCCGCCGAGCTGCAGGTCCTCCTGTTCGCCACGGTCCTGCTGATCGCGCTGCGCACATCGCCGCTGCCCGGCCACTGGCGGGTGATCATCGGCGCCGTCACGGTGGTCGGCTCCCTGGTGACGTTCTTGACCTCGCTGAGCGGCGCCAGGGGCGAGACCGCCACGGAGGACCTGTGGAAGACGCTGCTCCTGCTGATGACCGTGGTCATGGTCGTGCACCGGGTGCTGGCCCGGCCCACGGTCACCATCCAGAGCATCTACGGTGCCCTCAGCGCCTACCTGATCGTCGGGCTGATGTTCGCCTCCAGCTACGCCGCGATCGAGCACCTGGGTGAGTCGCCGTTCTTCGCCGACAATCAGCAAGCCAATACCCAGACATTCCAGTATTTCAGCTTCACCACGCTGACCACCCTCGGCTACGGGGACTTCACCGCGCTCGAGAGCGGCGGCCGCGCCGTCGCGGTCCTGGAGGCGCTGTCCGGTCAGGTGTTCCTGGCCACCCTGGTGGCCCGCCTGGTCGCAGCGTACCGGGCCCCGGACCCCAAGACCCGGCCCGAGACGCGAGGCCGCGGCCGGCTACCCGAGGATGTTGACGGCCCTGGAGACGACGAGGATCGCGATTAGCAGCGAGATCGCCTCCTCGGCCATCATCATGAGCTTGGCCCAGGGCCTGATGGCCGAGACGTCGGTGGGGCTGAACGCCGTCGCGGTCGTGAACGACAGGTAGAGGTAGTCCATGAACCTCGGAACCCAGCCGGGCCGCACGTACTCGGCGTTGACCATCTCGGGGAAGACGAAGGCGGGCTGACGGCCCAAGCCGCGGGCGCGGGCCGCCGCGCCGCCGCGGTCGAGGTCCCAATACCACAAGCCGAAGGTGATCACGTTGCTGAGCCAGATCGCGCCGCCGCTGGCCAGCAGGATGTTGGCGTCGGTGCTGAACTTGACCGCGTCGATAATCCCGGCCACCAGGCGTAGCGCCGCGGCGGCGTTCACCGCGGAGATCAGGCCGATCAGCGTCCCCGTCATCACGCGGAGCCAGGTGGAGTCGCGGTCGATGCGGCCGGGATCGCCGATGATGAGGACGGCCAGCAGCACGACGACGACCGCGATGAACGCCCAGCGGGCATCGTGGTCCCTGAGCTGAGGCGGCAGGGCGGCGCGGAGCCCTCCGGCGGCCAGTACGGCCAGTGCCATCGGCCAGCGGCTTTCGCCGATCCTGGCGGGGGCCGGTGCCGCGGGCTGATCCTGGCTCGTCATGGTGTCAGCTGACCAGGAGGTAGATGCTATTGCCCGTGAGCCAGAGGCCGAGCAGCAGGAAGACGCCGATGACCACCTGGTCCTGGTGGCTGTCCAGCCACTTCCGCAGCCGGCCCAGCCTGGCTTCGGCCTTGCCGCCGCCGAACGTCGCGTACACCTCCAGGTACAGGAAGCTGGACGTGGCCAGCAGGCAGAAAAATATCAGCGCCACGTAGCTGTCCGGGCTGCTGAGCTTGGCCTCGAGGATGGTGGCCGCGCCGGCCGCCACCAGCGTCCAGGGCTGCAGGAACGCGGCGAGCCCGGCCGCGCCCAGCAGCGAGAGCCGGTCCAGCCTGGCCATCCAGGCGGCTGGCTTGCGGGGCCGGCCCATCTGGCGCCTCTTGCGGATGGCCAGCGCGACCAGCACGACGCCGATGACCAGCTTGATGGCCAGCGCGGCGTCGGACGGCGAGGTATGCGGCTTGGGCGGGTTGTTCTGGGTGGCCGCGATGACCGACGCGATCACGACGACTAGGCAGCCCAGCCAACCGAGGATGTACGCCAGGCCCTTCCAGATGCCCTTCTCGGCACTCAGCACCAGGATGAAGGCCGTCAGCGGGAACGGCTCGAGAGTGATGGCGAGCCCGATGAGCAACAGGGTGAGTACCATGCCTCTTCCGCCCCAGACGCCGCTGTGACCGGCCGTCAGATGCCGTGCTCGGCGGTGATCCGGCCGGACTTCGCCGCGTCGACCAGGGCCCGGTAATCACGCTCGTTCTGGTCGGCGTAGGCGGCCGCGAACTTCGCGATGGCACGGTCGAAGACATCCGAGTTACCCAGGTAGGCGGCGATGGCGATGCGGTCCCCCGACCGGGCGTGCGCCCGGGCCAGCGTCCAGCCGCACAACTCGCCGTACAACTGCAGTCCGTCCAGGCGCAGGCTCTCGATGTCGATGGAGAACTTCCAGTCCCGCAGCTGCCGGATGTAGAAGTCCCTGGACTGCCCGTCGACTCCCGCGTCGACGTGCTGCCAGCCCAGGAAGATGTCGCTGGACGCCTGCATCAGCCGCTGGCCGGCGACGACCCGCATGCCCTCGTTGGCGTACTTGCTGGCGCCGGCGAACCGGCTGAGGACCGACGCTTCGGCCTCCTTGACCTGCAAGAACAGCGGATCAGCATCATCGCGGCCGAGCATCAGGACGATCCAGCAGCGCGCTCCGACGCTGCCGACGCCGACCACCTTGCGCGCCATGTCGCAGAACTCGTACTGCTGGAGCAGGTACCGGCGATCGGTCTCCAGCGTGCGCTGGTACCTGGCGATCAGGCGGACCAGGCCCGCTTCGAACATCGCCCGCTCGGTCTCGTCGTGGATCATCTCGTCCACCGGCACCAGGAGCGGCGGATCGGAGACGATGCGCGGACGGCCATCGACCGTCCTGGTCAGCTTGGCCAGTTCCTGCATGCTGTCCCTGGTCTTCGCCTTGGCCAGGCCCTTGTCCATCAGCTTGCGCTGCCGCGCCCGGAGCTGGGCGTCGAACTGCGCCCGCAGCTCGTTGGCGTCGGCGTGCGCGTACCAGACGTCCACGTTGGTCATGGTGGCGAACTCGCGCATGGCCTGCCGGTAGCGGGACACGGCGGCGATGACGACGTCGCGGCGCGGCCTGGCCGGGAGCCCGTTGTCCCGGCCCGCGACCTCCAGGCTGGCCGCGAGGCGCTTGACATCCCATTCCCAGGGGCCGGGCAGCGTCTCGTCGAAGTCGTTGACGTCGAACATCAGGCGACGTTCGGCCGAGGCGAACAGGCCGAAGTTGGACAGGTGAGCGTCACCGCAGGCCTGCACGGCCAGCCCGGTCACCGGGGTGGTGGCCAGGTCGCTGGCCATCGGCAGGGCCGCGCCACGGTAGTAGGTGAACGGCGAGACCATCATCCGCCCCCAGCGGACCGGCACCAGCTCGGGTACCCGGGACCTGGCTTGCTCCTCGAGCAGGCCGACCGGATCCGGCCGGTCCGGCGGCGGGTCGAACACCGCGTGCGCGTCGCGTGGCACCTGGGCCCGCGCCGCCTTGCCCCGGGCGGCACGCTCGGCCACGGGGAGCCGGCATCCTCCGGTATCGAGCTGATACCGGCCTACGGCCCTGGTTGGAGTTACCGTCGCTTGGGCAGGCATGATCGACTCCTCTCCGCCATGCTATCGACGATGCCGCCGCAGGCCGGCTGCTGCCTCATCCGCTCTGGGTGAGGCAGCGAATAAGCTGAAGATGCTTGTCTCGGAGCCGCCGGTGTCGGGTGGAGGGCACATCCCATAGTGACGATCGAGGGAAATGCATCCGGGCAGTCGGCTGCGCCGGCTCCGGGACCGCCGCGGGCTCCGGGACCGCCGGCCCAGGGCGTGCCGGCGGCCGGCCGCGAGGAGGAGCCGCTGTCGCGGCGAGCGACCTGGCGGGCGCAGATCGAGCACTTTGTCCAGGCGGTCAGGGACAGCGACGTGGCCGCCGCGGACGAGGTCGTCATGCGGCTGAGCCGGTCGCGGCGCTGGCTTGCCCCGCTCGCACTGGTCGTCGGCGCCTTCGTGATGCTCTTCGCGGGGGTGAAGCTCCTGTTCACCAACTGGCGGCTCACCCTGATCCAGGTGCTGCCCGCGATGTGGATCTGGGCGGCCATGTTCGACCTGAAGGCTCATGTGCTGCACGACAAGACGTTCCACGTGCTGACCGGGCCGATCGTCATCCCGCTGGTACTCGCGGTGGCCCTGATCACCGCGGCGAGCTTCTACCTGAACGCCGTGTTCGCCTACGCGATCGCCGGGTCGGGCCCGCCGTCGATCCGGCCGGCCTTCACCCAGGCCTGGTCTCATCGGAGGGTCGCCCTGATATCGGGCTTCCTGGTCGGAATCCTGCTCGGCCTGTCGACGCTGGTCGTCACCCGGTGGGGAAGGCCGTGGTTCGCGCTGTCGCTGAGCACCGTCGTCGGGCTCATGATGCTCTGCTACGTGGCCGTGCCGGCCCGGCTGATCGGCATGAAGACCAAATATCCGAAACGCGACAAGCTGGCCGCCACCGCGGTGGGCGGGATTGTCGGAGCGGTGGTCTGCACGCCGCCCTATCTCCTCGGCCGCCTCGGGATTGTCATGCTCGGGTGGTCGAGCACGTTCTTCGTCCTCGGCATCATCGTCCTGGCCATCGGGCTGACGTTGCAGGCAGGTGCCACCGGCGCGGTGAAGACGGTCAAGATGACCGCCAAGCTGGTCCCCAGCCGCGTCCTCAGTCACCAGGCTCCCGGCCAGCCGGCTCCCGGCCAGCCGGTTCCCGGTCAGCCGGCTCCCGGCCCGGATGATCCTGGGCGATGATCAGCTGTCCTGCACCTTGACCAGCCATGCTTCTGCGTCGAGATAGGCCGCGCGGGTGGACTCTCCGACGACCGGGGTCGCTTCGAAGGCGCGCACCGGACCGTCGACGTGCCCGGTGCGCTGGAGCTGTCCGGTCACGCTCGGGTCGAGGCCGCTGAGGTAGAGCCGGCCGCCGGAGCCGGCCAGCTGGGCGGCGTAGTCGGCGACCACCTTGACGAACGTCGACCCGAGCGAGGTGCGGCGGCGCAGCCGCAGCACCACGGCGGGCGATTGCGCCTCGCCCGGATCCGGCAGGTGAGCCTGCAGGGTCCGCGCACCCGCGTACAGCAGGCTGCCGTAGACGTCAAGGACCGTAATGTGAAAGCTGGTCAGGGACTTCGGCGGCTTGCGTTCCTCGAAGCGCCCGTCGTCTCGCGGGATGAGCTCGACCACGGTGAGGTCCATGGCGTCCTGGTTGAGCTGCAGCACGAGCGACAGGGCCACCCCGATGCCGACCGCCGCGGCGACCGGCAGGAACAACGTGGCGGCGAACGTGGTCACGACGACGACCTGGGAGATGCGCCCCGAACGCAAGATGCTGGCGATCTCCCCCGGGCGCAGCGAGCCGACGGCCGCGAAGATGAGGATGGCGCTGAGCGCCGGCACCGCGACCTTCGCGACCAGCCCCGAGAAGATGGCCAGGATCACCAGCATCCAGACGCCGGACCATATCGCCGCCCAGCGCGTCCGGCCGCCCGCGGACGCGTTGAGCGCGGTCTGCCCGACCGAGCCCCCGACGGGGATACCGCGGAAGAAACCCGCGGCCAGGTTGCCCGCGCCCTGCGCGATGATGTCCCGGTTCGGCTCAGGTCGCGCGTTGCCGGGGTTAGGGGCGGATTCCGCCACCCCGGCGCCCTGGACGAGCACGATGGCCGCGATGGCCAGCGCGCCGGTGACCATGCTGAACGACAGGAGCCTCACGTCGGGCAGGGCCGGCAGGGGGATGCCCGACGGAAGGTCGCCCTGGTCGCCGACCCTGACCACCTTGTCCGCCCCCGCGAGCGCCACCACGAGCGTGGGAATCACCAGGGCGATGAGCGGACTCACCACCGCAAGGCGCGTGAATGACAGCACCACCAGGATGGCGAGGGCGCACAGCCCGGTCAGCAGCGCCGCCAGGTCGATGGCGCTCGGATGGAGAAGGACGCTGAGGGCCTTGGCCAGGGGGAAGTCGCCGTGCGCGGGAGCCCCGGTGAGACCGGCGACCTGGCTGCACACGATGTTGACCGCGATGCCGGTCAGGAACCCGGTCATCACCGAGTGCGAAACGAACCTGGTGTAGCGGCCAAGGCGGACGATCCCGGCAGCGACCAGGACGATACCGACCATCACCGTCAGCAGCGGGACCGCCGCCGGCCGCTGCGCCGCCGGGACACCGTGCAGGGCCGAGCCCGCGGCCAGCGCGGCAGCGGACGTCGTCGTGATCACCATCATCCGGGTATCGGAGCTGAGGCCCCCGGCGATGCGCCCGGTGAAGCTGCCGTAGAGCCCCTGTGCGGGATTGACCCCGGCCAGGACCGCGGACGCCATTCCGTCGGGCAGGCCGCTGACCGCACCGGTCAGCCCGGCCACCAGGTCCGCGCGCAGATCGGCGCGACCGGGCCGGACCGAACGCAGCCACCGGCCGACCGCAGCCGGAGCCGA
>Ga0335083_10004395_pt1 | contig 17955 bp, 14 predicted proteins | sample Lox_Sample_42_FD_206716 | JGI IMG/M metagenome (GOLD analysis project Ga0335083, IMG submission 206716) | Soil microbial communities from Loxahatchee National Wildlife Refuge, Florida, United States - Lox_Sample_4.2 | ecosystem: Environmental > Terrestrial > Soil > Wetlands | place: USA...
GCGCGCCCATGTTGATGAGAAGTATACCGACCGCATGTTGCTGGCCGAAGCAAATCAATGGCCGGAAGATGCGGTGTCGTATTTCGGCCAGGGTCGTGGCGATGAATGCCACATGGCTTTTCATTTCCCGCTTATGCCGCGCCTGTTCCTTGGGTTGCACATGGAAGACCGCCTGCCGATTGTTGAAATCCTGGAGCAGACACCACCGATTCCTGAAACCAGCCAATGGGCTCTCTTCCTGCGTAACCATGATGAGTTGACCTTGATCTATGTCACGGATGAAGAGCGTGATTATATGTGGCGCATGTATGCCAAGACATACCAAGCGCGGTTGAACCTCGGCATTCGCCGCCGTCTGGCGCCCCTGTTGGGCAATGACCGCAAGCGCATCGAATTGCTCAACGCCCTGTTATTTTCTCTCCCGGGTACTCCCGTGTTGTATTACGGCGATGAAATCGGCCTTGGCGAAAACATCTATTTGGGCGATCGCGACGGCGTGCGCACGCCCATGCAATGGAGCTCAGATAAAAATGCCGGGTTCTCCCGCGCCAATCCGCAAAGCCTGTATCTGCCCATCATTCTCGATCCGGGATATCACTACGAAGCGATCAATGTGGAGGTGCAATTGGCCAACCCGCATTCGTTGTTATGGTGGACACGGCGGTTGCTGGCGTTGCGCAAGCGCTGGCGTGCGCTCGGGGAAGGCAAATGTGAATTTCTTCATCACGACAATCGCAAGGTCCTGGCGTACCTGCTTCGGCATGAAAAAGAAGTCATCCTTGTGGTGGCCAATTTATCGCGCTTTGTCCAGGCAGTGGAATTGGATTTGTCAGCCTTTAAACAACTTGTGCCGGTGGAATTATTCGGGCGCTCAGAGTTTCCGGTCATCACGGCGAATCCCTATTTCTTTTCGCTCGGGCCGCACTCATTTTACTGGTTCTCACTGGAAGCCAAACCCGGCCTTCCTGCGGTGGTCCCGGCTTCTGATGTGAAAGTGAGCCTTCCCGTGCTCGCGGTTGATGGAGGCTGGCAAAACGTTTTCACCGGAAAAGCGAAATCGGCCCTGGAAGCTGCTCTTCCAGGTTACCTGAAACTTCAACGCTGGTGCGCCGGACGAAACCGGAATATCCGGGCTGTAACCATCCGGGAAATTGTTCCGTTCGATGACGAAAGCGAGGCCCTGGTTTTCCTGCAACTTGATCACAATGAAGGCGACCCGGATTATTATACGCTGCCATTGGCGTTTGTCACAGGAGCAGAGGCGGAACAGTTGCAGTCGGAGAAGCCGCACCTGGCGGTCGCGGAATTACGATCTCCGGGGAGCGAACGCAGCGGCATTTTATTCGATGCCACGGGCCGGCCGGCTTTTTGCCGGCGGCTGCTGGAATTGATTGTGAACCGGCATCGCCTCAAGGGCTCGCACGGGGAAGTGGAATCCACCCGCACTCCCGTGCTCCGCCGGCTCCTGGGTAATAATGCTGTGCCCGAACCCGCGCTGCTTAAGGCGGACCAGAACCATACGACCGTGCTTTACGGGGACAAAGTAGCATTGAAACTGTTTCGCCAGGTCCATGCCGGCTTAAATCCTGAACTGGAGATGGAACAGTTTTTGGCCGGACGCAATTTTCCACAAATCGCGCTCCCGGCTGGCGCCTGGGAATATGTCGCCAAGGACGGCACGCGTGGGACTCTCGCCGTCGTCAGCGCCTTTATTCCCCAGGCCAAGAATGCTTTGGACTACGCCTTGGATGCGCTGGGCCGTTTTTACGAACGCATCACCACGCTGGATGCGCAAGCGTCCGCCGCTGTGCCGCCTCTTCCCAATCCAATGAAGCTTTTGGAAAAGGAAATCCCGCCTCAAGTTCTGGAACATTTGGGCACTTACGCCGAGTCCGCGCGTTTGCTCGGCCAGCGTACCGCCGAACTTCATCTGGCTATGGCATCGGAATTAGATGATAAAAATTTTGCGCCCGAGCCTTTTGGAGCCTTTTATCAGCGTTCGCTCCTTCAATCCATGCGCAATTTGGCGGTGGAAAACCTCTGGCAACTGCGCCGGCAATCTAAAACGCTGCCGCCCCAGATTCAACCGTTGGCCCAGCGCGTCGTGGAATTAAGGTCGGCTATTATTGAACGCTTCCGCCAGTTGTTTGAACATCGTTTGTCTGCCCAGAGGATCCGCATCCATGGCAATTTCCAGCTTGGCCAGGTTCTTTGGACGGGCAAGGACTATGTCTTTCTCGGATTTGAAGGTGACGTGGCGATTCCCATCAGCGAACGGGTGATCAAGCAATCGCCGCTGCGCGACGTTGCCAGCATGCTGCGTGCTTTTCACTACGCGGCGTGGGCCGGCCTGTACCAGCACGTGGAGCGCGGCAATGTTCATTTGCCATTGTTTGAAAAGTGGGCGCTATTCTGGAGTGAGGGTATTAGCGCCGTTTTCTTAAAGGCATATTTCCAGCGCCTTGGCAAAACCGGTTTATTGCCCGAGGGTGAAACCGAGTTGAATTCGATGTTGCAGGCTTATTTACTCAACCAAATGTTTGGGGAAATCGACCGCCAGTTGGTCACACGGCCGGATAATTTAAATGTCCCGCTGGAAGATATCCTGCGTTTGCTCGGCCAGCCATTGCCGGCGCGAAGCGAGGCGGCCGTTACTCCGGTGGCCCCTGGTGATGCCAAGCAGATGCCGCAGCCAAAAAATCCAGCCGCTTAGAGCGGTCTTTTTGGTTTTGGGCATTGTTTCGGCTCGTTTACAGGCCGCTTGCGGCATGCGCCCTCGCCAAAACTTCGCCCAAAGTCAAAAATCCTCGCTCCGCATCTAAATTTACTGCCGCTCGCAAAGATTGGCAAAGCGCTGGGCGCGATCGGTGGCGAGTTTACTGGGATGAGCGACGCGTGCCGGGCAATTCCAGAGGAGATAGAATTCAAAATCCGTAGGCGGGTGATGATTGATTTCCTGAAAATGAGCGCAGCGTTCGGACATGATGGTCTGCACGACGGCCAGGGAATTAGTGGGGTTCAGTGGATCAAGCGTTTTATCTTTCGTATAACGCTGCCAGGTGGCAGGAAGGATTTGGTAACGCGAGATCTCCCCGCTGGGACCGATGGCTTTGTCATCGTTGCCGGATTCAAGCATTGATAGCGCGGCAAAGCGGTCCATTCCCCATGCGCTAGCGCCAAACAGGAAACCGATACAACACAGCAGGGCGAAAGTCGTGCGGACAGGCCGCATCCGGCTTCCATGAGATTGGGTGGCCAAAATATAACGGCGGCCATGGCGACGGTTCCTCATGGCGACGATACAAGCAAGCATCAGACCATTTGTGGAATGTATCCTCACTCTTAAAAGAGTTTATCATTGATCAAAGAATTATCAAGAAACCCAATAAAGTGCGGGGAAAAGCCCAGCCTTGCGACCACGCCGCCTATCCTCTAATGGTTTTGCGTTTTTTTGGCTGGCCCGGTTTTGGCTGAATGATTATCGGCCGGAGCCGGCGTTTTACTGGTAGCGGGCGTTTCCTGGCCAACTAAAACTGTTGTCCTTGCGGTGGTTGTCGTTTTGGTCCACACGCCCATGGGATGCTGGCCTTTGCGCCAGGCTTCAATACCGCCGAGCAGGGGCCGCACACGCTTGAATCCTTTTTTGCGCAACAACAACGCCGTCTTAGAACTGGATTCCTCATTCGGACAATCGCAATAAACAATAATGTCCCGGTCGTGGGGAAAATCGGCGCGGTGTTTGTCCAGGTCGCCCAGGGCCAGGTGAACCGCTCCGCGGATAATTGCTGGATCCTGTTCCAGTTCCAGGGAGGAACGCACATCGAGGATTAGCGGAGTTTCTCCCGACTTGAGCATGTTGCCCAATTCATCCACGGAAATCTTGGCCATGCGCAGTTCCCGCAACAGCATTTGTCGCTGCAGATATTTATACCCGATGTACAAGGCCAGCAGAGCAACAATGACGGCCAGGGCGTCACCGCCGATGTGTTCCAGCGCCGAGGCAATTTGCCCGATTTGGTTGCTGAAGATAAAACCGAGCAGGATGAAGGTGCCGCTGAAGAGCACCGAGCTGATCGTGTCAAAAAAGAAAAATTGCCGGGCGGTGAGTTTGGACATGCCCGCCAATGGCGGCGTCACGGTGCTCATGCCGGGAATGAATTTGGCGATGATAATGCCCCGCCAGCCGTATTGGGTGAAGACATTGACCGTGCGGCGGACACACGAATCCGGTTCCAGCGAAATCCGGCAAAGGAAACTCAGCACCTGGGTTCCCTTGTAACGGCCAAGGTAAAACCAGATAAAATCCGCAATCAGGCAGGCGACGGTGGACAATAGCAAAGCCAGCCACCAATTGAATTTGCCGGTGGCCGCCAGCGCGCCTGCAGCCAAAAGCCAGGGCGCGCAGGGGATGGGCACTCCGATCTGGTCCAGGAACACGGCGCCGAAAATAATCGGCATTCCATAGTTAATCAGAAACTGGGTTGTCTCGTTCACCCGCTATGCTCCTTTCGCCTGCGTTGTCGCATTGAATGAATATGTTCTATTACGGATAAAAATCAAATTAGAACGTTTGTCTAACTTGCCCGGATTGTTGGTAACGCCCTATAGTTTGGCATCGTCCTGTGGTGATATCTAAGGTTCCACTTTTGATAATGGAAGTGGATTCGATACACCTTTGGACAGATAAACTATGAAAAAAATGTTCCGTTCGGTTGGTGTTATTACCGCTTGTTTTTTTGCGCAACTGCTTTCCGCCCAGGCGGATTTGTATATTTCGCCCACCGGCAATGACAGCAATCCGGGAACGCAGGCGCAGCCCATCCGCACCCTCGCTCATGCCCGCGATTTGGTCCGGGGCATGAACCAAAACATGACCGGGGACATCACGGTTTGGCTGGCCGGGGGGACTTACCGGCTGGCAGAACCGCTGGTGCTGGGCGCACAGGATTCCGGCTCGGGCGGCCATAATATAATATATGCAGCGATGGACGGCCAGACACCTATCATCAGCGGCGGCGTGCAGGTGACGGGTTGGAAGCTCGTGGATGCGGGGAAAAACCTTTGGTCTGCGCCTGCGCCCGCAGGGCTGCAGAATACCCGGCAGCTTTATGTGAATGGCGTTCGCGCGTTGCGTACGCAGGGGCGATTGCCCGTTAAATTGACGGAGACCAAAACCGGTTACACCGCCGATTCTCCTGCCATGGCCAACTGGCGCAATCCGGTCGATATCGAATTTGTTTATACGGGCGGCAATGATATCTGGTCCGAGCGGTCGTCGGGGCTCGGTCCATGGACTGAACCACGCTGTCCGGTAGCGGGTATTGACGGCACGACCATTACAATGGCGCAGCCATGCTGGGATAATTCTACGAAGCGCGTGCCATTGCCGCCGGAAGTGGGATTCAAACGCCCGGCCAATCTCGTCGGGCCGGCCACCATCGGCAAATCGCCGGAGTATGTGGAGAATGCCTACGAACTGCTCGGCACGCCGGGCCAATGGTATTTCGACCGCACAACCCATATCATCTATTACGTCCCGCGCACGGGCGAGGATCTGGCGACGGCCGACGTGGAAATGCCAGTGCTGGAGAAATTGATTTCCGGAGAAGGCACGGAAGCGGCGCCGGTGCAGTATATCGTTTTCAAGGGACTGCAATTCTCTTACGCGACATGGCTCTATCCCAGCAGCCCGGAAGGGTTCTCGGAAATCCAGGCGAACTATATGGTGACCGGCCCGGAGGGTTATGCGACGCAGGGGCTCGGTGATTTGGCGCCTGGCGGACAGAAACCTTTCGGCGCTTGGACGAAGACGGCGGGCAACGTTTCTTTTACGTACGACCGTGTCATTCAATTTATCGGTTGCGATTTTGTGCATCTGGGCGGCGCGGGATTGGAATTGGGCCACGGCTCGCAGGCAGACATGGTGAGGGGCAACGTGTTCACTGACATTTCGGCCAATGGCATCGAATTGGGCGGCGTGGATTTGCCGGAAAGCAACGACGCGCAGGCAACGCGCAATAACCAGATCCTCGATAACCATATCTATAATGTGGCGGCGGAATTTCACGGGGGTATTGGCATTGATGTTGGTTATGCGCAAAACACAGTCATCGCCAACAACCAACTGGACCATCTGCCGTACAGCGGCATTTCGATGGGCTGGGGCGGATGGCCGGACAAGATCGAGCGCGCGGGCGTGGCAAATAATTCCCACGACAATCTCGTGGAAGAGAATCTCATTTTTGATCATATGCAATTGCTTTGCGATGGCGGCGCGATTTACACGCAAGGATTGACCGGGCCGTCGCTGGCGCACGGGGAGAAGCTTTTGGGCAATGTCATTCATGACCAGTACAGCAGCGGGCACGGTATTTATACGGACAACGGCTGCAATAATGTCGAGGCCTACAATAATATCATCTTTCATACGGACCACGATAACTGGGGCAGCCGCCATAAGAATTATTATGATGGCAACGGCAAGACGTACGATTATCTCGATTTCGAGAATAATTACTGGCAGCAGGGCGAGCGTGATTCTTCCGAGCGCAATGCCACGGTGAAAAATAATCACCTCATTAGCGCGCTCGACCAGGCGCCCGCGAATATCCTGAACAAGGCGGGTTTGCAGCCGGCCTACAAGGGCATTTTGGACAAGCAGTTTAGCAGCCCGTCTGCGCCGGAAGCTCCGCGCCGTATCGCTGTCGCCCCGGGAAATGGATTTGTCCTGGTATCATGGAACCCGCCGAACTTCATCGGCAGTTCGCCAGTGACTTCCTACACCGTGACTTCGTCGTCGGGTGATAAGCAGACATTTTCCGCCGATGCGTTTGCGAAGGATGCTTACGTGAAGTTCAGCGGCGTGAACAATGACAAAACGTATACCTTCGTTGTCACGGCAGACAATGCCAACGGCAGCAGCCCGGCGTCACTGCCCTCCGCGCCGGTCACGCCTTCGGCCAAAACCATCCAGGCGCCCGGTGCGCCGGCCAATGCGACGGCGTATGTGCGCGACGGCATTGCCAGCATCCATGTGAGCGCGCCGGACGACAACGGCGGCAGCCCGGTTCTCGCTTATGCTGTCACCGTGAAACCTGGCGACCGGAAAGTAATGTTCACGGGCCGGAAATTTTTGGTCCTGGGCGGCAAGCATGTCACGTTTGATGTCGTGAGCGGCCTGGAACCCGGGAAAGATTATACGTTCGACGTTGCCGCTGTGAATGTGGCGGGCGAGGGTGCGCCCAAATCGGTCAAGGGCGTGTCTACGGAGAGCGCGGCGGAGTAGGGCACCCCGGGGGACCCTTCCGTAGGCTTCCGCAGCCTTCCGAAACGTGGCGAAGATGGAGGATAGAAAATAGAGAATGGCAGGGTCGAACCCCAAACATGTCGTCCCGCCCCCCACCCCCGGGGGGGCTTTGCATAGGCTTGCATAGGTTTGCCTGGCCTTGCCTGGGGTTGCATTCACCTGCCGCCAAATTAACCCTTATCTCCCCGCCATTTATTTTTTGGTTTGGTTCGGTTTGGTTTCGCTTTGGTTTTTTGGCCTGAAGGGTTGATTTGGGTTAATTCACCTTCCCGGCGAACCCACTAAATCAAAAGAAACGGCGGCGACGCAGGGCACGTGTGCCGTGCCGCCCTACCATGTCTCACAACCTCGCGTGTCAAAGAGCAACGGGCATTTTACCACAGGACGCCCAAGCCGGAACCGAAACTTGACTCCTCGTTGTTCACGCTCCTACGTCCTGCAGGCTCGAAGGAATTCCAATATCAACTGTGAAAGCGAAATCACCGGCGAAGTGTTTAGACCTCGCCGGTGAGTATGGGGAAAGCCATCCGTGTTGGTTCAATTAACGGGAGGCTTCAGCAGCCTGCTGAATCACTTTCGCGACTTCTTCAGGCTTTGAGACATAGATGGCATGGCTGCCGGGCACTTCCGTGATCCGTGCTTTGGCGCGTCCGGCCATGGCGCGTTGCGCGGGCGGGGGAATCATTTTGTCTTCCGTGGCGACGAGATAGTAGGCCGGCTTGCTTTTCCAGGCCGGCTCGGTCACCGCACCGCCCAGGGCATCCAGACCCCAGGGCACCTGGGAATCGGCCATGAATTCTGCCGCGCCGGGTTCCACATCCGCGGCGAAGGCGGCGGCGAATTTTGCGCGGTCAAGGAAGAGATAGCCGTTTTGCGGCGGCAAAATCGGCGGCACGGGCGCGCCCGGCGGCGGATTCGCAATCAGGGAGGAGACGGATTCCCCTTTGTCGGGCGCAAACGCCGTGATGTAGACGAGGCTGGAAACTTTGGGATGAGTTCCCGCTTCGGTGATGACTACGCCACCATACGAATGGCCGACGAGAACGACATCGCTGCCCAGGCTGTCAATGACGGCTTTGGTAGTAGCGACATCATCGGGCAGGGATTTGGTCGCATTCTGGACCACGGCGACGTTATAACCCTTCTTCTTGAGAATCTGATAGACAGCCGCCCAGCCCGAGCCGTCCACGAAACCGCCGTGAACCAGAACGATGGCCTTGCCGGCTTTGGCTTTGTTTTGCTGCTGATTTGATTGTGGTGCGTTCATATCGTTTGCCTTTCTATTTTTTGTTTTACGTTTGTTTTATTAGCGTGTGCCAACCTTGAAACGACCTTAGCAGCGTTATGCTAAAGCGCCCAATACTGTGTTTTTCTGGCGGCGATGCTTTTTAGGAATATCAGAAAAAGAATCTGGCACCCCGGCTTGCAGCCCTTGAAGCATTTCATAACGCCCTGGCCATTTCGGGCTCCAGCGTGGCAGTAATCTGATTTTTGTGAACTCCCCGAAAGCGGTTAGTGGTTAGAGCCGATATACTGTTAGGTATTTGACTTGAAGCAATGCCTGAATTTAATTGGAAATGAGCCGAAAGAATTGGGCCGGGGCGTCCATGGTGTTCGTGTAAGGACTGGTGGCGCCGGCAATGTTAGTGAAGGTATTTGCCAGTGAAGCGGCGGATTGCAAAACATATCCGCTAAAATCGAACCCGGCGGAATTGCCCGGCCACGACAGGACAATCTGCGAGCCGGCGGAACTGATCGATAATGGCGGCGTGGACGAAAGGCTGAAGACCGTGCCGAAGCTGCCACCACCGCCACTATATGACGTCCCATAAAGCGCGTGTCCCGACAAAATCAAACCGGCTTGCGGTTCTTCTCCGTCGGTGGCGTAGTAGAAGTTATGCAGGTTGGTAAAGCCGGTGCCGTCAGTGTTGAGGGCGAAGACTGTGCCAACACCACTCGTGCCGCCACTATAAGCTGTCCCGAATAAGGTCTTGCCCGATAAAACCAATGAGCCCCAGCAATCTTCCCCGTCAGCGTAAGTGAAGTTATGCAAAACAGTAAAACCGGTGCCATTGGTATTAATGGCGTAAACTGTGCCGAGGGTCCCGCTGCCGCCGCTTTGGGTTGTGCCATACAAGGTGTTGCTCAGGACAACCAATCCGCCGTAGGGAGAATATCCTCCGGCGGTATTGGTGCCGAAATTATACAGGACCGTAAAGGCCGTCCCGTTGGTGTTGAGAGAGAATATAGTGCCTCCACCGCTGCCCGCTCCGCCGGCACTAGTGGTGCCATACAGGGTATTGCTGTATAAAAGCAATGTGGCATACAGATAATATCCCTCAGTGCCGTTGTGGTTGAAAGTATGCAGGTTGGTAAAACCCGTGCCGTCGGTGTTGAGGGCAAATACCGAGCCGTAGCGCGAAGAGCCTCCGCGGTAAGTAGTACCGTAAAGGGTGCGGCCTGATAAAATCAATCCGGCACTTGGGCTTGCCCCGTCGCCGTTGGTGAAACTGACCAGCGTGGAGAAACTATAAAGATTGGTAAAACTTCCGCTGGTGGCATTGATGGCGAAGACTGTGCCGCTGTCATTGGTGCCGCCATAATACGCCGTCCCATACAGGACGTTGCTCGACACAACCAATCCTCCGGCCGGCCGGTATCCGTCGTTCCCGCCGGTGAAGCGATATAAATTCCTGAAGCCCGTACCATCGGTCTTGACGCCGAACACCGAGCCATAGCTGCCGATGCCGGCGCTACTGGTGGTGGTTCCGTACAGGACATTGCTGGAGATAACCAAACCGGTTAACGGGCCGCCGCCTGAAACGCCGTTAGTAAAACTATATAACGTGGTGAACTGCACCGCCGTCGCCCGTGTTGCGAACACCAAACCGAGACAGGTGACGAGTGCCGGCAGGATACGGGACAGGCGCGTTCCTCCAACGAAACTGCATGGCCTCCTTTTGATTTGCATTTCCATAATTAAACCCTCGCGATTATTTAGCGAAACCCGGATGGGTTTTCAACAATTATCAGGGAATTTGGCACGATCATTACAAGAAATAATTAGGTGTAGACCGGCAGGCCAGGGAGCGTTTTAATGCCTGTCAAAAATGAATTAAATGAGCTGTTGACTTTGGGCGGTACTTTGATAGATTTTCCGTTCCTTTAGATGAAAACGCATTTGCCGAAAGTAAACGTTAATGAGCGCAAGTGGCATGTAATTGATGCCGATGGCGCAGTGCTGGGCCGTTTGGCCGTACAAGTTGCCGACATTTTGCGCGGTAAAAACAAACCCGTCTATACGGCGCACCTGGATGCGGGAGATTTTGTGGTGGTCATCAACGCAGAAAAAGTGCGTTTGACCGGCAAAAAAGAAACCGACAAAGAGTACATGACGTACTCGGGCTGGAAAGGCGGCGAGAAGTATACGACCGTCGAACAGCTGCGCGCGCGGCATCCGGAGATGCTGATCGAGCGGGCCGTCAAGGGCATGATTCCCAAAAACCGGCTCGGACGCGTATTGCTCACCAAATTGAAAGTTTTCAAAGGCCCGAAGCATCCGCACGCGGCGCAGCAGCCCGCAGCACTCAAGGCCGCGGCTTAAGATTTTTTAACGACCTAAAACCATGGCAGCAAAAACGACAAACGATTTCATCGGCACTGGACGGCGCAAGACCGCCGTCGCACGGGTTCGCCTTGCGACCGGCAGCGGCAAGATCACGGTCAATGGCCGGCCGTTCGATAATTATTTCCCCCTCGAAACCCTGCGCGCGACTGCCGCGCAACCGCTCGCCGTTACCGGTACGGCGGAAAAGGTGGACGCGAAAGTCAATGTGAACGGCGGCGGCCCGAACGGCCAGGCCGGCGCAGTGAGCCACGGCATTGCCCGGGCGTTGCTGAAATTTGACGCGAACCTCCGCCCGCAACTGAAGGCTGAAGGCTTGCTGACCCGCGATTCGCGCATGAAAGAGCGCAAAAAGTACGGCCAGCCGGGCGCGCGCAAACGTTTCCAATTCTCGAAACGTTAATCGCACTGGAAATTTCCAAGCCCCGCTGGTTCCATCCAGCGGGGTTTTTTGTTTTTATGCAAAGACCCCATGATGACGAGTAACATATTAAAGGCGCAGAATCTTAATTGGAGCGATTCTCCCTCACCCCAGCCCTCTCCCGCTGGGAGAGGGTGGAGCGGCATCTGCGTTGGGATGTCACGTGGTAATAAGATAAGTGATTTATGAAACCATACGAAATCAGCGACGGCGGCTTGTTGATCTCCGACGACAAGGCGCGATTGGACCGGCCATTCATCCATCGTTTTTTGAGCCAGCGCAGTTACTGGGCCATGAACGTGCCGATGGAAGTGGTGGACCGCTCCATCGAGCATTCGCTTTGCTTCGGCCTGTACAAAGCGGGCCGGCAAATCGGTTTTGCGCGCGCGATCACGGATTTCGCGACGTTCGCCTGGCTGGCGGATGTTTTCATCGCCGAAGAAGAGCGGGGCTCCGGCTGCGGGAAGAAACTGGTGGCGGCGATCGTGGCGCATCCGGGCCTGCAAGGGTTGCGGCGGACGATGCTCGGGACGCGGGATGCGCATACACTGTACGAACAATTTGGTTTCACTGGATTAAAATATCCGGAACGTTTTATGGAAAAGTGTTAGCAAACGCGTTACAAATTTGTTGGCTGAGTTGAAATAAAAAATGAAAACGAAAAAAATCGCCATTGTTGGCGCGTCGGGTTACTCCGGCGAAGTGCTGGTGCAATTGATGCTGAACCATCCGCAGGCGGAATTGGTGGCCGTGACGTCGCGCCAAAATACCGGGCAAACGCTGGCGCAGATTTTTCCCAAATTCGCCGGCCACCCGAAGTCGAAAGAAATTCGTTTTACGGAACCGAACGCGGAAGTCCTGGCGAAGCAGGCGGATATTACTTTTCTCGCGCTGCCCCACGGCGTCGCCGCTGAATATGCCGTACCCTTGCTGAATGCGGGCTGCGTGGTGATTGATTTGAGCGCGGATTTCCGGCTCAAAAGCGCGGAGACGTACAAGGAATTTTATGCGCACGACCATCCGGCGACGGATCTGCTGAAAAAATCAGTCTATGGCCTGCCGGAAATTCACCGGGAGGCGATCAGGAAATCCCTGCTGGTGGCGTCGCCAGGCTGTTATCCCACGAGCATTTTGCTGCCGGCGATTCCGTTGCTCCAGGCCGGGCTGGTGAAATTGGACGGCATCATCGCGGATTCGATGAGCGGCGTGAGCGGCGCAGGCCGGAAAGTGGAGCAGGATTATCTTTTTTGCGAATGCAATGAGAGTGTCCGGCCTTACGGCGTGCCGAAGCACCGGCATTTGTCCGAAATCGAGGAACAACTTTCGCTGGCAGCCAAATCGCCCATCGTCATGCAGTTTACACCGCATTTGATCCCGGTGAACCGGGGCATTTTGTCGACGCTCTATTTCGAGCCTACCGAAGAGCTGTCGGATGCGAAAATTTTGGCCTGTTATAAAAAAGTCTACGGCGAGGAACCGTTCATCCGGTTGCTGGAGGGCAAAAGTTTGCCGGACACGAAAAATGTGGTTGGGACTAATGCGATTGAAATCGCGTGGCGGCTGGACCCGCGTACGGGCCGGCTCATCGTGATGAGCGCGATTGATAACCTGGTGAAAGGCGCAAGCGGCCAGGCGGTGCAAAGCATGAATATCATCTGCGGTTTTCCGGAGACGGCGGGATTGGTGTGAGGCATGCGAGATCCCGGAAACAATCCGCTCAAAGCGTGGGCAAGAGACTATGAAGAAAAACCATTTTATTTTCTTCAGCAATCGAAGCACGGAAAACGGCTCGTAGCATGGACGGAAGAACCTGAGCAAACGAAGAGAGCATTCTATGTAATTTTGGAAAGCCTTCCTGCTGTTGTCCAGGTTTTGGTGAAAATTGCAGTGAAGAGAACACCGGACAACCAGACTCTTTGGTCGCGGTTTCACGGAGAGATCGATCGCTGGCAATTAATTAAAGCCGTTCAGGAAAATGAAAAATATGTTTTTTCAGATGGAATGCACCAATTGTGTGTGAAAGATGAAGAAACCGGACGTTATCTTGCTTTCGACGATCACAGCATATTTTTTATTTACGAGCCGACGGCTGCTGATGCTGACCTTCTGAAATCTTTAGGATTTGAAAATCGGTACGCCGAACCCATTTATGCGCAGCCCCATTTTCAGCGAACAGACAATAATTCGGAAGAGATGGAGGCGAAATTTATCAGCGACCTGCGACTGGAGAGAGCCCATTCGGATCTGGATGAAGAATCATGAATCAATCACAGGATAAACCAGGTTCCGAGCATTTGAACGGGCCGGTCCTGCCGTTTGCGCGGCAGGATTTCGCCATCCTGGTCCATGACCTGACCGTGGAGCAGGCCCTGGCGGTGATTCGCAACAAAGGCGTCGGAGAAAGGGTAATTTATTTTTACGTCGTTGATGACGCCAGGCACCTGGTGGGCGTCTTGCCGACGCGCCGGCTGCTGGTGGCGAAGCTGGATCAAAAGCTGGATGAGCTAATGATCCGCAACGTTTACGCAATTCCGCACACGGCGACGGTGCTGGAAGCGTGCGAATTTTTTACGCTGCACAAATTTTTCGCGTTTCCGATTGTGGACGCGGAACGATGCGTCGTGGGCGTGGTGGACGTCGGTTTGTTTACGGACGAAGTTTTTGACATTGCCGAGCGCGAGCAAATGGACGGAGTGTTCGAGGCGATCGGTTTCCGGGTTTCACAGGTGCGGGATGCCTCGCCGCTGAAGGCGTTTCGCTACCGGTTTCCCTGGCTGCTGGCGACCATCCTGAGCGGCACATTTTGCGCGCTTTTGGCGGGCGCCTATAAACTGACGCTGGCCAAGAGCCTGGTCATCGCGTTTTTCCTCACGATGATTCTGGGCCTCGGCGAGAGTGTGAGTATCCAATCCATGACGCTCACGATCCAGGCATTGCGGACCAACAAGCCGACGCGGCGCTGGTATTTGCGCACGCTGGGGCGGGAAATGACCACGGCCCTTTTTCTCGGCGGCGCGTGCGGGCTCGTGGTGGCCGCGATTGTTTTATTTTGGCAGCACGACCCGCCGGCAGCGTTTGTGATTGGCACGAGCGTGGCTTTTTGTTTGTGTGCGGCGTGTATCGCCGGGCTGAGCGTGCCCACGATTTTGCACGCATTGAAACTCGATCCTAAAATCGCCGCGGGGCCAATTACGCTCGCGCTGGCGGACGTTTTTACGCTATTCTTTTATTTTACCCTCGCAAAATATTTTTTATAGGATGAACAAAGCGGAAATAAAAATGACGCCCGCCAAATGGAACGCCGCCGATTACGCGGCCAATTCCGTGGTGCAACATTCCTGGGCGCGCGAACTGATCGCCAAGCTCAATTTGCGCGGCGATGAGCATGTTCTCGACGTGGGTTGCGGCGACGGCAAGATCACGGCGGAAATTGCCCGGGCCGTCCCGCGCGGCTCGGCGACGGGCATTGATGCCTCGGCGGAAATGATCGCGTTTGCCAAAAAAACCTTTCCCGGAGAGAAATGCCCGAACCTGGAATTTTATGTCGCCGATGCGCGGGAAATTCATTTCGCCCGGCGGTTCGACGTGGTTTTTTCGAATGCCGCGTTGCATTGGGTGGATGACCACGAAAGATTTTTGCAGGGCGCGGGAGCGGCGCTCAAGTCCGGCGGCCGGCTGGTGGTATCCTGCGGAGGCAAAGGCAACGCCCATGACGTCTTTCTCGCGATGCGCCCTGAATTGCGGCAAAAGCATTGGCGGGAATTTTTTCGCAAGATGCCGGCAGCTTATTTTTTTTACGCGCCGGACGATTATAAAAAATGGCTGCCGAAATTCGATTTCAAGGCCCAGGACATTCATCTCGCGGACAAGGATACGACGTATCATGGCGCGGAGGGTTTTGCCACGTGGTTGCGCACGACATGGATTCCTTACGCCCAGCGCGTGCCGGAAAACCAGCGGGAGGAATTCATCGCCGCGGTTACGAAACGCTACGTCGCCAAACATCCGCCGGACGCTGATGGGAAAGTTCACGTGAAAATGGTGCGGCTCGAAATTGATGCTGTAAAAATTTGATATGGGCCGGATTCCCTATTTTGTTGTAGATGCATTCGCGAACAAACTGTTTCGTGGGAATCCAGCGGGCGTGTGTCCACTTGATAAATGGCCGGACGACGCGCTGATGCAGGACATCGCCGCCGAGAATAACCTGGCGGAGACGGCATTCTTCATCCCGCGCGGGAATGATTATGAGCTGCGCTGGTTCACGCCAACGATCGAAATGGATTTGTGCGGTCATGCGACGCTGGCGTCGGCATTTATTGTGTTTTCAGAGCTGGGTTTTCGTGGTGAGACGGTCCATTTTCATTCGAAGAGCGGGCGATTGAGTGTGTCGCGAACCGGTGATGTTTTGACGCTCGATTTTCCGTCGCGACCACCTGGACCGTGCACGGTACCAGATGCGCTGGTGAAAGGACTGGGTAAACAACCGGCCGAAATTTTGAAAGCGCGCGATTATTTTTGTATCTTTGCTGAGGCGGAAGATGTGCGCGCGTTACGTCCGGACTTCAATGTGCTGGGCACGCTGGATGAGAAAGTCATTGTGACGGCGCCGGGCGCGGATTGCGATTTCGTGTCGCGCTTTTTTGCGCCGACCGCGGGTGTGAATGAGGATCCGGTGACGGGCTCGGCGCATTGCACGTTGATTCCCTATTGGTCAAAGCGGCTCGGAAAGACGAAATTATTTGCGCGACAGCTTTCCAAACGGTGCGGGGAACTCTTTTGCGAGGATGCGGGCGAGCGCGTTCGCATTGGCGGTAACGCTGTGCTTTACTCGCGCGGAGAACTTGAAATTAATGAAGGTGTAAAATGAAAATAAAAACTATCAAAGGTTCAGTCGTTGCGCCCATCGGCTTTTTGGCGGGCGGCGTATTTTGCGACATCAAACGGCTCGGCACGGGCAAGGGCTCGGACAAAGGGTCGAAGCGCGACCTCGCGCTGATCGTGTCCGAAGCGCCGGCCACAGTGGCGGGAATGTTTACGACCAACCAGGTCTGCGCCGCGCCGGTGAAGGTGTGCTTGGAACGGATGAAAAAAGGCGTAGCGCAGGCGGTGGTGGTGAATTCCGGAAACGCCAACGCGTGCACAGGCAAGCAGGGTTTGCGGGATGCGAAAGCAATGGCGGAGATCGTGGGAGAGGAATTGGGAATTTCCGCAGAGAAAATTTTTGTGGGGTCCACGGGGAGAATTGGCGTCGAGCTGCCGATGGCGAATGTGAAACGGGGGATTGTTGAAGTCACCAAAGTTCTAGGCTGCACTGTTGCCCATGCAGATCATGCGATGGAAGCGATCATGACCAGCGATAGCCGGCCAAAGCAGATTGCGGTGGAATTTACCCTCGGCGGAAAGACGGTGCGCATCGGCGGCATGTGCAAAGGTGCCGGCATGATCCAGCCGGGCATGAGCGCGAATGGCCAGCGGCCGGCGGCGTTGCCGCTGCACGCGACGATGCTTTCATTCATTACGACGGACGTGGCGATTGAACAAAAAGCATTGCAGGCGGCGTTGCGTGAAGCCGTCGCGCAGAGCTTCAATCGCATCACTGTGGATGGTGATATGAGCACGAATGATACAGTGCTGGTGCTGGCGAATGGGCTGGCGGGGAATGAAAAAATAAAGAAGTCAGGGCTCGACAGAGGCCACGCGTGGCTCTCGTCCCACCGGGATCTGAAAATTTTCCAGAATGCGTTGAATCATGTTTGCCTGGAGCTGGCGAAAATGATTGTGCGGGATGGCGAAGGCGTTCATCGCATCGTGACGGTGCGGGTGAACGGTGCGAAGACGGTCAAGGATGCGGATGCCGCGGCGCGGGCGGTGGGGAACAGTCCGCTGGTAAAGACGAGCTGGCACGGCGGCGACCCGAACTGGGGGCGCATTATTGACGCGATTGGTTATTCGCCGGCGACGATTGTAGAAGAGAAGGTTGATATCGGTTACAGCGCGCCGGGATCGAAGAAAATCCTGTGGAGCCTGAAGCGCGGCCAGCCGACGGCGGCGACCTATAAACAGCTTTGCGCCGCCGCTGCACCCAAAGAATTTGATTTGCACATCAATCTGAACCTTGGCAAGGCCGGCGCGGTGATTTACGCGGCGGATTTGACGGAGGATTATGTGAGCTTTAATAAAGGCGATGTGGGCGATCCGACGTCGTTAGGTGGTTGATTTTAGCCACAGATGAAACACAGATTGAACACAGATTAATGAAAACGCGCAAAGATGAACTTGAAGAGGTCGTCGATTTAGTTATTAAGCTTATATGGAACTATAAGATTTTCCGTGCGCTGTTTGAAGTGAACAAAGCTGATTACGAAACGAGAACAGCGCACCAAGAGTTTTTCATTACAATGAATGATTCTTTGCTCTGCTTTTTTTGCACGGGCGTAACAATACTTTTTGAAGATAAAGAAAAGACAACATCATTTTGGAGTCTAATTAGGAAATCTACACCGGCACTTCAAAGCGAATTGACAGGAATTATTAAACTAAATCATGGAAAAATAGAAAAAGTTGAAACTCTTCGTCATCAGGTCTTTGCTCATCGCTTCC
>Ga0335083_10004396_pt1 | contig 17954 bp, 16 predicted proteins | sample Lox_Sample_42_FD_206716 | JGI IMG/M metagenome (GOLD analysis project Ga0335083, IMG submission 206716) | Soil microbial communities from Loxahatchee National Wildlife Refuge, Florida, United States - Lox_Sample_4.2 | ecosystem: Environmental > Terrestrial > Soil > Wetlands | place: USA...
GAATGGGTTTTGAAAGATTGGTCCGTGTGTTACAAGGTAAGCAGAGTAACTACGATACTGATGTATTTACCGGAACAATTTCCGAAGTCGAAAAAATCACCGGAAGAAAATATGATTATAGCGATAGCAAAGAAGCAATCGCCTTCAGGGTAATTGCCGATCATATCCGTGCGATTGCATTTACTATCTCAGATGGCCAGCTTCCTTCGAATACTGGTGCCGGTTATGTGATACGAAGAATTTTAAGAAGAGCTGTTCGATATTATTATTCGTATCTAGATTACAAACAACCATTATTGTATCAATTAACCTTATTGCTTGCGCACCAATTTGAAAATGTGTTTCCTGAATTGAAGATACAGTCTGGATTTATTAGTAAAGTCATCAAGGAAGAGGAAGATGCATTTTTAAAAACCTTGGATAAGGGATTATTGCGATTTGAAATGTTTATGTCGCTAGAAGGATTAAAAATGTTTCAAGAAGGGAAAAAAGAGGCTTTCATTCTTCCAGGCAAAATTGCTTTCGAATTAAATGATACATATGGGTTCCCTATTGATCTCACCCGCTTAATTGCAAAAGAAAAGGGGTTAACTGTAGATGAAGCTGGTTTTGAAATCGAACTACAACAACAAAAACAACGTTCCCGGGCCGCAACTGTAATCGATACTGAAGACTGGGTTGAAATCCATAAAAATGGATCCACTAAATTCATTGGATATACTGATCTTGAAACAAAAACCAGGGTAGCACGATACCGCAAAATAAAATCTAAGGGAAAAGAATCTTTCCAGCTTGTATTGGAAACAACTCCATTTTATGCAGAGAGCGGTGGACAGGTTGGGGATACCGGCACTCTTCAATTTGGCAATGAGGTAATCGATGTTCAGGATACAAAAAAAGAAAATGAACTTATAATTCATTTTACTCAAAAAATTCCGGCGCTGATAGATGAAGATGTCTGGGCAAAAGTGGATTCGGTCAAAAGGAAAAATATCGCCATCCATCATTCTGCCACACATTTGTTGCATGCTGCTCTGAGAAAGGTGTTGGGAAATCATGTAGCACAAAAAGGATCATTGGTAAACGATGAACATCTTCGTTTTGATTTTTCTCACTTTGCAAAGGTCGGTGAGGAAGAAATGGAAAAGATTGAACAGCTCGTGAATGAGAAGATAAGAGAAAATATTCCTGTCATTATTAAAGAGATGCCAAAGGATGAAGCTATCCGAATGGGAGCCATGGCCTTGTTTGGGGAGAAATATGGAGACAGAGTAAGAGTGGTGATTATTGATCCCGAATATTCAATTGAATTATGCGGTGGGACACATGTGGGTGCTACCGGAGAAATTGGCTTTTTTAAAATCAAACACGAAACAGCTGTGGCTGCCGGTGTCAGGCGTATCGAAGCCGTTGCCGGAAAAATTTCGGAAGATTTTGTTCAGGAGCAATTTTCCTCTATCCGATCGATTCGTGAATATTTAAAAAATCCGGCAGACATATTAAAGTCGGTAGAAAATATCGCCACTGAAAATAATGAGTTGAAAAAAAAGATCGAGTCCCTTGAAGCAAAACAGCTCAATGGCTTAAAGAATGAATTATTACAAAAGGGATCAGCCGTTCATGATATCAGTTTTATTGGAGATCAGGTTGAGGTAAACAGCGCCGATGCATTGAAGAAGCTTGGCTTTGACCTAAGGACAGATTTAAAAAAATATGTTATAGTACTGACAGCCGATATTTCAGGAAAAGCGGCCATTGTTATAATGATTGATGATCAGACGGCAGCTGCAAAAAACCTGGACGCTTCAAAAATTATTAAAGAACACATCGCTCCACTCATTAAAGGAGGAGGCGGCGGACAAAAAACCCTGGCAACAGCCGGAGGCCAGGATACCGGCAAACTTCGGGAGGCAATTGAAAAAGTGAAATCTTTATTGGAATAAATTGTTTGATTGTTTGATTGCTTGATGGTTAGATTGTGAATAGGATTTTACAGCTATCAGGCGATCTAACCATCAAACCATCCCCTTGATTCCTAACAATCCGTTAAATATAAAAACAGTTTCACGAATTTTTTCGTATTTCAAAAAAAACACTATATTTGAAATACGAAACTTGACGTAGTTAACCTACTTCATTAAAAATTTAAACAATGAAAAAATATTTTCTAAGAATTTCAGGATTAGCAGCAATCATCCTTTTGCTGCATGCACCAGGTTTTGCCCAGGATGATAAGGATAGTAAAACCAAGGATAAGATCAAGACGGAAAATGGAGATGAGATCATCATTAAAAGAAAAGGTGATAAAGACAGCAAAATAACTGTCGAAATTAAAGATGGTAATTTACTGATCAATGGAAAACCAGCTGACGAGTTTGAAGATGATAATCTTTCAATCATCAGGAGAAAAGATGGTGATGGAGATGTTTTTGCTTTTGCACCCCGCTCTCCTTTCCGTGGCGGGTATAGTTGGAACGGAGATGAGCTCGTAGATTCCAAAACTGCCTTTCTGGGGGTTTCTTCTGAAAAATCTGATAATGGAGGAGTGGAAGTGCGGGAAGTAACAAAAGGAAGCGCAGCTGAAAAAATCGGTTTAAAAAAAGGAGATATTATCACAAAAATTGATGATGCCCAAATTGACGATCCTGAGGATCTCACAAAGGCTGTCCGTTCACATAAGCCCGACGATAAAATAGTGATTACTTATAAGAGAGATGGAAAAGTCCAGACATCCACAGCCACATTGGGCAAAATGCAAATGAATATGGCTTATAATTTTAAGATGCCCAACATGAATGAGAATTTTGACCTGGTAGTTCCTCCTCCGGGAGCTCCTTATCCTCGTCCTTATGCTTTCAGTTGGAATTCCAGCGGCCCAAAAATTGGTATCAAAGCGCAGGATACAGAAAATGGTAAAGGAGTCAAAGTATTGGATGTGGATGATGAATCTCCGGCTGAAAAAGCGGGGATTAAAGAAGGCGATATCATTACACAGTTTGATGGCAAGGAAGTAAATGGAGCCGGTCAGCTGGCTGAATTGGCGCGTGCAGCAAAAACCAAGCCTTCTGTAAAAGTAAAATTAAACCGCGGAGGTAAACTCCAGGATGTAGAAGTGAAAATTCCAAGAAAACTAAAAACCGCAGATCTATAAATTAATAATAAAGTTAGTAGCGAAGAACCGGAAGTTCGGAAGACCATGTAAACAGGACTGGCAAAATAAACATATTCCTGTTTTCAAGCTTACTGATTCTTCCGGTTTTTTTATCAGTATTTTTATTACAAAATACTACACATGCTACGAATTTTTTTTGTATGTCTTTTATTATCCTCAACATTTTCGTCTTATAGTCAATTCTTTAAAAAAGATCAATCATTCGCACATACTTTTTCAATTGTGGCAAGGGACACGGCTTCTGGCGAAATGGCTGTTGGAGTTCAAAGCCATTGGTTCAATGTTGGCGCTTCGGTGCCCTGGGCTGAAGCGGGAGTTGGCGCCATTGCTACACAATCTTTCATAGATAAATCTTATGGATATAAAGGGCTTGCTTTATTAAAGCAGGGATTTTCTGCGCAACAGGTTTTGGACAGTCTGACAAAAGCAGATCCCGGCCATGATGTGAGGCAGGTTGCTATCATTGATCACAATGGAAGCGTAGCAGCGTTTACTGGTAAGGGTTGTATTCAATATGCTTCGCATATAACCGGGAATAATTTCAGTGTTCAGAGTAATATGATGCTGGGCGACCAGGTATGCCAGAGTATGGCAAAAGCTTTTATGCATAGTGCAGGGAAACCTTTGGCAGAAAGAATTTTAGATGCTTTGGATGCAGCACAGGCTGCAGGAGGGGATATCCGAGGCAAACAAAGTGCGGCCCTCGTGGTAGTCCCGGGGCAATCAAGCGGCAAGCCATGGAATGACAGAATTATTGATGTGCGTGTGGATGATAATCCTGCTCCCCTAACAGAATTAAAACGTCTTTATAAAGTTCAGGTTGCTTACCTGCATATGAATAACGGAGATCTGGCGACAGAAAAAAATGATATGGCAAAAGCTATGCAGGAATATGGCGCTGCCATGAAGATGTTTCCCGATAATCTTGAAATGCAATATTGGGCTGCAATCACACTGGCAAATAATAAACAGGTAGATAAAGCTCTGCCCATTTTAAAAAAGGTATTCGCAAAGGATAAGAATTGGAAGGAGCTCACTAAACGTCTTCCGTCTGTGAATCTGTTGACGGTGAATAAGACAGATTTGGATAGGATTTTAGCCCTGTAATTTTGATGTTTAACTTTTCCAAAGATTTAAACTTTGGAAAAGCTGTCATTCTCTACGAATGAGGTATTTTTGCAATCCTGATCAGCAAAAAATGGCAATCGATTATAGTGTATATGAAATAGTAGTGGGACTGGAAGTTCATGCCCAGTTATTGACTAAAACTAAATTGTTTTCCGGCGACAGCGCAGCTTTTGGCGGCGTTCCCAATACCCATATCAGTCCTATTACACTTGGATATCCAGGCACTTTGCCGGTTTTAAATAAACAGGCAGTGGAATTTGCAATTAAGATGGGATTGACCTGCCATTCTGAAATAGAGCGGGAAAATTATTTTGCCCGAAAAAATTATTTCTATCCTGATTTACCAAAAGGATATCAGATCTCCCAACATACGACTCCCATCTGTAAAGGAGGCTTTGTAAAGATCAATACGGTTGAAGGAGAAAAGCATATACAACTGAACCGTATTCATCTGGAAGAAGATGCAGGTAAAAGTATACATGATATTGATCCCGAGAATACTTGTCTCGATTATAACCGTGCAGGTGTTGCACTAATTGAAATCGTAACTGAGCCTTGCATCAGCAGTGGCGAAGAAGCATCTGCATACTTAACAGAATTGCGCAAGCTGCTTCGCTATCTCGAAATTTGTGATGGCAATATGGAAGAAGGAAGTATGCGATGTGATGCGAATGTTTCTATTCGTAAAAAAGGGGAAAAGCAACTGGGAACCAAGGTAGAAGTAAAAAACCTGAATTCTATCCGGAATGTGAAACGTGCTATCGAATACGAGGCTAAAAGAATGATAGAACTGGTGGAAAATAATGAAAAGATTATTCAGCAAACAAGGAGTTTTGACGCAGCAAACGGAACCAGTTTTGCCCTTCGCACTAAAGAAGAAGCAAATGATTATCGTTATTTCACGGATCCCGATCTCCCTGTTTTTCAGATAACGGATTCATTTCTGGAATCGATTCGGGAAACTATCCCCGCTTTACCGGATGAACTTGTAGCGAGATACACAGGTTCGCTTCATCTTTCTGAATATGATGCGCGCGTAATTTGTGATGATAAAGAAACTTCATCTTATTTTGAACAATTGATCAATGAAACGACAAATTATAAGGCAGCAGCAAACTGGTTATTGGGACCGGTAAAATCATACCTGAATGAAAACAATATTTCAATCAGCCAGTTTGTAGTTCCGGCAAAAAAAATTGCGCAATTGATAAAACTGGTGGATGAAGAAATGTTGAATTTTTCTACTGCGTCTTCACGCATTTTTCCTGAATTGATCAAAAAACCAGATGAAGAGCCTTTGCTGATTATTACAAACCTGAATCTTTTACAGAGTTCGGATGCTCAGGAAATTGCTTCATGGGTAGATCAGGCACTTGCAAAAATGCCGGATAAAGTCATGGAATATAAAAAAGGAAAAAAGGGATTGATTGGTTTATTTGTAGGAGAAGTAAAAAAAATATCCAGGGGTAAGGCAGATCCAAAACTGACAAATAAATTATTATTGGAAAAACTGGATGGTTGATCAATCGAAATAAAGTTTTTTAAAAAGAAATAGATCGAGTATGTTAAAAAAATTTTCAGTTAGATTTATAGTAGGATTAATTTTGTTTTCTTTTTCATGCAAACAGACATCCAAAAATACTTTTCAGGTAAGCATATCTTTCTCCAATGCCGATAAACTGATTTCACCATTTTCTTCTCCGAATAAGAGCGCAATAAAAGTTTATTTGCAGGAAGTGCCATATGGCCGTGACCAGTCACCTCTTACATTAGATTCCTCAAAATTATCAGGCAATAGCGGCACAATCTTACTAAGGGGCATGGGTAAATCGGAAGGTATTTATGAAATAGTTTTTGGTGAAAACCTTCTTGAAGTCCCTTTGATCAATGATGCGAAGGAAATCAAATTGAATATAGATTTGGGCAGGAGGGATGATTTCTATCAGGTGAGTGGTTCTGATGCCAGCAAACAATTGCAGGAGCTGATCAGTAATATCGGTCAGAAAAATTATGAGGTTGAAAAAGCATTTGCTGACCTGGATAGTCTCAAGCGGATGAATGCATCCGACAGCGTGACGATTGCAGCTACCCAACTAAAGAATAATGCAATTGATGGCTTGAATAATTATCTGAAGCATTTTATCAGCACAAGTTCGAATCCCACCCTGGGCATATTGGCTTTGAGCTGGGGACGCAGTCTTTCCAAATCTGATTTTGAAACAGCGTTAAATGATTTGCAGAAAAAATTTCCTGATAACACAGTCCTTCAAAACATGAAAAAGAGCTATGATATGCAACAGGCCGAAGCGGAGAAAAAGATCAACGAAAATAGCTGGATAGGAAAACAGGCTCCTGAATTGAGTTTACCGGATGTGAATGGAAAAAATATTTCTCTGTCTTCCTTCAAAGGGAAATACGTGCTGGTTGATTTCTGGGCCAGTTGGTGCGGACCCTGCCGGATGGAAAACCCGAATGTTGTCAGAGTGTATGATGAATTCAAAAATAAAAACTTTACCATTCTAGGTGTTTCCCTGGATAAGGAAAAAGATCCATGGGTGCAGGCGATCAAAGATGATAAGCTGGCATGGACACATGTAAGCGATCTGAAATATTGGAATAGCGAAGCAGTGAATATTTTCAAATTCGAAGGCATACCTTTTAATGTATTGGTCGATCCACAGGGAAAAATCATTGCCCAGGAATTGAGGGGAGATAATCTTGAAAATAAGCTGAAAGAAGTTTTAAGATAGTATTCGCACAGGGCTAACAGAGGAAAAGAGAATTCCCCCCTTTTCTCCTTTAGCTTTGTGCGAAAAAAATTAGCTCTTTTCCCTCTTTCCACCCGATAAAGTCAACAACAATGCCGGGAGGAAGATTAGATTTGTGAGCGTTGCCATCACCAATGTTAGTGAAGTCAGCCAGCCGAGCGCCTTCGTTCCCCCAAATCCACTAAAGCAGAATATCACGAATCCTGCAATCAGTACCAGGGAAGTATAAATAATACTGATACCTGTTGTATGAATAGTATTGATGACCGTCTGCTTCGTACCTGCACCACTTTGTACCAACTCCTGCTTGTAATTAACAAGAAAACGGATTGTAATATCGATGGCAATGCCAAGGGCGATGCTGAAGACCAGAACAGTAGATGGTTTCAGTGCAATCCCTGTCCATCCCATCACACCGGCAGTAATCACCAATGGAATAATATTCGGGATCAGTGAACAAAAAAGTATTCGCAAAGACCTGAAGAGGTATAACATGCAGACAGCAATTAATAAAAAGGCCCATAAAATGCTTTGCTTAAGACCATTGATGATGAATGTGCTTCCTTCGAGGAAAGTCACACTGCTTCCGGTCAGCTGAATATTATATTTTGAGGAATCAAATAATTCAGAAGATTTTTTTTCAATATCGTTTAATATTTCCGGAAGGCGTTTGCTGCCAACGTCGGCCATATTTACACTGATCCTCGCCTCCTGTTTTGTGCTGTCCATAAAGCTATTGATCAATTTCGCCAACATGGTTTTTTTATTGGCGCTATCGCCCTTCATATTGATATAAGGAGCAAGAAAACTGATATCAAACTGATTTGGCAATCCGTAATCGGAACTATCGTTATTGTAGTAAGCCTGACGGACAAATTTTAATCCTTCAACAACAGATAAAGGGCGAGCCATCACGGGATTGGAAGCAATATAACCAGATAGCTGATCGATCTTTTCAAATGTCTGGAGCATATTGGCGCGTAAACCATTTTTCTTTTTTGTATCTACAATAATTTCAAGAGGCATCACACCTTTGAAATTTTTTTCAAAAAATTTAAGATCGGTATAAATCGGATCTGTTTTGGGAAGGTCATCTACAATAAATCCTTCTGACCGAAGCCGGAACATCCCGGCAATAGAAACAATTACCACAATCAGAGTTATTCCATAGATTAATTTTTTGTGGTTGAGCGACCAGATTTCTAGCCTGTTTAATATCGCGGTCAACCACCTGTTGGTTAAATAGCGCATATGCTTTGGCGTTGCCTCAGGCAAATAACTGAGAGTGGCTGGAATCAGGATCACTGAAATAAAAAACAGCAGCATAATATTGATACCTGCCACAACACCGAATTCCTTCAAAATAGCACTGGCTGTGAGTGCAAATACGCCGAAACCAATCGCAGCAGTGATATTGCAAAACAAGGTAACTACTCCCATTCGCCGGATCATTTCAAATAAAGCTTTTTTCTTATCCCCGGTCTCCTTAAAACTCGTATGATATTTATTCAGGAAATAAATGCAATTGGGAATTCCAATGACCACAATTAGTGGAGGAATCAATGCATTTAATATTGTGATTTTATAACCGAACAAATCCATTGTACCAAGACTAAATACTACTCCAATTCCAACGACTACCAGGGAAAGCAGCATTGAGCTGATGCTTCTGAAAAATAATAACAGGATAAAAGCGGAGAGGATAATTGAACCGAATAGAAACCATTTCATCTCCGTAGCGATTTTGGTAGCCATATTGGTGCGGATCAAAGGAAGACCGCTATAATGCATTTGCAATTGATGCTTTTCTCCAAATGCATTTCCGGTTTTTACAATCGAGTCAACTACGATATTCCTTTTGGCAGAATTGAGAATATTCTTGTTTATATTGATCCCTATCAGGTAGGCATTTGTTTCAGGGTTATAAAGAAGTCCGCGATAGAAAATCAAATTGAAAAGCTCCTTCTTGTTACTGTCGAGTATAGATTGGTCAGTATAATTTTCAGCAAATAGAGGAAGTGATTGCAATTTTTCCTGGCTGTCTTTTTTTACCAGTTTAATTGCGTAGGGGACACTTAGAACCTGTTCTACACCAGTAATTTTTTTTATCTGGTTATTTAGTTTGATATAGTCGTTGAAGATATCTTTCTCAAACAATTTATCTGTCTGAACTCCTATCACCAAAAGATTTCCATCTTCTCCGAATTTTTTCCGGAAGGCCTGATAAGTGACATATTTCGGATTATTGGTAGGAATTGCCTTTATAAAATCATAACTCATTTGGACCCTCGATGCATGATGGGCCATCAGGCCGCTAAGAACAATCAGAGCTAATAACAATGCCAATCTGAATTTAAGAACGAACCGGGCGATAGATTCCCACATGATAATGAATGATTAAATTAGATATGATTATTCTACAAAGAAACTTATTTTAGCCGAATTTTATCTTTTCGGTAAGAAACGGTGAATCATCAGGTTTATGATCGATAAAACAAAAGGAATTGTATTGCGCGTGGTAAAATATGGTGAAACCAGTGTGATTGTCGCCATTTTTACTGAATTGTTCGGATTGCAATCTTATTTGGTAAATGGTGTAAGAACTGCTTCTAAAAAAGGATCCTCAAAAGCTAATTTATTTCAACCATCTGCAATCCTTGATCTCGTGGTTTATCACAATGAATTGAAAAACCTGCAACGACTCAGGGAATTTAAATGGGGATATTTATACCAGCATATTTTTTTTAATGTACTCAAGAATGCAGTAGCACTTTTTATGATTGAACTATTGCAAAAATGCCTGAAACAACCGGAGTCAAATACTGATCTTTATCATTTTTCAGAGGATGCATTTATCTACCTGGACGAGGCAGATGAATCTGTCGTAGCAAATTTTCCGCTATTCTTCGCCTTGCATCTTGCATCCTTTTTTGGATTGCGAATACAGGATAATTATTCCGAAGAAAAATCATTTGTTGATCTGAGAGAAGGCTTGTTCGTGGCGGATCAACCCAATCATATGGATTTTCTGGAAGGAGAATATAGTTATATCACTTCACAACTGCTTAAGATAATGCAGCCACAGGAATTGAAGCAAATCAAACTGAACCAGGAAAAAAGAAGAATTCTGTTGCAGGCCTACCAGATTTTTTATACCCTCCATATTCAGGATTTTGGTCCCATGAAAACCTTGCCGGTATTGCAGACAGTTTTGGCGGATGCGTAGTAGTCAGCCATTAAAAATTCTCTTTCTCTCAATAAACCAGGTTTACAGAATTTTTCTGGCTATACTACTCTTATCCGGTTTGAGACCATTTATATTTTCTATCAATACAATTCCCGGTTTTTTCCCTTTTGTAAAACTTCCCAAAACATCATCCATTTGTAATGAACCAGCTCCATTGATCGTTGCCCATTGCAATAATTCATTCAATGGAATTTCCGGAAAGTACTGATGAATTGTTTTTATTTCAGCCAATATGTCCAGCTGGTGATTGCTTGCCAGGCTATCGGTTCCAAGCACAATCTTGGAACCATGTTTTCGTAACAAATCAATAGGAGGAACTTTGTTCTCTATATAAAGATTCGCATTTGCGCAAACACAAAAAAACAGATTAGTTCCGCTCCGCGATTGTTCTTCGACAGCCAGAGAATAGTTTATATCTTCTTCCTGAATAAAGGTGTTATGAACAAGAATGGTATTGGCTGCATCTTTTAATTTTGGAAGATATGACTGAAGGCTGCTCTTTCCACTCGGTTTAAAAAAGCTGTTATCAATATTCATCAGTTCATACATCCTGGTAAAATCGCCGGAACCTCTTATAAAAAATTCGTTCTCGAAACGCGATTCCTGGTTATGGATCGAGGTTGTTTTATTTCGAAAGAAAGGAATGATCAAATCCCATAGAGGATCTGAAACCGAATAGGGCGCATGTGGCGCCATTGAAAGCTTCTGGCCCGGGTCCGAAAAAGAAATATTTCTGAAAGAATCAAAAAAAGACTTACTCTTCGAAAACCGGCTCTCTGCAATCTGTGGAGACCATCCGCTCACTTCGATAAAATTATAATACTTTAATCTTCCTTTTCTTTTTTGGGCAATAGTGTCGGCGTTGTTACATATATCCCCGACTGCTACAATTCCGCGATTCAGCATTTCCTCTTCTGCCCGGGAGATCGCGTCATAAATTTCTTCCTGGGGAAAATGACGCTGGGTGACGACAGCAAAAACAAAATCTACCAACCCTTTTTGTTCCGGAATCAATTCCTTCATATGACTGAGCTCGAGATGGCAATGACTGTTGATGAAGCCGGGACATAGGATTCCATGAAAAGATTCTATCTGGTCATCAGTATTTGTTTTTTGTCGGATATCCTGGATTGTTCCATCGGATGAGACAATTAAAACATAATGATCGTCCAGCATTTCATAGCCGGTAAATAGATGATCTGCACTGAATTTTCTATAAGTCATTAAATTCTGAAACAATTAACTTTGCAAACTTTTACTTCTGATCTTCGAAAGATGCCTGTCAAAAGATCGGGTCAAAATCAGATGGGCAATTTTCAGTCAGGCATAAAAATAGGTAAACTATGATAGATAAACTGGAGGCTATTAAGGCCAGATTTGAAGATTTGGGAGTGGCGCTCACTAATCCGGATATCGTTTATGATAACCGAAAGTTTACGGAAACGAGTAAGGAATATCGTAGCCTGGAAAAAATTGTTCAATCCTATGAAGAATATAAAAAGCTGCTGGATGATATCGAATTCAATAAAGAAGCTTTGAATGGAGAAGATGCAGAATTAAGAGATCTGGCTAAAGCAGAAGCACCGGGTTTAAATGAAAAAAAGGAAAAACTGGAAGCTGCTATCCGACAGTTGCTTATTCCCAAAGATCCCCAGGATGAAAAAAATGCTATCCTAGAAATCAGAGCGGGAACCGGGGGAGATGAAGCAAGCCTTTTTGCGGGTGACCTTTTACGTATGTATTTAAAGTATAGTGAAAAGAAAGGATGGAGAACAGCTATACTCAGCGAGAGTGAAGGTACGGTGGGCGGATATAAAGAGGTGCAGGTTGAAGTAACCGGGGATGATGTATATGGCACTCTGAAATTCGAGAGTGGAGTTCATCGTGTTCAGCGGGTACCCGATACCGAACAAAGCGGGCGTGTCCATACCAGTGCTGCTACCGTGGCGGTAATGCCGGAAGCTGAAGAAGTGGATTTTGAATTGAAGGAAAGTGATGTAAAAATGGAAACTGCCAGGAGTGGAGGCGCAGGTGGACAGAATGTAAATAAAGTGGAAACCAAAGTATTATTAACCCATATTCCGACTGGAACTGTGGTCGTTTGTCAGACCGAAAGAACCCAGTTAGGTAACCGAGAAAAAGCGATGCAGATGCTTCGCACCAAACTCTATGAAGAACAGGTTCGCAAGCAGGAAGAAGAAATTGCCAGGCATCGGAAAAGTTTGGTTAGCACCGGTGATAGAAGCGCGAAGATCAGAACCTATAATTTTCCGCAGGGCCGGGTTACGGATCACCGGATTGGACTTACCGCTTACAATCTGACTGACATATTAAATGGTAATATCCAGGAATTTATTGATGCATTGCAGTTCGCTGAAAATGCAGAAAAGATGGCGAAACAAAACTAAAATCATTTCTCGTATACCGATAGTTTGGAAGTTTAAGAAAGTCAGGACTCCCTGTTGAGCTTATTCTACAAAGCCGTGTAATAATATAGACAGGCCCCTTCAATATTTCTTCAGAATTATGTCCCCCGAAACTATCGGAATCTAACCGTGAGGATTAGAGAATTATTTAACGGTTAAAAAAAATTAAGTCATTTAGTATTTTTTAACTTTACAATGTAAACTTTCTTGTTTTTTTTACGTCTAATATGTAGAGCTCTTTGATTTTTGCGGGAAGATAACCTCTCTAACATTTTCTTAGCAATCGCTAAAAAAATGTTATTATAGAGGAACTCCAAATTCAAATATTAAATGTGTTCGTAAATTTGGTGTGAGTTCTTTAAGACGCCTATAACAGTAGCTCCGATAATATTGGCATCTGTTTTGCGTTATATATACAACAAATTGTCTTTTCTATTTGACTACACAAAGCAGTCAATTTTCTCATAAGCAGTTAGTTTTGGTTACGGCCCCTGTTTCTACAGGGGCTTATTTTTTTATAACTGGTTTAAGTTCAATAATTCGTTATTAAAATTCAGGAGTTTGACAGCATTTTCAGGAAGGCGAGGCCTCGGGATGAGATATTTTGATGTGGTTATTCGACCAGGCTAATATTGCAAATTCCATAGGCAAGTCCGGCTCCCATCAGGTCAGCAAGAATATCTTCGACGTCAAAATCACGCATAGGGATGAGGTATTTTTGGACATATTCCATTCCAATTCCATAGAGGGAGGCGATTAAAAAAATGTAGAAAAAAATACGTAATTGTTTTTTTGAAGACAGTCGTTTTGAGCTATAATAAAAACACCAAAGCAAAACAAAACCGCCAAACAAACCAATATGAACAATTTTATCGAACCCGGGTAACATAAATGATTGTTCCTTCGGTATCATAGAACCGGGGAGTGATAACAAAATAAATATGATCGCTGACCATCCAATTGCCAGGTATAATTTACCAAGGTATTTTTTTAAATTTTTCATTGAAGGTTTAAGGTGGCCAATGATGGGAGTATTTTAAACTGTATTTTTTGATTTCAATATCTGATTTGAAAAATATCAGCACGATTCAATATTCGTTTATCCCGCGACTTTGCCCATCACATACATGGATTCCATTGTTGGAACACTGCTGCCTCCTTTCTTTTCCAGGGTAATTGCAAAAGCTTGTGCTTCCGGGATATTTTTCATTTTCATAAAGGGCAGTCCTTCGTTCATATCAAATATGCCGGCATCGACGGGTTTTCCATCAACCATTGCCCATAACTGATATTGTTTGTCAGAAGCAGGTTTTGGAAGATTATTTACAAGCAGATACACATCTTTGGAACGGGTATCCCAATATACGGTAGTTGAACACCCGGGGCTGGGGCTGGTGGGAACATCAACCATTTTTACCAATGCCATGCCGGTATCTTTCATATGACCAATCGCTGATGCGTAATCACTCAATTTTGTCTCTAATGTTTTGTTCGTTATTGCCATTTGATTTTGGGAAGCGACCAGTTCATCATATTTATTAATATATTTTTTGTACTGGGTAAAAAAATAAAAATTCAGGATTGTACTGCCGGCAAGGAGAATGATCGCTGCGGCTGCAACCGATCGGGCCCAATTGGCTTTTACCCGAAGAATTCTTCGGATAGGAATTATTTTTTCCTGCTGAGAATCTTTTTCTACTTCGATCTCCGCAAATACTTTGCTTTTCAAATTTGCCGGAGGGGTGATGGCCTGATCCTGCAACTGTTTTTCTAATATCAATTCAAAGGATTCACGGGCAGCTCTTACCTCAGAATGAGCAGCTGACATCCGTTCAAACTCCGCCCTCTCCTCTGCGCTGGCCAAACCCAGCACATAGTTCTCAATCATACCACTTGCTATGTAATCCTGTACATTCACTTTATTGCAAATATTCTTTTAGCTGTAATAATGCATTCCGTATCCTGGTTTTAACCGTACCCAAAGGAATATCTTCTATTTGAGCAATTTCCTCGTGGGTATATCCTTTAAAATAGGCAAGTTCAATCAATACCCGGTGTTCGGGTTTCAATTTTGCCAAAGTCTTTTTCAATCCAATATGATCTGTATTGGTTTGGGTTGAACGACTTCCGATATTATTTACGTTTTCTCCCAATTCCTGGTTTTTCATGCTATTCTGATAGCTTTTGGAACGTAAAGCATCAATTGATGCGTTTCGGGCTATATTTAACATCCAGGTAAATATTCTTCCCCTGTTAGCATCATAGGTTTCAATCTTTCGCCAGATATTAATAAAAACTTCCTGCAGTATGTCATTGGCCAATTCGGTATTTTGTACAATCTGAAGAATGATGCTGTACAATGCTCCGGAATAATTATCATAGAGATAGCTATAAGCACGATTATCGCGCTCTCTCAACGCACTCACCAGTTCCTGCTCATTATATGTTGCAGTAATAGCCAAAATCGTTGGAAAATCAATTTAAAAATAAGAAAAATGATAAAGACTAATGAAAGTATGCTGACGTATGCGAAAGAAATGACCTGAAATGTCTATTCATGTCTGATCATTCAGCAAAACGCCCGTATTTATCAATCATCAACTAACCACTGCGCTATACGCCGTGGAGTCCATCAGGGAATTGACGTCTGAAGGATTAGTCACAGATATTTTAATCATCCATCCTTTTCCATAGGGATCACTATTTACGAGTTCAGGAAAATCAGCTAATGCCGGATTCAATTCCTGGATCGTTCCGCTGACAGGCAGATACAAATCCGAAACTGTTTTTACAGCTTCTACTGTCCCAAAAATTTCGCCAGCCTGCATTGTCTTGCCTACGGTTTCCACTTCCACGTATACAATGTCTCCCAATTCATTCTGAGCAAAATCGCTTATGCCAATCACAGCCGTGTGATCGTCTTCCATCCGAACCCATTCATGATCTTTTGTGTAACGCAGATTTGCCGGAAAATTCATAATAGAGAATTTAGTGCTGCAAATATGATAAAAAGCATTTGAATTTAAACAGGCCTTATTAAATTATTTCTTGCGACTGATTAGTTTCATTTTTTGTATGTGAATATCATTTAATGGCCGGTTGTATGGTTTACTTGTAGGAACAGATGCGATCGAATCAACCACATCAAGTCCGCGGATGACTTCACCGAACACTGTATAATTCTGATCAAGATGTGGTGAACCACCGATAGTCTTGTAAACTTGTCTTTGTGCATCGGGAATCTTTCTTCCTTTCAATCTGAAGGTTTCAACGGAATCCAATCCTGCATCTGTAAAAATCCTTCCCTGCACAATATAAAACTGACTGCCACTGCTTGCCTTCTGAGGATTTACATCATCGCCTTCTCTTGCAGCTGCAATGACTCCTTTATGGTGAAATAAGGATTCGCGGAATTCAGCGGGAATGGTATAAGAAGGTCCTCCGTCACCCAGCATATCACCGGGCTTTGCATATTTACTATTCGGATCACCAGCCTGTATCATAAAATTTTTAATGACACGATGGAATAATATACTGTCATAATATCCTTCTTTGGCAAGCTTCAGAAAATTATCACGGTGCAAAGGAGTGGAATCAGAAAGGCGAACAACGATAATTCCTTTGCCGGTGATGATCTCCACATCTTTGTGCAGGTCATTTTTTCTTAAACCGTTTGCCAGTTTTGGATTGCAGGAAATGAAAATAATGAATGATAAGAAAACTAAAATGATACGATGCATCCGGAAAACAAATTGTAATTGTAAATGATGATATACTCAAACTCTATAATCATGAAAATGGGGAACGACTAACGGCCATCAACCAGCGATCCTGCTAAAAACCAGCCTTTTCAAAATACAAAAGGACATGGTCTTTCAGAAAATTTTCCTGCTCAATCAGACTCATTACCGGCAAGGATTTTACCTGTTTGAAATGCGGCCACCCTTCTTCATCCACTTTTTCCAGTTCATAATATCCGCTTTGAGCGAACAGACTGCAAACAGCTACATGCATCAGGTCCTGTTTTTGTTCCTTGGTGAATTTGTCTCTGATATCTCCGAATTCCTGTATGCCGATCAGAAATAAAATAGCTTCCATATCCGGCTTTTTGCCGAAACGGTTCATCAGTTTCTCTTCCAGCCCCCACCACCTGGATTGCAAATCATCAGTTATCTCGCTCATAGTTGCAAATGTACTATCCAAAAATTAATTGTTTCGAGGGGTTAATTTTGAAGAGCTACTATAAAGTGATCCTTTTTATTTTAGTTTTGTTATATGAAGGCTACTTTATGGGAAAAAGATAATTTTTCTATCTCCATCGACAAATACAAGCTCGATGTCCCTTACATCCATAAATTTCTTTCTACTTCCTATTGGGCTGAAAACATTCCTGTCGAAACTGTTCGCAGGTCGATTGAAGGATCAATATGTTTTGGAGTATATCATGAAGGTAAGCAGATCGGTTTTGCGAGAGTAGTTTCCGACCTGGCTACTTTTGCTTATCTGGCAGATGTCTTTATTGAAGAGCAATACCGTGGCCTCGGACTTGCGAAAAGATTAATGCAAATCATCCTTTCTCATCCAGATCTACAGGGGTTGAGACGCTTCTTACTGGCAACGCGCGATGCGCATGGTTTATATTCTCAATTCGGTTTCGTTCCTTTAACTAACGTTGACCGATGGATGCAAATTCATCAGAAGAACGTTTATAAAAAGTGATGGATCAAATGTGCTCGACGACAACCGCAGTTCCATAAGCTAGTACTTCAGTAATTCCATCCATCACTTCATTGGCATCATATCGCATACTGATAACCGCATTGGCGCCGCGCTCTGATGCATGCTGCAACATGTGTTGAAAAGCCTCTTCACGTGTGGTTTCACATAGATCCACATAGACCGATAAGCGTCCGCCAAATAAACTCTGCAGGCCCCCTGCTATATTGCCTAATAAACTGCGTGAGCGGACGGTGATACCCCGGACGATGCCTAAATTCCTTGTTATTCGATAGCCGGACAGCTCAAAGCTGGTAGTGATCATTCCTGGATCAATCATAAAAAATGTTTTGATGAAATTACAATTTTGCGATCAGACGAAAGATATGGGAGAAATGAACTTTTCCAAAGTTTCCTGATCAACAATTACCTTTGCAAAAATTTTGGAAGATGTTACAATTGGCATTCATTCGTCAAAATACAGCACTGGTAAAAGA
>Ga0335083_10004398_pt1 | contig 17953 bp, 17 predicted proteins | sample Lox_Sample_42_FD_206716 | JGI IMG/M metagenome (GOLD analysis project Ga0335083, IMG submission 206716) | Soil microbial communities from Loxahatchee National Wildlife Refuge, Florida, United States - Lox_Sample_4.2 | ecosystem: Environmental > Terrestrial > Soil > Wetlands | place: USA...
CTCAAGGCGACGCCCCTCGTGCTCGCGCTCATCACGATCGAAGTGAGTGACGTGGTGTTCGCGGTCGACTCGATACCGGCGGTCTTCGCGGTGACGCGCGATCCGTTCATCGTGTTCAGCTCGAACATCTGTGCCGTGCTCGGCATGCGTTCCCTGTATTTTCTCCTCGCCCACGTCATCGACCGCTTCTACTTCCTGAAATTCGGCCTCGCCGCGGTGCTCTGTTTCGTCGGCGTGCGGCTCCTGCTCGCGCACGTCGTCGAAATACCGATTCTGGTGTCGCTCGGCGTCATCGTCTTGCTCGTCCTCGGGTCGATGGCGGTGTCGTGGCTCGAGGCGCGAGCGCATCCCGGACGCCACGTTCCTCACCGGAGGACCGTCACGCATTGAAAATGCACGTCACCTTGGGCGCTCTGGACTAGACTAGCGTCGACGGTCGGTTCATGGCCTCACCTCGTTTTACGCCGCGCCGCGAGCTCGGCCGCACCGGCTTCGTCGCCACGCGTCTCGGCGCGGGCGATCTCGCCGATCGCAGCGTGCCGCTCGAGACGTGCGTCGCCACGCTGCGGCGGGCGCTCGACGCCGGCTTGAACCTGGTCGATACCGCGCCCGGCTACGAAAACGGCTACAGCGAGGAAATCGTGGGCCGTGCGCTCGAAGGCCGGCGGGAGAGCGTCTTCCTGATCGACAAGCTCGACCACTTCGATCGCCCGCTCGAGGCGCAGGTGGAAGAGAGCGTCGAGCGACTGCGGACGAAGCCCGACCTCTTCGTGTTTCACGGCGTCTCCTCACTCGAAGCGTGGGAGAAGCTCTGCGAGCAGGGCGGGCCCTTCGACGAGCTCGCGGAAGTCGTGCGGCGCGGACACGCGCGGTTTCGCGGCATTTCTTGCCACCACCCGGCCGTGCTCGCCGAGGCGATTCCGTCGGGTCTCTGTGACGTCGTGATGTTCCCGGTCGGGCCCTTCGTCGACGCTCGCTACGTGGAAGAAGCGCTGCCGCTCGCGCGCCGTCACGGCGTCGGCAGCGTGTGCTTCAAGACGTTCGGCGCCGGCAAGCTGCTCGGCGACACGAGCGGCTACGGCCGCCCGCTCGAGACGCGCCCGCGCGGCAAGCTGAGCTCCGGCGGCGCCGATCGCGACGAGGCTTCGGTGCTCCCGAAGCTCAGCGTCTCGGACTGCGTCGATTACACGTTGTCCTGCGATCCCGACGTGGCGCTCCTCGGCCTGAGCTTTCCGAACGAGCAGGACGCGGCGTTCGCCGCGGCGGAGCGCTTTCGCCCGCGTTCTTCGGCCGAGCTCGCCGACATCCGCGAGCGCGCCCGCGAGGCCATGCGCGACAAGGGCGCGGCTTGGTGGAACCCCGGCTGAGCGAGCGCGCGGGCGCCGTTCAGGGGCTCGTTCCGCCGTTGCTTCCGCCGGTGTTTCCGCTCATCGAGCCGCCGGTCGCGCCGGTGCCGCCGCTCGACGTACCGCCACCCGAGCCGCCCGTGGTGTTCGTGCCGCCGACGCTCGGTCCTTCGCTGCTCGAGCTTCCGCCCGCGCCGAGCGGCGCGACGCCCGGTTGGTCCTGAGTCACATCGCCCCGCTTGTCGAAGGCGCCGTTGTCGGAACCGTAGGTGGGTGCCGGGGCGTCGCCCGAGTGCGAGCAGGCGAGACCCGGCACGACGGCGCACACGAGCACGGCCCATAGCGGGATTTTCATCGGATCACGGCTCTTGTCGCGAGATGCCATGGGCTTCCGTGGTTGCAAATTGCGGACCCGGCGCGAGCTCACGAAACCCCGCGTCGCCGATGACGCCTGCGCACGCGAGCACCACCGTACCGAATGCCACCCACACGAGCAGGCGCACCGACGTGGCTTCATGCCGGAGACGCATGAACGAGACGAGCACCACGGACGCTTTGGCCAGAGCGATGGCGAGCGCGACGGGCGTCGCGAACACGCCGAGCGGGAGATAGCGCGCCCCGAAGCTCGTCGCCGTCAATGCGCAGAGGAGCGCCCAGGCGAGCACGAGCGGCATTGCGCGTTCGGTGGGCTTCGTTGCTTCGGGCTCCATGACGCCTTCAGTGCATCAGGTAAAGGAGCGGCCAGAGGAAGAGCCAAATCACGTCGACCAGGTGCCAGTAGAGCACCGCGAGCTCGAGCGGCAGGTGACGCTCGGCGCTGTAGGCCCCGCGGAACGCCCGGTAGCCGACGGCGCCGAGCGCGACCATACCGCCCGTCACGTGGAGCGCGTGAAGGCCGGTCATCAGGTAATAGAGCGTGAAGAACGCGTTCGCCGCGTGCGTCGGGAGCGCCGCGTAGTGGTAGTGGTTTCCCGGCAAAATACCGGCCCGGAAGTGCTCGCCGTATTCGACGGCCTTCAGGCCCAAGAAGAGCAAACCGCAGCCGATCGTGAGAGCGAGCAGGCCGGCCGCGCGGCGCAAGCGTCCCGAACGCGCCGCGTGCACCGCGAGCGCGGCGAACAGGCTCGAGGTCACGAGCACGAAGGTGTTCGTCGTGCCGATGGCGATGGAGTTGTGCGACGAGGCGACGACGAACTCGTAGCCGAACTCGACGCGGTAGCCCGCGTAGACGGCGAAGAGCGCGCCGAACAAGAGCACCTCGCTCGCGAGGAACAGCCACATCCCGAGGTGGGCCGCTTGGTCCTTCCGCTCGACGCTCTCGAAGTGCTCCGCCATCGTCACTCCGGCAGGTGATAGTCGTAGGGCCCGCGCGTGATGGCGAGCTCGCCTTCGAAGTTTTCGGTCGGCGGCGGCGACGCGCTGAGCCATTCATAGGTCCGCGCGCCCCACGGATTGCGGTCGCTGCGCGGTCCGGCGACGAGCGCGTAGACGAGCCCCACGAGCGTGAGCAGCATGCCGGCCGCGAGGATGCTCGCGCCGCCCGAGGAGAGCACGTTGAGCCACTGGAATTCGGGCGGATACGCGTAGTAACGCCGCGGCATCCCGGCGTTGCCCAGCAAGAACTGCGGCACGAACGTGAGCACGAACCCGACGAAGACCGTCACGGACGCAATCGTCGCCCAGCGTTCGTTGTAGCGGCGCCCGAAGAACTTCGGGAACCAGTAATGGAGCGCGGCGAGGTAGGCCGTGAGCGTGCCGCCCACCATGATGAAATGGAAGTGGGCGACGACGAAGTAGGTGTCGTGCCAATGGATGTCGAGCGAGGACGTGGCGACCGCGACGCCGGTCATCCCGCCGAAGGTGAAGAGGAACGTGAACCAGAAGAAGTAGAGCATGGGCGTCTCGAACGACACCGAGCCGCGCCGGAGCGTGAGCGTCCACGTGAAGACTTTGACCGCCGAGAACACGGCGACGAACATCGAGAGCACGCCGAACACGGCGCCGTCGAGCAGCGACATGCCCGCGACGAACAGGTGATGCCCCCAGGTGAGAAACCCGACGAGCGCGATGCCGAGCGACGAGTAAGCGATGGCGCGGTAGGACGCGGGAGGGTTCCGCGAGAAGGCGCACACCACCTCGGAAATCACGCCCATGGCCGGCAAAATCATGATGTAGACGGCCGGGTGCGAATAAAACCAAAAGAGGTGTTGGAAGAGCAGCGGATCGCCGCCGAGCGCGGGGTCGAAGATGCCGATGCCCCACAGCCGATCGACGGCGACGAGCAGGAGGGACATGCCGAGCACCGGCGTGGCGAGCACCTGGATGATGCTCGTCGCGTAGAGCGACCACACGAAGAGCGGTAATCGATGCCAGGCGAGGCCCTTGGTGCGCATGGTGTGCACCGTGACGATGAAGTTGATGCCCGTGAGCACCGACGAGAGGCCGAGCACGAACACACCGAAGGCGACGTTCGCAACGGCCGAGGGCGACGTCGTGCTGTACGGAACGTAGAAGGTCCAACCCATGTCGGCGCCGCCCGCGACGAGCGAGGTGAGCGTGATGGCCGAGCCCGTGAGGTAGACGTAAAAGCTCGCGAGGTTCAGGCGCGGAAACGCGACGTCCCGCGCGCCGATCATGAGCGGCAACAAGAAATTGCCGAACACGGTCGGAATGGCCGGGATCATGAACATGAAGATCATGACGATCCCGTGCAGCGTGAAGGTGCGGTTGTACGCCTCGGCGCTCATGATCGTCGGGCCGGGCGTGAGGAGCTCGGCGCGCAAGAGCAGCGCGAAAATGCCGCCGAGCAGGAGCGCGAGCGACGTCGCGCCGAGGAACATCACCGCGATGCGTTTGTGGTCGCGCGTGAGGAGCCAGGAGCGCACCCCGCCGCCGTGGAGATAATCCGCGGGTGCAGGCGGGGCGAGCAACGGTCGCTCGGCGACGGCTTCGGGCAGCGTGAGCGCGGGCGTCGTCACGGCGCGACGCCTCCGTCGAGCGCGGCCGGCAGCGGGAGCGGCGGCGTCCCCGCCGAGACGAGCGGAGCCGGCGGCGCGAGCGGCGCGTCGGCGAGCGAGCGGATGAGCTCGACGAGCGCCGCCGTCTCGGCCGGAGTGAGGATGCCGCGGTACGTCGGCATGATCGGCGTGAACCCGCGATGTACCTTCGCGAGCGGGTCCATCATCGATTCCGTGAGGTACGCGGCGTCGGCGACGACCGTGCTGCCGTTCGCGAGCGGCACTTCGTGTCCGTAAAGACGCGCCCAGGTCGGAGCGAGGTGCGGGGTGCCGTCGAGCGTGTGGCAGCGCAAACAACCGCGCGCGGCGGCGACGCGTGCGCCGCGCGCGGCGAGGGACGTGAGCTCGCCGTGCCCGCCCGGTTCGCGCTCGGCGAGCGGCGTGTCGGCGCCGCCCGGAGCGCGCGGCGTGCGCTCGAAACGCTCGGCGAACTCGCTCGGCGTGAGCGCGACGACGCGGCCGCGCATGCCCGAATGATCGAGGCCGCAGTATTCCGCGCAAAAGATCGGGTAAGTGCCGGGGCGGAGCGCCGAGAACCAGACGCTCGTCGTGCGGCCCGGAATCACGTCTTTTTTGATGCGGAAGGCGGGTACGTAAAAGCTGTGAATCACGTCGCGTGAGGTCATGGCGAGCTCGACGGTGCGTCCCGTCGGCACGTAGAGGGTCTCGTTCGTGCGGTCGCCGTTCGCGTAATCGAAGCTCCACATCCACTGCTTCGCCGTCACGTAAACGAGGAGTCCGCCCGCAGGCACGCGCTGCATCAGCGCGAATTGCCGCACGCCGACGCACCAGAACCCGACGAACAACACGAGCAGCCCGAACGCCGGCGTGAGCTCCTGCGCGCGCGTGAGCGGCGGCCTCGGCGGCCGCACGGCGTTTTGCGGGCTGCGCCGGTAGCGGAACGAAAACCAGGCGAGAGCGAGCCCCACCGCGAAGATGCCGAGCATCGACGCCGTGATCACGGCGTAGTGGAGCGCGTCGAAGTCGCGCGCGAAGCCGGAGGCTTGAGGGGGTAGAAAGAGCAGGCGCCGAAAGAGTTCGTTCATCGGACGCTCCGCGCGGGTAGCGCCGAGGTTGCGGACGCCGCTCCGTCGGTCGCCATGAGCTCGAAGGCGCGCTCGACCGGGACGTGCACGATGCCGGCGTCGCGGTCGACCCAGCCGTAGGCGCGCAAGCGCGCGCCGGGATCGGCCGTGGGCCGCGCGAGCTTCCGATATTGTTCGGTTTCGTCCGCGCCGGGCACGGTCGCCGCGCGCGTGAACGGCGCGGGAGCGCCGTGCTTCGGCGCGTGCGCTCCCGCCAGCATGAGCACCGCGACCAGCACGCCGAAGAGCGTGACGAGCACGAACCCGACGCCGATCCGGCGGAGCACGGGCCCGTCGAGCGCTTCGGCTTCTTGACGGAGCTTCACAGCGGGCTCCGGTAGTCGATGCTGCGGGCGAGCGCCGGATCGCCGAGCGGCACGAGCAGCCGACCGCGCAGGCGGAGCGCCGCGCCCGCGACCGCCGTCCCGGCCACGGCCGCGAGCGCCGCCACGTCGAAGAGGCCCGGGAGCGGACGGTGCGACGCGTCGACGGGCGCGACGAGCCAATACGCGTCGAGGTAGTGAGCGCAGAGCGCGAAGAGTCCGACGCAGCCCATGAGCCGGCCGTCGAACTTCGGCGCGCGCGGCAAGAGCACGGCGAAGGGCAGCGCGAAGCGCGCCACCACGAGCAAGAACGTCACGAGCGCCCAGCCGCCCCGAAGCCGCCGCACGAAGTAAGCGACCTCGACCGGCTTGTCCGCAATCTGGATCAGGAGCGCCTGAAAAAACGCGCAATAGGCCCAAAAAACCGCGAAAGCGAGCATCAGCCGGCCGAGGGCGTGAAAGTGCGGCGGGCGGATGGCTCCGGGGGCGTACTCGCTCCGCGACGCCACGAACGCGAGCAGGGTGAGGAGCCCGACCGCGCCCGCCATGCCGCCGGCGAAGACGTACACGCCGAACATCGTCGAGTACCAGAGCGGCTCGAGCGACATCACCCAGTCGAACGCCGCGAACGTGAGCGCGAGCGAGACGAGCGGCAAGAGCGCCGACGCGAACACGCGCTCGCGGGGGTGGAGCTCCGCCTCGGGATCGGGCGCGCTCGCCGCGAGCGGGCTCGCGCCGTCGCGCGCGAACGACCAGCGGCGCAGGAGCTCGGAGCTCACGAGCCAGATCGCGAAGTAGCCGGCCGAGCGCGCGACGAACGCGGGCGCGTTCAGGTAGCGCCGCTTGTGGAGTAGGAGCGCGTACGCTTTGTCGTGAAAGGCGGTGAGGTCCGTCCAGGCGTAGAGCTCGCGGAGCGACAGCGCCACGGGCACGAAGAGCACGAGCAAGAGCGGCAGCGCGCCGAGGATCCCTTCGTTCAGGCGCCGCACGACCGTGTGCCAGCGCGCGCCCGCCGCGTAGTGAATCATCAGGAAAAACAGGGCGCCGAGGGCGAGCGAGGCCACGGCCGCGAACGCCGTGAGGTACGCGTAGGCGATGGTGCGGCGATGTCCCGCGTAGCCGAGCGCGAGCGTGAGCCAGCCGGCGAGGGCGGTGAGCCCGGACACGAGCGCCACGCGCTGCCCGTCGAACGGGCGCGCCGTCACTTGAGCCAAGGCTCCGCCTCCTTCCGCGCGTCCGGCGGCAAGTCGCCGAGCGCCACGTGCTGGCTCAGTTCGAGCGCGCGCACGTAGGCGACGACGGCCCAGCGATCGTTCACGGGCAGCGCCCACGCGTACGGCGGCATCAGACCGTAGCCGTGCGTCACCACCGAGAACAAGCGCCCGTCCGGCAGCGCCTGGATGCGCGGCTCGTGAAGCGACGGCGGCGGGCGCAGCGTCATGTTCTTGGCGACCTCCGAGTGTCCGTCGCCGAGCACGCCGTGGCACGGCGCGCAAAAAATGCCGAACCTGTTCTCGCCGCGCTCGAAGAGCTCGTGCGTGAGCGCGAGCGGCACTTTTCGGACGTCGGTCCCGTCGACCTGGCCCTCCGTGAGCTCGGACGGACCGAGCTCGGCTTCGCGCGAGAACGTGCCGCTCGGCGGCTGACGCATGGCGATGCCGTCGGCGAACACGGAGCTCGCGGTGAACGGCGTCGCCTTTTTCTGGGCCAGCATGCGCGCGAAGTCGAAATGGCCGTGCTGGCAGCCGCAGAGGACGAGCGCGCCGCACACGGCGAGCGCGTTCACGGCGTTCCTCGCGAGAGGTCGCTCACGCGCGTGGCGCCGAGCTCGGTGAGCTCCGCGCGGAGGCGCTCCTCGGGCGGCGTGTTCGCGGCGCCGAGCTCGAGCGCGAGCCAGAACGTGTCGCGCGACGCGTGCTCGAAGCCGTCCACCTCGAACACGGGGTCCCACAGCCGGACGAGCCGGCCGGTGACGAGCGCGGCGACGAACGCCGTCGTCGCGGCGAAGAGCACGCCCATCTCGAACGTGATCGGCACGAACGCGAGCGGCAATTGCGGCGAACGACCGCCGACGTTGAGCGGATAGAGGTGCGCGACCAGGAGCCACTCGAGCCCGTACGCGGCGCTCGCCCCGGTGGCGCCGCCCGCGAGCACGGCGAGCGAGAGGCGCGACGGCGGCGCGGCGAGGGCGTCGCGGACGACCTCGGTCGAATACGGCGTGTGAGCGTCGAGCCCTCGGACGCCGAGCTCGTGCAGGCGTTCGACGGCGCGGGCGAGCGCCGCGTCGTCGCCGAACTCCGCGATGAGAGCGTCAGCCACCGGCCGCTGCTCCCTCTGCGCGCGCGCGGGCGAGATGACGGCGCGTCTCCTTGACCTCCGAGAGCGCGACGATGGGCAAAAAGCGCAGAAAACCCAAAAACAAAAACAAGAAGAAGCACACCGAGCCTGACAGGAGTCCGAGGTCGACCCAGCTCGGCGTGTAGGCGGCTTGATCGGCGCGCAGGTACTCGCGCTCGAGGCCGAGCACCACGATGACGAAGCGCTCGCACCACATGCCGACGTTGATTAACAGCGAGAGCAACCAGAGGAGCTTCAAATTGGTGCGCAAGCGCCGTGACCAGAGGAGCTGCGGCACGACCACGTTGCAGCAGAGCATCAGATAGAACGCCCACGAGTTCGGCCCGGTCGGTCGCGTGACGAAGAATTGCTCTATCTCGAACTCGTCGCCGGAGTACCAGGCGACGAAGAACTCGATCGCGTAGCCGTAGGCGACGCAGAGCCCCGTGACGAGCAGGAGCTTCGCGCAGGCGTCGACGTGCCGCGGCGTGATCACGTTCTCGAGACGAAAGACCTTGCGCGCGGGGATGATGAGCGAGAGCACCATCGCGAAGCCGCTGAAGATCGCGCCCGCCACGAAGAACGGCGGGAAGATGGTGGAATGCCACCCCGGCGTGAGCCCGACCGCGAAGTCCGCGCTCACGATGCTGTGCACGGAGATGACGAGCGGCGTCGCGAGCCCGGCGAGCAGGAGATAAGCGAGCCGGTAATGGCGCCACGCGTCTTCACTGCCGCGCCAGCCGAGCGCGAAAATGCCGTAAATTCTGCGGCGCCAGCGTTCGGGCGCGCGGTCTCGCGTCGAGGCGAGATCGGGCAGGAGGCCGAGGTAGAAAAAGAGGAGCGAGACCGTGCCGTAAGTGAAGATGGCGGCGAAGTCCCACGGCAGCGGGCTCTTCACCTGGGGCCACACGTGCATGCGAGCGGGGTAGGGGAGCAGCCAGTACGCGAACCAGGGCCGCCCGAGGTGCAGGACCGGAAACAAGAGCGCCTGGGCGACGGCAAACAGCGTCATCGCTTCGCTGAAGCGGTTGACGGTGGCGCGCCAGCGCTGCTCGAGGAGATAGAGGATCGCGGAGATGAAGGTGCCCGCATGGCCGATGCCGATCCAAAAAACGAAGTTGACGATCGCGAACGCCCACGCGACCGGGATGTTGTTGCCCCAGAGTCCGATGCCGACCTCGAACGTGTAGGCAATGAGCGCCGCGAACCCGAGGCTGCCCGCGCCGAGCAGCAAGAAGCCGAGTTTGAAGTAGCGCGAGCCCGACCAGACGGTGGCGACCAGTTGGTCCGTGAGCGCGGCGTCGGCTTCGCGCGCGCTCGCCGTCACGAGCCCGCTTCCTCGTGCTCGGCGTTGCGGATTTTGGCGAGGTAGCGCGTGCGCGGCCGCGTGCCGAGGTCGGCGAGCGCGGCGAACGTCCGCGCTTCGCGCCGGCGCCGCAGCATTTCGCTGCTTTCGTCGTCGAGCGAGCCGAACGCGATGGCCCCGGTCGGGCACGTCTGCTGGCACGCCGTCACCACTTCCCCCGGCCGCAGGCCCCGCCGTTCACGCCGCGCGGCGATCTCGGCGCGCCGGATGCGCTGCACGCAATAGGTGCACTTCTCCATGACGCCGCGCTCCCGCACCGTCACGTCCGGGTTTCTCTGCAGCACGGTCGCGCCGCGGGCTTCACTGAAGTCGAACCAGTTGAAGCGGCGCACTTTGTACGGACAATTGTTCGAGCAAAAGCGCGTCCCGATGCAGCGGTTGTAAACCATCTCGTTCAAGCCGTCGGGGCTGTGGACGGTGGCGTTGACCGGACACACGTACTCGCAGGGCGCCTTCTCGCAATGTTGGCAGAGCATCGGTTGCTGGACGATGCGCGGCTCGTCGGCGCTGCCCGCGAGGTAGCGATCGATCCGGAGCCAATACATCTCGCGCGATTGCCGCACGAGGTCCTTGCCGACGACGGGCGTGTTGTTTTCGGCCTGGCAGGCGACGACGCACGCGTTGCAACCGCTGCAGCGCGAGAGGTCGATCGTCATCGCCCATTGCGTGCCCGCGTACTCGAAGGGCTCGAGCAGCGTCGGCTGCGCGGCGAGATTTTGGGCAAAATGTGGCGGATTTTGCGTGTAATCGCGCAGCGTGAGCTCGTGCACGACCTCGTCGTCCGCGAGCGTCCAGTGTTCTTCGGTGAGCGCGAGCTCGGCCTTGGTGCCCGTGGCGCGGACGGCGACGTGCGCCGCGGCTCCGGGCGCGACGCCGAGCCCGAGCGCGTTCACGCCCACGCCGTTCGACAGGTTCTCGGAGATTGCGTGCCCGAAGCCGAGCTCGAGCGTCACGGCTCCGTCGGCGTGACCGGGGAGCACCACGAGCGGCGCCTCGAGACGGCGCGGGCCGGCGCGAAGCTCGACGACGTCGCCCGTGCGGCGGCCGAGCGCGCCGGCCGTGCGCGGGCTCACGAGCGCCGCGTTGCCCCAGCTCTGCTTCGTGAGCGGGTGCGGCAATTCGAGGAGCCACGCGTTTTCGGAGAAGCGGCCGTCGTAGAGAGTCGGGGAACGCGCGAGGTGAAGCTCGAGGTCCTGCCCGCCGCTCGCACGGGACCCCGCGTGCGACGCCGCGAGAGCGCTCGCCAAGGCCGGCACGGCGCGCTCCGCGACGAGCACGGGAGAAAGCGACGGCGCCGCGCCGCGATCGGCGAATCCACGCTGGATTTCGCGTTCCCAGGCCGCCTCGAAGTCGGCGATTTTCGGCTTGCCGAGGCCGAGCGCGAGCCGTTCGTGCTCCGTCTCGCGGACGATGTCGTGGCCCGAGGCGGGAAAGTCGGAGGCGAGCCCGGCGAGCAGCTCGAGCACGCTCACGCTCGGCTTGAGCGGCTCGATGAGCGGCTGCACGAACGAGAGCGTGCCGTCGCCGGCGCGCGCGTCGCCCCAGCTTTCGAGATAGTGGGACTCGGCCAGCACGGAGCCGCAGGCGCGCGCGGTCTCGTGTTCGACGTGCGCGAGACACCAGGTGCTCGCCGCGCGTCCGAGGAGCGCGCCGAGCTCGAGCTCCGGCGCCGAATAGATGGGGTTCGTCCCCGCGAAGACGAGCGCGCCCACGGCGCCCGCGCGCAGGGCGTCCGGCAACTCCGCGAGCGGCGCGCCGCCGTCCGGCTCGAGGAGCACGGGCCTCACGAACGTGAGCGCGCGGCCCGGCGCGTCGAGCGCCGCGTTCGCGAGCAGCGCGCAAACCTGCACGCTTTTCGGGGTTTCCGGCCCCGCGACGACCAGCGCCGAGCCGCGCGCGCCGACGAGCGCTCGGACGACGCTCCGCACGAACGCCGCGTGCGCTTCGGGCAGCGGCGCGGCCGGTGCGAGCGCCGCCTGCAGGCCGTCCGGCAAGCTCACGCGCGTTTCGGACATCGTCGCGAGCTCGGCGAGCACCGCCGCCGCCACGCGCTCGAGCTCGCTCGGCGCGACGCCCAGTCGGTGATCGGCGAGCGTGCCGGTCGGGGTCAAGCTGGTCTCGGCGGCGTAGACGCGGCTCATGGCGGGGCCCGGTTCGCGCCGCCCGGCGAAGTCACGCGCGTGGCGGAGCGACATCGGCATGCCGTCGAGGAAGTCGGCGCCGAGCGCGAGCACGACCGACGCCTGCTCGAAGTGATATTGCGGTTCGAGCGCGCGGCCGTAGACGAGCTCGCTCGCCGCGTAGCGCGTGGCGTTCGCGAGCGGAGCGTGGAACGAAACGCGCGCCCCCGGCAAACGCCGGCGCAGCGCGGCGAGCACGCGCTCGAGCGACGGCGAGCTCGAGGGCTCGAGCACGAACCACGGCGGCGGCCCTTTCGCGCAAGCGGCCGCGAGATCGCGCTCGATCGCCTCGCGACTCGTGAGCCCCGCCGGGCCGCGCGCGCCGCCGACGCGCGCCGGATCGTAGAGATCGAGCACGGAGGCTTGCTCGAACACGCCCGCGGCCCCGAGGCTCGCCGGGTGCTCGGGGTTGCCTTCGATTTTCGTGGGCCGTCCTTCGTGACTCTCGGCGAGCACGCCGACGGCGAAGCCGTCGCGGACGACGGACGTCGCGTAGTGCGTCGCGACGCCGGGCACGACGCCGGGCGGCCGCCGCGCGTACGGGTAGATCTTCTCGCGGCGCTCCGCGCACGCGGCGAGCCCCGAGAGCGCGACACTCGCGGCGACGAGTCGGCCGAGATCACGGCGGCGAAGGTGCAGCTCGAAGAGCTCGGTCAAGAGTCAGGCCCTCCGTCAGCGATGACAGGTGCTGCAGGTGGTGAGGCCGGTGACGGCGTGGTCGGCGTGCGCGGGGAAGCGGGCGTCTTCGAGTCGCATCGCGCCGAGGTCGCGACCGGCGTCGAAGCCGAGCTCTTTCCGCGGGTTTCGATGACAATCCAGGCAAAATCCCATGTCGAGCGGCACCGTTTTTTCGACGCGCGGCATGCTCTCGACCGCGCCGTGGCAGTGCGCGCACGCGACGCCGCGCGCGACGTGGACCGAGTGATCGAAGTAGACGAACTCGGCGAGCGAGTGCACGCGATTCCACGCGATGGCGCGATCGGAAAAATAACTACGCCGCACGGGCTCGAGCAGCGGACTCTGATTCCACACCTGCGAGTGACACCCCATGCACACGTCGGTGGAGGGCAGCCCCGCGTACGCGGAACGCTCGGCGTCGGCGTGGCAGTAAAGACAAGAGATGCCTTCGTCGAGCACGTGGTGGCGATGATCGAAAGCCACCGGCTGGTCGACGGCCAGGTGCTCGTGCGTGACGAAAGGAGTTCTCACGTACACCATCGGAAAGCAGATCGCCGAGACCCCGAGGATCCCGGCGACGACCAGCGCGCCGCGAAGCGCGCGATTCGACCAAGGTGGGAACAGCGCGGGCATCTTTACGCGCTCGGCCGCGCCTTCTTGCAAGTCCAAGACCACGCGAAAAGTGCGGGATCCGTGCGTGATCGAGCGTCGCCGCGCGCTATCGCGCCCCGGAAGTTTTGCCACGCCGCGGCGACAAGCACCGGAGCGCGGACTTCGTTTCGTCGCGGGCAGCCCGCTGGCCGGCGCTCAACCGATTCGAATGCCGAGGCGCGACACGGCGACCGCGATGCACGTGTCCATCACGACCGCGAGGCCGCCGTGGCGCGCTCGTTCGGCGGCGTCTTCGTTCACGATGCCGAGCTGGAGCCAGAGCACCTTGGCGTGAACGGCCACGGCTGCGTCGGCGACGGCCGGCGTCTCTTCGGCGCGGCGGAACACGTCGACGATGTCGATGGCGTACGGTACGTCGGCGAGCGTCGCGAACGCTTTTTCGCCGTGCACCGCCGTCTCGAACGGGTTCACCGGGACGACGCGATACCCGGCCGCTTGCAGGCGCTTGAACACGCCGAAGGACGGTCGATCGGGCTTGGACGACGCGCCCACCACGGCGACGGTGCGCGCCGCCTCGAGCAGGCGCCGGAGCTCGTCGTCGCTCGGGTGCCGGTCGCCGCTCATGGGAGCCGCCTTCACGCGCGCTCGAAGCGCACGACGCCCGTCCAGCGCTCGTCGCCGAGGCTTCTCACGTCGGGTTGGGGGAGCAACGCGAACGGTCGCATCCAGAGCGGCAGGCGTTTGAGGCGCGCCGCCTCGTGAAAGAGCGATTTGACCACGCGGGGCTTCCAGCCGAGTGCTTCCCAAAACGCGACGCCGTTCTCCGGCGCGAAGCGCAGGGGGGCGTTGTTCAACGTCTTGGCCATCTGATCCATCATCTCCGCGCGGATGCGCGGCGAGTTGAAGTCGAGGATCCAGGCGCTGATCGCCGGCGTCGCCAGGAAGTCGCGCGCGAGGCTCGCGACGACGCTTTCGTCGAGGTACATGACGAGCCCTTCGGTCATCACGGTGACGTTCGAGGCGCCGGCGGTGCTCTCCGCGAGGAAACGCGTGCGAGCGGTCGTGTCCGACAGATCGACGGCGTGACGCTCGAGCACGCAATGCGGCGTTTCGCCGCGCAGGAGCTCTTCTTTTTCGGCGACGAGGGCCGGCAAATCGGCTTCGATCCAGCGAAACGTGGGCGGGAGCGCCAGGCGATACGGGCGCGTGTCGAAGCCGGCGGCGAGGTCGAGCAGCCGCTCGGAGCCTCCGCGAGCCGTCTCGAGCACGAGGTCGTCGATGAGCTTCGTGCGCGTGATGATCGCCCATTCACTGTGCTTGGACGCGGCGTCGGCGATCGCGTGGCCGCGTTCGCTCGCGAGCCGGGCGGCGAGCGGATCGTCGAAGAGTGCGTCCTTGCGCGCCGACTCGCGCGCGCGATACGTCGCGACCCAGCGCGCGGTGTCCGAAACGTTGCGAACGAGCTCCGTCGACATGCGGGCGCAGGCTATCGTTCGGCGGGCGCTCCGTAAAGCGGACACAGGCGTTCCGCGCCTGCATAGACGTTGAACCCGGCGCCGCGCGCGAAGCCGCAGAGCAGCAGGCCGAAGCGCGCCGCGGTCGAAACGGCGAGCGAGCTCGGCGCGGAAATGCCGACGACGCCCGCGAGGCCCGCCGCCAGCGCCTTTTGTACGATTTCGAAGCTCGTCCGACCGCTCACGACGAGCACCGCGCCGGTACCCGGCACGTCCCCGTCGAGCAACAGTCGCCCGATCACTTTGTCTACCGCGTTGTGTCGGCCGACGTCTTCGCGCACGACGTTAAGACCCGCGTCCGGACGCGCGATGCCGGCGGCGTGAAGCCCGCCGGTTCGGTCGAAACAGGGCTGCCGCGCGCGGAGCTCGCTCGGCAACGCGGCGATGAAGGCGGGGTCGAGCGGCGCGCAGGCCGCAGGCGGCGCGAGCTTTTGCACGAGATCGTCGACGAGCAGGCGACCGCAGACGCCGCAGGCGGAGCTCGTCAGCGTGGCACGCTGCGTGCGCTCGACCGCGTCCGTTTGCAGTCGGACGCCAGGGGCCGGCACCACGTTGACGGTGTTGTGCGCCCCCGGGTCGCCGAGACGGCCGCAGGGTGCGATCGAGCCGAGGTCGGCGCGGGACCGGATGAGGCCCTCCGCGAGCAAGAAGCCCGCGGCGAGCTCGGCGTCGTGCCCGGGCGTGCGCATCGTCACGGCGAGCGTCTCGCCGGCGATGCGGATTTCGAGCGGCTCTTCCACGCCGAGCTCGTCGTGTTGCGGGGCGAGCCCGAGCCCCGGCTCCGAACGGAACGCGTCGGTGCCGACGACGCCGCGCGCCGTCACGTAACCCGTTTCGATGGCGTTCATGATCGGGGTCCCTTCACGACGCCACGCGCTCGAGCGTCACGACGATCGACTTCGACGCGGGCTGATTGCTCCCGTCGGCCACGCTGCCCACCGGGACGAGCACGTTCGTCTCCGGAAAGTACGCGGCCGCGCAGCCCGCGGGCACCGGGTACGGAACGAGGCGAAAGCCGGACGCGCGGCGCCGCTCGCCCTCGAAGTGGCTCACGAGGTCGACGAGCTCACCGGGGGCGAGACCGCGCCGCTCGATCTCGGCCTGGCTCAGGAGCACGACGCGCCTGCCGTGGGCGATGCCGCGATAACGGTCGCTCTCGCCGTAAATCGTGGTGTTGAATTGGTCGTGACTGCGGATGGTCGTGAGCAGGAGCTCGCCGTCGGCGAGGACGTGGCGCGCCACGGGGTGCACGCTGAAGCGAGCGCGGCCGGACGGCGTCGAAAAGCGTCCCTCGCGCGGGCCGTTCGGCAGGTAGAAGCCGCCCGGTTCGCGCACGCGGCGGTTGTACTGGGCGAAGCCGGGCACCACGTGCTCGATGTGCTCGCGGATGCGATCGTAGTCGTCGACGAGCGCTTGCCAGGGGACGGTGGTGCGATCCCCGAGCGTCTTTTGCGCGATGCCGGCGATGATGGCCGGCTCGCTCTTGAGCTCCACCGACGCGGGCGGGAGCGTGCCGCGCGAGGCGTGCACGACGCCCGTCGTGTCCTCGACCGTCACGAATTGCTCGCCCCCGGCCTGGACGTCGCGCTCCGTGCGCCCGAGGCACGGCAAGATCAGCGCTCGTTCCCCCGTGACGAGGTGCGCTCGGTTCAGCTTGGTGGAGACGTGCACCGTCAAGCGGCACTTGGCGAGCGCCTCCGACGTGAAGTGCGTGTCGGGCGTCGCGCTCAAGAAATTGCCCCCGAGGCCGACGAAGACCTTCACGCGCCCGTCGTGCATGGCTTGAATCGTCTTCACGCTGTCGAACCCGTGTGCGGCGGGCGGCTCGAAACCGAACTCCTTGCCGAGCGCGTTCAAGAACTCGGGGCTCATTTTTTCCCAAATTCCGACGGTGCGGTCGCCCTGCACGTTGCTGTGGCCGCGCACCGGGCAGAGCCCCGCGCCGCGCCGGCCGATCTGCGCGCGGAGGAGCGCGAAGTTTGCGATGGTTTGCACGTTCGCGACTCCGTTTTTGTGTTGCGTGATACCCATCGCCCAACAACAAATCATCCGCTCGGCGGCGCAAGCGATGTCGCTCGCCTCGCGGACGAGCTCGCGTGAGACGCCGCTGCCCTCGACGATTTCGTCCCAGCTCGTCGCGTCGAGATCCTTCACGAACGCGTCGTAGCCCTCGGTGTGATGGCGGATGAAGTCGTGCGCGAGGACTTGCCCGCCGCTCGCGCGATCCGCGGCCAGCATCTCCTTCATGACGCCCTTGAGCAGCGCGACGTCGCCGTTCACGCGCACCGGCAGGAACAAGCACGCGAGCGGCGTGCCGGGGCCGAGCAAGCTCAGCGGATTTTGCGGGTTCTTGAAGCGGATCAGGCCCGTCTCGGGCAACGGATTGACGCTCACGATCCGACAGCCGTTCCGAGCGGCTTTCTGGAGCTCGGTGAGCATGCGCGGGTGGCACGTGCCGGGATTTTGACCGATGACGAAGATCGCGTCGGCGTACGAAAAATCCTCGATCTTCACCGTCGCCTTGCCGATGCCGATCGCTTCGGTGAGGCCGAGGCCGCTCGACTCGTGACAGAGGTTCGAGCAATCCGGCAGATTGTTGGTGCCGAACTGACGCGCGAAGAGCCCGTACATGAACGCCGCTTCGTTGCTGGCGCGGCCCGACGTGTAAAACGACGCTTCGTTCGGCGACTCGAGGCGGCCGAGCTCGGCGCCGACGAGCGCGAACGCGTCGTCCCACGCGATGGGCTCGTAGTGGTCGGCGCCGGCGCGTCGCAGCATCGGATGCACGATGCGGCCCTGTTCCTCGAGCCAGCGGTCGCTCCGCGCGAGCAAATCGGCCAGCGAATGCTCGGCGAAGAACGCGGGCGTCGCTCGTCGGCGCGTGGCTTCGCTCGCGACGGCTTTCGCGCCGTTCTCGCAGAATTCGGCGGTTTTGCGCTCGCCGTCGGGATCCGGCCACGCGCAGCTCGGGCAATCGAAGCCGTCCTTCTGATTGACCCGGAGCAGCGTGTCGAACGTGCGCGCGACGCCCATTTCGCCGAAGCCGTGCCGCGCCGTCTCGTAGATGGAGGTGAAGCCGGCGGCGGTTTCGCTCCGCTTCACGACCTTGGGCGCCGTGCTCTCGCCCGGAGGTTCGGCGGCCCGCGACACCGCGTGCGTCCGCGGCGTGCGGCGCGGCCGGGGGCGGCGCGTCCGCTTGTCCTTGCGCGCTGTTCTCGTCGTGTTCGTGGAGCATGCCGATCACCTCTGGCGGAGAATGCCCGCGGGCGAGGTGAGTCTACTGCCGCACGAGCCGTGGCGCCGCGCGCCAGAGCGGTGAGCCCGCGCGGACGCCAAGTCGCCCCGGCTGTGACACTCGTGCTCGCGGCCCGCGTCTTGCACCGTGTCCGCGCATGACCATCACCATCACAGGATTACTCATCCTGCTCATCATCGCCGGCATTTGCGGCGCTATTGGTAGGGCCATCGGGGGCGGTACCGGCGGCGGCTTCATCG
>Ga0335083_10004399_pt1 | contig 17950 bp, 15 predicted proteins | sample Lox_Sample_42_FD_206716 | JGI IMG/M metagenome (GOLD analysis project Ga0335083, IMG submission 206716) | Soil microbial communities from Loxahatchee National Wildlife Refuge, Florida, United States - Lox_Sample_4.2 | ecosystem: Environmental > Terrestrial > Soil > Wetlands | place: USA...
CCGTAAGTCTCAATGCGGATCCCGGTGTTGGGCACACGAGGGCGACTTCCGACAGAGGGAGAAACGGGAGACGCCGCACGGCGTCTCCCGGCAACCTTCATTTTTGATAGACGAAATGCCCGCGGCGGTTCTGCTGCCAGCAAGCTTCGTTGCTCTCGGTGCAGAACGGTTTTTCCTTGCCGTAGCTGATCGTCTTGATCCGGCTTGCGCTGATGCCCCCCGCGGTTAGGGCATTCTTTACCGCACTTGCACGCTGATCACCGAGGGCCAGGTTGTACTCGGTTGAGCCGCGCTCGTCGCAGTGCCCTTCGATCGTGAAGCTGATATTGGCGTGTTGGTTCAGGAACTGCACGTCGGCTTGAATGGAAGCCTGCTGGTCGCCTCGAATGTCAGACTTGTCGTAATCGAAGTAGACATCTTTTACGTTTTGGCTGAACAATTCCTCGTCCGTGACTGAGGGCGTCGGCGGTGGGGGCGGCGCCGGAGCCGGCGTCACGGTTAGCCGCGCGGTCGCTTCCTGGGATCCGCCAGAACCCTTGGCCGTGAGGTGATAGGTGGTGGAGTCTGTTGGCGACACGCTCTGTGAGCCGTTCGGCTGCACAGCGCCAATGCCGTCGATCGACACGTCGGTGGCATTGCTGGTCTGCCAGGTCAGCGAAGCCGACTGACCCGCCTGAATGGAATTCGGGTTTACCGAGATCGACGCTGTCGGAGAAGGTGGCGGCGGCGGTGGGGGCGGCGGGGGCGGAACCGCTTTCTTTCCGCAAGCGCCGAGCGCCAACAGAGCGCTGAGGGCAACCATCAGCAAGAACCACTTCATGCTTTGATGCTTCACTTTATTTCCTCCCTGCGACCCCGGAATCTAGCTCCGAAGTCAGACGAAGCGTATTTACTATTTCCAACTCCAATTCGGTTGGCTGTTGTGTCCGGTAAACGTCAGTTGTTGCACTTTCGAACCGTCGGCCAGCATGGTCCATATCTGAAGCGTCCCGGACCGGTTCGATTGAAAAACGATGTGCCGATTATCCGGTGACCACGAGGGGAAATCGTTCCGCCCGCCGTCGTGAGTGAGTTGCACCCACTGCTTGCTCGCGATATCCATCAGATAAAGATCCGACGCTCCCGGCTCCCCCGGCCCATACTTCCGCACCCACGCAAACGTGAGAAACTGCCCATTGGGCGCCCAGTTCGGCGACACCGCATATCCCTGATCCGTCATCCGCTGCTGATTTGTGCCGTCGGCTTCCATCGTGTAAATCTGCGGAAGTCCGGTGCGACCGCTCACGAAAGCAATTTGCGCATTCGTCTTCCGGTTCCACACTGGGGAAACATCGGGCCCCTTGGTCGTAGTGAGGCGGCGTAGATTCCCTCCTGACGCATCCGAGATATAGATTTCCGGTTCCCCTCCGCGCGATGACGAAAACGCCAGCTTCGTCCCGTCCGAGGACCACGCGGGAGAAAGATTGGTCCCACCCATGTGAGGGAAGCTGACGGTTCGACTCAGTTCGAGCGAGTACATCATGACTTCCCAGCCGGTTTTGGTCAGGCTGCTGAACGCGACCCGCGATCCGTCGGGCGAAACACGCGGCGACAACGAAATCGACCCCAAGTGCGTAATCTGGTGCTGGTTCGAACCGTCGTAGTCCATGCCCCAGATTTCCTTGTGCCCAGTCCGGTCGCTCACAAAGTAAATCTGAGTCTCGGCGATTCCGGTAATCCCTCCACCGAGACGAAAAATAATTTCATCTGCGAACTTGTGCGCCATTATGCGCGCCGCCGCGTCGCTTGCGGCATCCGTGTATTGTTTCCCCAGAATCTGCGGCGACTGACTATTCTTCACGTCGTACAGCCAGCCTTGTACCGTGAGCTTTCCGTCTGCGACGCCCAAGTTTCCGAACGCCAGCACCGCCGCGTTCGGCGGAGGCGCGTTCCATGCCAGCGCATTGACTTCCGGCGGCTGCCCGGGAACTTGTAACGGATAGAAACTTTTCGACACCAACTCGACGACGCCCGAGACGTCGAGGTCATTCCAGAGTGTGTCGTCAAAGGTCTTGAGCAGCGCGGCGCCTTGCGGATCACTCGTCGCCGGCTTGAAATCCGGGACCGCCAGCCGCACTTTTTCCACGCCGAGGCTGGTCCCCGTCTTTACCCAATCTTGGGCGAGGAGCGCGGAAGAAAGAAGACAGGAGAGCAGAACGAACATCCACGTACGACCGCGGAAGCTGCGTCGCGATCGCCGGGGCGTTGGTCTAGCGCTTTCGTCCATCCGCGTGGGCAAGAAACATACTGCGTACGACAATATCGTATCCCGATATGAATTTCTTTGCAAGGCTTCTTCCCTCTTACGATCGTTCGCCGGTCTGAATACGCTCTATCCGCATTGTGCCTTTACTCGCGGGCACAGAGTCAATCGGTGGTGCTTCGTAGTTACTCAATTGGTTCACTTTTTATAGTCGAACCAGTATTCCACCGAAATCTTGCTGCCAGGATAATCCGCCGGTAGCGGACCGAACGTATCAATGCGCTGCAAGGCTCGCACCGCCGAAATATCCAGCGACGGCACCCCGCTCGACTGCTCCACCTGCACGTTCATCGGATGGCCGTCTCGCGCCACGTCGAACGTGATATATACCCGCTGCGCCGATGTGATTTTCGGATCAACTTCGTACTTCAGCCAGTTGTCCGAAACCTTCTGCTGAATCACATGCACATACCACGCATACTTCGTGCCAAAATCTCCACCGCCCCCGCTGACCCCAAACCCGCCCTTCGCGCCCGCGGCACTGAAGCTACCGTAAGGCCCGCTGACCGGGCCGCCTTCCCCGAAGGCAACCTGATTGCTTTCTTCTTCCGGCGGGGCCTGCGCTTTCTGCTTCGATGCTGTCTCCTGTATCTTCTTCGGCTTTATTTTCGCGTTCTTGCCCTGAATCTCGATGGCATCCGGCACTTTCTCTTCGATCTTCGGCTGCGACTGCGTGATCCCCTTCGATTCATTGGCCAGCACGTTCTGCGTCTGCGCCGGATTGGCCGGCAGCGGAACGGTGCTCACGAGCGTGGCTCCAATCGCCTCTCCACCTCCGCCCGCGCCCCACGTATCTCCGCTCGTGCGGTATACGACCGCCGAATAAATCAACAAGGCCGCCGTGACGCCCACATGCAGCCCCGCTGACCAAGCCAGTGCCCTGCCCCAGTGGTCGCGTTCGAAATAGATTTCAGCGTTTGCTGCCATTTTGCTCGAGAGGCTGTGTCACGATACTGACGTTGCTAATCCCCGATTGCTTCACTGCATCCATCACAGTGGCGAACGCGCCAAAAGGAACATTTTCGTCCGCCCGCACAAACACCGACTGGTTACGCGGATCGCGAATCTTCTGCCGCAATTTCGCGCCAATCTCATTGATGTTGATGGCATCGTTGCCCAAAAAAACACGCTGATCCTTATTGATCGTAATCACCATGCGCTCTTCGGTGATCTGCTTGACCGTCCGCGTTTTCGGCACACTGACGTCGATCCCCGACTGCAGCACCGGCGCCGTGACCATGAAAATGATCAGCAGTACCAGGACCACATCGACCAGAGGAGTGATGTTGATATCGGCCAGCGCCGACTGTGTTCGTCCGTTGGAGGTCGTAAATGCCATCAGCGTCTCACATCGGCGGGAGTCTGCGCCTGGCTATGCTCTACCGCGTTGAGCACCTCGAGGGCAAAATCGTCGCTGCGCGCGGCAAACTCACGAATTGACGCCCCTATCAGGTTGTAAGCAATAACCGCAGGAATTGCCGCCGCCAGGCCGGCGGCGGTTGTGATGAGCGCTTCTGAAATGCCCGGAGCCACCGCTCGCAGCGTCGCAGCGCCGGCGGTACCCAAACCGTGAAATGCATCAATAATGCCCCACACGGTGCCAAATAATCCGACAAACGGCGTTACCGCTGCGGTAATCGCAAGCCACGGCACATTGCGCTCGAGGCGCGTAATTTCTTCCGACGCCCCAATCTGCATTCCGCGTTGGATCGATAACACGTTCCGAATCGTGCCGGTCGTCTGCGCTTGCCGCCTGTACTCCTCGTAGCCGCCCTCGAACACGCCGACCAGAGGGCTGGGCTTGAATTGATCGGCGACAGCTGCGATATCCTGCAGCCGCTGCGCTTTGCGAAACGCGCGCACGAATCGTCCGCTCTGCATGCGCGCTCGCCGCAGCAGGCTCCACTTGGTCAGGATGATGGACCATGAAATCAGGCTGAAGGCCAGCAGCCCGAGCAGAACCAGTTTGGCGACTGCGCCACTATTGGAGATCATGTCGACGATTTCGCCGCCGACCAACGTTGCTAGCAAGGGGAAGGAATGCATTGCGTTTTAGGAGAATGCCACCTGTGATTATAGATGAACTAACGGATGCACTCGCCCGCGCGTACCCGATCCGCCAATGAAAATACTTACAGCCTCGAGACTCGTTATCATTTCGCTCGTGGATCGCTGTTCGTGAATGCAAACTGCACCGTCATCGAATCCAGGTACGGCGAATCCAGCGGCGTGAAATGAAGTGCCTTCACCTGGATCACCACGTAAAAACTATCGACCTTCACGATCCGCTTTGCGAGTATCGGCACCGGACCAAAACGGTTGGGATCCAGCCTCCAAAGATTGTCCTTCGCCTCCGATGACGGCTCCTGGTCCGCCACCAGAATGTTGTTGTAAATACGATGATGGAGGTCCCTCAGCTTCACAATCCAGGTTGTGACCTTGTTGTCGCCTTCTGGTACGTAGGGACTCACGGTCAGCTCATAACGATCTTCCCCGCGGGAATCCTTGATGCGCTCGCGATAAGTGGCATCCTGCGGGGTGAGCTTCGCCTCGAACGACTCTTCTGTGATTTGTAAGGATCCTTGACGAAAGCTCTCCGCGTAAATCGTGGGCGAGTCGCTTTGGCCGTGCAGCGGCAGTACCATCAGCGCCAGCAGGAAAATCGAGACTACCATCCGATTCATCGCCGGTTGATCTCCTCGAGGTCCGACGTACCGGAGGCAGGGGCGATCGACTGGCGGCTCATTTTTCGCAAGCAGCCGCATAACGCCTGCGAAGCACGGCGGCTGTTCGCGGCGAGCTGTGCCACTTGAGGCCACAGCCAGGGTCGCAACGCTGCGAACCATGCAAATCGCCCTTCCAGAAACTGCCCGTCGGTATCGACGAAGCGCTCCGTCGAAGGAAAATTGAAATCGAATTCGTCGGAAATTACTTTCACCACGGCGAATTGCACTCCCCGCGCCTCGGCGGCCCGGGCCACTGCCGCCGCCTCCATATCGACTGCCTGAGCGCCAAACGAATCTCGTAGTCTGGCCTTCTGTTCCGGGTTCGCGACCGCCCCGAAGCTAACAAGAACACCCTCCCCGCGACCGGTGTCTACACTGCTGCCGTCGCCGGCATTCACGACCCTCCGCGGCTCCACAATGTCCGCCACCTTGAGCCTCGGATCGAGCGCCCCGGCAAAACCTGCGGAATAAATCACAGTCGGCACGTAGGTTGCCATCACCGCTTCCGCCGCCCGCCGCGCCGCCTCCGCCCCAATCCCCCCGCAAATCAGGACGAAATCATCCTTCTCAAAAAAGCGAAATCGTCGTCCGTCCAGGCTCTTGTCGCTCACACTCCAATCCTTGACGAGACCTCGCACCTCGCGTTCCAGCGCCACGACAATGGCGACTCTAGACATATCCATTGCCCCGGAACCACTCCACCGCTCGCCGCAAAGCTCCCTCAACCGGAACGATCTTCCAACCCAGTTCACGCTCGGCTTTAGCAGAACTGGCAAACATCTTCTTCTTCCCCATCCGCACCGTATCAACCGTGGCCCTTGGTTCCCGCTTCAACAGCCTTCCGGTCACAGCCTCGTCGATGACCCCGGTGGCAAACGCGAAAAAATATGGCAGCTTGATCTTCGGCGAAGGCAGACCAGTGATCGTTCCCAGCGTATCCAGAATCTGCTTCAGCGTGAGGTCTTCCCCGCCCAGAATGTAGCGCTGGCCCGGCTGCCCTCTTTCCAAAGCCGCGATGTGCCCCCGCGCGCATTCCCGCACGTCGACCAGGTTCAATCCGGTCTCCACATATGCCGGAAACTTTCGCTTGAGAAAATCGAGCACGATCCGCCCGGTCGGCGTCGGCTTCACATCCTGCTCGCCCACCGGAGTCGTCGGATTCACCGTCACCACCTGCATCCCGCTACGCCCGGCTTCCAGCGCAACCTGCTCCGCCATGAACTTCGACCGCTTGTAGTGGCCGATCATGTCTGCCAGGGAAACCGGAGAATCCTCGTCGGCAGGATGCCCGTTGCTGGTGAATCCCATGGTCGCGACGCTCGACGTGTACACCACGCGCCGCACGCCATTCTTCCGCGCCGCCGCCAGAATCGCCCGCGTCCCGTCGACGTTGGACCGGTACATCTCCTCCGGATCCCGCACCCATAGCCGGTAATCGGCCGCGACATGGAAGACGGTATCGCAACCGGATATCGCTTTTTCGAGGGAAGCCGCATCGCGCAGATCCCCGGTAGCGGTCTCAGCCTTCAGCCCTTCCAGGTTGCGCAAATTGCTTGTAGGACGCACCAGAAGCCGCAGGTCCGCGCCTTGATCGGCCAGCACGCGTGCGACGTGAGATCCCAGAAATCCGGTGGCGCCTGTGACGAAAGCGAGCATTCAGCAATCAGCATTCAGCACTACGCCCAACTTGTCAACGTCAGGATGGAATCGCCATAAAACACGCAGCCCCGGACGCATTCGTCCGAGGCCTGATGGCTTCCATTCGCACTTGGACGAAGACGTTGGCTTATGCGAGTTGACTGCTCTTTTCCATGATCTTCGCGTAAGTCGTCAACGCCAGCAGCGGGAAGTAATCCCGATAAAGGTGATACATCAAATAAAACACCCGCGGAAATCCCGTGCCGGTGAAGAACGGCTCATCCCACGATCCGTCTGTTCTCTGCGTACGCAGCAAATAGGCAATGCCGCGCGCCACCGAATCGCTGCGAATGTCGTTGGCCGCGAGCAACCCCAAAATCGCCCAGGCAGTCTGCGAAGGAGTGCTTTCGCCCTGCCCACGCAAGTTCGGATCGTCGTAGGATCCCACGGTCTCGCCCCATCCGCCATCGGCATTCTGCATCATGCGCAACCACTCCGCGCCCTGCTGTACGCAAGGCTCGTGCAGATCCATGCCAATCGCTTCCAGCCCGCGCAACACGAGCGCTGTGCCGTAGATGTAGTTCACACCCCAGCGGCCGAACCAACTGCCATCCGGTTCCTGTTCATCGCGAATGAACTGAATAGCCTTCTTCACCGAAGGATGATTCTTATCGTACCCATACGTCGCGAGCATCTCCAGGATGCGGCCGGTAATGTCCACGGTCGCCGGATCGAGCATGGCATTGTGATCGGCGAAGGGAATGTGCTCGAACACCATCTTGTCGTTGTCTTTGTCGAATGACGCCCACCCGCCGTTTTTGCACTGCATCGACAAAATCCAGTCAATGGCGCGCTGCACCGACTCCCGCTGGTACCGTCCGTTAGGATGTTCCACTCGGCTTAACCCAAGGCAAACCATCGCGCTATCATCAACATCCGGATAAAACTCATTGTTAAACTCGAAGTACCACCCGCCCGGCTGCCCCTGCTTATTCTTGACCTTCCAATCGCCCACCGTGCGCACTTGCTTCTGCAGAATCCAGTCCGCGCTCTTCACCATCCTCGGATCGTTCGCCGGAACTCCCGCCTCGCCCAGCGCAAATAACGCGTACGCCGTATCCCACACCGGCGACATGCAAGGCTGCATGCGGAAGGTGTCTTCCTCTTCGATCCCCAGCTTCTCAAACTCATCCATCGCGCGAATCACCTGCGGATCATCCAATGAATATCCCAGGCAGCGCAGCGCGATGATCGCATTCATCATTGACGGGTAGATCGCACCCAACCCGTCGCTCATCTCAAAGCGCTCGAGCATCCACTTCTCGGCGCTCTTCAAGGCAATCGACCGCAGCGGCCGCACATGCACGCGCTCCATCCAGTGCGTGATGCGATCGAGTACCAGGAAGAAGTTCCGCCACGAAACCAGCTTTTTCGCCCAATGCAGGTGCATGCGCGACTTTTGCATCCCGCCGACAAACAACTCCTCCACGCCCATTTCGCGCGGAATCTTCTTAAACGGCTTTTTGGCGTAGCAGATCGACAGCGGCACCAGGATGGCGCGCGACCACGAAGATATCTCGTAAATATTGAACCAGAACCAGTTGGGAAACAGCACGATCTCCGGCGGAATCGCCGGCACTGCGTCATAGTCATACTGACCGAAGAAACACAGATAGATCTTGGTGAAGGTATTGACTTCGGTGACGCCGCCCATCTCCAGGATCTTCTTGCGGGCGCGCTGGAGTGCCGGATGATCCGCCGTATACCCCGCCAGCTTCAATCCGAAATACGCTTTCACCGAAGCGCTGATATTTGATGGCCCCGCGGCATAAATACTCCATCCGCCGTCCTCATTCTGGTGCCGCAGAATCCAGTTCGCACACTTCTGGAAGCGCTCCGGGTTCCCCGTGCCGAGTAGAGTGTGCAGCAGAATGTAATCTGACTCGAGGGTGGTGTCCGCCTCAAGTTCGCCGCACCAGTAGCCCTCATCGTGCTGCTGCGAGAACAACCACTTCCGCGCAGCCGCAACCGCCGCGCCCACGCGACTGCCCAATCCTTCAATTTTTCCGAAGCGTAGCTGTGGGTTCGAACCTATGGATGAGGAGGCTAGATGAGAATCGGGGGAGTCAGTATTCATCGATTGGCGGCTCCGTTAATCTGCACTCGCGTTGGCCGGAGCGGCGGCGATCGCCTCCACTATCTCCGGCGGCAGCCCGAAGCGAACATTCTCCGGCATCACTTCGAGTTCCTGCATGTTGTCGAATCCTTTATTGCGCAGAAACGTGACAGTTTCTTCGACCAGATGCTCCGGCGCAGAGGCACCGGCGGTCAGCGCAATCGTCTTCACACCCTTCAACCAATCCGACTCAATGTCGTTGCAACTGTCGATGAGATGCGCGTTCGTGCCCAGGTTGCGCGCCACTTCGACCAGGCGGTTGGAATTCGAGCTATTTTCCGATCCCACCACCAATAGCAGGTCCGCTTCGGAGGCGACTTCCTTCACCGCAACCTGCCGGTTCTCGGTCGCATAACAAATGTCTTGCGCCGCCGGGCCCTTGATGTTGGGAAACTTCTGCTTCAACGCGGCGATAATGTCTTTGGTCTCGTCCAGGCTCAGAGTCGTTTGCGTCAGATACGCGACGCGATCCGGGTCTGGAACTTCGAGGTCCTTTACCTGCTCAGGCGATCCCACCACCTGTGTCACCATCGGAGCCTCACCCAGCGTCCCGATCACTTCATCGTGATCCTTGTGTCCGATTAGGATCAGCGAGAACCCTTCCTTGGCAAACTTCACCGCCTCCACGTGGACCTTGGTCACCAGCGGACACGTCGCATCAATCACGCGCAGCCCGCGTTTCGCACTGTGCTCTCGCACTTCCGGAGACACTCCGTGCGCGCTGTAGATAATGCGCTCCCCGTTGGGCACCTCGTCTTCGCTGTCGACGAAAATCGCGCCCTTGCCGCGCAGCTCCTCGACCACAAAGCTGTTGTGGACGATCTCCTTGCGCACGTAAATCGGCGGCCCGAACGCCTCCAGAGCAATGCGGACCACATCAATCGCCCGCACCACGCCCGCGCAGAACCCTCTCGGCTTGAGCAACAGTAAAGTCTTTCCGTCAGTCTTCGCTAGAATTCCAGCCATTGAACCCCGCTATCAAAACCCTAATTGTGATGTCTTCCTGAGGCACCAGTTCTTGGCGCGCATCGCTGTTTCAGATACTTCTTTGGATGCACCAACTGCCACAAAATTCCTAGGCTCAGGGTACACGATCCCCATTGTGGCGATACTAATAAACTACCGGAAAGTGCCCGGTTGGTCAACGTAAGCCACAGAAAGCGCTGGAATTAGCAGCGGACGGGGAAAACCGGACCCTGGACGGAGAGGTGGATGAAATCGCTCGACCGTGATCAGACCCCCAAACGAACGCATGCAGCACCTCTTGCCGACCGGAAGCCAGCCGGACCGACACTGGAGTGACCAAATGACATGGAGCACGCCGGGCATCCCGTCTTCCTCTAACCGATTCGCGATTCTCGCCGTTGGGATTCCCAGTCTTTCCAGGATGACCAAAATACGATCCTGCCATCGAGAAGATCCCCACTTTACAGGCACGACCCTTTTGAAACCCCGAAGTGATCTTTGCAGTTTCGCCACTCTTCGAGTGAAGCTCTCGCGACCGTAACCGGAACAAACTGTCAGATTTGACAGTTCTTACTCAGCGCGCCGACGAGCATGTTTAACCGAGGATTCGGAGGAAACACATGTCGCCACTCACTCGTGTTTTCGCCCTCAGAGCAAGTCGGCGATTCGCGTTCGCTCTAGCCGTTCTCTCCCTCGCTCAAACCGGGTGCGATTCGAAAGCAAAATCTCCGGAGCCCGCTGGGTCCGTGCCGAAAGAGCAGGTCAAAACCGCGCCTTCGGCGGCGAGTCTTGAAACGACCGACGCCACAGCCGCCCAGCAAAGCACAGCCCTCATCCTGCCTAAGAGTTTCGGGCGCTTCACGGGCGACTGGGATGCAATCGTCAAGCGCGGGGCTCTCCGCGTTCTCGTGGTGTATAGCAAGTCCGGATTCTTCTATGACCGGGGTCGGGAACGCGGCGCCGTCTTCGACGCCTTGACCGAATTTGAGAATGTCGTCAACAAGAAGCTCAAAACCGGCGCGAGAAAATTTAAAGTGCTCTTCATCCCCATGCCGCCCGGCCAGTTGGAGAAAGCGCTGACGGACGGGCTGGGCGACATCGTCTGCGCCGGCGTTGTGATCACGCCGGAACGCGAGAAACTCGTCGACTTTACCGTTCCCATCGCGACTGGAGTTAAGTTGTTGGTTGTAACCTCGAAGACGAGTCCTCCCATCAACAGCGTCGCCGATCTGAGTGGACGAACCATCTATGGAAATCCTCTTAGTGTGGCGAAGGCGGGGATTGACAAGATCAATCGGGGCCTCAAGCAGGCCGGCAAGCCCGAAATCAGTTATCGGGACGTTGATCCCAATCTCACCGAAGAAGACTTGCTGCAAATGGTAAATGCCGGCCTGATCCCAGCAACCACGGCGTTCAACTACCGAGCCCAGTTGTGGTCCAGGGTTCTCGACAACCTGTCGGTCACCCCGGTAGCGCTCAACGAAGACGGCGACCTCGGCTGGGTTATGCGCAAGGGTAGCCCACAATTGAAGGCTGTAATGGACGATTTCATCAAGGGCCACCAAAAAGGAAGTGCGTTTGGGAATATGCTGATCCAGCGCTACCTTAGAAATGTAAAGTACCTCAAGAACTCGACTTCGGAAGCGGAGATCAGGAAGTTTGAGGCTTACGCAAAATACTTTCAGCAATACGCCGCTGAATACAACTTCGACTACCTGATGCTGGCGGCGCAAGGTTTCCAGGAGTCGATGCTCGATCAGGATCGCGTCAGTCCCCGCGGTGCGGTTGGCATCATGCAGGTTCTGCCACAATATGCAGCCGCGAATCCCATCAACATTCCTAACGTTCGCGATCCGCAGAATAACATCCACGCCGGCGCGAAGATGCTCGCCCAGATCACAAAAACCTACTTCAACGACCCCGGCATCAACCAGGTGAACAAGACTCTCTTTACTTTTGCTGCTTATAACGCCGGCCAGAACCGTATCGTTCGCCTGCGCAAGCAGGCCCAGGAACAGGGCCTCGATCCCAACAAATGGTTTGGCAATGTGGAATTGATTGCGGCGAAAGATATCGGGCAGGAGACAGTCCAATACGTAAGCAACATCTACAAGTACTATGTCGCTTACAAACTGACCATCGAGCAGCACGATGTCCGCGAACAGGCCAGGCAATCGCTGAAAGCAAATTAGGGCGGGTCTGGTGGGATTCTGCGCTCGAGTCAGCCCGCCAGTTGAGCTGCTCGCCGCGACTTCAGATCGGTCAGTGTGATCTCGAATATTTCGTCGGGAGTTCCTGATGCCGCCACTCGGACAAGCACCCCGGACCTTTTATAAAACTCGATCAACGGAGCAGTGCTGCGATCATAGGCCTCCAGCCGCACCTTGATCGACTCCGGCCGGTCATCTTCCCGCTGAAATAATTTCCCGACGCACCGGTCGCATCGGCCCTCAACCTTCGGCGGGCGGTCCGTCACATGGAACACGGCCTTGCAGTTGTCGCAAGTCCGACGCCCGTCCAGCCGCGCCACAATCTCGCTGGTCGGCAGCTCATAGTTCACCACCGCCGTTAAAGCAAGCCCCTCTCTGCCCAGCAATTCACCCAGCGACTCCGCCTGTCCCAGCGTTCGGGGAAATCCGTCAAGAATGAACCCTCCGCCGCAGCGCAGGCACCCGGCTCTTTCCCGCACCATCTCCCAAACCGTCGAATCCGGCACAAGCGCGCCGCGACGCATATAGCGCAGGGCCTCGGTCATGGCCGGGCTCTGCTCGCAATCTGCCTGGATCCCGGCCGCCCGGAAAACATCTCCCGTCGAAAGGTGACACGCACCCAGCCGTCCGCTTAAGAGATCGGCCTGGGTTCCTTTGCCAACCCCCGGGGCGCCCAACAGAACAAGCCTCCATGGAGTCAACCCCTTTGCGGCCGCTATGCCCTTGCACTGACCTGAAGGCCCTTGCAGCCATGCTGCTCGGTCCGTATGTGTTGGGCTCATTCTTCTGCCTATATCGGAGGAAGTCCGGGCCGTCAGTGATAGAAATCACTAATCAGAACGCTCCGAATCACGATTTCCCCGAAAGACCAGCCCCGTCCCCGGATGGCCCCCTCGTGCCATCCGTCGGCCTCCCCGTGCCATTGTGGTCGCACCTCGGTTATCGGAAGATAGTAATGTCATTGCAAGGCTTCCAGGTCAGCGAGCATGTTGGATGTCAGAACCAGACCGATGGTAGGAAATGCGAGGCCGCAAACCGGCAGGCTCATGCTCGCCCTGGTTCTCCTGGTCGTTGCTCTCGTGGGCGTGGTATTGAAAGACCGGCAATTCTGGTTCGGCCCCGACCAAACGATCCTGGACGCGAATGATCCCGTCCCGTCCGTCGCGACTAAGCCTGTAACCAACCCGGCGCCGGCCCCTGTGCAAGGGCACTCGGCCGCCGCCTCGCAGAAGCACACCGCTGCCGCCAGGACTTGGGCCGAGCCCAAGCCCGTCGAAGCACCCGCAGTGGCCGTCACCCGCACAGTTCTGCCGCCAATGGATGTTGAGGTCATTGCTGGCGACGCGCACAGCAAAATTCATCCCGGCACCAACGCGGCGAAAGTCGAGCTTTCCCAGCCATCCAGGACCCTGGCCGCCGCTACAAACGCCGCCGAGCGCGAGCCGATTCAAGCTGTCCGCACCAGCGCTACTTATCCGCTGCTGGCGCAGCACATGAATGTTCAGGGTTCCGTAGTCTTACAGGCAGTGATTGGCGTCGACGGCATCATTCAGAACCTCCACGTAGTGAGCGGTCCCGCCATCCTCAGTGCCGCCGCGCAGCAGGCCGTGCGCGAATGGCATTTCAAACCGGTCGTGCAAAACGGGCAGGCCGTCGAAACCAAAGCCACGATCACCGTCAACTTCACCATCAAGATCGCCGATGGCTCCCCTGACACCGTAGCCGAAGCGCGATCCGACGAGATCCAGATCCTCAGCCGTTAGCCTTGATCATCTGCTCGGCGTGCTTGCGCGACGTCTCGGTCAGCTTGGCCCCGCTCAACATCCGCGCCACTTCCTCGGTGCGCTCATCCCCAGTCACTGCCCGAATGCCCGTGCGCGTGCGCCCTCCGATTTCCTTCTTCTCAATCACGTAATGATGATCGCCAAAAGTAGCGATCTGGGGCAGATGCGTCACGCACAAAACTTGATTCGATCGCGAGAGTGACTTCAACTTCTTCCCCACCGCCTCCGCCGCCCGTCCCCCAATCCCCGTATCAATCTCATCAAAAACAAGAGTGCGCTGGGTACGCCGCCCTTGTCGCGCCTTCTGCGACACAGCCTGCCCTGAGCGAGGCGAAGGGCTGGGGCCTTTGACTCTCTCCCTCGCGGTCCCCGCTTCCACGCTCGCCTTCAAGGCCAACATCACCCGCGCCAGTTCTCCGCCCGAAGCAATATGCTCCAACTGCCGCAATGGTTCGCCGGGATTCGTCGCAATCATATACACCACCTGATCGATCCCCGACCCCGTCCAGTTCCCTTCTTCCTCGGAACTCGTCATCTCAATGCGGAATGTCGACTTCATCGCCAGATCATTGATCTCCGCCTCCACCAGCTTTTCCAGTCGCCTGGCGGCCTCCACGCGGTTCTTCGACAGCGTCCGCGCGGCCCGTAGATATTCGCCTGCCGCCTTCGCCAATTCACTCCGCAGTCCCCGCAGGATCTCGTCCTTGTTCTCCACCTCCGATAACTTGCGCGAAACGTCTGCCCCGAACCGAATCACTTCCTCCAACGTTGGCCCGTACTTACGCTTTAGCCGGTCCAGCAGAGCCAGGCGGTCTTCCACCTGCGCCAGATGTTCGGGCGACGCCTGAATCCCCCCGGCATAATCACGCACTGTCGCGCCCACATCTTCCACGCTGATTCGCGCCGTCTCGAGCGCAGCCAGCGCCTCTTGAAACTTCGGTTCGTACCGAACCAGTTCCTCGACCTGTTTCTGCGCGGCCCGCAGCGATGACGCGGTCGACCCATTCCCTTCGTACAAAAGGTCAAACGCATTCATTGCCGCGTTGTAGATTTTTTCCGCATTGGCGAGAACACGCTTCTCTCCTTCGAGTCGCTCATCCTCCCCGCTCTGCAAATGGCCGTCTTCAATCTCTCGCTTCTGGAAAATCCAAAGATCCACCAGCCGCAAACGGTCCTGCTCGCCCTGCTCCAGTTCCTCAATGCGCGTGCGTATCGCCTTCCACGCCGCGAACGCACCCTCGACTGGCTCAGGTTGGCTGGCCGCAAAGGCGTCCAGCAAGGCCAGCCGGGAGGGTCCGTCAAACGACAAAATAGACTCATTCTGCGCATGAATCGTCGCCAAATGCGGCGCCAGCAGACGCAAAACAGCCACGGTCGCCGGCTGGTTGTTCACGAACACGCGCCCCTTGCCTCCAGCGGCAATTTCCCGCCGCAGGATGATCGACCCATCCTCGGATTCATCCAACCCATTCGCTTCCAGAATTCCAAACAGTGGCTTCTCTGCAGCCCCCTCTGCCTCAAACACCGCCGATACAACAGCTCGTTCCGCGCCCGATCGAATCACATCGCTCGAAGCCTTATCGCCCAGCAGCAACGCCAGTGCATCGACCAGGATCGACTTTCCCGCGCCGGTCTCGCCCGTCAGCAAGTTCAGTCCCTGCCCGAACTCCACCACGAGATTGTCGATCACCGCGTAGTTCTCGAGCCGCATTTCAATCAGCACAAGCAATCCTGGAAAGCAAAAGTTTTGCGCAGCATAGCACGAAAGCCGATGAGTTATGTGCCCATGAAAGTAGCGGCGGCGTCCCGCCGGCTGTCCCGGGGCCATCTTGGCCCCGGACCCCACCTCCCTGCAACCGTACGCCACCGCACCGAGCCCCTGCTCGTTACCATCAGCACCCCCATCCCGTTGATTTGAAACGAATCCGTCCCAAGATCATCTAAAATGGATCAATGGCCATTGCCGAACAGTTCTCGGCCGAGTCTTCCGTGCATGCGATCCCCGCCACCATGCAAGCCGCAGTCTACCGCGGCGTGAATGATGTCCGTCTCGAAACCGTCCCCGTCCCCGTAATCGGCCCCGGAGAAATGCTTGTTCGCGTCCACTCCTGCGGGGTTTGCGGCACCGACCTCAAGAAGATTGCCACAGGATCTCACTCGGCTCCCCGTATTTTCGGCCACGAGACCGCCGGAGTCGTTGCTGCCGTTGGTGAAGGTGTCCAGTCCTACCGCGCCGGAGATCGTGTGATGGTCTTCCACCACATCCCCTGCCGCCAATGCTTCTACTGTCAGAACAAAACATTTGCCCAGTGTGCCACCTATAAGAAAGTCGGCTGCACAGCTGGATTCGAGCCTTCCGGCGGCGGTTTCGCCGAATACGTTCGAGTCATGGACTGGATCGTCGAGAATGGCACGGTCCGAATCCCCGACGACGTGTCTTTCGAGCAGGCCTGCTTCGTCGAACCCGTCAATACCTGCATGAAAGGGGTCGAAGCCCTGCGTCTCCACCGCGGTGAATCCGTTCTAGCCATCGGCCAGGGGCCCATCGGCATCATTCTGAGCGTCCTGGCCAGGCAGACGGGGGCCACCTTAATTACTTCCGATTTGTATCCCGAGAGGCTTAGAATAGGATCAAGTTTCGGGTTAGACCTTACAATTGATGCATCGCGGGCAAATGTTATCGAGCGGGTCCGCGAGTTGACAGAAGGGCGTGGCGCCGACGCGGTGATTCTCGCGGTCGGCGGCAATTCCCTGATTCGCACCGCGATGGATGCGGCCCGTCCGGGTGGCCGGGTATTGTTGTTTGCGCAAACGCAGCACGGAGAGGCATTGATCGATCCTGCAGCCATCTGTGTCGACGAGAAAACTCTGGTTGGGTCCTATAGTGCATCGGTCGACTTGCAGCAGGAGTCGGTCCGTTTTGTCATGAATCGTGTGATGGATCTGGAACGGCTGGTCAGCCATCGCTTCCCGCTCTGCGAGAGCCCGCAAGCTCTGCAGCTGGCCGCCCATCCGCAACCATCGTCGATGAAGATCATGATTCAGCCGGGCAGCGCGTGGCGCAGTTAATAGAAGGGCGTTATAGAAGGGCGCGACTTTCGTTGGGCCGTTCGGGGTTCAAGGATAGAGCGTTTGTGGCGCGATGTCGGGGGAAGAGCAGGTTTTCGTGGTGCAGTTTGGGGGGAACAAGTCTGGCTCTAGCCGAGAGATTTGGCAGAAGAGGCGACGTTAGTCGCAAGGTTTCGTGGAAGGGCACGGCTTCAGCCGTGCCGTTAAGGGCAACAATTTCAGAGGGGCTTTAGCCCCTGTCGTTCGCCGTAATTGGAAGGAAGCCAGCAGTGAACGGAAAAATGACCGCCGCCGTCTTGTACGGCAAAGAAGATCTCAAGATCGAAAAAGTACCCATCCCTCGTGTGGGAGACGGCGAGGTTCTGGTCAAAGTCCAGGTCGCATTAACCTGTGGCACCGACCTGAAGGTGTACCAGCGCGGCTACCACGCCCGCATGATTGTCCCCCCAGCCCTCTTCGGTCATGAGCTCGCCGGAGTCATCGAAGAGGTCGGGGCAGGCGTCAATGGCTTCAAGAAAGGCATGCGCGTCGTCGCGCTCAACTCCGCGCCCTGCCAGATGTGCTTCTACTGTTCCAAGCACCAGGAGAACCTCTGCGAAGATCTCCTCTTCAATAATGGCGCCTATGCCGAATACATTCGCGTGCCGCGTCGCATCGTTGAAGCCAACATGCTGATCATCCCGCCCAACGTGAGTGTTGAAGAGGCAGCCATGACCGAGCCTCTGGCCTGCGTTCTGCGCGGTCTGCATGAGACCGGCGTAGAAATTGGCGACACGGTCACCATCCTCGGTGGAGGTCCCATCGGTCTCATGTTCGTGCAAGTCGCGCGCGCCATCGGCTGCAATGTGATTTCTGTCGTCAAACGCGACGGCCAGGTTGAAGCCGCAAAACACATGGGCGCGCACGAGATTATCCAGACCACAAAAGTACCCAATGTGGTCGATGCCGTCCGCGCGCTTTCACCCCAGAAGCGCGGTTGCGACGTCGTGATCGAAGCCGTCGGCAGGCCCGAAGCCTGGGAGTGGGCCGTCGATATGGTTCGCAAAGGCGGTACGGTGAATTTCTTCGGCGGCTGCGCC